>Ga0209583_10000389_pt1 | contig 13851 bp, 9 predicted proteins | sample Str014_FD_187201 | JGI IMG/M metagenome (GOLD analysis project Ga0209583, IMG submission 187201) | Freshwater sediment microbial communities in response to fracking from Pennsylvania, USA - Straight Creek_MetaG_SC_2014 (SPAdes) (version 2) | ecosystem: Environmental > Aquatic > Freshwater >... | reverse complement strand
GGTGTGAGCATCACGGTCGACGGCGGTGGCCAGGTCGACAACCCGACGGGTTCGCCGACCGGCGGCAGCACGATCTTCAGCTCGAAGTACGCCACCGGTGAATCGAGCTCGCGCATCGAGCCGGCGCCCGGCGCGTATTCGTACGGCCTGCAGGGCTTCATCAGCCAGCGCAGCACGATCAACTGGGGCCGCACGCCGTACGCTACGAACGAGAACGGTGGCATCCAGGGCATCGTCGTCTACTCGTCGACGCGGCCCTTCGACGACCAGCGCTACAACGTGCAGACGCTGTGGGAACCGCTGGTTCCGCGGGTCAGGGTCAACCTGTACCAGAAGACGACGCTGCCCGACGGCACCGAGGCGCTGAAGCTGGTCGACACGACGCTCACCTCGAGCTTCGACGACTGGGTCAACACCGTGAAGGGCTCGGATGGCAAGAACTACCTCCTCGGCCAGGACGGCGTGCTGCGCGATCCGGCGACGGGTGCGAATGCACCAATTACGGTGACGGCCGGCGCGCAGGCCAACCTGCAATGCCCGGGGCAGAGGAGCGGCGACCCGTTCTACACCTACACCCTCGGCGGCGGCGACATCGGCCGCTGCTACGACGGCTGGCACAACTGGAACCAGGTGCAGGCGGCACCGTACGACGGCCGCTACAGCTTCCCGAGCGCTGCCTACATTGCCGCGCATCCGCTTTCGGCCTCTGACACGAGTGCAGGCAAGACGCTCGTCAGCCTGCCGCCCGGCAACTATGTCGTCGAGTCGGTCACGCCGCCCGGCTACGAGGTCGTGAAGGAAGAAGACAAGAACATCCTGAACGGCGACAGCTTCGTGCAATCGACGCCGCTGCAATTCGCAGGCATCGGCAACGTGTTCATCCTGCCCGACCAGGCGACACTGAACAACGCCAACCCGTACTCGCCGGTCAACGCAGACGGCACGCCGTACAACGCCACCAGCAACCTCGGCGCGACCGCTTCGCAAGCGCAGTTCCCCGAATGCGTCGGTGACCTGCACCGCGTGCCCGACTTCCTGAGCCTGTACCCGCAAGGCGGCCTCATCGCGCCGTTCGCCGGCATGGACCGGCCGCTGTGCGACCGCAAGCTCGTCAAGCTCGGCGACCAGATGCAAGCTTCGGCGAACTTCTTCGTCTTCACCGCGGTGCCGCTGGCAGCCAATGGCTCGGGCATCATCCTCGACGACGCGAGCAGCGAGTTCAACGCCGCCGCGCCGGACTTCGGCGAAAAGGCCTCGGTTCCCTTCGTGCCGGTCTCGATCAAGGACTTCAACGGCCGCGAGATCAGCCGCCAGTATTCAGACCAGTGGGGTGCCTACAACTTGATGGCCCCGTCGAGCTGGCTCGTGAACCCGCCGACCCCATCGGGCTACGGTCCGAACATGCTCGTGACCTGCATCAACGATCCGGGCCCGATCGCCGATGCCTCGGGCAAGCTGATCGTCGACCCGCAGTACACCCCGGCCTACAGCAACTTCTGCTACACGCTGCCGTTCATGCCGGGGCGCACGACATATCTCGACACCCCGGTGCTGCCGATCGCCTCGCATGCGAGCGGCTACAACCCGGCCGATTGCTCCTACCCGGAGAAGACGCCGGCAATCGCCCGTGTCGACAGCAGCGCCGGCTTCGGCCCGTACGTGGCGGCCACTGGCACCGGCAACACCCTCACGATCACCGCACTGGGTGACCAGCAGGTGTTGAATCCGTCGTACGGCGGTCCGTTCGCGCTGATCGGCCCGTCGGCTCAGCGCCTCGTCACCCGCCACTACGGCTTCGGCCCGCAAGGGCCGGGCAGCAAGGTCACGATCAACGGCACTTCGCAGACCGTGACCAGCTGGAGCGACACCTCGATCACCGTCACCGTGGCGGCCAACACGACCACCGGCCAGCTCGTCGTGACCGCGGCCGACGGTGGCACCAGCATCGATACCGTCACGGTCACTGTCGGCGGCACGGCGCCGACGCGTGTCGACGCCGCAACCGGCGGCACGATCCAGGCCGCCCTCGACGCGGCAACCCCGGGCGACCTGATCCTGGTCAACGGCGGCGTCTACAACGAACTCGTCGTGATGTGGAAGCCGGTGCGCCTGCAAGGCGTCGGTGCGGCCTCGGTCATCATCAACGCAGCCAAGTACCCGACCTCGAAACTCGAGACATGGCGGCCGATGATCAACAGCCTGTTCTCGATCGACATCACGACCGGCAACCAGACCGGTACCGCGCAGGTCGACCCGCTGCCGGCACAGGAGATCACCGGCGGCATCGTGCTGCTCGAACCCTCGGTACTCGGCACCGAGGAGGGCCCCGGCATCGCCGTACTGGCAAAGAATCTGCCGAAAGAGCAGTGCAGCAACGGAGCAATCAGCACCTATGGCAAGCCCGTGACGGACAGCAACTTCCTGTGCGCAGCGTCGCGCATCGACGGCCTGAGCGTCACCGGCGGTGACGCCGGCGGCGGCATCTACGTGAACGGCTGGGCCCACAACCTCGAGATCGCCAACAACCGCGTCTACGGTAACGCCGGCGCATTGAACGGCGGCGTGCGCATCGGCGTGCCCTACCTCGAACTGGAGGCGCTGCCGACCACGGGTGCCAACAACAACAACATCGTGGGCCTGGGCTACGACACTGGCGTGAAGATCCATCACAACGCGATCACCAAGAACGGCACGGTCGAGGCGACCACCGGTGCCGGCGGCGCCGGTGGTGGCATCTCGATCTGCAGCGGCACCGACGGCTACATGGTCGACCACAACTGGGTCTGCGGCAACTACAGCGCCTCCGACGGTGGCGGCATCGGCCACATCGGCTACAGCCAGGGCGGCACGATCGCGAACAACCAGATCCTGTTCAACCAGAGCTTCCAGCAGACCGGCTCCACGCACGGCGGCGGCATCGTCGTCACGGGCGAACCGCCGGTGGCAGGCACTGTCACGCTCGGCACCGGCAGCGTGACGATCGACAGCAACGTGCTGCGCGGCAATTCGGCCGACGGCGGCCATGGCGGCGGCATCCGGATGCAGCAGGTCAACGGCGCCGACGTGGCACTGAACCCAGGCAACACCGCCAAGTGGTTCAAGGCGACGGTCATCAACAACATGATCGAGAACAACGTGGCCGGCTATTCGGGCGGCGGCATGTCGCTTGCCGACACGCTGGTCAGCGTGATCGACAACAACACGATCGCCTCGAACGACGCCGTGAACATCGCAGGCACGGCACTCACGACCGGTACCCCCGTGCCTGCCGGCCCGGCGGTCAGCGGTGTGGGGCGGCCTAGCCCGGCCGGCATCAGCGTCGAGCAGACGAGTCCGCAGCTCGCTGCGTTGCTCGGCAGTTCGGGCCTGAGCACCACGCAGAAAGCGATCTCGTCGCCGGAACTGGTCAACAACATCGTCTGGAAGAACCGCTCGCTGTTCTACAAGGTGGTGGGCGGCAAGGCGACGCTGTGCTCGTCGAACAACGTGGCCGATGCAACTGGCACTACCTGCAACCAGTTGGCGGACCAGCCGACCACGGGCTTCTGCCCGAACACCGGTGCAGGCGCGCCCGCCTACTGGGATCTCGGCGTGCTCGGCGATACGACGGCCACTCCGGGAACCACGCACCTGAGCCCGATCTACAACGTGCTCACGTCGACCACGGGCTACAACACCGGCACGGTCACGGTCATCGTGCCGACGCCGGCTACCGTCAACATGGTCGGCGCAGGGCACAACGCGAACAGCACGACGGTCACTGTGGTTACCGCGGCCCCGCACGGGTTCAATCCTGGCAATAGCGTGGTCATCGCCAGTGCGGCCAGCTTTCCAGGAGGTGGCTACAACGGTACTTTCACGATCGTCGCGACACCGAACGCGAACACCTTCACGGTTGTCAACACCGCGGCCAACCTGCCGCTGGCGGCCATTGGCGGCAATGCCACCAGTACGCAGCTGAAGTCGACCCAGACGACGCCGCACAACATCGCCACCGATCCGCTGCTTGCAGACATGTATTGCAACGGTGCCCGCACGACGCCCGAATTCCCGAGCGTGATCAACCCGCCTGCGCCGAAGAACCTGATGGTCGCGGCCACATTGGACGAGGGCAACAACTACGTGAACCTGCGCTTCGGGCCGCTCTACCTGGCCAAGCCGACGGATGCGACGGGAACCAACCGCGTGTCGTTCGGCGACTACCACATCGCGTTCGCCTCACCTGCGAAGGATGCCGGCGTCACGGTGCCGGGCATCACGCGGGACATCGACGGCGACGCGCGCCCACAAGGCACGGCATTCGACATCGGTGCCGACGAGGTGACGGCACCGAAGGCCGACCTGTCGATCACGAAGACCGACGGTGTGACATCGGTGAAGCCGGGTGACGCAATCACCTACACGATCGTCGTCTCGAACGCTGGTCCGAACGGGGTGACCGGTGCGACCGTGAGCGACACGATGCCGACGAAACTCACCGGCGTGACTTGGACCTGCGCGCCGGTGCTCGGCTCGACCTGCGGCGCAGCTTCGGGCACCGGCGACATCGCAACGACCGTCGACTTGATCAGTGGTGGCAGCGCGACCTTCACGGTCAAGGCGACAGTGAGCCCGACAGCTGCGGCGCTGGGTGGGCTGGTCAACACGGCGACCATCGCAGCGCCTGCCTCGATCACGGACCCGAACCTTGCGAACAACTCGGCGACGGACACCGATACGATCGTGGTGCCGCAGCCGACATTCCCGACACTCGCTGTGCTCGACAACTTCAATCGCGTCAATGCGAATGTTCTCGGGACTAACTGGAACCAGCTGACGGTCAATCTTGGAATCTTCGGCGGCGTGCAAGCATCGATCCGGGTCAATGGAAATCAGGCATTCGATTCGACGACTCAAGGTGCCGCCAACTGGACAGCCGCGTTCGGCGCCAAGCAGGCTGCTGCGTTCACCTTCGCCAGCGCACCGGCGACCGGAGAGGCGCTGTTGCTGAAGGCGAGCGGCGGAAGCGCGGCCGTTCCGGCCAATTTCATCAGGGTTTCGCTCAACGGGGGGGCAGTCGCGATCGATACCACGACGAACAGTGGTCTGTCGTTCACACCGGCTGGTGCGGCATTGCCTGGCAACTTCGCCGCCGGCGACACCCTGACGGCGCTCGCCGATGCAAGCGGCGTGGTCAGCGTCTGGAAGACGACTGCGTTGAACGTGACGACCTACCTCGGCAGCCTTACCCCGGGCGTCACATGGACCGGCCCGGGTCGCATCGGCATGCTGTTGCCTGTCAATGCCCGCGTCGACAACTTCGCAGGAGGCACCGTGCCATGAAGAAGCCTGGGCCGGGTCGTGACGATGCACGGTCGACATGCATGCAACTGGCGGTTGCCGTCATGCTGATCGCATGTGCCGATGTCGCCTCGGCCCAGTCGACCGACGTGGCGGTTGCGCCGGCGGTCGCGATGCTCGCGCCAGCCGCTTCGGTCAAGGCCGTAGCGGCGGAGCGGGCCACCACCCCGCTCGAGTGGCGCGCCCGACAGGGCCTCTACTACAAGCGCAACTGGGGCGTCGAGGTCATCGGCGTCAAGACCGTGTCGTCGGGCTACATGCTCGCGTTCAAGTACCTGATCGTCGATGCCGAGAAGGCCAAGCTGCTGAACGACCGCAAGACCCGCGCGTTCCTGCGCGACGAGGCGAGCGGCGCGGTGCTCTCGGTGCCGGCGATGGAGAAGGTCGGTGAACTGCGGCCGGGCGCCACACCCGAAGTGGGCCGCACGTACTTCATGGTGTTCGGCAACCCCGGCCGGTTCGTCAAACCCGGCAACCGGGTCAGCGTCGTCGCCGGTGCGCTGAGCATCGACGGGTTGATCGTCGAGTAGGCGCCGCACACGCCGACCGTTCAAGCACGAGAGGATCATCGAGATGAAGCAATCCTTCCCAACCCCTACCCCGGCCCGCCTGTGTGCCGCTGCCGTGCTGCTGGCACTGGCCGCGCAGGGCCACGCCGCGGTCGACCCGAAGGCGGGCGCCAAGGCCCGGCTCACGCCGATCGTGAAGCCGACCCCGGCGAGTGTCGCGGCCATGCGCGCGGCCGCGGAGGCGCGAGCCACGCCGGTGCCGGTGAAGGCCGACCTGCCGGCGCTCGGCGCGGAGCAGATCGCCGAGCGCAACGCGAGCGCACGCGGCGGCCTCGCCGCGTGGCAGGGCATCGATTCGATGACGCTGGCGGGCAAGCTCGATGCCGGCAAGACGCGCCGCGACGGCGGGCAGGTGGCGGTGGTCGGCCAGCAGGCGCGCTCGAAGGCGAAGGCCGACTTGCGCAAGGCGATCCAGACCGGCCAGGTGAAGCCGGCGGACGAGCAGCAGGTGATCCAGCTCCCGTTTCAGATGGACCTGAAGCGGCCGCTGCTCACGCGCCTGGAGATCCCGTTCCAGGGCGACACCGCCGTGCAGGTCTACGACGGTGCGAACGGTTGGAAGCTGCGGCCGTTTCTCGGCCGGCACGAGGTCGAATCGTTCTCGGCCGACGAGATGAAGCAGGCGGCCAGCCAGCAGCAGCTCGACGGGGCACTGATCAATCACAAGGCCAAGGGCACGCAGGTCGAGGTGGAAGGCGCGGAGATGATCGAAGGCCGTGGCGCCTATCGCCTGAAGCTCACGCTCAAGAACGGTGAGGTGCGCCATCTCTGGGTCGATGGTCAGACCTTCCTCGACACCAAGATCGACTCGGCACCGAAGCGCTGGGACGGCCGCATGCGCACGGTCGTGACCTACTTCCGCGATTACCGCAAGGTCTCGGGCGTGACGATCGCGCATCGCCTGGAAACGCGCATCGAGGGCGTACCCGGCGCCGAGAACATCTACATCGAGAAAGTTGCGCTGAACCCTGCGCTCGGGCCCTCGCGTTTCGCGAAACCCGAGTAGCGGCGGCGCGCCGGTCAGGCCCGAGGTGCACATGACGAACACGATGACGACACACGATGCGCAACGCCGGCTGTTCGCCGCGGCGCTTGCCATCGGGGGCCTGGCGTTCGCCACGAAGGCGCCGGCCGCAGCGCTGGCCGCATCGGAGCACAAGCACGACGCCGCGCCGGGCCTGAAGATCTCGATGGAGGAGTACACCACCCCGGCGATCACCGTGGTGCGCGACGACGGCCGCCGGGTCTCGCTGGCGAGCGAGATCGACGACGGTCGGCCGGTGCTGCTGAACTTCATTTTCACGACCTGCCCGGGCATCTGCCCGGTGATGAGCCAGGTGTTCTCGCAGTTCCAGGAGCGCGTCGGCGACGAGCGCGAGAAGCTGCACATGGTCTCGATCTCGATCGACCCCGAGCAAGATACGCCGCAGCGGCTGCGGGCCTATGCGAAGAAGTTCTCGGCCGGTAGGCAGTGGCAGCACTACACCGGCACGGTCGAGGCCAGCGTGCAGGCACAAAGAGCGTTCAACGCCTACCGTGGCGACAAGATGAACCACGACCCGCTCACGCTGATGCGATCGGCGCCGGGCAAGCCGTGGTTGCGGATCGAGGGTTTCGCGTCACCGCTCGTCCTGGTCGAACAGTACGTCGGTCTGGCCGCGCTTTGCGAAAGCAAGACGGCGCAGAAGTGACGCCGTGACACCGCAGCGAATGCCGGGCAACATGCGGGCATGAGGCATCGCAGCGCGTTTCGCATCGCCGCCGTGGCGGCATGGCTGGTCGGTCAACTGCTCACCTGCGGCGCGCAACAGAGCGGCGTCGGCGAGGCGATCTACCGGCGCGGCGAAGTCGCCCAGGGCGCCTTGCTGCGCGGCGAACGCGAGGGCGGCGTGAGTGTCGAGGGCATGGCGGCGGCGTGCACCACCTGCCATCGGCAGAGCGGGCTGGGCAGCAGCGAGGGCCGCATCGTCGTGCCGCCGATCATCGGCAAGTACCTGTTCCGCCCGCACGCGACCAACGTTCAGGACATGAGCCTGCCGCATGTCGCCGGCTACCGCTCCACGCGCGAGCCTTACACGGTCGAGACGCTGGCACGCGTGATCCGAGATGGCATCGGCCCCAACGGGCGGCGGCTCAATTACCTGATGCCACGCTACGCGCTCGACGACGCGTCGATGGCGTCGTTGACAAGCTACCTCCAGGAACTGAGCAGCGCGGCCGTGCCGGGCGTGACCGACGACGTGCTGCACTTCGCGACCATCGTCACCCCCGACGCCGACCCGATCCAGCGCCGCGGCATGCTCGACGTTCTCGAGCGCTTCTTCGACGACAAGAATGCGTTCATCCGCGGCGGCCAGAAACCGATGCGGGCCTCTCGCGAGATCGAGTACCGCGTCTCGCGGCGCTGGCAATTGCATGTCTGGCAGCTCACCGGCCCACCCGAGGACTGGGAGCGGCAGTTGCAGGCGCTGCTCGCTCGCGAGCCGGTGTTCGCCGTCGTTTCGGGTCTGGGCGGCCGCACCTGGGCACCGGTTCACCGCTTCTGCCAGGCAGCGAAACTGCCTTGCCTGTTGCCGAACGTGCTGCTGCCCGTGGCCGCCGAAGGCGACTTCTACCCTGTCTATTTCTCGCGCGGCGTCTTGCTGGAAGCCGATCTGGCAAGGCAGCACGTCGACGCGATGCGCGAGCCCGGCGGGAAGGCTGCGCCGATCGCCCGCGTGGTGCAGGTCTTTCGCGCAGGCGATGTCGGCGAAGAGGCCGCGAAGGCCTTCGCGGCGCGGGCGGTGGGCTCGAACCTGGCGGTCGAATCGCGCCGTCTTGCGGCGGCCGATCAAGGTGGCGCCGAGCTCGCCGGGGCGATCAGAGGTGTGTCGCGCAACGATGTCTTGCTGATGTGGTTGCGGCCGGCCGATCTGGCCCGCCTGCCACCGGCACCTGCGCCCTCGGCGGCGACGATCGTATCGGGCCTCGTCGGCGGCATGGAGCATGCACCGCTGCCGGCCGCCTGGCGCGAAGCGGCGCTGATCACCTACCCGGCCGACTTGCCCGCGGCTCGCGGCGTGCGCATGAACTTCCCGTTGTCGTGGTTCAAGATTCGTCAGATCGACGTTGTGGCCGAACGCGTGCAGACCGACACCTACGTGGCCTGCGGCATCCTCGCCGAGACGCTCACCGACATGCTCGACAGCTTCGTGCGCGACTACCTCGTCGAGCGCGTCGAGGGCATGGTGAGCCACCGGCTCGTGAACGGCTACTACCCGCGCCTGAGCCTCGCGCCGGGGCAGCGCTTCGCATCGAAGGGCGGTTACCTGGTCAGGTTTGCCGGGCAGGGCGCCGATGCGGTGGTGGCCGACGGGCCCTGGATGACGCCCTGACGCCGAGCCGCGCCGGGGTGGCCCGCTGCAGGCTCAGCTGAAACTGGTCACCGGGTCGAACGCCAGCCTGCCGATCGGCTCGGGCCTCTCGATCAAGCCGAGTTCGAGCGCCGCGAGCGTCAACTCGCCGGCGTTGCGAAGCCCCAGTTTGTGCATCAGGTTGGCGCGGTGCTTCTCGATCGTTTTCGGGCTCACGCTCAGGAATTCGGCTGCGCCGCGGTTGGTACGGCCCTCGGCGACGAGCTTGAGCACGCTGCGCTCGCGGTGTGTCAGCAGTTCCAGGCGCGACGAGGGCGTCCGCGGGCTGCGGGGGCGCAGAAAACTGTCGACGACGTGTGCCGATACATCGGGGCTGAGGTATTTCTTGCCCATCGCGACGCTGCGCAGCGCCATCAGCAGTTCGCCCACGGTGGCGTCTTTCAGCACATAGCCATCGGCACCGAAACGCAGCGCGGCGCCCACGTATTCTTCCGACCGCACCGAGGTCAGCATGACGACCCGCACCTTGGGTTGATCGCGCTTGATGCGGGCGCCGATCTCCAGGCCGTCGAGCCCCTGCAGCATCGTGTCCATCAGAACGATATCGGGCGGGTTCTGCATCGAGGCGTCGATCGCCTCCGTGCCGCCGCCGAGGTCGCCGATGACGCGGAACTCGCCGTCGGCGTGAAGCAACGAGGCGAGCCCCTTGCGGAACAGGTTGTTGCGGTCGATCAGCAGGATCGTTTTTGTCATGGCTTGGCCGGCTGCCGCGAAGGCAGCGGCGGTCGCGTGTTGGTGGCCGGAGGCTTGGCGTTCGAGTTGGTCGGTGCAGCCGCGGCGCTGCGCGGCGGTGCGAAGGCGAACACCCATTGCGTGTAGGCGCTCTGCTCGTTGAAGTGCTGGTAGGGCGGCCCGAAGCCGGCCTGCTTGATCGGTGCCTTGTCGGAGTTGCTGTAGATGCCCACCACGCCCTCGCCGAGCCGGACCATGCCCCACTCGGCGCCGGTGATCGGGTCGGGGTAGGCGCGGCGAAGGTGATGAACCGGGGTCGGGAACCGATCGTCGTCGAGCAGCGCCGCGATGTTGGGCGGGAAGCTGCGCCGCCCACCCGACGGTGCCGCGTAGTAGTAGGCGCGGATCGCCTGCCGGTACTGCTCGCCGACGAACAGCAACTCGACCTCGCGTTCGCGCTGGCGCGTGATCTGCCAGACATCGACCGCCGCCATCAAGCCGATGCCGCCGAGCCCGAGCAGCAGCAGCAAGGCCAGCAGCACGATGCCGCGCGAGCCGCGGCGGCGGTGGGGCGAGACGGCTCCGAAGCGTCGCATTCAGCCTCCGCTGCCTTCGGTGGGCGCGGCCTTGATCGGCGCGGGCTGCACGTCGAACACGTTGCCGAGCGTGGCGTCGGCCGGCGGCAGCGTGACCCAGTTGGGCAGCTCCGACACCGGGTCGACCGGCACCTGCCTGAGGTAGCGCTTGGTGGCGAGTTCGTCGAGCGAGTCGGGGTAGCGGCCGATGTCGCCGTAGAACTTGTCGATGGCATCGCGCATCGTCGCCAGGTTCTGGCGCTGCACCTGCAGCCGGCCGGCATCGAGCGAGCGGAAGTAGCGTGGCACGGCCAACGTCAACAGCAGCGCGATCAGCGTCATCACGACCAGCATCTCTATCAGTGTGAAGCCGGTGCCGAAGCCGCGGCGCGCGAGGGTGGGGCGGGCAGTGTCGTTCATCTCGCGCTCACCAATTGGCGTAGGGCGTGCCGTCGAGGCCGACCCGTGGCGATTTCGAGGTGACGTCGAACACGTCGGCACCGGGCTGCGGGTCGTCGGAGCGGCTGCCGTAGCTGCGCGTGTTCCAGGTCTGTGCGGCGGGAACCGCGATGTCGGTGAAGAACGGATCGCGCGGCAGCCGGCGCAGGATCACCAGGCGCTCCGGCGTGAGCGAAGCGTTGAGGCCGACATCGCGCTTGCCGACGACTTCGAGCGATTCGGTCAAGGTGTCGAGCGAGGGCGGATAGCCGGACTCACCGGAAGCCCGGGCCAGCTTGCCGGTTTCGACCGCGGCCTTGTACGCATCGAGCCCGGCGCGGATGGTGCGCAGGGCCTGCCGCAACTCTGCCTCCTTCGCGCGGGTGGAGGTCACCTCGTACAGCGGCAGCGACGCCCAAGCGATCACGCCGACCAGCGCGAGCGTGATCATCAGCTCGATCAGCGTGAAGCCGGCAGCGAGGTGCCGGTTGCGGCGCCGGATCATTGAGTCGCCTTCGGCGCCGGCGCGCTCGCGGGTGTGTTGCCCTGTGCGCCAACGCCGTTGCGGGCACCGTTCATCAGCGGCAGCAGGTTGCGCGCCGGGGTGGATGCGGGCGGTGGCGGCGCGGGCATGGCGCCGGCAGACCCGGCGTCGTGCGCGGCAGCGGCGGGTACGGGCGCTGGCACCGACGAGGGCACGGCCGATGGCGTCACCGAGGGCGCCGGGGGCGAGTACGGCTGCGCGGCCGACGGCACCGCGCCCGGTGGCGTGGGCCCACCCGTCGACTGGCCGCGCACCGCGCCCACAGGCTCGAGTTGCAGGGCACGCTGGCGAATGCTGCTTTCGCTGCCCGAGAACACATCGCGCAGCGAGCTGTCGACGATGGTGGGCGCACGCAGGATGCGCGGCGTGATCGAGAGCACGATCTCGGTCTTGGCCGTCGATCCGTTGTTGTTCCCGAACAGCTTGCCGACGACGGGAAGGTGGCCGACGCCCGGTATCTTCGACGACGTGTTGCGGTCTTCGGCCGAGATCAGGCCGCCCAGGATCTGGGTCTCGCCGTCTCGCAGCCGCACGCTGGTCTGCGCATTGCGGGTGCCGATCTGGTAGGCCACGGAGCCGTTCGGGCCGTCGATCTCCTTGGCGATCGTGCTGACCTCCAGGCTGATGCGGATGCCGACCTCCTGATCGCTGTAGACCTGCGGTTCGAACTCGAGCTTGAGCCCGACGTCCTGGTACGAAACCGAGCCGGTCACCACGCCGGCGCCGGTCGCCACCGGCGTGACGGTGTTGACGATGATCGGCACGCGGTCGCCGATCAGGATGCGGGCCTTCTCCTTGTTGCGCGCGCGGATGCGCGGGCTCGCCAGCAACTGGGCATCGGTGTCCTGCAGTTGCAGGTTGATCCCCAACGACAACGGCGTGGTGAGCAACTGGCTGAAGCGCAACGCGCGCAACGCCGCGACCGTGAGGCTGCCGCCCGAGTCGGTCGGCGTCGACAGGGTGAGCGAGTTCGGGAACTGGATGCCCAGGTTGGATAGCCGGTCGTGCGAAATCTCGAGCACCTCGACCTCGAGCATGACCTCGGGATCGGGCACGTCGTGCGCGGCGATGACCTTGGCGGCCACCGCGATCGCATCGGGCGTGTCGCGAATGACCAGCGTGCCGGTACGCTCGTCCATCGACACCTCCTTGACCTTGAGCACCGTCTTCAGCACCGTCTGCAGGTACTTCACGTCGGCATTCGCGACCTGGAAGGTGCGCACCTGCAGGTCTTGATATTCCTTCTGTTTCGCCGGCGTGGCGGGGTAGACGAACAAGGTGTTGGCGTTGAGCGAGCGCTTCTCGAGCTGGTTCTGCAGCAGGATGAGATCGACCGTGTCTTCGACGGCGGCATCCTTCACGAAGATCGTGGTCTTGAGGTCGGCGCGCACGTCGCGGTCGAGGATCACGTTCAGGCCGGTGGTCCGCGACAGCGCCTCGAACACCATGCGCAGGTTCGCATCGCGGAACTGCAACGTCACCGGCCGCCCGAACACCGAGCGCGCGGCGGCCTGGGAATCCTTCAGGTCGCGCAGCTTGTCGGCCTGGTCGCGCAGCTGCTTGCTCTGGCGCTGCGCGAGCTGGCTGTTCGCGTCGGTGGCCAGCGCGAGGTTGACCTTGTCGCGCGCGGCATCGGCGCGCCCCTCGCGCATCAACTGCTCCGACTCGGCCACGAGCTTGGCGACGCGGGCGTCGACCTCGAGGTTCGCGAGCCCGCGCCGGGCCTTGTCGTTGGCCGGCTCGATCGCCAGCGCGCGCTGGTAGAGATCGGTGGCTTCGGCGGTCCGGCCGACGGCCCGCGCCATGTCGGCGGCGACCACGAGCTGGCCGGCGAAGCCCGTAGTTTCCTTCAGCAGATCGATCCGGTACTGCGGGTTCGCAGGGTCGAGGCGATTGGCCTCGCGCAGCATCGGTATCGCGGCCTCGTGGTTGCCTTCGGCGGCCAGGCGCATGCCGTCGTCGTGCAGCCGCATGCCGGCGCAGCCTGTCAGCAGCGCGGCCAGGGCGAGCACGGCGAGCGCCGCACGGCGCGGGCTCTGTGGGGGTCGGCGGATGTTCACTTGCTCGCTCCGGTGAGGTCGATCGTTTGCGAGGTCTTGGTGGGCAGGTGCATGAGGACGATGCGTGACGAATCGAGCGATTCGACCCGGTAGATGCCGTTGTCGAGTACGTCGCCGGCGGACACGACCAGCAATGCCTCGCCCATCGCAAGGAAAGCCGCGGGTCTCGGCGTGCCGCTCTCGACCATGCCAACGAACGCGAACGGCAACGGCGGCGCGGTCGGTGGTGCAGGGGGCGGC
>Ga0209583_10000388_pt1 | contig 13868 bp, 12 predicted proteins | sample Str014_FD_187201 | JGI IMG/M metagenome (GOLD analysis project Ga0209583, IMG submission 187201) | Freshwater sediment microbial communities in response to fracking from Pennsylvania, USA - Straight Creek_MetaG_SC_2014 (SPAdes) (version 2) | ecosystem: Environmental > Aquatic > Freshwater >... | reverse complement strand
GTCCACGGCCGGAACGAATAGCCGAGCGTATACATGTCCGAGTCGGAGCGAATCCCGGGATAGCGAAACAGGTCCCAGGTGCCGCCGATGCAATCGCGGCCTTCCAGAATGACATAGCTTTTACCGGGACATTTGTCCTGCAGGTGATAGCCGGCGCCAATGCCCGAGAGGCCCGCGCCGACGATGAGGACGTCGAAATGTTCTGGTGGCATCATGGTCTCCGCGACCGTGCTTCCGCACTGCCGTCATGGCCGGGCTCGTCCCGGCCTTCCACGACCTTGCTCGCATTCGACTCTAAAGACGTGCACGCCCGGGAGTGCAGACAAGTATAGTAGTCTGCGCAAGGCAGACTACTACCCCCGGGCATCACGAAATTCGGCGAATACGAGTTTTCCGGTCAATACCGGTAATGATCCGACTTGAACGGGCCTTCCGGCTTGACGCCGATATAGTCGGCCTGATCGGGGCGCAGCTCGGTCAGCTTGACGCCGATCTTGGCGAGATGCAGCCGCGCCACCTTCTCGTCCAGCGACTTCGGCAGCACATAGACCTTCCTGGCGTATTTGCCGTCCTTGTTGTGCGCCCATAACTCGATTTGCGCCAGCGTCTGGTTGGTGAACGACGCCGACATCACGAACGAGGGATGGCCCATGGCATTGCCGAGATTCACGAGCCGGCCTTCCGACAACAGGATGATGCGATGCTTGTCGGGGAATTCGATCTCGTCGACCTGCGGCTTGATATTGGTCCATTTCAGGTTGCGCAGGCCTGCGATCTGGATCTCGTTGTCGAAATGGCCGATGTTGCAGACGATGGCGCGATCCTTCATCGCGCGCATGTGCTCGATGGTGATGATGTCCTTGTTGCCGGTGGCGGTGACGAAGATGTCGGCGCGCGGTGCGGCATCTTCCATGGTGGTGACTTCATAACCTTCCATCGCCGCCTGCAGCGCGCAGATCGGATCGACTTCCGACACCATGACGCGGCAGCCGGCCTGACGCAGCGAAGCGGCCGAGCCCTTGCCGACGTCGCCAAAGCCTGCGACCATTGCGGTCTTGCCGGACATCATCACGTCGGTGCCGCGGCGGATGCCGTCGACCAGCGATTCGCGGCAGCCGTAGAGGTTGTCGAATTTCGATTTGGTGACGCTGTCGTTGACGTTGATCGCCGGGAACAGCAGCTTGCCGTCCTTTTCCATCTGATAGAGGCGATGCACACCCGTCGTCGTCTCTTCCGACACACCCCTGATGTTCTTCGCAATCTCGGCGAACCACCCCTTCGGCTTTTCCTTCAGCAGCCGCTTGATCAGCGCGAAGAACACCTCCTCTTCTTCGGATGCAGGCTTGTCGAGGAACTTGACGTCGCCCTGTTCGGCGCGCAGGCCGTGATGCACCAGCATGGTGGCGTCGCCGCCATCATCGAGGATCATGTTGGGCGTGCCGCCGCCATGCCAGTCGAACAGCCTGGCGGTATAGTCCCAATACTCCGTCAGGGTTTCGCCCTTGACTGCGAACACGGGAATGCCGGCCGCGGCGATCGCAGCAGCGGCGTGGTCCTGGGTCGAATAGATATTGCAGGAAACCCAGCGAATGTCGGCGCCCAGCGCAGCCAGCGTCTCGATCAGCACCGCGGTCTGGATCGTCATGTGCAGGGAACCGGCGATGCGCGCGCCCTTCAGCGGCTGCCTGGGGCCGTATTCCTCGCGGGTCGCCATCAGGCCGGGCATTTCGGTCTCGGCCAGCGAGATTTCCTTGCGGCCGAACTCGGCGAGCGACATGTCCTTGACGATGTAGTCGGTGAAGGCGGGCTTCTTGGCAACGGCGGTCATTCGTTTGATCCCTTGAAATACATATTCCGAAAAGCCTCGGGCCTTCCACATACGCGAGACGATCGCGCAGAAGGTCAGACGGCGCGCCTCAGCGCGTCGGCGAGGTCGGTCTTTTCCCAGGAGAAGCCACCCTCATCGTCGGGCGTACGGCCGAAATGACCGTAAGACGAGGTCCGGGCGTAGATCGGCTTGTTGAGATCGAGATGGGTGCGAATGCCGCGCGGCGTGAGATCCATCGATTCAGCCACGGCCTTCTCGAGCTGGTCCTCGGGCACCTTTCCGGTGCCGTGGGTGTCGATATAGATCGACAGCGGCCGCGCCACGCCGATCGCATAGGCCAACTGCAGCGTGCAACGGTCAGCGAGGCCCGCGGCGACGATGTTCTTGGCAACATAGCGCGCGGCGTAGGCGGCGGAACGGTCCACCTTGGTCGGATCCTTGCCGGAGAACGCGCCGCCGCCGTGCGGGGCTGCGCCGCCGTAGGTATCGACGATGATCTTGCGGCCGGTGAGACCGGTGTCGCCATCGGGCCCGCCGATGTAGAATTTACCGGTGGGGTTGATGTGCCAAACCGTCTTGCCGTTGATCCAGTCCTTCGGCAGCGCCTCCCGGATATAGGGTTCGACACGATCGCGGACCTGCTTCGAACTCATGTCCTCGACCAGATGCTGGTGCGACACGACGATTTCGCGCACGCCGACCGGCTTGCCGTTTTCGTAATGAACCGTGACCTGGCTCTTGGAGTCGGGGCCCAGCACTTTCTCAGTGCCGGAGTGACGAGCTTCCGCGATCAGGCGGAGGATCTTGTGGGCGTAGAAGATCGGCGCCGGCATCAAGTCCGGCGTTTCGTTGGTGGCGTAGCCGAACATGATCCCCTGATCGCCCGCGCCTTCTTCCTTGTTGGTGCCGGGCTGCAGTGCGTCGACCCCTTGCGCGATGTCGGCCGATTGCGGATGCAACAGGATTTCGATGTCGGCCGTCTCCCAATGAAAGCCCTCCTGTTCGTAGCCGATGTCCTTGATGGCCTCGCGAACCACGTGCTCGATCTGGTCATTGCAGACCGATTTGGGGCCGCGGGTCTCGCCGGCGATCACCACCTTGTTGGTGGTGGCGAGCGTTTCGCAGGCCGCGCGGATCGCCCAAGGGGAGATACCCGCCTTGGGACCTTCACGGAAGAACAGGTCGACGATTTCGTCGGATATCCGGTCGCAGACCTTGTCAGGGTGTCCTTCGGAAACCGATTCGCTAGTGAACAGATAAGACGCGCGCATCAAGCAACCCCTTGTTCCCGCCGAATCTCGGCGGCTCGCTGTGTGGTATATCCCGGAATGTCAGTCGCGACGGCGCGAGATGACGTAGGATTCGTCGTAAAACCAAAGCCCATTATGCTTGCGCAGAACCTCTCTGGTGGCATCGAGGGTTCGGCCACTTTCAGTCATTGCCGTCAACCGGTCGTCTTCGATCTGGGCGACATACACCGCCGCGTTCCAGGCTGCAAAGGCCGTCGAGGTCCCGATCGAACCGGTCACCTCGTTGGGCAGCGCCTCCATATCATACCGGAAGATCGAACGGTTATCGGCGTAGGCATTAAAGTTCAGATCGCGGGCCACCGAGCCCAGCTCGTATTTCACCGCGCGCAATAGCTCATGACGGCTGACGGCGAAAGGATTTTCTCCGGGCCATACCGCCTGGATGATTTCGAGACCCGGATCCTGCCCATGGGAGTGGATTCCAATCAAACGTCCGCCTGCCCGGAGTGCCCGCGCGAGCGGCGCGATGATCCGTTTGGCGCGGAAATTGACCGAGGATTTGGCCCGGTAAGGCTGCGAGGCGATCACGAGGTCGAAATTGGCCTCGGATCGGCCCGCTCGCGGAATAATCGAATCGAGCAGGAATCGGTGATCTTCCCGATACAATACCAGCGCCACCGGCCGCTCATAGATCGGCATACCCGAGCGCGGGCTGACGCTGGCCCGCCAATTTTGTTCCAGGAATGGCCCGAGTTCCGCTATCTGAGCCTCGAATTCGCCCGAGGAAGCCCCCCGTAGAGCCACCTCGTGCCAGATCGTGCTGGCGGCAGCCGCAGGCGATTTGGGCGTCAGCCAAGGCGCCTCGGCATAGTACATATTGGTCAGCACGAAGACCGTAGAAGGATGCTCGAACAACCGGTCCGGCACCTTGTCCAGGGTCAGCCGGACGTCCTCCAGGCTGAGCTCCTTGCCGGCGATGTAGAACGGCATATGGGGGAAGCGGCCATGCATGGAGCGCATCACACGCGCTAATACGGTGCCGTCGCCGACCCCGGCATCGAACAGCCGCAACGCCGGCGGCCTTGGATGGATACTGGAAAGCTCCAGAGCCACCCGCTCGGCGATCACCCGCTTTTCACTGCAGGTATGGACGAACAGCAGGTATTTCTGGCGATTCTCGAAGAAGCGGAAATTGCCGCGGGGATCCCGCTTCTCAGGCGGAACGACAAGGCCGCGGGGCGGCGGCACCCCGCCCGGCGTCGAAGTCGCGATATAGGCCTGGATGCGGTCCAGCGTGTCGATGGTGATGCGCTTGCCCTCGCGCAGCCGATGCACGAGCTTGCCGTCGTTGACGGCGCGGCGTCCGAACGTCGTTTCCGCCATGTCGGCCTGACGGCAGAACGCAGAAATCTGGCTGAGAATCTCGTCGTTTTTCATCGGGCCAGGGTTTGGGAAACGCCAGTGGGCAGCGGTGAATTGCTTCGCTGTCCTACCACTATCTACCCAACGGGGGAACGCGATCCTGGAGATCGCAGATTCGATCGTCGGGCTCGACCGTCACGTCGGTCGGTGCGCGGTTTATCCTGCAGAGAAATGAAAGGGTTAGTTTCGCGCAAACCGTCTCACGCTATCCGCAATCCGCTCCGCCTCGATGCCGATCTCGCGCAACTGCCCCGTCGGCACGGCAATTTGACCGCAGAAGTAAAGCCCGGACGCGGCAGTGGCCTGCCCCGTCACCAGCGGCATACCATGTTTGTCGAACACGTCTTCGACACCTGAAATCAAACGGCGCAGATCGGGCCGGAAACCGGTCGCGAGAATCACCGCGTCGAATTTTTCAACATTGGCGCCAGTGAATATGACGCCATCGGCCGTAAAGCGATCGATGCCGCCACGTATCTTGATCGAGCCGTCCCTGATTTTGGCAAGCGTGCCAATGTCGATCAAAGGCACCCGACCATCCTCTTCCACCATCCGGCGCGGGCCCTTGGCCGCGCGGCGCAATCCCAGGCTTTCGATGTTGCCGATCGCGAACCGCAACACCGGCGCGTTGATGAAATCCACGAGGCGGGCGGGCAGACGCCGATACAGGATCGCCCAGGACAAAATCGGAAAGCCCAGGAGATCCCGCGGCAGTATCTGGACGGGACCGCGAACCGCCAATGCGACATCGACCCCGGCATTGGCCAGATCGAGCGCGATCTCGCCGCCGGAATTGCCGAAGCCGACCACCAGCACGCGCTCTCCCGTGTAAGCAACCGGATTACGGTATTCGCTGCTGTGAATCACGCGCCCTGGAAACGTTTCCGAGCCTGGGAACGACGGACGATGGGGCGCGTCGGCGATGCCGGTTGCGACGACGACGATAGGAGCTGCGATTGAACCCTGGGCCGTGTCGGCGTGCCACTGCGCACCGTCGCGAACAATGCGCGAAACCGTGGTGTTGAAAACCGGCTTGATCTCGAAGCGAGCGGCATAGTTTTCGAGATAGGCGACCATCTGTTCGCGCGACGGATAGGTCGGATAATTCAGCGGCATCGCCATCCCGGGCATACCTGAATGATTGCGGTCCGTGTGGAGATGAAGCCGATCGTAATGCCGCCGCCACGCTGCGCCTACACTGCCGGCCTTCTCCAGCACCGCGACGTTCAACCCCGCCCCACGCATCGTCACGGCGCAAGCAAGCCCCGCAGGGCCCGCACCGACGATGAAGGCGTCAGGGTTCGATGTCATGGGCTCCCATCCCGTGCCAGAAGAGGCCTACTTCCCCCAAACCTCATTAGCGACGTCGACCGCGAGCTTTAGCTTGGCCCACTGTTCTTCCTCGCTCAGGACATTGCCCTCTTCCGTCGAGGCGAAGCCGCATTGCGGCGACACCGCGAGCTGGTCGAGCGGCGCGAATTTGGCCGCTTCTTCCAGCCGCCGCTTGATGTCTTCCCTGTTTTCCAGTTCCCCGAACTTCGAGGTGATGACACCGACCACCACGACCTTGTTTCCCTTTGGCAAAAAGCGCAGCGGTTCGAAGCCGCCGGCACGGTCGGAATCGTATTCGAGGAAATAGCCATCATAGTTGGTGCCGACCAGCATGGTCTCGGCCACCGGCTCGTAACCGCCGGACGAAATCCAGGTCGAGCGAAAATTGCCGCGGCAGACATGGGTGGTAATCACCATGTCGGCAGGCCGCTCCGATATCGCGTAGTTGATGATGCGGGCATAGATTTCCTGAAGGCCGTCAGGGTCGTCCCCGCGCTCGCGGGCTTTCTTGAGTTCTTCCTGGGAGCAGAGATAGGCCCAGACCGTGTCGTCGAACTGCAGATAGCGGCAGCCGGCGTCGTAGAAGGCCTTCACGGCCTTGCGATAGGTCTTGCCGAGATCCGCGAAGAACACTTCGAGATCGGGATAGATATCTTTCGAAATCGATTTGCGCCCGCCGCGGAAGTGCAACACGGCCGGAGACGGAATGGTCATCTTCGGCGTGACATGCGCGATATCGCAATGCTTCTTCAGGAATCGAAAGTGATCCAACATCGGATGATGGTCGGGGAAGTCGAGCTTGCCGATCACGCGGACCGCATCGTGCCGGGTCTGGACGCCGGCGAACTGGATGCCTTCATTGGGATGAAACAGCTCGCAGCCCGTGAGATGGCTGAGAAAATCGAAATGCCACCATGAGCGGCGGAATTCACCATCGGTTGCAAGCTTGAGGCCGATCGAAGCCTGCTTGTGCACGACTTTTTCGATTTCGACATCCTCGACCTTGCGCAGGTCGTCGGCCGCTATTTCACCCTTTTCCAGTCGGGCGCGCGCTTCCTTGATGCGCGGCGGCCGCAACAGGCTGCCGACCTCGTCAGCGCGGAAAGGGGCTTTGGTTCGCTGCATGGTCTTACTCCCAGAAATTCCTAATGTGCCGCGGCGCCGGATACGCCGAGGAATCGTTCCAGCGTCCCGGGATCGGCCTTGAGCGCGCTACTTGGTGCGTCGTGGACGACCGCGCCGCGCTCCAATATCACAACGCGGTCGGCCAGCCCCAGAACCTTTTGCGCATTTTGCTCGACGATGATCGAGCAGACGCCGCCGGCACGGGTAATGGTGCCGAGCGCCCGGAGTAGTTCCTCGACGATGATGGGAGCCAGCCCCTCGGTCGGCTCGTCCAGCAGCAGCACTTTGGGATTGAGCGTGAGCGCGCGGCCAATCGCCAACATCTGCTGCTCGCCGCCGGAAAGCTCGTTGCCGAAATTGTTGCGGCGCTCCTTGAGCCGCGGAAACATCGCGTAGATCTTTTCGACGGTCCAGGGTCCGGGCTGGGCCACCGCGGTCATGTTTTCCTCGACCGTCAGCGAACGGAAGATATTGCGCTCCTGCGGCACCCAGCCGATCCCTGCACGGGCCCGCTGGTCTGGCCGCATCGGCGTGAGATCGAGCCCGCCGAGCGTGATCGTACCGCCGAAACGCCGAGTTACGCCGACAATGGAGTTGATCAGCGTGGTCTTGCCGGTGCCGTTACGGCCGAGCAGCGCCAGCACCTGGCCCTCGCCCAACGTCAACGACATGCCGGGCAGCACGACTGCCTCGCCATAGCCGGCCCGCAAGGCCTGGATGGAGAGAAGGTCAGGCATCGGCCGCCCCACCGAGATACACCGCCCTCACCCTGTCATCGCGGGCCACCTCGTCGGGCGTGCCCTCCACCAGCATCGCGCCGTTGACGAGCACCGAAATTCGGTCGGCAAAGGAGAACACCAGATCCATGTCATGTTCGATCAGGAGCACCGTGACATCGCGCGGCAAGGCGGCGACCGCGGCCAGGATGTCGTGACGTTCGCTTTCGGGCACGCCGGCGGCGGGCTCATCCAGCAACAGCACGCGTGGCCTGGTTGCGATGGCAACGGCAATTTCGAGCAGGCGCTGCTTGCCGTAGGGCAATGTGGCGGTGAGATCGTTCATGACATCGAGCAAATGGAAGCGCGCGAGATTGTCCGCGATTTCCCGGTTGACGTCGTCGCGCGTGCCCATGCGCCGCCACCACTCACCCCCCCGGCCGAGCCGTTCCGAGACCGCGAGGCCGATGGTTTCCAGCGGTGTCAGATCGGCATAGAGCTGATTGATCTGGAAGGTGCGCGACAACCCGCGCAGCACCCGCGTATGAACCGGCAGATCGGTGATGTCGTTGCCCTCAAGCAGAATGCGTCCCGAATTCGGCTTGAGTACGCCGGTGAGCAAATTGATGATCGTGGTCTTTCCCGCGCCGTTCGGCCCTATCAGGGCGTGCCGCGCACCCTGCTCGACCCTGAGCGAGAGATCGCGCGTGACCCTCAGGCCACCGAACGATTTTTCCAACCCCTTGGTTTCCAGCGCCAGCGTCATGACCCGTCACTTTCGGGAACGGCGACGACGGCTTTCCGGCCGGAAACTCGACGGATCAAGAGGTTGGGCAGCCACAGCGCCCAGCGATGGATGCGGGCGCGGCCCAGCAGGACGATCGCAACCAGCACCAGGCCAATCCAGAACTGCCAGTATTGCGGCGTAATGGTAGAGAAGAACTCTTGCAGCATCTTGAATACGACGGCCCCGATCAGGCCGCCATAGAGATAACCGGTGCCGCCGATCACCAGCACCAGCATCAGGTCCGCCGAACGTTCGAACGAGAACACATCAAGCGACGCCAGCGCCGTGGTCTGGGTGAACAGCGCACCGGCAATGCCGGCATAAAACGCCGACACGGCATAGATCGCGATCAGGCGCCGATTGACGGGAACGCCAATCGCGGCGGCGCGCAGCGGGTTGTTTCGGATCGCACGCAGCGACAGGCCGAACGGCGAATGCGCGATGCGACGCGCCAGCAGGAACATCAGGAAGAGGACGGCCAACACGTAAAAGAAGCCGGTCTTGCCGAACATGTCGAAGGCAAACAGGCCAAGCACCGGCGCCATCTCGATACCCTGCAGCCCATCGGTGCCGCCGGTGAGATTGGAAAACCGTTCGGCCAGCGCCTCCAATAGCAGCGCAATCCCCAGGGTCACCATCAGCCGGGTGAGATCGACGCCGCGGATCACCAGGAAACTGGTGAGAAAACCGAGTACCATGGCGACGAGACCGGCAGCGACCAGCGCCAACACCGGCTCGTAGATGATGCCGTGCAGCGCCAGCAGCCCGGCCGAATAGGCGCCGACGCCGAAAAAAGCGGCATGGCCGAGCGACACGATGCCGGCATAACCGAGGATCAGGTCAAGCGACAGCGCGAACAAGGCCAGCCGCAAAATATCGGTCATGATGAGATAGCGCGATGGAAACAGGAACGCGCATGCCAGCACGAGCAGCCAGAATGCGACCTCGCTGGCACGCCAACGTGCCCGGCTAATCGCATGCGATGAGACGTCCGCAAGCCCTTTCATCTCGGGCTCAACGCGCGGCGGTGCGGCCGAACAGACCGTTCGGACGCCAGATCAGGATCACGATCATGATGGTGTAGATCACGAATGGGCCGAGCTTCGGCACATAGTACTTTCCGGCGACGTCACCGATCCCGAGTAGCAGCGAAGCAAGAAATGGCCCCGTGATGCTGGAGGAGCCACCAACCGTCACCACGATCAAAAAGTAGATCATGAACTTGAGGGGAAAATACGGATCGAGCCCGAGGATCTCGGCGCTGAGCGCGCCGCCCAAGCCGGCAAGCCCGCAGCCGAACGCAAAAGTGAAAGCGAACACCTGCGGCACGTTGATGCCAAGCCCGCTGGCGGCGCGCGGATCGTCTACCGCCGCGCGCAGGCGGCTGCCGAACCGGGTCCGCGCCAGGACCAGTTGCAGCGCTGCGGTGAGCAGGCCGCAGATCACGACGATCATGAGACGGTAGCGACCGATACCGACGCCAAGGAAATCGAACTGGCCTTCGAGCGCCGCCGGCAGCTTGATGAAGATCCGCGACGATCCCATCACGTAATCGACCGCCGCCACCGACATGAAGACGAGGCCGACCGAGAACAGCACCTGATCAAGGTGGCTTCGCGCGTACAGATGTCGGTAGAGCGTACGTTCCAGCACGGCACCGATCAGGGCGCTGACGACAAAGGCCAGCGGGAGGCCTGCGAAGAACGGCCAGCCATGGTTGTTGACGAGAACGGCGCAAACGTAGCCGCCGGCCATGGCGAAGGCGCCGTGGGCGAGATTGACGAAATTCATCAGCCCAAGCGTCACCGCCAGCCCGCACGCCAGTACGAACAGCAGCATGCCGTAAGCGACCCCGTCGAACAGGATGGTGAACAGCGTGGTCATCTCGGATTCGCTTATCTGAAGTAAGAGGCCCTCACCCGGATCGCTGCGCGATCCGACCTCTCCCCGCAAGAGCGGGGCGAGGTTAGTGTCCGACAATTGTAGGTCTTCCCGGCTTCTCCCACGAGAACAAAGCGCACGCCACGAAGGCCGCTCTGCTCCCTCGCCCCGCTGTTGCGAGGAGAGGGTTGGGGTGAGGGGCAAGCCACGGACAAGACCGTCACTTCTTCGTCTTGCCGGAATCCTTGACCGCCTCGAAGGTCGCGAATTCGACATTGTAGAGTTCGCCGTCGACTTTCTCGACCTTTCGGACGTAAATGTTCTGCACGATGTCGCGGGTTTCCGGATCGATCGAGATCGGCCCGCGCGGGCTTTCCCACTTCATCCCCTTCATGGCCTCGACCAGCGCATCGCCGTCGGTCTTGCCGCCGGTCTTTTTCAGCGCCTCATAGATCAGGTGAATGCCGTCATAGCCGCTCACCGCCATGAAGCCCGGGCGGTTGCTGAACGCCTTCTTGTAGGCCGCCACGAAATCCTTGTTCATCGCGGAGGGATGCGCGGCGGAATAGAGATGCGCGGTAACGGTGCCCAGCGCCGCGTCGCCAATGCCGTTGAGCAGGTCATCATCCATGACATCGCCGGGGCCGATCACCTTGATGCCCGACTTGTCGAGCCCGCGCTCGGCATATTGCTTCATGAAATTGCCGCCCTGGCCCGCCGGCACGAACACGAACACGGCGTCGGGCTTCGAATCCTTCATCCGCTGCAGGAACGGCGCGAAGTCGGGATTGGCGAGCGGTACCTTGACTTCTTCCACGATCTCGCCACCGCCAGCGGTAAAGTTCTGCTTGAAGAAGGTCAGCGCATCGTTGCCGGGCGCATAATCCGACGTCAGCGTGGCAACCTTCTTGATGCCATTCTTGGCCGCCCAGTCGCCAATGATCGTGGAGGACTGCGCCAGCGTGAAGCTGGTGCGTACGATATAGGGCGAACGCTCCGTAATGATCGAGGTGCCGGCGGCCATCACGATTTCGGGTATCTTGGCCTGGGTGGCCAGCGGCGCGGCGGCGAGTGCCGCCGGCGTGACGCCGAAGCCTGCAATGAAACTGACCTTGTCGTTGACGATCAGTTCTTGCGCCAGCCGCTTGGTGTTGTCGGGAACCGCGGCATCGTCCTTGAGAATGATCTCGATCTTCTTGCCGGCGACGGTGTCGCCCTTCTGCTGCATGTAGAGCTTGACGGCGTTGTCGATCTGCTTGCCGGTCGAGGCTTGGCCGCCGGTCATCGGCAGGATCAGGCCGATCTTGACGGCGTCCTGCGCATAGGCAGGCGCCAGAGCCATCGCGCCCGCAACGGCCGCCGCGGCCAGCAATCGAATTTCACTGCTCAGAAACATGAAGGTTGTTCTCCCACTGATCGCCAGAACCGAGTTCCCGGCCCTTGCCTCACCATAGCCTAGATTTTTCGGCCGTGTGGATCGGCAGCACGGCCGGTCCCTCGCCGTTCTCTTGTCAATCACCCGACGAGCGATGGCTTGGGTTGACCGATTGCTGGTTTCGTTCGGCCGCGCAAGGTCGCAAATCCTATGTCTAAATGTTGGTATTTAATTACCTTTGTTAGCCAATAACCCGATCTCCATAACTTTCGCCTTAGCCTTACCAAACCAAACTGCCCCACATTGACGCCGTAAATCGATCAACTCCTTCGCTCAAGGTCACACAATTCTGCCGATGCCGATCAACGCACCTCTCATCGCTACCGTGCTGGCCCTCGTGGTGGCATCCGCCGCGCTGGGCGGTTGTGGGTCCATCAACGAGAGGCTGTCAGCGGGCGTCAGTGACGCCATACCGGCCTGGGCAGGCGGCCTGCCCGCGGACGCGCCGCCGCGTCCGGGGACGGCGCAATATGACGAGTTCATGCGCGAGCGGGAGAGAAAGCGCCTGCTGCCGGCATCGGAACGAGGCGAAGAGACGAAACCTTCTCCGTCGTCAGCGGAAACCTTCCGCTGACGAAAGCGTGATCTGCATCTCGACCGGAACAGGTCAGGTAACGCGCTGTCAGGCCGGAGAAGCCAGCGGCTTGCCCTTCTCGACAACATAGGTGCTGGCGATCTTGGTCTTCTTGTCGCCGTTCTTGCCGCCAGCATGGGGTGTGTTCGGCGGTACCACAAAGCCATCGCCGGGCTTCATCATTCGGGTCGGCTGGCCCTCGATCGGAACCTCGAGACCGCCTTCGACGACATAGGCAGACTCAACTCCAGGATGAGTATGCCGCGCGATCGTGACTCCCGGCTCGATTTCCGCTTCCACGATGATGGTCACATACCCCGGGGTCGGTCCATCGATCTGCGACAGGATTTTCCGATTGACCCCCGGCGTCGCCGCCGGGGGCGTCCCCTGCGCCGATGCGTCGGTCGCAATAAAGCCGGTGATCGCGCACAGCGCGCAAGACGCCAATCCTGAAAAGTCTCGACGAGTCAGCATGGCAACCTCCCTATCGTGTCCAGATCACGATCGTCCGGACTTCCGCGGACAGAATATTACGCTGCGTAGAGTCGCACTGGCAATGACCGACCGGATCAAAAACGCAACTTTGCGTCGCGCGCAACCGTTCAGCCCAATTGCGATTTGCTCATTTTCCAGCCGGCGTAGCGGCCGCGACGAGCCCGAGCGGCCCGGTCGGCTCGTCTTCATCGAGAAATTGGTGGAGCATGGACTGGATCGTTGCCTTGACTTCGCTGGATCCCCTATCGCTCAGGTCGTTGTGTTGAAATTCGGTTTTCACGACCTTGATGCCGGCCTTCTCGCAAATCTCGTCATCGGGAACGACACCGGGATCGGGCTTGAAGTGCGGATCCTTTGAGCGGAACGACAGGATTTTGATCTTGCCATCGGTCAGGAACGGCACACGCAGATTGTCTAACGTGACCACTTTCTTGACCAACTCCGGATGCCGCTTGGCGAAATACATGGATATGTCACCGCCGTTGGAATGGCCGACCATGGTGAGGTGGCGATAGTCCGCGTTGGGATACGCCTTCTTCAGTTCGTCGATAGCGAACAGGATATTGAAAATACCTCGGTTGTAGGCAATCCGACGGCCGACATATTCTTCGCCGACCTTGGTGACCATCGGTTCGTCGGTTTCGAGATCATGCTGAACGCTGACGACAAGGTAACCGCGAGCGGCAAAAGTGTTGGCGAGGAACGAGTATTCGGTATGCTTGACCGTGTTGCCGTGGTTGAGGATCGCCACCGGCAATTCGATCATATCCGCCATCGCCTCCAACTCCCTGTCGCGCCGGACGGCGACGTCGACCGTCACCGGACGATCGTTGCGCAGGATGTCAAAAAACGTCAGCGATCTATGGTGGATCGCCCACTTGCTCGCCGTGAAATAGCCGACGGTCACCAGAACACAGAGGGAAACCAGAACAATAATTCCACGCTTCATGATGGCCTGCCCGGAAATTGAAAACGACGGATCGATGGCGGACGCGCCCGGTTTCCCCCGAGTTTGTTGCAGTG
>Ga0209583_10000387_pt1 | contig 13880 bp, 13 predicted proteins | sample Str014_FD_187201 | JGI IMG/M metagenome (GOLD analysis project Ga0209583, IMG submission 187201) | Freshwater sediment microbial communities in response to fracking from Pennsylvania, USA - Straight Creek_MetaG_SC_2014 (SPAdes) (version 2) | ecosystem: Environmental > Aquatic > Freshwater >... | reverse complement strand
GCCTCGAGTTCCTCGATGGTGCGGCGGACATTGAGCGCGTTGCCGTAGCCATGGTCGGCGTCGACCAGCACCGGCAAAGCCGCCGCGCGCGACATCCGGCGCATCTGCTCGGCGAGTTCGGTCAGCGTGATCAGCGCAATGTCGGGATCGCCGAGCACGACAAGCGAGGCAACCGAACCGCCGAACATGCCGACCTCGAAGCCGAGGTCTTCGGCAATGCGAATGGAAGTGGCGTCATAGACCGACCCTGGCCGGACGCAGCCCGGTCCGTTGAGGATCGAGCGCAACGCTTCGCGTCGTTCGCGAAAGGCCATCGCGCGCTCACGCAAACTCGAGGATCAGCGCATCGACCGCGAGCGTCGCACCGGGGGCTGCATGGATCTTCTTCACCGTACCGTCGCGTTCGGCGCGCAGCACATTCTGCATCTTCATGGCCTCAACCACGGCCAGCGTCTCTCCGGCCTTGACTTCCTGCCCTTCGCCGACCGCGATCGACACCACGAGGCCCGGCATCGGGCACAAGAGTTTCTTGCCGGTATCGGCTGCCGACGTCACCGGCATCAGCCGCGCCGCCGCGGCCTCGCTTTCGGTGAATACGTTGACCGCGACTTCGTAGCCCTGATGGGCTAGTCGGATGCCATTGGGAATCGGACGCACCTGCATCGCCATCCCGTGTCCACCGATGGTGCCATGCCAGACCGGCTCTCCCGGCGTCCAGGCTGAGACCAGTTGATGCGGTTTGCCGGGCATGCCGTCGGCGCCGATGAAGCGCACCGCGATGCCGTCGGCCTCGCGCGCCACATCGAGCGCGATCTCGTCGCGATCGAGCCACACCGCGCGGCGCCGCTCGCGCTGCACTAGGCGGCCGTTCAACTGGCCTGAAATCTGCCGCTTGCGTTCGCCCAGCACATGATCGATCGCGGCGCCCACCGCCGCGAGCCGGCGCGCGATCTCGCCCTCGGGAATGCGAACCGCAAACCCCTTTGGGAATTCTTCGGCGATAAAGCCGGTGGACAGCCTGCCCTCGCGCCAGCGCGGGTGGCTCATCAAGGCCGACAGGAATGGAATGTTGTGGCGGATGCCGTCGACATAAAAAGAATCCAGCGCGGTCGACTGCGCTTCGATCGCCGCCGCCCGCGACGGCGCATGCGTCACGAGCTTGGCGATCATCGGATCGTAATGGATCGATATCTCGCCGCCTTCCTGCACGCCGGTATCGTTACGGACGGTGATACCGTCATGGCTTGCTTCCGCCGGCGGACGATATTTTACCAGCCGCCCGATCGAGGGCAGGAAGTTACGGAAAGGGTCTTCGGCATAAACGCGGGATTCCACCGCCCAGCCGGTCAGCGCGACGTCCTTCTGCGCCAGCGCCAGTCTCTCGCCGGCGGCCACCCGAATCATCTGCTCCACGAGGTCGATGCCGGTGACCAGTTCGGTAACGGGATGCTCGACCTGCAACCGCGTGTTCATTTCCAGGAAGTAGAAACTCTTGTCCTGGCCGGCGACGAATTCGACGGTACCGGCGGAGTCATAATTCACGGCTTTCGCCAAAGAAACCGCCTGCTCGCCCATCTTGCGGCGGGTAGTCTCGTCGAGCAGCGGCGACGGCGCCTCCTCGATGACCTTCTGGTTGCGGCGCTGGATCGAACATTCGCGCTCGCCGAGATAGATCACATTGCCATGCTTGTCGCCGAGCACCTGGATTTCGATATGGCGGGGATCGACGATGAATTTCTCGATGAAGACGCGGTCGTCGCCGAACGACGATTTGGCCTCGGCCTTGGCGAGATTGAAGCCTTCGGCCACCTCCGACGTCGAATGCGCGATCCGCATGCCCTTGCCGCCGCCGCCGGCGGACGCCTTGATCATCACGGGATAGCCGATTTCGTCGGCGATCTTGACCGCGTGCTTTTCGTCCTCGATGACGCCGAGATGGCCCGGCACGGTAGAGACCTTGGCTTTGGCGGCCGCCTTCTTGGATTCGATCTTGTCGCCCATCGCGGCAATGGCGACGGGATTGGGGCCGATGAAGACGATGCCGGCCGCTTCGAGCGCGCGCGGAAAGGCTTCGCGCTCCGACAGGAACCCGTACCCGGGATGCACGGCCTGCGCGCCGGTCTTGCGGCAGGCATCCACGATCCGCTCGATCAGGAGATAGCTCTCGGCCGCGGCCGGCGGCCCGATCAAAACGGCATCATCGGCCATTTCGACATGCAGCGCGTCGCGGTCAGCCTCGGAGTAGACGGCTACCGTCTTAATTCCCATACAGCGGGCAGTCTTGATAACCCGGCAGGCGATCTCGCCGCGATTTGCGATCAGGATTTTCTTGAACATGTTCTTCTTACGTGGGCGTTGGGCGGGATCCTCGGCCACAATGTGGCATGCGCGGCGGAACGTCACAATTCCCCGTCCTACAGCAAAACCGGACGGAGGCAACGGCCAAGGAGATCGGCCAAGGATTGGCTGAGGATCGCCCCGGGGCTTTGCCTGCGGGCCAGCGTCAGCCGGAATAGGTCTGAAATCGGCCGCGCGCATAGGCCTGCGACATCGCTTTCATCAGCTCGCCAACCTCCGATTCCAGATACTGGTTGGCCACGATGAGTGACCGGATGGTTGCCCGCAGATCGCCGCCACAGGCCGCGATGGCCTGCTCCACGGAGGTTTCCAGCCCGTCATCCTCTGGCGGGTTCGGTTCTGAACGAGAGGGCATGGCATTGTTCCGGGATTGATCAGCTGAGCCCAATGTTCTCTTTTTGTTCCGAAAAAGTCAACCGACTCATGGTAACGAAAGTCAGGTTCGCGTCGCTGATGAAAACCGATGCGGCACTCGGTTCCATCATGCCAGCGTGTGCTACAGAGCGCCTGCGGATCCGAAGCAGGTTTTGCGGGTCCGAAGCAGGTTTTGATGTGAAAGAAATGCCACGACGCGTCTTGTTAGCTGCCGTTCTGATCTGGTGGGCTCTGCCGGCGAGCCAAAGCTGGGCCGCCGGCGTGGTTGTCAGGGATGGCGGCACCCTGCAACTCGCTGGGGTTACCTACCGGCTCGATGGGATCGATACTCCCGCGTTCGATCAGATCTGTATCGACGAGCACGCCGACAGCTGGACCTGCGGCGTGGATGCGCGCGATCAACTGGTCAGACTGATCGGCGATCGCCCTGTCCGATGTGAGGATTTGGGCGCCGATCCCACTTCCAAGAAAAGACATATCGGCGTCTGTACCCTGGACGGCGAAACGACCAGCCTGAACCAGTTGCTGGTCCGCCAGGGCTTTGCGCTGAATGTTGAACCATCAGCCAAGGGGCGCTTTCCGGAAGACGAAGCCGGCGCCAAGGGTGATCGCCGCGGACTCTGGAAAGGCTGCTTCATCGCGCCGCGCGAATTCCGCCGCGGGCGCAAGGACGGCGCCCTGCTCGGCGGATCGTGCCGGACCGACCGTGACACACAAATTCGCGACGTTTTGTTTCCGGAAGAACCAGCGATGCCGTCGGGCTGCAACATCAAGGCAAAGTATGCGGTCCGCGCCCGCGTCACCGGCAATCTCGGAATCTATCATTTGCAGGCGTGCCAGAGCTACCCCGGCCTGACCAATCCGGATCGCTGGTTCTGCTCCGAGGAGGACGCCCAGGCCGCCGGATTCCGCCGGGCCTATAATTGCCGGGCGAGCGCGCGGGCCCCATGACCATCGACATCGAAACGGGCAACGGGCGGGGAGACCGCCGCGCCGCCAACGATGGCATCCCTCGGGCGCCGCCGAACGGGGCGGCATGAACGACTTCGCCCGATCCGTCGCCATCGCGATTTCGCTGATTATCAACCTCGATTCCGAACTCGTCGGCATCGTGGTCCTGTCGCTGCGGGTCAGCCTGACCGCGAGCCTCATCGCCCTGGTGATCGGCGCGCCCATCGGGGCGCTGCTGGCGATCCACCGCTTTCGCGGGCGGCAGGTCCTGATCGTACTCGCCAACGCGCTGCTCGGCTTGCCGCCGGTGGTGGCAGGCCTGGCGATCTATATCCTGCTCTCCCGGTCCGGCCCGTTCGGCTTCGTGGGATGGCTGTTCACGCCGATGGCGATGATCATCGCCCAGGTCACCCTGACCGTGCCGATCGTCATTGCTTTGGTGCATCGCCCCGCGACGCTGTTGTGGAGCGAATATGGAGATCTCGCGCGAACCGACGGCCTGTCACTTTTTCGCAGCGTGGGGCTGTTGCTATCGCTTGGACGCGCCTCGGTGCTGACAGCTTTCCTGGCGGCATTTGGACGCGCCATCGCCGAAGTCGGTGCCATCATCGTCGTCGGCGGCAATATTCGTGACTACACCCGCACCATGACCACGGCGATCGCGCTCGAAACCAGCAAGGGCGACCTCGGGCTCGCGCTTGGCCTCGGACTGATCCTGCTCGTGCTCAGCGTGAGCGTGAGCACGGTGGCATTCCTTCTGGTGGGGCGCGTGGGGGAAAAATAGCGGGGTTGCTGCCATGGACTCCCTGACCGCTTTCGGATTTTTCGCCGTCACGGCGATGCTGGTTTGCTATGCGGCCGAGGACCGAAGCCCCTGGTTCGTCTTCGGATTCGCGGTCGCTTGCGCGCTCGGTTCGATCTATGGATTTCTGCAGGGTACCTGGCCGTTTGGCGTGGTCGAAGCGATCTGGTCGGTCGTCGCCTTGCGCCGCTGGCTCGCGCGATGGAAGGCACTATCGGCGGAACGGAAACGCCTGTAACAATTTCGTCGTACAACAAAACTAAACGGGGCACGGCTGACAGCCGCAATTGCTTCGAGGGGAGAACTCAATGCGCCACGCCATCGTCTTGCTTTCCGCAAGCCTGATCACATTATCCGTGAGCGCCGCCTACGCGCAGAATGCAACGCCGCGCAACCTGGTCCTGTTTATTCCCGACGGCTTGCGCGGGCGCATCGTGACCCCGCAGACGGCGCCGGCCATGGCTGAGGTCCGCGACAAGGGCGTCAACTTGAAAAATTCGCACTCGCTGTTCCCGACCTTCACCATGGCCAACGGCTCAGCGATGGCAAGCGGCCATTATCTCGGCGATACCGGCACTTTCAGCAACACGATCTATACCGGCTTCTCGTCGATTCCGGCCGGTGATACCGTGGTGCCTTTCATCGAGAACGACGCAGTGCTCGGCGATGTCGACGAGCATTTCAACGGCGACTATCTCAACGAGGAAACCATCTTGAAGATGGCGCGGGCGCAGGGCTTCTCCACCGCCGCAATCGGCAAGCTCGGGCCAACGCTGTTGTTCGACCACACCGACCGCGGCAAGACCACGATCGTGATCGACGACTCCACCGGCGGCAAGGCCGGTGTGCCGATTTCGGACGAGATGAAGGAGGCGCTGACCAAGGCCAATCTGCCACTGACGACGCCGTCGCGCGGCGAAAACGGCAAGGCCGGCGATGCCAAGACGCCCGGCACCACGGTCGCGAACACGCAGCAGCAGGCCTACATGGCCGACGTGGCGACCAAGATCGTGCTGCCGATGTTCAAGGCGCGCAACAAGCCGTTCGTGCTGGTGTTCTGGTCGCGCGACCCCGACGGGAGTCAGCACAACACCGGCGACAGCCTCAACACCCTCACCCCCGGCATCAATGGCCCGACCTCGATGGCCGGCATCAGGAACGCCGACGACAATCTCGCGCAATTGCGCAAGGCGCTCGACGAACTCGGTCTCGCCGCCTCGACCAACATCATCGTCTCCGCCGACCACGGCTTCTCGACCATCTCCAAGGAAAGCAAGACCAGCCCCGCCGCGAAGTTTTCCTACGACGACACGCCGAAGGAATTCCTGCCGATGGGCTTCGTTGCCATCGATCTGGCGAAGGCGCTCAACCTGCCGCTGTACGATCCCAACAACAAGAACGAGCGCATCGCCGACAACGGCCATCCCAAGGCCGGCAACGGCGTACTCGGACAGGACCCGACAAAGCCCGATCTGGTGGTCGCCACCAATGGCGGGTCGGACCTGATCTACCTGCCGGGCAAGGACAGGAAACTCGCCGGCCGCACCGTCAAGGCGCTGCTGGAGCAGGACTATGTCAGCGGGCTGTTCGTCGATGACGAGTTGGGGCGGTTCCCCGGCACGCTGCCGATGTCGCAACTCGGCCTCAAGGGCAAAGCGGTAACACCCCATCCGGCGATCGTGGTCAATTTCCGCTCCTGGTCGTCGGGCTGCGAGGTGCCGACCAATTGCTCCGTGGAGATCGCCGATACCGTGCTGCGCCAGGGCCAGGGCATGCACGGCAGCTTCAGCCGCGGCGATACCCTGAACTTCATGGCGGCGATTGGCCCGGATTTCAAGTCGGGGTTTGTCGATCCCCTCCCCGTCAGCAACGCCGATGTCGGTGCCACCATCGCCAAGCTGATGGCGCTCACGCAAAAGCCGCGGGGCAATCTGGTCGGCCGCATCATGACCGAAGCGATGCCCAATGGCATGACGCCAAGAGCGTTTTCAGGCGCGGTAAAATCGGCGCCATCGGCCAACGGCCTGCGCACCGTGCTGAACTTCCAGCGCGTCGGCACCCAGCGCTATTTCGACGTCGCGGGTTTCCCCGGCCGAACTCTGGGGCTGGAGGCGGATGTGGGCAAGCAGAAAACGGCGCGAAAATAGTGTTGCCGTCGTAGTGCAAGCCGCCGCCAGCTGGGCGCGAATTTCCCGGGCCGTGAAATTTCCCGCTATCGCGAGATCGGCCCCGCAGTGGTCGACCTACATCAACCCGATATCGAGCACGCGCGGCAGTTGGGCGAGCGGCACTGCAGCAGCGCCGAACAGCGATGCCACCAACGCCGCGAGCGTTCGATTGCTGCGGCGCTCGCCGCGCATCTGGCTCGCAATCCAGTCCAGCACCCTGGCATCGAGGCGACCGGCCTGCGCCGGTGCCCAACTTACAATGTCGGTATCGGGCGACAGCGCCACCGTGCGCGGCGGCACCGGCAGGCCCAGCTCGGACGCGGCATGGTGTGTGACTGCCTTGGCAAGGAGATCGTCAAACCGACCGCCATCGCTGCGCTCGGCCGCGGCGTCGCTGATCTCGAACAACGCTTCGGCTTCCGCGCGGCTCACCGGCTGATGCTCAACGGCACTCGCGGTCAGGATACGCGCGCACCATGCTGCGTCATCGGCATCGAGCGCGCGAGAAAAGTGAATGCGACCTTTTGTGGTCGGGCCCTCACCGGTGATGACACCATCGCGCACAATGGCCAAGGCATCGGCGGCGGTCTTGCGACACGAAGGTTGTAGTGCGCCGATCGCTTCGGCGGCCTTAGAATGGGGGGCAGACATAGGTAAGCTTCTCGATTCTTTTTCAGGTCCAACATTTCCATGGGGACGTGAACGCGCGGTTAACAATGGGAACCGTGCATCTTGAGGATTTGGATGGTTGCCGTTTCGTCGCGGCACCGATGTCACGGTGCACGCGGTATAGCAAACCAGCGCCGCGTAATGGACGCGATAAACGGCAATATCTGGGCAACCGGTAATTTTTCGCCAGTTGTGGTTTTTTCGCCGCAGCGGCACTGACAAAAAGAACATGCTAGGAATTCGTATCTTTGTAGAAAGATTTCGCTATTTGCCGCGACAGGTTCACAGCAGTCCAGCCACCCCATACAGTCCAGCACGAATTTCCCTTTAACTTGAATGAGATGAGGTCAAGACATGGCACTTCAGATTGGCGTGATCGCTCCCGACTTTGAGGCCCAAACCACCGAGGGAAAGATCAAGTTCCACGACTGGATCGGTGGTAGCTGGGCGCTGCTGTTTTCGCATCCCAAGGACTTCACGCCGGTTTGCACGACCGAACTCGGCGCGCTCGCGAAGCTGAAGCCTGAATTCGACAAACGCGGCGTCAAATTGATGGGGCTGAGCGTCGACCCCGTCGACAAACACGCGAAATGGTCCGAAGACATCAGGGAAACGCAAGGTACGGCGCCGAACTATCCGATGATCGGCGACACCGACTTCAATGTCTCCAAGCTCTACGACATGCTGCCGGCTTCTACCTCGGGCGATCCGGCGACACGTACCGCCGCCGACAACCAGACGGTGCGCAACGTCTTCATCATCGGACCCGACAAGAAGATCAAACTGGTGCTGGTCTATCCGATGACGACGGGCCGGAATTTCCAGGAGATCCTCCGCGTGATCGATTCCCTGCAAATGACAGCGAAGCATCGCGTCGCGACGCCCGCCGACTGGAAGCAAGGCGAGGACGTTATCATCGCGGGCTCGGTCACTGACGACGAGGCCAAGTCGATCTATCCGCAGGGCTGGAAATCGCCGAAGCCGTATATCCGGATCGTGCCGCAGCCGAAGTGACGGCCGATCATATTTTCGGCGCCAGCCAATTGGCGATCAACAGGCCGGCGGTCGATGAGACCGCCGTCACGAAGGTGCCCCAGCTCATGTCGATGATGACGACCGGCCAGGTCCAGTGTTTGAGGAGCGACATCGCGGTCAGTTCGAAAGTCGCATAGCAGAACAGGCCGAACAGCGCGCCATAGAGCAGGGTCGACTGCCATGTCGCACCGGAGGGACCGTTGACGAATATCACCATCCCCGCCACATACAGCAAATAGAACAGGATCGCCGGCGCGATCCTGATTTCGCCCAGCATGTCGCCGACCTGCGAAGCAAAGAAACCCTTGGCCACCAGGCCGAGGAACAGAAAATCGATCGGAATGAAAACCACGAACGTCGCGAGGTAGAGGACAACATATCGGTTCACGGCATTCTCCGTCGCATTGGCGCATTATCGTTTTGTATTACGTATCAGCGACGGTAAAGTTGCAATACCACCCCGCGGACCCAACCCGCGCGGAGAGAGTTGACCGTCAGAATGCCTTCCATTTCACGCTCCTGCATCGTCTGGTTTCGCGACGATCTGCGCCTCTCCGACCATCCCGCTCTCGACGCCGCGTGGAGGTCCGGCGCGCCGGTCGTGTGCGTCTACGTGCTCGACGAGCAGAGCCACGTGCCCGATGCACGGTCGCCCGGGGGCGCGGCGCGCTGGTGGCTCGCGCAGTCACTCCGCTCGCTGCGCCACGATCTCGGCGCGGCAGGTGCGGCGCTGGTCCTGCGCAAGGGTGCTGCCGCGAAAGTACTCGCCGAACTGACGCGCGAAACCGGCGCCGGCGCGGTGTTCTTCAACGAGATCGCGCAGGCGCCGTCTCAGGCGTTGGCCGATCAGGTCATATCCAGCGTCGGCGCGATCGGCGTCACCGCCCACAGCTATCCCGGCGATTTGCTGGTCGCGCCCAACCAGATCCGCAACAAGGAAAATCGCGGCTTGCGCGTGTTCACGCCGTTTTGGCGGCGGGTGCGGTCGTTGGGCGACCCGCCGAAACCGCTCCCTGCGCCGAAAAAACTTAATGCTGCGCCGACACCTGCGAGCGATCCACTGGAAAGCTGGCAACTGGAGCCGTCCGGTCCCGACTGGGCCGGAGGCTTGCGCGAAACCTGGAAACCGGGTGAGGCGTGGGCACAGGCGCAGCTCAAAGCATTCCTTGGTGGCGGCGTCGCCGGCTATTCGAGCGATCGCGACCGGCCCGACCGCGACGGTACTTCACGACTCTCGCCGCATCTGCGCTTCGGCGAAATCAGCCCACGGCAGGTCTGGCACGCCGCGCGTTTTGCCGCCGCCGAGCAGCCTCGCCTCGCCGCCGACATCGACAAATTCCTGAGCGAACTCGGTTGGCGCGAATTTGGCCGTCACCTGCTGTTCGACGTCCCCGATCTCGCCAAACGAAACCTGCAGCCGTCGTTCGATGCCTTTCCCTGGAAATACGATGTCAAGTCGTTGCAAGCTTGGCAACGCGGCCGGACCGGCTACCCCATCGTCGATGCCGGGATGCGCGAACTCTGGCACACCGGCGTGATGCACAACCGCGTCCGCATGGTGGCGGCCTCGTTCCTGGTCAAGCATCTCCTGATCGACTGGCGCGAGGGCGAGAAGTGGTTCTGGGACACGCTGGTGGACGCCGATGCCGGCAGCAATCCCGCCAACTGGCAGTGGGTCGCCGGCTCCGGTGCTGATGCTGCGCCCTATTTCCGGGTTTTCAATCCGGTTCTGCAGGGCGAGAAGTTCGACCCAGATGGCGTCTATGTCAGGCGCTGGGTGCCGGAACTTGCGCAATTGCCGAACAACCTGATCCATCAACCATGGACGGCAGCGCCGCTCGAACTCGCGAGCGCCGGCGTTGAGCTTGGCAAGAACTATCCACAACCGATCATCGATCACAAACGGGGCCGCGAACGCGCGCTCGAGGCCTATGCACAGATCCGCGCGCGTTGATGCACTGTCAAACCGGGCGCCGGTTGACCAAGACTACCGCGGCGGCGCAGGCCACCATGCCCGCGATCGCCACGGCATCGAGGCGTTCGTCGAACAAGACAAAGGCCATTACGGCCGTTACCGCCGGCACCAGATAGAACAGGCTCGCGACGGAGGTCGCAGCGTGATGCCGGATCAACCAGTACAACAATCCGATCGATCCGATCGAGAGCACCACCGCAAGCCAAGCCAGCGCGAGAATGAATTCGCCGGTCCAATGCACAACATTGTCCTCGAACAGCCACGCGCCCGCGCCAAAGAAGATCGTCACCGCGATGTACTGAATGAGATTGCCGCTTCGCCAATCGATCTGGTTGCAATAACGCCGCTGGTAGAGCGTCCCAAGCGTGATGCTGACCAGCGACACGCCCGAGGCCAGCCAACCCAAGCCAGCGTCGCCGCTCATCGGCCGGTCGTGCAGGATCAGCATGACGCCCGCGAGCCCGACCAGGAGCCCGGTCCATTGCAGTGCCGTGACCCGCTCGCCGAGCCAGCGATTGGCGAGCGTCGAGGTCAGGATCGGCTGCAGGCCCGGAATGAGCGCGGAGAGCCCGGCCGGAATCGAATGCGCGATCGCGACCGCGGTGCCGCCGAGATAGAAGCCGTGCACCAGAAGGCCGGCGATGACGCTGTGTCCAATGCCGGTTCGGTCCGGCCATCGAGGACGGGCGACCGCGACGATGATCGCCATCAATCCCACCACGCAGACCATGCGGATCGCAAGATAGGTCAGCGGCTCGGCATTGTGCAGCACATATTTGGTGCCGATAAAGCCGGTGCTCCAGAGCACGACGAAAACCGCGGGCGCCGCGCGCGCGGCAAGATTTTCAAAGTCACGATTCATTTGCGGCCCCTAGTGCCCGATCATGTGCTATGCGGCAAGGCCGATTGCGCGGATACACCGGTGCGATTTTACATACCGAAGAGTACGAAGTAATAGAGAAGAGAAACGCCATGGATGTTCGCGCCGCCGCCGCTACCGCCGTAGGCAAGACCCGCGTGAATATTGTGCCGCAATGACCGCTGGATCCGCGAGAATAGTGACCGCATCAAAGCCCGCCGGGGGGCAAATATCCGGTATTGCGAGTCCCAGGAGCAAACGGCATCGATGGACCGCGCATTTCGAGACCGGCGATCTCGCAGCCATTGGGCTGATGGCCGCGCTACTTGTCGTCGTCTTCCTGACGTACAAAGACTACGCCATCTCCAACGACGAGGGCGTTCAACATCACTATGGCGAATTGATCATAGCCTACTATACGAGCGGGTTCAGAGACCAAAGTGTTTTCGGTTTCCAGAACCTCTACCTCTATGGCGGTCTGTTCGACGTCATTGCCGTCGCCCTCAGTCATGTCCTTCCGATCGACCCTTATGATCTACGCCACATCATCTGCGCGCTGACCGGGATCGCGGGGATCGGTGCCGCCGCGGCAACCGCACGGCTGATCGCGGGCTCCCGCGCGGGCATGATTGCCGCGGCCAGCCTGACATCATGCGGTGTGTGGTACGGAGCGATGTTCAACCACACCAAGGATATTCCCTTCGCGGCTGCGATGATGGGGGCAACGCTGTTTCTGATCCGCATCGCACGTACGCTTCCCTCACCTCGTCTCGTCGATATCGCCGCATTCGGCGCACTTGCGGGAGCCGCACTCGGCACTCGGGTCATCGGCCTCCTGCTGGTGATCTATGTCGGCTTTGCCGTTGTGCTTTATCTGCCGCGGCCGTGGATCGGCCATGGCCGTGCGCGGTGGCGATTTCTGAACGAATCCGTTCTGCGGATCCTGCCGGGGCTGATTCTCGCCTATCTCATCATGATCCTGGCCTGGCCATGGGCGGCGCTCGCACCGCTCAATCCGATCCGGGGCTTGCTCGCATTTTCCGAATTCGATTTTGCGATCCGGACAGTCCTTGTCGGCCAGGTCTACGAGATGGCGAACGTTCCCCGGCTCTATGTCCCGATCTACATTTTGATCCGCGTGCCGCTGCTGACGCTCGCCGGCGCCGGATTGGCGATGATGTCTCCCGTGCTATATCGCGCAACCGGTTCGACGCTCCGGCGGCAAAGGGATGTCGCGCTGGTGCTTCTGACAGTGATTTTCCCGCTTGCCTGCCAGGTGATCTGCCATGGTCCGGCTTTCACCGGATTGCGCCATTTCCTGTTTGTACTCCCCGCACTGGCCGTCCTCGCAGGCATCGGCCTCGATCGGGCTCTCGGGGCGCTCGAACCGCAAGGTCGCACGATGACCGCCGGCGGTCTTGCCGTCGTGACCACCTGTTTCCTCTGGAACGCCGTTACGTTGGCCAGGCTGCATCCCTACGAATATTTATTCTACAACTCCTTCGTCGGGGGTCTCGAAGGAGCGTCACGGCGCTACGAACTGGACTACTGGTTCAGCAGCATGCCGGAGGCGATCAATCAGCTTGAGGCCTATCTGCGCCGCACCGGGCCCACCGATGCCAACTGGCCAGCGCGCGTCTATTCGGTCGCGGTGTGCGGCGAACGCCTGCCGTTCGAAAAGTCCGTCACGCTCCCGCAGCTCCACTGGGATTTCAAGCCGGAGTGGAACCAGTCCGAGTTCTTCATCGCGCCGACCCACCTGAATTGCGACGGCGATCTCGACGGCAAGATCGTCGGTACGGTAGAGAGGCTCGGCGTTGCCATCGCATACGTCAAGGATCGCCGGGGTCTGACCTCGCCGGTAGCGATGTCGCATGACGGCTGGAAATCATCCGGCATGATGCCGTAACGGGCACGAGCGCGCCGCACTTGCCGTCGAGCGTGAAGCTACAGCTTGTGCCCCTTCTCACGGAGCATCTGCGTCAAGGACGCACGGAGTTCTTCGGTCGCCTTCCGGGTGGCTTCCTCGGTCACCTGTCTGGTTTGCTCGGCAACGGCTTGTGATTTTTCCAGCAACTTCTGCCCGACCGGGCGGCGATAGAACGCTTCCAGTTCGCGCATATTCTCGATCGAAAAATTGCTGGCATAGACCCCAGCCACGCCGTCGACCAACGCGTCGTAGTACGGCTTGTAGGCATCCGCGATCCTCGGCAACATCGCTTCGTAATCGCGTTCGATCTCTGGCCGGTCCTGTGTCAGGGTAGGCTTGAGACCTAGCAGGATGCCAGGCAGCAGTGCCTTGTACTGCTCGGACAGCTTCAGGGTCATGATCAGGCTACGCGCTGCCGACATGGCTTCGGGGGATGGCGTTTGCGCCGGCGCGACGCTCATCGACAACAGAAGCATCGCGCCGATAGCCGTCAGGCGATAGATCGAAGGTCTGGACATGGGCTGGCTCCTCCGAGCAATAATTGCACAATATCTATATGGATTCACCACAGGCGGTGTCCCACGTCTCGTTTGGATTTCCGAAGCCGGCTGACGGCGGCTCCGTTGCTGCTTCCTATGGGACCTCGCGGCCCATTCACGCGGCGTGTGGCGTTGCCGGCGCTTTTGATCCATCTCCATCGGTGTCGACGAACAGGTTTGGTACTTTGGCGACCCGATCAAGGAACCAGGCAGTGGTGA
>Ga0209583_10000385_pt1 | contig 13884 bp, 11 predicted proteins | sample Str014_FD_187201 | JGI IMG/M metagenome (GOLD analysis project Ga0209583, IMG submission 187201) | Freshwater sediment microbial communities in response to fracking from Pennsylvania, USA - Straight Creek_MetaG_SC_2014 (SPAdes) (version 2) | ecosystem: Environmental > Aquatic > Freshwater >... | reverse complement strand
ATCCTTGGCTGCGCCCGGGAAGGCGCCCGCGGCATGACCGAACAGCTCGCTCTCGAGCAGGTTCTCGGCCATGGCGCTGCAGCTGATGGTCGCAAATACCTTGTTGCGGCGTGGGCTGGCGATGTGAATGGCGCGCGCCAGCAGTTCCTTGCCGGTGCCGCTCTCGCCGCTGATCAGCACCCGCGCATCGGTGCCGGCCACCATGTGCGCCTGGCTGAGCTTCTCTTCCATCAGCGCGCTGCGTGTGATGAAGGCCGCGCGCCAGTCATCGGTGGCATCGCTGAAGCCGGAGATCTTCAGCGCCTTCTGCACCTGCGCCAGCAGCTCCTGCTTTTCGACTGGCTTGGTCAGAAAGCCAAAGGCGCCCATCTGCGTGGCATGCACGGCATCGGGTATGGTGCCGTGCGCGGTCAGCAGGATGACCTTCAGGCCGGGCCAGCGCACCTGCAGTTCCTTCAGCAGTCCGATGCCGTCGAGCTGATCCATGCGCAGATCCGAGATCACGAGATCGGGGCGGAAGCGGCTGGCGGCGGCCAGCGCCTGGACGCCGTTCTCCATGGCTTCCACTTCGTAGTTCTCGGCGCGCAGGCGGATGGTCAGCAGGCGCAGCAGGCCCGGATCGTCATCGACAACGAGAATTCGGGCTTTGCGCTTCGGTGTATTCACTTACGGGTACCTTCGGGTTTGCTCTTGCGTTCGGACAGATTGCGTTCGATGTTGGCGATGGCGTCGAGCTTGGCCTGCGCCTCGTCGAGCGCATGGCGCAGGCGGGCGTTATCGTCCTGTTCGGCCTGCAGCTTGTGATTCAGTGTCGCCAGGCGATCCTGGTCGGCGCGATTGGTAGCGGTCTGCAGCCGCAGGTTGTCGACCTGCAGACCCAGTTCGCGATCGAGCTGCGCCAGCTCGAACAGCGTCAGCGCGCGCTCGACCGGCGCCACGGTTTCGGGCTGCGAGGCCAGGTCGCGCAGCAGCTGGCGGGCCCGCTCGGCGTCGCGCGCCGCATGGCCCGGAGTGGCCAGCGCCAGCGCGTAGCGCAATTGGGCGCCACCGCCCGGCGCGCGCTCGTAGCCCTGGCGCGCGGTGGCGACGATCTCGGCCTGTTCGGCCGGATTTCCAGACGCCAGTCGCTGCAGCGTCTGGATGGTGCCGGCCAGCAGCACCGCCACCTGCGTGTCGCGGTCTATCGAGGGCGCATTGGGACGCGCATCCGCGGGCGTGCCGCGCAGGTTGCTGATGGTAGAGCAGGCATGGAGCAGCAGCAGGCCCAGCAGGCTGCCCAGGATGCGACGCAGTCTCACCTTATGCGGCATTGGGCTACGCGGCATTGGCTTTACGCCTCTCGATCGCGCGGGCGCCCTGGGGACCGGCGCTGCCGACCGCCGGCTGGCCGCGCAGCGGAATGCGGATGCGAAAATGCGCGCCCGGAAACTCCCCATCGACGATCTCGATCGTGCCCTGGTGCACGGCCACGAACTCGTTCACGACCGAGAGGCCGATGCCGGTGCCGCGCACATGGCCGCCCGGTGAGCGCCCGGTATGAAAGGCGTCGAAGACGCTGGCGCGTTCGCTCTTGGCGATCCCGTTGCCGGAGTCGGCCACCTCGAGCAGCAGGAAGTTGCCCTCGGTACGCGCGCGCACCACAATCGCGCCGCCGCGCGGCGAATACTTGATCGCATTGGACAGCAGGTTCTCCAGGATCAGGCGCAGCTTGCCGCGATCGGCGACCAGCGCCAGATCCTCGACCTGGACATCGAGGCGCACGCGCTGCGAGACCAGCGTCAGCTGCTGGTTCTCGAGCACCTGCTTGACCAGCGGACGCAGCCTGAACTCCGAGAGCTCGAGGCCCACGCTGTTGCTCTGCCAGGCACTGAAGGACAGCAGGTTCTCGATCATGCGCTGCAGTTTGATGCTGTTATCCTGCAAAATCGTCATTACCTCGCGTTGCCCGCTGCCCAACGCACCGACCGCGCCGTCCATCAGCAGCTCGGTGCCCTCACGGATATTCGCCAGCGGGGTCTTAAGCTCGTGCGACATGTGGCGCAGGAACCGGTTGCGGTCCTGCGCCAGCTCGAGCAGGCGGCCACGCAGCCACTCGAGCTGCTGGCCGAGGCGTTGTAGGTCTATAGGACCTCTGACCCGGATGGCGCGCGCCAGGTTCCCGCCGCCCAGCTCGCCGATCGCCCGATCGACCTGGCGCATGGGCCGGCTGACGCCGAGCACAAAGGTCAGCGTCGCGGCCAGCGCCAGTGGCAGCAGCAGTCCCGACTCCCAGAACAGCTCGCGCCGCGCGGTTTCGGTCTGCTCGCGGAGCGAACTGAGGTTGGCATCGATCTGGGCATTGATCAGCGACGCCACCAGCGAGGCCTGGGTGCTTAAGGGGCCGAAATCCGGCAGTCCCTGGCGCTGGGCGCTCGCGCTCGGCGGCGCGTGCACGCTGGCCACGATCACCGCGCGCTGCGCTGCCATGGGTTCGAGCGCCGCGCGCGTCTCGACGCTGTGCAGCTGGGAGCGCAGCTCGGTGATGGTTAGGCCTAAGCTGCTGTCGTGCTCATCGAATGCGGTCAGGAGTCGGGCTTCGCCCAGCACCTGGTACAGGCGGGCGGCGCGCTCGAGCGAGCTGATCTGCTCGAACATGTTCTGCGACAGGCGTGTGGTCTGCACGCTTTCGAGCACCAGCCGCTGGCTGAAGGTCGTCAGCCGGCGCATTTCGATCGTGGCATGCAGGATGGCCACCAGCAGCGGCACCGTGATGACGCCGATGCCCAGCAGCAGGTAGCCGTTCAGGGACTTGGGCAGAAGCCAACGCATCCCTCCATTCTAAGTCAGGGCGATGGAGGGCGGGTTAAGCAAGGGCCTTGAAGGGCGTCGCCTGCTGGCGACCACCGGCCCCAGGGGCCCTGCGGGCGCGCTACCAGGGCTGTGCGTGCAGTTTCTCTTCCCAGCGCAGGGCCGTGCGCACGATGGTGTCCAGATCGTCGAGCTTGGGCTGCCAGCTTAAGACCGCGCGGATCCGGTCCGCGGCCGCCACCAGACTGGGCGGATCGCCGGGCCGGCGCGGCTCCTCGCGGATCGCGATGGACTGGCCCGCCACGCGCTGCACGCTGGCCAGCACCTCGCGCACGCTGTAGCCATGGCCGTAGCCGCAGTTGAGCACAGCGCTGGCAGCGCCCGCGCGCAGGTAATCGAGCGCATCCAGGTGGGCGCGGGCCAGATCGTCGACGTGGATGTAGTCGCGCACGCCGGTGCCGTCCGGTGTTGCATAGTCGGTGCCGTAGATCGACACGGCCTTGCGCTTGCCGACCACCGCCTCGCAGGCCACCTTGATCAGCAGCGTGGCGTTGGCCGTGGCCTGGCCGATGCGGCATTCCGGATCGGAGCCGGCGACGTTGAAATAGCGCAGGCTCACATAGCGAAAATCGCTGACCGCCGCCAGATCCCGCAGGATCCACTCCGACATCAGTTTCGAGGTGCCGTAGGGATTGATGGGGGCCAGTGGCATGTCTTCGCGGGCCACGCCCTCGGCGGGCATGCCGTAGACCGCTGCCGTGGAGGAAAACACCAGCCGGCGCACCCCGGCCTGCATGCACACTTCCAGCAGGTTGCGCGTGGCGCTGGTGTTGTTGCCGTAGTACTTCAGCGGATCGCGCACGGATTCTGGCACCACGGTATTGGCCGCGAAGTGCATCACGGTGCCGACGCTGTATTCGCTGAAGGTGCGGCTCATCAGCGCGCGGTCGGCGAGGTTGCCGACCACCAGGGGTGTGTCGCCGACCGCCTGGCGGAAGCCGGTGGTCAGATTGTCCACCACCACGACCTTCTCGCCGCGCTCGCGCAGCTGCATCACCACATGGCTGCCGATATATCCGGCGCCGCCGGTGACCAGCACGGTATCCTTCGCAGGCATCAGCATTCCTTCAGTCATTAGGGTGGGGCCCCGGCGGCGCAAATGATACCGACGTCGATCCTTGCCGGTGTGACCGAATCCCCAGCTTGTGAGCGCGCGTGAGCGCCCCCGATCTGACGCCCTTCTCGGGGCTGACGCCGGACACCGTGCTGAGCGCCGCCGAGGCCGTGGGCCTGAAGCCCGATGGCCACCTGTTCGCGCTCAACAGCTATGAAAACCGCGTGTATCGCTTAGGCTGCGAGGACGCGCCGGCGCTGGTGCTGAAGTTCTACCGCTCGGGCCGCTGGAGCGATGCGCAGATCCTCGAGGAACACGCCTTTGCACTCGAACTGGCGGCGGCCGAAATTCCGGTGGTGGCGCCGATCCTGCTGGGCGATTCGACGCTGCGGCATTTCCAAGGCTACCGCCTGGCGGCCTTCCCGCTGCGGCCGGGCGGGGCGCCGGACCTCGACCAGCCCGAAGCGCGGGAGCTCCTGGGGCGCACCTTGGGGCGCATCCATGCGATCGGCGCACTGCGGCCCTTTGCAGCCCGGCCGTCTCTGACCGGGGAGCGGCTGGGGGCGCGGGCGCGGCGCACGGTGCTGGCCTCGGGCCAGTTTCCCGAACACATGCGCGCGCGCTACGAGCAGGTGAGCACCCGGCTGATCGGTCAGGTGCAGGAGCAGACCCGGGGCGGCGAGGCCTGGCGATCGATCCGGCTGCACGGCGACTGCCACCTGGGCAACATCCTGTGGCAGGCACAGGGCCCGGTGTTCGTCGACCTGGATGACTGCCTCAACGGTCCGGCCATACAGGATTTGTGGATGTTTCTGTCCGGCAATCCGGACGAGCGCGCCCGTCAATGGAGCGAGCTCATGGCCGGCTATGAGCGCTTTGCCACCATGGATCACCGCCAGACCCGCCTGATCGAGGCGCTGCGTGCCGTACGCATGCTCAATCACGCGGCCTGGATTGCCGAGCGCTGGACCGATCCGGCCTTCCCCCGCGCCTTTCCCTGGTTTGGCGAAGCACGCTTCTGGGAGCAGCATGTGCTGGATCTGGCAGAACAGTCCCAGACCCTCGATGAATCCGGCGACATGGGGTTATAGTGCGGGGAATATGCCGCACTGTCGAATCCGCCCCCTCGTAGCTGTGGCCCTGCTGGGGGCGGCGGCCTTTGGGGCCGGCTGTACCCAGAGCACCGATGCGGCACGTACCCAGCGCGAGGCACGCGCCCACGCCCGGGCCGGCGCGCAGGCCGCCACCGACCAGCTGGCGGCTGCGGGCGCGGCGGCGGACGATCTGGTCGCCGCGGTGAGCAGCGCGGATACCACGACGCCCGTCACCCTGCGCTTCAAACTGGCCGAGCAACCGCGTGTGGGCGAGCCGCTGCGTCTGGAGCTGGCCCTCGCCCAGGCGGCCGGCCTCGAGATCGACGCACTGCATATCTCGCTGCAGCCGCGCGAGGGCCTGGACGTGCGGTCGGCCAAGACCGTCGATTACGTGGGTCCGCCCATCGGCGCCACGCAGCAGATGCAGGTCACGGTAGTGCCCTCGCAGGCCGGGGTTCTCGGCCTCGCCGTCACGGTACTGGTGGACAGCGCCGGCAGCTCGATCGTCCGCAGCTTCACGATCCCGCTGATCGCGATCGATCCGGCGCACTGATAAACCTGATTCCGGGATACGCCTCACGCGCGGCAGCGGAGGCACTTCGTATGATCGGGGGCGGATCCATCCCGTCCCGGATTATGACAAGAGAAACCCAGAGTTCGCTCCCGGTCCCGACGCTGCAGCCGGCGGCAGTGCACCACAGCGGCGCCGAGCCCTTTGGAAACGCCGAATTGCACGCGCGGCTGCGCACCCAGCTCGACACCCTGAGCCCCGGCGGGAGCCCGGCCACGGTGCTCGGCCAGCTGCTGCCGCTGGTCAGCCACCAGTACGAACAGATGGATGACGAGCGGCGCGGGGTGGTGCGCTCGATGCAGCTGCTGGCCGAAGAGGCCCGCTCGTTTGCACAGGGCCTGGCCAGCGCCGATGCCGGCCAGCTGCGCGCGATACTCGATCACATCAAGGACGTGGTCATTACGGTCACGGCCGATGGCGCCATCTGCGTCTTCAATCCGACCGGCGAGCAGCTGTTCGGCTATTCGCAGGCCGAGGTGATCGGCGTGTCCATCGCCCGCCTGCTGCCGGACCTGCCGGTGCAGGGTTCCCTGTTCCGCGGGCTGCAGTCCTTTACGGTGACTTCCGAACCGGGCGAGCACCAGTCCGAGCCGCGCGCCACCAAGGCGCGGCGCAAGAACGGCGAGCTGTTCCCGGTCGAGGTGATCGCCAGCCAGGTACGGATCGATCGCCGTGACGTTTACGTGCTGTGCCTGCGCGACATGAGCGAGCGGCAGGCATCGGAACTGGCGCTGCGCGACAGTGAAGCGCGCTACCGCACGCTGGTCGAGAGTGCCCCGGAAGTCATCGTAGTGATCGACACCGGCACCGGCTGCTGCACCGACGCCAACGAAAACGCGCTGCGCTTCTTCGGCGTCACGCGCGCCTCGCTGGCCACGCTCCAGCGGCGCGACCTGCTGGCGGCCGCCAGCGGCGCGCCGCAGGTGTTCGAGTGGCTGTATTGCCCACCCGGCGGCACCACGCTGGTGACTGAGGTGCGCCTGATGCCGTTGCCGGGCTCGCCGCAGCTGGTGCGCGCCAGCATCACGGACATCACCGAGCGCAAGCGCGCCCAGACCATCATGGCGGGCGAGCGCGACATCTTCGGGCGCATCGCCGCCGACGCCCCGCTCCACGAGGTGCTGGAAGCGACCGTGGCGCTGGTCGAATCGATCAGTCACGAGTTCATCGTCACGGTCGGGCGGCTCAGCCAGGATGGCCGCAATTTCGTAGAGGTCATCGGCAGCCGCCTGCCGGTGGCGCTGCGCGCTGCCGAAGAGCAGGCGCCGATCGATGTGCGCAACGGCTCGAGTGCCGCAGCGGTATACCTGGGCCGCGCCGTGCTGGTGCCGAATGTGCGCACCGACCCCTACTGGCAGCGTCGGCGCGAGCTGGCGCAGCAGGTGGGCATCGCGGCCGCCTGGTCCTTGCCGATCAAGGCCGCCGGTGGCCGCGTGCTGGGCGCGCTGACGGTCTACCGCGCGCAGGTGGGCAAACCCCAGGAGCACGATCTGCAGCTGATCACGCATGCCGCGCGGCTCGCGGGCATCGCCATGGAGCGCCGCTACGCGGCCGAGGCCCTGCGCGCCAGCGAAGCGCGGTTCCGCGGCCTCTATGAGAGCGTGCTGGAGGGCGTCTACCAGGTGTCGCCCGAGGGACGGGTGCTGGCCGTGAATCCGGCCTTCGTGAAGATGCTCGGCTATGCGAGCGCCGAGGAAATCTACGCACTGCCCTCGGCGGCGGCGCTGTGGTGGAACCCGGCCGAGCGCCCGGCATTCATGGACGAGCTGATGCGCAGCGGCGCGGTGCACATGGCCGAGACCCTGCTGCGCAAGCGCGACGGCACCCAGGTCGTGGTGCTGGAAAGCGCGCGCGTGCAGCGCGACGAGCAGGAGCGCGTACTGTCCTTCGAGGGCACCATCGCCGACATCACCGAGCGCAAGCGCGCCGAACAGGTGATCTTCGAGGAGAAGGAGCGCGCCCAGGTCACGCTGCAATCGATCGGCGATGGCGTGATCACCACCGATCGGGAAGGGCGCATCGAATACCTGAATCCCGTGGCCGAGCAGCTCTCCGGCTGGAGCGGCGCCGAGGCGCGCGGTGCCACCATCATGAACGTGCTGCGGCTGCGCGATGAAGTGACGCGCAATGAAATCGAGAACCCGCTGCTGCGCTGCCTGCGCGAGGACCAGGTCATCAATTTCGGCGAGCACAGCGTGCTGATCAACCGCCTGGGCCAGGAGATCGCGATCCAGGACTCGGCGGCACCGATCCGCGACCGCAATGGCCGCACCGTCGGCGCCGTGGTGGTGTTCCGCGACGTCACCAAGGAGCGGCGCCTGAAGCGCGCACTGTCGTTCCAGGCCAGCCACGATGCGCTCACCGGGCTCATCAATCGCCGCGAATTCGACAACCGGCTGCAGCTCGCGCTGCAGGGGGCACGCGACGGCGAGGGCACCCACGCGCTGCTGTATGTCGATCTGGACCAGTTCAAGGTCGTCAACGATACCTGCGGGCACAGTGCCGGCGACCGGCTGCTGCGCGACGTCACGGCGCTGCTGCAGCAGCATGTGCGCTCGGCCGACGTGATCGCGCGCTTGGGGGGCGATGAATTCGGCATCCTGGTGCAGCACTGCTCGATCGAGCAGGCGGCGCGCATCGCCGAGACGATCCGTCAAGCAGTGCGCGATTACCGCTTCACCTGGGAGCAGAATGCGGCCAGCATCGGTGCCAGCGTCGGCGTGGTCGAGATCACGCGCGACAGCGAGAGCGTCGCGACGCTCTTGAGCGCCGCCGATATTGCCTGCTACGCGGCCAAGGATGCCGGCCGCAACCGCGTCCATGTCTACGATGCGGGCGAAGTCTCGGGCCGCCACCGCGAGATGTACTGGGTCAGCCGCGTGGCCCGCGCGGTCGATGAGAACCGGCTGGAACTTGAATACCAGCGCATTCAACCCACCAGCGCGGCTGCGGTAGCCTTGCCGCCGTTCTACGAGCTGCTGGTGCGGCTGCGCGGGGATGACGGCGAAATCGTGCTGCCGGGCGAATTCATCCCGGCCGCCGAGCGCTACAACATCATCGGCACCATCGATCGCTGGGTGGTGGAGCGCGCCGTGGCGACATTGCGCGACATCATCGTCGCCGGCCGCGAGCCGCCACTCCTGGCCGTGAACCTGTCCGGCAATTCGATCTGCGAGCGCAGCTTCCTCGATCTGCTGCTCGCGCTGGTCGAGGACCCGCAGATCGGCCGCTGCCTGTGCTTCGAGGTCAACGAATCGGCCGTCATCAGCAGCCTCTCGCAGGCCGTGTACTTCATGCAGGAGCTGCGCAAGCGCGGCTGCCGCTTCGCACTCGATGACTTTGGCAGCGGCCTGTCCTCGTTCCACTACCTCAAGACCCTGCCGGTCGATTTCCTCAAGGTCGACGGCCGGTACTTCGGCGGCGAAAACCCGGATCCGGTCGATCGCAGCATGGTCGAGGCCATCAGCAAGGTGGCCGCGGCACTCGGTATCGCCACGATCGCCGAGCGCGTGGAGAGCGCCGCGGCGCTGGAGCGCCTGACTGCGCTCGGCATCAACTACGCGCAGGGGTATTTCCTGGCGCGGCCCGAACCCCTGGCGAGGTTGCTGCCCACGGGGAACCCCTAGCGACTAAACAATTGTTCAGATTACTGAACGTGTGTTGAATTCCGGACCGGTGCGGCCTAGAATCCGCTCCTGGCTGCGTTCAGGGGAGGGCGTGCCGTGTCCAGACCCACCGGATCAAAGCTGGATCTGATCCACGCGGCGGTCAGCGCGATCTCGCGCTACGGGCTCTCCGAGCTGACTTCCGCCCGCATAGCCGGTGCGGCCGGGCACACCGCGGCCTCGATCAATTTTCATTTCGGCAGCAAGGAAGCGCTGCTGCTGGCAACCCTGAATGAGGTGTCAGAGGAGTTTGCCGGGCGGATGGCGGGTGCGCTCGCCGAGTCCGGCGACGACGCGCTGCTGGGGCTGCTGGGCATCATCGACGCGTCGTTGAGCGCGCCGCTCAGCGATTCGCACAAAATCGCGGTGTGGTACGCCTTCATGGCCGAGTCGGGCGCGCGCACGGATTACCAGCGCATCTGTGGCCTGCGCGACCAGGCGTACAGCCAGAAGCTGGCTCTGCTGTGCAAGCGCCTGGTCGAGGCGCACGGCGGCGGCCGCTGGCCGGACGCCACGGCTGTGGCGCTCGGCCTCGCCGGCCTCGTGGATCAGTTCTGGCAGGGCATCCTGTTCCACGGTGACAGCTTCGATCGCGAGGCCGCGCGGCGCCAGTGCCGCGACTACCTGTGCAGTGTGTTTCCGTGGCTGGCCGCGCGCATCGAGGCGATGGCACCGCAGCGCGCGCTGGCGCCGCCTACGGCTGCGGCCGTGGTCGCTGGGCCGGCGTTGCGCTACACGCTGCCGGCGTGGATCTATCACCACGAGGAATTTCACGAGCTCGAGCAGCAGCAGCTGTTCATGCCCTCCTGGCAGATCGTCGGCCATGTCAGTGAGTTGCCCGCGAGCGGTGACTACCTGGCCTTCGAGTTGCTGGGTCAGCGCGGCTTTGTGGTGCGCGACGAGGCCGGCACGCTGCGCGCCTTTCACAATGTCTGCGCCCACCGCGCTCACGGCGTGGTCGATGGCGAGCGCGGTCAGTGCGGCAAGTTCCTGACCTGCAAGTACCACGGCTGGACCTACCACCTCGATGGCCGCAATCGCAGCATCAGTGCGGCCGACAGCTTCGCACCCTTCGACAAGTCGCGCTTCGGTCTCAAGCCGATTGAGCTCGAGGTCTACCTGGGGCTGGTATTCGTGCGCTTCCAGCCGGGCGAGGCCTCGGTCGCGCAGCGCATGGCGCCGCACCACGCCGAGCTCGCGCACTATCGCATCGAGCAGATGGTGCCACTCACGAAGATGTGGGTGCGCGAGGTCGCGATCGACTGGAAGAACGTGGTCGAGAATTACCTCGAGGACTACCATTTCCCGATAGGGCACCCGGGCCTCTCGGCGCTGATGCAATCGAACTATGAGCGCGCGGTGATGCCCGGCGGCACGATGCGCCTGAGTCACCTGATGCGCGCCCAGCCGCGCCGCTCCTGGACCGCGCAGCGCTACGCCGCGCTACTGCCCGAGGCCGGACACCTGCCGCCGGAACTGCGCCGCCGCTGGAGTTATTTTGGGCTGTTTCCCAACGTCTATCTCGACGTCTACCCCGAGTGGCTGGATTTCTTCCAGCTGCTGCCGATGGGGGCGGGGCGCACACTGCTGCGGGCGCGCAGCTATGGGTTTCCGGACGATCGGCGCACGATGCGGGCGGCGCGCTATCTGAACCGGCGCCTCAACAGCCGCGTGCAGGACGAGGACGAGGCGCTCACGCACTCCGTGCAACGGGGCCTCGCATCGGGCGCCTACACGCAGGGCATACTCTCCGACAAGGAGATCGTGCTGGCCGGGTTCCAGGACTGGGTGCGCGAGCGCCTGCCGGTGGCCGGACTGGTGCAGGCGCCGGCGCGCGGTACCGTGGCGGCGCTCAACGCGGAAATGGCAGGCTGAGGTCGCAGCACCGGTAGACTAGCCGGCGTGACCACCGAACTCGATGTGCTGAGTAGAGTAAGCACCGGCCTGACTGCTCAGGGCCTGCCCTTCATGTTGACGGGCTCGTTCGCCATGGCCCGCTATACGACACCGCGCATGACCCGCGACATCGATATCGTCTTGGCACTCACGCCAGACGCGGTAGTCAGGTTGGTGCAGGAGTTTAGCGCCGACTTCTATGTGGATGCCGAGGCTGCCCGCGCAGCCGTCCAGTCGGAACGACTGTTCAACATGATGCACCTGAGCAGCGGTATCAAGATTGACCTGGTGATTCGCAAGTCCTCGGCATATAGGCGACTGGAATTTGAACGACGCCAGCGCGCGATGCTCGGCCCAGTGGACACCTGGATTGTCAGCCGCGAAGATCTCATACTCTCGAAACTGGTCTGGGCTCGCGACGCGCAGTCTGAGGTCCAGTACCGCGACGTCAAACAGCTGCTGGATGGCGTCGTTGACCTGGAATACCTGCAACGCTGGGCCGAGGTCCTGGGTGTGCAGGCGGTATTGAACGAACTATTGCCATGAACGACACTTCGCCTGACATCGACCGGATGGTTACCGCACACTACGCTGCGATGTCGCCCTTCGAGCGTATGTCGGTTGTGGTTTCGATGCGCCAGACGGCTATCGCGATCATAGAATCTTCACTGTCTGGCAACCTGACCCGTGAGCAACGGCGTTACGCGATTGTGAAGCGCTTCTATGGCAACGAGCTCTCCGAAGCGGCGCTGGTCGCGCACGCGAACTACCCTGAGGACCGATAGGCGGACTCCATGCAGAAAGTGGTGTCGTTTCGCCAGATGAAGGCCGGCACGAAGGAGGACTACCAGCTCCTCGACGCCGAGGCCGACGAGTACGCGCGCGGCTTGCCTGAAGTGGTGCTGTCGGCACTACGCCAGCTGAGTCGCGGTCTGCAGGGCTATCGCGTGAGCCGTTTGGAACACTCCCTGCAATGCGCCACCCGGGCGCGCCGCGACGGCGCCGACGACGAGATGATCCTGGCGGCGCTCGTGCATGACATTGGCGATGAGCTCGCGCCCTATAACCATGCCGCGGTGGCTGCGGCCGTGATCAGGCCCTATGTGCGTGAAGAAGTGACCTGGATCGTCGCGCAACATGGCCTGATGCAGACTTACTACTACGCGCACCACCAGGGCGGCAATCGCAACATGCGCGATCAGCTGCGTGGCCACCGCTGGTTCGACGCCGCGGCGGCATTCTGCGAGAACTGGGACCAGGCCTCATTCGACCCTGACTATTCTTCCATGCCGCTGGCGGACTTTGAACCGCTGGTGCGGGAGATCTTCAGCCGCAAACCGCACAACCCGATGCATCTGCTGGCGAGTGCTGGCTGACTGCCCCACGATGTAGCGCCCATTGAGCCAGGACGGTGCATCGTCAAACGAGTTGACGATGATCGATCCGCATCGTTGCTAGACTGCCGGGTATGAACAAACTGCGGGTGAAGGTAGTGGCTGCGCTGCAGCGTTGGGGCACCACGCTGCGAAAACTCTCGCCACAATTGCTGGCCCCGGCGGTGCTGCTGCCCAGCGACTGGAGTGCTGGCGTGTATAAGGAGCCGGCACTGCGTCGATCCTTCGGACGGCGCGCGCACCGCACCCTGCATTACCGCCTGTACTTGCCGCACGACCGCCCGCGCGACGGACAGCTCCCGCTGCTCGTGATGCTGCATGGCTGTTCGCAGGACGCCGCGCAGTTCGCGGCCGGCACGCGGATGAATGCCGCGGCGCAGGAGCGCGGCTGCGCGGTGCTGTACCCCGAGCAGGGCACGGGCGCGAATCCGATGCGCTGCTGGAATTGGTTTGACCGCGAGGCGCAGCAGGGCCGCGGTGAAGCCGGGCTCATTACGGGTCTGGTGCACGATGTGATGCGCCTTGGCGTCATTGATGCCAGTCGCGTCTACGTGGCGGGCATGTCGGCCGGCGCGGCGATGGCTGAGATTCTCGCACTGCGCAATCCTGGACTGTTTGCCGCGAGCGCGCTGCACTCGGGTGTCCCGTACGCCGCGGCTGGATCGGCGAGCGAAGCGATGCGCGTGATGCACTCGGGTGCTGGCGCCTCGACATTGCAAAGCGCGCGTCAAGCGCTGGAAGGTGTCGCCAATGCCGCGGTTCTGGGGCCAGCGTTGGTCATTCATGGCAGCGCTGATACCAGGGTCAATCCAGGCAACGCCGAGCAGATCGTGGCGTTACGGCTTGCCCTGGCCGGCGTACCACCGACGGGCGAGCAAGGGGCCGTGCCCACCGACGATCGCGAGTACGAGGTGGGTGGCCGAAAAATCCGCGAGCGCGATTACGCGATCGGCTCGAAGCTGGTGGTGCGAAGTCTGATTGTGGAGGGCCTGGGCCATGCCTGGAGCGGCGGCGACGCGCAGCTGCCCTTCAATGATGCCGCGGGCCCGGATGCCAGTTCGCTGTTGCTCGAGTTCCTGCTGGACTACCGGCTGGCCCCCGCCGCCCGGCCCCCGGCGCTCCGGCTCGCTCCGATGGCCATTTCTACCTGACGTTCGTCAACATCTGCAATAGACATTCACGCCAGGCGAAGTCGAGTGTTGAGCAGCGGCACCGTCAACTGTCCGTCGCCCTTCGGCCCCGTTGTACGCGCTGGTCCACACTCGGCACCCCAACCCGCGGCGCCCGACCCGCTTCTCCAGCGCGTCGCGGCCCCGCGCGCCGATCCGCATGGTGTTTATACCGACATCCACACGACTGCGCC
>Ga0209583_10000384_pt1 | contig 13891 bp, 9 predicted proteins | sample Str014_FD_187201 | JGI IMG/M metagenome (GOLD analysis project Ga0209583, IMG submission 187201) | Freshwater sediment microbial communities in response to fracking from Pennsylvania, USA - Straight Creek_MetaG_SC_2014 (SPAdes) (version 2) | ecosystem: Environmental > Aquatic > Freshwater >... | reverse complement strand
CTCTGAGTCGCCGCAAATATGACGCGTGTCACACCTTTCCAAGAATTTAGCTAAGACGCCACCACGCCGGAATCTGCCACCAGCGCCAAGCAGCGCACGGGGGCACGGCAAGCATTGTCAGATACGCAATGCCAGCAAGGCAGAGCGGCGCTCCGAGCCGCGCGGTCTGTGAGTATCGCGAGTCGCGCGTGAAGAACACGGCTAAGAGCAGAAGCAATGCCCCGGCCGCGCCACGCGCCAAGCCATCAAGATAACTTAACTCCATGCGGGGCAGTCTACCAGCCGTAGCGCGCCACGACCAGCGGTGAAATGTGCGTCTTTCTAAATACGATCAATCAGCGCGCATATTTCGCCGCGTAGGTTTGCCTTTTCGGTCACCCCCGACTTATCGAACAACACGTATTTTTTCGCTTCGGTAGTGTAGCTCGACCAATTCGGAAGCGTGCCGCTATTGGGGTTGCCAGTCTTTGCGAAATGAGCCCAGTAATCTTGCATCGAGATGTTGGGCACAAACTGAATGCGACTGAATACGAACGGGATTTCGGCCGCATGCGACGTTATGCCTCCGTCCTTCGACAGATCAAATTCATAACGCCACACGGGAGCGCCTTTGGACGCGGCAATATCGGCAATCCGTCCCGCAGGACACCGAAAGGCGAGGTCAGTTGACATTTCCATGGCCAAATCCCCCATTCGTGGATCGGGCGAGGGTTCGGGTTGGTCGAGATGATAAAAGACTTTCGCGGACGCGGCGTTTTTACCAAAGAACAGCTCGGTTTGGGCAACACGGGTTTTGGCATCCGCGCCATTGCTCAGTTCTGCACGATTGGTACCAATCAGGAGTGGGCGGGCAGGGGCCGCTTCAAGGAGCGCGCGCGGCGACTTCGTAAGGATGGCTCCATCTATCACCGCCCGATCATAGACCGACCAATCGGCGAGGTGGAAAGGGTCGGTGAGCTTGTCATCCACCGCTAGAATATCCGCTAATGCGACTTTGCGCATTTTTGCGATATCGTTGCCGGTGCCGAGCAGGTTACCCATCTGGTCAGCGATCGTATGCGCGACCGCTAATGGCATATCGACGGCTCCGAAATTTGGCGTTCCGCTCTCCATGATTGCTTTGCCGAAAAGCCCTCGCGCCGCTGGCGCCGCCATCAAAAAGCTGACATCTTGCGAACCGGCTGACTCGCCCATAATCGTTACGTTTGTGGGATCGCCGCCGAATTTGGCGATGTTGGCCTGCACCCATTTGAGTGCTGCAATTTGATCCATCACACCATAATTGCCAGCCGTGCCGCCCGTCTCAGTCGCAGCGCCACGCGGGGCTAGAAACCCAAGTGCTCCCAAGCGATATTGAAGTGCAACAAATACTACACCCTGCTGCGCAAAGCTAGATTGCATAGCAAAACCGGCGCTACCCGCGCGGTTTGCACCACCATGAATCCAGACAATTACGGGGCGTTTTCCCTCAAGCGATTGCGTTTGGACGTTGATCGTGAGGCAGTCCTCCGACTGATTAATATAGTCGAAATGGTTCCAGCCCCGCTCAGTTTGGGGGCACGATTTGGGCGGCGTTGTCGCGTTACGAACTCCCTGCCAGGCGATTACGGGTTGCGGCGCTTTCCACCGAAGATCGCCGAGGGGAGGGGCCGCGAAGGGTATCGACTGGAAGATGAGCGCGTCATTGGTGGCTTGCCCCTCGATCATCCCACCGGTCACACTTACGTGTGGTGGTGCCGCGGCGGCGCTGGTGGCCAAAAAAGCTGCGGCAAGCGCAACAAACATCACTCTCATCATTCTCTCCCGTGCGAATCAGTTTAATTGACACTAATCTCAGTAACGGAAGCTGACCGATTTTTGGTGGTGTGGCAATGATCAAAATAGTGAGCGCCGGGCTGTGCCTAGGAGATGCGCGTGTGATGTGCGATGAAACCGGAAAGTGCAGGAAAAGCCCTCATCAATTGTAATATTGCAACTGCCCCCAATTGAGTGTTCCCGGTTTTACGAACCCATTTCGCGAGTTCGAGCGGGCGGCGCGTCGCGCGCGCAAGTTCGGCTTGGTACGCAGGGGCTTGGTCAGCACCACCGCTCAACCATGCATTTGCTGCACGAATCCCGCTTATTAACGCGATACCATTGCCTTCGCCAGCGAGCGAGGGGATCACGGCGGCTTGATCACCCAAGCGAAACTGTCCACTCTTGGTGTTGCGCGCGCGCCATCCATAGGGAACAGCAGCGATCGCGTCGGGCGCCGTATTGATATCTGCGAATGCAAGCCGCTCACCGAGCAGCGAGGAGTCAGTTCCTAGTGTTCGGAGTAACGTGCGTGGGTCGCCACCCGCCGCGGCTAAACGCGACTTTTGGACGGCGAGACACAGATTTGCGCTGCCATCTTCGCGCAGTTGGAGGCCTGCATAGCCTCCACGGAAAAGGTGCAACTCGATGCAACCGCCAACCAGCCGACTGAGTGTCGGATGGGGCGGAATGATTAGCCGAAGGCCGAGCGTGGGATCGAAAACCTGGGACGGATCGGCGCGCCCAAGGCCACGGAGATCATATTTTCCGGTTGCGAGAAAGAGGCTATCACTTGCCAGCACGGCACCATCCGCCAGCCGCAGCTGCTGATCGTCACCGAGTGCTTTGACGGATACACCGCGCTCAATCGCCGCTCCAACGGCTGCCGCCTGCGTCAGCATTAGCGTATCGAGCCGATGGCGTGAGACACCGCGCGCGGTCGCTGGGAGTGTCGCACGGGCGCTCGCCCGCGTGCTGGCGATCACTAGGGTCGTGATCGGGTGTCCACCGAGCGCCTCACGTGAGATGCCCAAACTGGCCAGTGTTTCAAGGGTCCGCCAACTCAGGAAGCCGCCACAAATGGCGTCGCTCGTCTCACGCTGGCGTTCGAGCACGGTCGCGCGCGTTCCGGCTTGAGCGAGCACGATGGCCGCAGCTGACCCCGCCGGGCCACCGCCAACAATTAGCGGAATTTGCTGACGCATAATCGAAACGGAAAGCGCGCGGTGACCTGTGCAGCAGTAACTGCCGCCGCAGCTAGTATCGGTGGCCATTCGGTAGGGCGGTAACTCCGCGCTATGGACAGTTGCCCGTCGTGCCGCACAATCGGATGCACACGCATCATTCGCGCGAGCAGAGGAAAGCCGTAATAAGCAAAACTGTGACGATAGAGATCGTTAATGAACCAGCCAGCGCGGGCATGGCGATCCATAAACCGCACAAACGTGACGAGCTCGGCAGACGTCATGTGATGCGCCACAAGGCTGGAAATGACAACATCGACATCGCCAAAATCGGCATAGTCGCCCGTTTGAAAGTTAATTGCTAACGCCTCGGGCGTTGCCGCGATCGCCGCTGGGGCGCTTTTGGGATTGAGGTCAACGCCGATCAGTTCGACTGCGCGATTATTACGGATCGCCCAAACCGCGATGGCGCGCAGCATATCGCCATCGCCAAAACCGACGTCCAAAATGCGCAGCGGCCGCGAGTGGCGGGGCAGTCGCTTCAAAAAACTGAGTGTCGGCCGGCGCGCCAGTGTTAGGGCATTCACGCGCGCGAGGTCGGTGAGTACTCTTGCATAAGTGGCGCCATCCAAATCTGCGGCATCCATCAATTCGTCTGCGATCACGCGCGTATCAAGCATGCGGCACCGCCGTATAATGGAGGCCTTCCGCCGCCAAGCCCGGTCCAAAGGCGAGTGCGATCCCGCACTGCGCTAAGGCCATCTGGCGGGCGAGTACGAACATCAGCGTTGCCGATGACATGTTCCCGAAGTCGCGGAGCACGCCGCGCGATGCATCGAGCGCGTCGGCGTTAATCTCCAAGCCTTCGGTCACAGCATCCAATATCGAGCGGCCGCCGGCATGCACTGCCCAATCGGTAACTCCCGCACCATCTTCCCGCGTGAGCAATCGCGCCATTTGTGCCGACCTCAGCGCGTTGCGGATTTGTCCGGGGACTTCGCCGGAGAGATGCATCGCGAAACCGAAATCACCAATGCGCCACTGAATAAGTCCCGCTGACTCCGGAAGTGTGACCGAAAAAGGTTGCGAAAGCGCGAGCCCAGTCCCTTTACCACTTACCAGCGCCGCCGCAGCGCCATCACCAAATTGAAGCATCGCCAGCATGGGCTCCAGCCGGGTCTCTGGCTGAAGGTGTAGCGTCGAGAGCTCTACCGTCACCACCAACACGCGTGCGTTCGGCGCCGAGAGCACAATGCTACGCGCCGCTTTGAGTGCCGTGACAGCCGCATAACAGCCCATAAACCCAATGAGCAGGCGTTCGATATGCGGTGAAAGCCCGAGCCGGGCTGCGATAATCTGATCAATCCCGGGCGCAACGAAGCCTGTGCAGCTTGCCACGACCAGGTGCGTAATGCCATCCAGCGCCACTTGCGCGCCGAGTGCTTCAATCGCGCGTAACGCGAGCGCGGGAGCCTCTTGGGCATATATTTCCATACGCGCCGAGGTTGGTGGCAACGGCAGATTCGCGTAAAATCCGCCTGTGGCGACCGGCGAGCCCCCTTCACGTCCACGCTGCAGAACCGACCATCGGTGAGCAATACCTGACCGCGCACTCATGCGTTCAAAAATGGCTTCCTCGCGCGGATCGGCAAGTTGGGTCCGTGCCCAACTGACGAAAGCCTGATGTATGTCTTGCGGAGGAGTTGCTGTGCCGATGGCATTTACGATGGCGCGCTGCGTCAAATCTCTCACTCCAAACAAGGTAAACGCCAAAAGCGCGTTCTTGTTCCGCAGTGCAACACGGAATGCCTTGTACGCGTGAGCATGCACCGACGCGTTCGAGCGTGTCAATCTCTATGCGCGCGGTTGCTTGGGTGAATTTGGATGTCATATGCGAATGGTCAAAGCGGGGTCGGCAGAAGGGTAGGTTTGAAACAATATGGTTAATCGGCCGTTAGCACATGGGTGATAAATTTGAGAGTTAATTGCAAAATAGCTATTGATCTCGGAGTTACTTACCGCGATAATGAAATTCTGATTAACCAATCAGGTGTCTGGAGCGTAAGCTGATGGTTGCAACGTTAAATGCACAGTCCACTGTTATCGATGACGGTGTCGTTGTCGGGCTGCTGAATGAGCACGCGCTGCGCAGCAAAACCAATTTGTTCGACTTAGGCGAAATGGAGGTGACCTATGAGGCGCCAACCAAAACGCTCTGGACGTATATGGCGCCCCATCAAGAGCCAAATTTTAGTCTCAACATGTTGGACGACATTTTGACCATGCAGGCCGAAATTCGGCGCCTTTCGGTCAGTGGCGCCATGAGCCCGCGATATTTCGTATTTGGCTCGCGATTTCCGGGTGTGTTTAACCTAGGTGGAGATTTGGGGCTCTTTTGTAACCTTATCCAAAGCCAAAATCGTGAAGCGCTGCATGAGTATGCCATAAAGTGTATTCGGGTATTTTATCAAAATTACACATCGATGGACGTTCCGCTTATCTGCATCGCGCTCGTCCAAGGTGATGCGCGTGGCGGTGGATTTGAGGGGGCGCTTTCATTTAACGTTATCGTCGCTGAGCGCGGTACGAAGTTTTCGATGCCTGAATCGATGTTCGGATTGTTCCCCGGAATGGGGGCGCATGCGCAATTGGTGCGGCTACTTGGTCGCGCGGCCGCCGAGCGCATGATCCTCAGTGGTAAGACGTTTCTTGCCGAGGAACTGTATGACATGGGCATTGTCCATGTGCTGGCAGAGCGGGGTGAAGGACAACAGGCGGTTCGGGATTATATCAAACATGCGTCGCATCGGTTTGAAGGGCATTTCAGTACTTATCGTGCGACGCAGCAAATCGATCCGATCACTTTCGATGAGTTGCAGCGTATTGTTGAGATTTGGGTCGATACGGCACTTAAGCTCACAGCACACAACATAAAATTGATGCGTCGGTTAGCTTATGCCCAGTCCAACCTCGTGACTAGCCATTTGAGTGTGCAAGCCTGAGAGCGCCTTTGGTCGTTGTATTTTTCTTGTCCGCTCGTTCGGTGAGATGATAAAGCGTTGCCATTGGTTGTGGGCGGCCAAAGAGGTAGCCTTGGGCAAATTTGCAGCCAACGCGCGTGAGGTATTGGCATTGTTCCTCGGTTTCGATACCCTCTGCTACAATTTTTAGCCCAATAGATTTGCCAAGGCCAATCACCGCGTCGATCACCGCGCATGATTGGGCATTTTTGGGGAGCTCGTTGACAAATGATTTGTCAATCTTGAGGCTGTCAAATGCATATTGACATACATAGCTCAGCGATGAGTAACCTGTTCCAAAATCGTCAAGTGAGAGGGTGATTCCGAGCCGTTGGAATTCCTTCAACATGACCATCGCGTTGACATTATCGTCGATCAAAAGTGTTTCCGTAATTTCAAGGCAGAGCCGCTTTGCGGCTAGGCCCGAACTCAGCAAAGCACTGTGCACCATCGGCACCAACGAACGCCCCTTTAACAGCGTTGGGGAAATATTGACGTTGAGCAGGATATTCTCTGGCCACTCGCAAGCGTCTTTGCAAGCGCGCGTCAGAACCCACTGAGTGATCTGGTCGATCCCCTTAATCGATTCGGCGATTGGGATGAATACGGATGGCGAGATCGTTCCTAACGTCGGATGATGCCAACGCAGCAAGGCTTCATATGAATGCACTTCGCCCGAATCGATATTCACTATTGGCTGATAGAAGAGCTCGAATTGCTCACCATGGAGCGCCGAGCGGAGGTCTGCCTGCATTTCACGGTTTTTGACGAGCTTATCGACCATCGCCTGATTGAACATGGCGTAATTGCCTTTGCCCGACGATTTCGCTTCATAGAGCGCAAGGTCGGCGTTCTGAAGTAATGACTTTTGATTGTGTTCGCCAGGCGATGCAAGCGCGACCCCAATAGAAGCGCTCAGATCGAGGATAAATTGGTCATTGACGAGCGGCTGAGACAATAAATTGATGAGCTTTTCGGCGATGATTGACGCCATAAAAATGTTTTTCACCGGCATACAGATGACGAATTCATCGCCCCCGAAGCGCGCGATATGGCCTTCGGTACCAATCTCATTGCGTAATCGCGCCGCAATTTCATTCAGCACAATGTCGCCCACAGGATGCCCGAGCGAATCATTTATCTCTTTGAAATTGTCGAGATCAATCCAAAATACCGCAAGGAGAGTCTGATCTGCGACACCTAACCTGATCGCATCCTCGAGTTTTGACACAAAATTGAAACGATTGAAGAGACCGGTCAGCGTATCGGTGTTGGCGAGGGTCTGATATTTATCGGCGAGTTGAGCTTTTTCGTGTTTTTCGATGAATGCGGTGAGAACGCCTTTGTAGGTTTGAAGCGTAATGTTCACGCTCGCGACGATGAGCGCGAGGTAGCATAAACTCATCACCAAGCTGATCACGTCACCAAGGATGAAAAAGCCGAGCGCCGGCGGAAACGCCGAGAGCATCACTTGTCCAAGCGCAATCTTGGGCCGTCCGGCATTTCGTCCCGCAATTCCGGTTGAATATCCTGCCGTGAGCGCGGCACCCACCATCGCGAGCGCCATGTTACTTGAGAGTAATAGCGTCAAAAAGGCGTCGATACCGAGCATCAGCGCGAACAGCCAGGCACCAGCCTCGTATAAATGTTCCCAAAATTGGACACTGTTGGTGGTGGCACTGGTTCGCCGGAAAATTACAAAGCTGACGATGCGGAGTGCGCTGACAATTCCAATAATGATCGTGCAGCCGACAAGAACCCAGTTGCCGGAGTAATATGCGATGCAGCCGGACATCATGATGCCCACAAAGGCGCCCATGACGAGTGACGACAGCGACGTGTACAGCAGCCCGACGAGCGCGCGATGAACGTCCTTTTGAAGGTGTGGAGCGACGCGCTCGATATTGAAGAGGCTGGAGATCACGGTGATGAAAGCAGATGGAGGCCATCTGCCCTTAACTGCGGGATGTTGGCAGGGCGCGGCTGCTCCCCACTGACGCAATGAGTGCAACACTTTCCAGCGACATTAATGCGATACCAGCCGTTCATAGGCTCAACGCGTAAAGCAAATGCGTTAACGGAACGTTGAAGCGAGCGCCGATATCTGGTCGGTACTCTATTCTTGTGGCTAACTAAGTCATTCACCTAGAACCAAAAACTGTGACGGGTGACGGGTGACGGATGCGGCGTCGCTTGCGCAGACGTCGGTTAATGGTATATTCTCTTAACGTAAACGTTAAGGTCGCTTGGGGAGAGAAAATGAACCCAATAATATATGCCGTCCCCGTATTTTTAATCTCGATCGCGGTGGAGGCTGTGCTTGGGTGGCGAAGTGGCCGTAAAATCTATGAGGTCGCTGACGCCGTAACCAGCCTACAAATGGGTATACTCAGTCAAGTCGGGGGATTGTTTACAAAAATATTTGTCTTGGGTCTCTACAGCTTTATTTTCGTGCATTTATCGTGGTGGCATTGGTCCTTAAATAATATGTCGCTTTGGCTCATCGCTTTAATATTATACGATCTATGTTATTATTGGAATCACCGTATCAACCATGAGGTCGGTATATTTTGGGCCTCGCACGTCGTTCATCATTCATCAGAATATTACAATCTGACGACTGCACTTCGTCAAAGTTCGACGGGAGCCTTTCTTGGTTGGATTTTTTATCTGCCAATGGCCGTTATCGGTGTACCGCCGGCGATGTTCGTTGGGGTGGCACTGATAGATTTGCTCTATCAATATTGGGTACACACAGAGTTGATCGGCAAACTCGGTTGGTTTGATCGGGTGTTTGTGTCGCCATCCAACCACCGTGTTCACCACGGACAAAACGATTATTGCATCGACAAAAATTATGGGGGCATATTGATCGTTTGGGATCGTCTTTTCGGCAGTTTCGCCGAGGAACGCGACAATGAAGAGATTTGTTTTGGTGTACGCAAGCCGCTGCATAGCTACAATCCGGTCTGGGGCAACCTTCACTATTACGTCGATTTGGCGATGGCGTCGCGACGCGCACGGGGCATTCGCGCAAAAATTTCCGCGTGGTTTGCGCCGCCGGGCGGTTGGCGACACGGGCCAATCGATCATTTTGAGCCAACTCTCTTTGTCCGATATTCGACGTTAGCGTCGTCGCACGCGAAATGGATTGGCGTCATTGGCTATCTGATATTGATGGCGCTTGCGCTCAACTTCTTAGTGATTTTCGACGGTATGAAAACGCTCAACGCGACCGTTTACGCGCTCGGGATAGCGTTAGGTGCCATGCTGCTTGGGCAGTTGCTCATGAGCACGCCGCGCACACCTCAACCGGAACACCATTGACCGCTGCATTACCCGAGATGGGATCGAGCAATGTCTCGTCGGTCAAGTCATTGGCCGAAACGCCAGCATTGGCGGCAGCGACTTTCCAACCCACACCACTTCGCCCGTGTCCGAAGCCGTGCGGGATTGAGACGACGCCAGGCGCCATATCGTCGGTCACCTCAACGGGAAGCGTCACTGCACCCACGCGGCTCTTGACCTGCGCCATCGAACCTTCGCCCAAATTTCGGGCGCGGGCATCATCAGGGTGGATCATGAGCGTGCAACGCGCCGGGCCTTTCACCAGCCGTTGCGAGTTGTGCAGCCATGAATTGTTCGAGCGCACATGCCGCCGTCCGATCAGGTGCAAGCCGGTGGGGGCAGGGGCATCGAGTTGTGCCCGCAAGCGCGCGACATCCGCGATCAAGACGGCGGGCGCGCAATCGATCTTCCCATCTTTGGTACGCAGGCGCGCGGGCAGGCAGGGCGTCAGCGCGCCCAGATCAATTCCGTGCGGCGCGGCCAGCACCTCATCCCAGGTCACCTTGGCTCCAGAAGCGACGAGCATCCCCGGCAGCATCTCCTCTGGCGGGCGCGCCTCGGGCAATGATACGCCATTTACAGCGGCGATGCTGTGCGCCAATCGCGTCATAATCTCCCAATCGTCGAGTGTACCTTCTTCGCGCGGCAACACGGCAGGTGAATGTTTGGCAATTTGGTGCACCGCGAGGCTGTAAAACGCGGTCGGGTAATGGGGCTTTTCTAGTGGGCCGCAGGGGGGCAAGATGTAATGCGCGTGACGCGTCGTCTCGGTGATATGCGGATCGACAGCCACGACGCATTCTAGGCCCGCCAGTGCTTTGTCGAGCTGGGTGCCATTCGGCGTTGAGAGCACCGGATTGCCCGCAATAGTTATGAACGCTTTTATCTGCCCTTCGCCCGGCGTGAGCATTTCCTCGGCCATCGCTGCCGCCGGCGTCTCACCGAGCACTTCAGGATAGCCCGATACGCGCGATTTGAAGCGGCCATAGCCACCCGGCCCGGTCATTGCCACGGTATCGACCGCGGGCTGGTTGAACATCAGCCCGCCTTCGGTATCGAGGCTGCCAAGCGCGATGTTAATCAATTGGATGAGCCATTGGCATGTTGTTCCAAAGCCCTGTGTCGAGAGCCCCATCCGGCCATAGACCGCCGCGACAGGCGCGGTGCCGAGCCGGTGCGCCATCGCGTCGATTTGCGCGGGCGTCATCCCCGCAGCCGTCGCCATTTGTGCGGTTGTGAGGCCATCAAACGCGGCCCACGCCTCATTCCAGCCCTTAAGCATCTCAGCTAAGCGTCCCGGGTTGACCAGCCCCTGCGCACGCAATGAGAGCAACAGCCCCGTGAGCAGATAGACATCGCGCCCCGGCTGGATGGGCACATATTCGCTCGCGATCTTCGCGGTCTCGGTGCGGCGCGGATCGACAACTGTCAGGTGCCCGCCGCGCGCCATCATCGCCTCCAGCCGCTCCTTCGCGCCCGGCACCGTCCAGAGACTGCCATTCGAGGCGAGCGGGTTTGCGCCCATCATCAGCACGGTGTGCGCGCGATCAATATCGATGACAGGGATCAGGAAGCTGTGACCATACATCCACATCACAACCAATTGTTGCGGAATTTGATCAACGGTTGTCGCCGAGAAATTGACCTTGGTTTTGAGCGCCTTCGATACTGAGCCGCTGTAAAGAGCCAAGCCGAGATTATGCACACCCGGATTGCCGCGATAGATCGCCACAGCATTGTGCCCATGTGCCTTTTGGATGGTCGTGAGCCGCTCGGCGATCTCGGCAAACGCCTGTTCCCAGCTCATCGCTTCCCAGGTCTCGCCTACCCGCTTAACAGGCTTGTGCAGCCGGTCCTTATCCTCCTGCATGTCCTTAAGGCCATAGGCCTTGGGGCAGATATGGCCCTTTGAGAGCGGGTCCGCTGGGTCGCCCACAATCCGTGTCACCGCGCCATTCTCAACTGTCAGCAGCAAGCCGCAGGCGGCCTCACAGATTGAGCAGGTGCGGGTATGAATTGCGGTCATCATTCTCTCCGATTCTTCTAACATGACTGCGCCTGCACTGACAGCAATGCAAGTATCAGCCGCACAGCACATCCTTATAACGCTCACGGATCACCTTTTTGTCGATCTTGCCGGTCGCGGTCAGAGGGACGGGCGCGAAGATGAAAGCGTCAGGCATCCACCATTTGATGATGCGTGGGCTGAGGAAACTACGCACCTCCGCCTCGGTCAACGTCGCCCCGTCATGCGCCTCGATGACGATGATGGGTCGCTCCTCCCATTTGGGATGGAACACGCCGGCCACCGCCGCGACCTTTACGCCGGGGCAGGCGACCGCGATATTTTCAATATCAATTGAGCTGACCCACTCACCACCTGATTTGATGACATCTTTTGAGCGATCGGTGAGCCGCATGAAGCCATGCGGGCAGATGGTGCCAATGTCGCCGGTGTCGAGCCAGCCCTCGGCATCGACCGCGCTCGCCTCGGCTTTGAAATAACGCTCGATTACCCATGGCCCGCGCACCATCACCGTGCCAGCAGCTTCTCCATCTTCTGGGAGGGTATTTCCCGCCTCATCAACAATCTTAACCTCGATCCCGTAAACGCGGTGGCCTTGGCGTGTCAGGATAATGTCGTTCATCGCCGCCTCGCCCAGCGCGGCTATCGCCGGCGTCGGCCCCGCGCTCACACCAATCGGGCTCGTCTCTGTCATCCCCCAAAGCTGGCGAACGGCGACGCCGTATTTGTCGCGGAACTCTTCAAACATCGCGCGCGGCACCGCTGATCCGCCGATGGTGAGCCGGTTGAGCGCGCCGGTTCCCTGCCCCGTGTTCGCGAGATGCGCGAGATAGAGTGTCCAGATCGTCGGCACACCGCTTGAGCAGGTCACGCCCTCGTTGAGGATCATCTCGCTCAGACTCGCACCGTCCATCTTGTCGGCGGGGAGCACGAACTTGCAACCATTCATCGCCGCCGAAAACGGCATCCCCCACGCGCCCGCATGATAGAGCGAACTGCACGGCATCACCGCATCGAATGCCGAAAGCCCAAACGCCCCCTCCATGCTTTGTGCCATCGCGTGCAACACAATCGAGCGATGCGAATAGAGCACACCCTTCGGATCACCCGTGGTGCCCGAAGTATAACAGAGCAGCGCGCCGCCATGCTCATCGAGCACCGGCCAGTCATAACTTTCGGGCTCGCTCGCAATGCGCGCATCATAATCCGCCGCCGAAAGCACGATCGTGTGCACCACAGTGTGCAGCAATGGCCTGATCCGCTCCACCAGCGCCAGCATGTTTGGCTCATAAAACAACACCGTGCTGCCCGCATGGTTGATCGTATAAGCCATCTGCTCTGGGCTCAGGCGCGGGTTGGCGGTGTGCAGCACGGCCCCCACGCCGGGCACCGCATAGAATAGCTCAAAGTGTCTGTGCGTGTTCCAAGCGAGTGACGACACCATTGCGCCATCGCCCACCCCCAGTTTGGCCAGCATATGTGAGGCCTGCGCCACGCGCCTCGCCGTGCCCGCATAATCAGAACGCCAGATCGGTGCATCAATTTGCCGGGCCACGACCTCTCGTGTGCCATACGCGGTTGCGGCATAGGTCAAAACACCGCTAATGTTGAGCGGCATATGCTGCATCGTTCCGGGGATCATGTCGGGTTCTCCTCCTGCTTTAGGAGAGGATAGCGCAACTCAGTCGCGTTGCAACAGCCCCGCCGCATATGCTGCGTGATAGGTCAGCACGCCAGCACAACCTGCGCGCCGAAAGCACATGAGCGTCTCCAAAACCAGCGCTTCGCGCTCGCCCGCACCCGCCGCCACCGCCGCCTCAATCATCGCATATTCGCCGCTCACTTGATAGGCGAACACCGGCACCTCGAACCGCTCCTTCACCCGTCGCACGATGTCGAGATAGGGCAGGCCGGGCTTCACCATCACGCTATCCGCCCCCTCGGCAATGTCCATCGCCACTTCGCGCAGGGCCTCTTCGGCGTTGGCCGGGTCCATCTGATAGGTGCGCTTGTCGCCCTTCAACAGCCCACGCGAGCCCACCGCATCACGGAACGGGCCATAAAAGGCGCTCGCATATTTCGCGGCATAGGACATGATCTGGACATTGTGGAAGCCCTCAGCTTCCAGCGCCGCGCGGATGGCCCCCACGCGCCCGTCCATCATGTCCGATGGCGCGATGATGTCCGCCCCCGCACGCGCCTGATTGAGCGCTTGGCTTACCAGCACGGCGGTCGTCGCATCGTTGAGCACATAGCCGTTGCCGTCGACCAGCCCGTCATGCCCATGCGCGGTGTACGGATCGAGCGCGACATCGGTCAGCACGCCCATATCGGGCACGGTAGCCTTGATCGCGCGCGTGGCGCGGCACATGAGGTTGTCAGGATTGAGTGCCTCGCGACCATCATCAGTGCGCAGCGCGTGCGGCGTGTTGGGGAACAGCGCGATGACCTTGATCCCGAGCGCCGCCGCCTCCTTGGCGCGCGCGACAATGCCATCGACCGACCAACGCGACACGCCG
>Ga0209583_10000382_pt1 | contig 13902 bp, 18 predicted proteins | sample Str014_FD_187201 | JGI IMG/M metagenome (GOLD analysis project Ga0209583, IMG submission 187201) | Freshwater sediment microbial communities in response to fracking from Pennsylvania, USA - Straight Creek_MetaG_SC_2014 (SPAdes) (version 2) | ecosystem: Environmental > Aquatic > Freshwater >... | reverse complement strand
GGCTTTTTCACGACCACACCATGCGCGATCGCATCGTGATGCTCGTGCGCGTGCTCGAGGTCTTGTCGCTGGCCCACTGGCTGGTGACGGAGCTCTCGAAGCTGCTGCACGTCATCGCAAACGCCTTCCTGTAACTCGCGCGCCAATCCCAGCCCTGCCCGTTCGACTTGAACCGTCAGGCTGACTTTGCGCCCCAAAGTCAGCCTGGACTCGACACGCCCTATTGCTCTTGATAACATATTTTATCGATAGTAAAATGACGCAACTCGACCCGACCCGGAGACAAGCCCATGTCGCTCTTCGATGCCGCCTATTGCCTGGATGAACTGTCGGTCGGTCGCATCCCGCAGCAAGCCCGGCTGCTTGCAGGCGCGCTGGCGTTGCATACCCGGCGCCTGATGGGCACCGCCGATCAGAACCTGCTTGATGCTGGCGCTGGCCTGGAAGCCTTGGCCGCCGGCGGGACGCTGGACCTGTCCGAACATGGGCAGGCGCGCGCCGCCGTTCTCGCTGCGCTCGTCCGCAAGGAGGCTGAGCGTGAGTGACGCCGGCATCCAGATCGACAGCGACATCGCGATCGAGGACGACAACGCGGAGGCCGCCGCTCCCGCCGTGCTCGCCCCTCGCGCTGACCGCCTGCTCACCGCCGCCCGCTTCCAGCAGCTCGCCGACGTGCCGGCCGAGCTCGAGTGGTTCGCCAATCTCGGCAACGCGAGCACCCGGCGCGCCTACGAAAACGCCCTGCAGGACTTCATGCGCTTCACCGGCATCGCGCGTCCTGAGGAGTTCCGCATCGTCACCCGATCGCACGTCATCGCCTGGCGCGACGACCTCGTGCGTCGGGCCTTGAGCGGCATGACGGTGCGCCATCGTCTGGCCGCCCTCTCCTCTTTGTTCGAGTCGCTGTGCGAGAAGAACGCTGTGACCCACAACCCGGTTAAGGGCGTGAAGCGCCCGCCGGTCGAGAGCTACGAGGGCAAGACGCCGGCCATCGGCGACCACCAGGCGCGCGAGCTGCTCAATGCGCCACCGAGCGATACCGTCAAAGGCAAGCGTGACCGCGCGATCCTTGCCACCCTGCTCTATCACGCGCTGCGACGCGAGGAGCTGTGCACGCTCACCTCGAAGGATCTGCAGGGCCGGCGTGGCGTGCCGCACCTGGTCGTGCACGGCAAGGGCGGGAAGACGCGTTATGTACCGCTGCACCCGGCCGCCGGCGGCCTGATCCACGACTACCTCGAGGCGGACAATCGCGCCGCGGCCGACGCCGGCCCGCTGTTCCGGCCGATACATGAACGCCACCCAGGCAATGCGATCACCGCCGACGGCGTTTACAAGCTGGTGCGCAGCTACTCGGACAAGCTGGGATTCAAGATCGGCGCGCACGCGCTGCGCGCGACGGCCGCGACCAACGCGCTCGACCACCAAGCCGACATTGCCAAGGTGCAGGAGTGGCTCGGCCACGCCAACATCGCGACGACGCGGATCTATGACCGGCGCACGACCAGGCCGGAAGATTCGCCGACGTTCAAGGTGTCGTACTAACTTGGCACCTTGAGCTTTGCTGTGATGGCTTTGTCCTTGGCGGCGTCCCTGAAAAATCGCTTGCCCAGCGGCTCGGACTGGAATTTTGGCTCCAGCGTGAAATCGCTCTCAGGTAATTCGCGCCCCGTCGGATTGTCAAAAACGATGTAGATCGTTGGTTCCGATGGAGTCGTCATCCAGCAGGCGTCGACAGGTTGACCATTGACGGCTGACATCGCTTGTCGAGCCTTCGGGTAACCATCGCTGTACTTGCCGTATTGGGCAATTAGGCAGGGCGTCGTCATCAGCGTCGTCGGCGTGGTTTTGGACCTCGCATAGACGTCTGCATGTGCCAGCTCGGCGATGAACACCATGGAGAGAAGGCCGAAGAGTTCTTTCATGGGCCAGGTGCTCCTTTGCTACAGCTGGCGGATGCTATCCGCACCGGGCTACTTCCTTCCCGGCTGCCACGCCAACATCGCGACGACGCCCTAATGGTTCGAGGAGGGCTGGCCTCACAAGTCAACGGGCATCCCGGTGCGGCGCCAGCCGCAAGCCACAGATCTGCTCGTCAACGGCAGCCGCAGAAAAAGGGAATTTGCATAACTGGGAATTTGCGGTACAATGAAAACATGCCAAGCGCGTGATTGGCTGATCAGGTTCTGACCAACTAATCACGCGCTCGGTATTCAGCCGTAGGGGACTCTCATGCCGAGGGTCCACGGCCTCAAGGAGATACAGATGAACACTCTCATAACCGCTAGACCAAGGGAAAGCCCACCATGCTTGTTCCAAAGCCCCGCGCCCAGGCGCTTCTCCAACACCTCGACCTGCTGATTGAAAAACACGAATCCAGAGAAACCCCCGACCTCGAACTGCTTCAAGACCTGCGCGCCCACCGGGCAGCGCTGCAGGACGCCACACGACGACGACCAGGCGACATCGCCAAGGACGCATTGCGAGTGGCAACTTGGGTCAAGTTTGTTTATGACCACTGGCCCGACCTATGAGTCACGCCAATGAAACTGAGCCGAACGAGTATCGGCCTCGCTGTGCGCGCCGCGCGCGACGCAGCGAGACTTACCTTGAAAGACCTGGCTGAGCCGGCCGGGATGACGATTTCCTCGCTGAGCCGTTCTGAGAACGGCGAGCGAGACATGACGTTCGCTGAAATATCGGCTATCGCTGCCGCGGTTCAACTCGGCATCGAGGACTTGCGCACGCTTGCGGAGACGTTCGAGCGTGATGGTGCAGCGTCGATTGCCGAAGGCCGCAAAGAGTTAGCGCGCGATCTGACGGAGCTGCAGCGGCTCGCTATCGAAGCCACCATTGAGGCGCGAATGACGGCCTGACGGCCATCGCTCCTTTTCCCAGGTGGGTAAGGCCAGTGCGTCGCCCTCTACGGAATCAGCTCGGTGCCCAGGGCCAAGGCTCGCGCATCGCGAAGTAGCCAAAGCGCAAAGCAAGTCCGTAATCAGTAGCTTATAAGCTACTGATTATAGCATTCGATTAGATTTTTGCCAAGCTTCCCCAGGCGGTAAATGAGGAAAGCAAACTCAAACAAGTGCTATGTGGCATGCATGCCACATAGCATAAGGTAAAAATGCTTTGGACGCAAGCCCCCGTGGAGAGCGTTTCGAGGAGTAGAGGCAAGAAAGAGCCGAAGACGCCCTGTTCCCCTTGCTCTTGACCACTTCTCAATTTATCGATATGCTAAGTGGCATGCATGCCACTTAGCACTTTGAAACATTAAAGTAAACTCTGAATGAACCGGTCACGCCTCCAAATCGCCAAGCCGGACATCTTGGCGTTTTTTGCTGCGCAGCCCCGGAAGGTGTTCAAGCTGCGCGAGGTCAGCGCCTTCCTGTCGGCAGAGCGCAGCGGCTGGCGGCTGGCGCAGAGCACGACGGTCGACGTGTTCATCAAATTCCTGATGAAGAGCGGCGAGCTGAAGACGCACCCCTTCGAGTTCCCCAACCGGCCAGAGACGCTGTATGTCTGGGGGAACGTGCCCCTGTTCGAGGTGCTACAGCACCTCAAAGCCAAGAGCTACTTCAGCCACTACACCGCCATGCGTCTGCATGGCCTGACAGAGCAGGTGCCCAAAACCGTCTACATCAGCCACGAGCGCTCGGAAATGAGCGCGACCAATGCCTCAGATCTCGACCAGGCCGCCATCGATGAAGCGTTTCGCCGGCCGGCTCGAGTGAGCAATAACGCAGTCGACTTCGGCGACCAGCGCATCGTCCTGCTGAACAGTGCTTTCACTGACCTGGAGGGCGTCATTCCGCACCCCGCTGGGCAGGGTTCGACGCAGCTGGTTCAGGTCACCAACGTTGAGCGCACGCTGATCGATGCAGCGGTGCGCCCTGCCTATAGCGGCGGTGTTTACGAGGTGGCCAAGGCCTTCGAGCAGGCCAGAGAGGCGGTGTCGGTGAACGCGCTGGGCGCGATGCTCAAGAAACTCGAGTTCGGTTACCCCTATCACCAGGCCATCGGCTTCTATCTCGAGCGGGCTGGCTACCGGTCAAGCTCACTCGAGCTGATGCGCAGGTTTCCGATGAAGTTCGATTTCTATCTGACGCACGAAATGGCAGAGACCAGGTACGACAAGGCCTGGCGACTGCACGTACCCAAGGGCTTCTAGCCCTCCCCTGCTTTCTCTGCCTCAGCCTGCCGCTGCCAGCACGCGCGTGGCAAGCTCGACGACATAGTCGAAATAGAAATCGAAGCTCTGCAGCTCGAAGCCGGGCGCGACCGTCGCCCGCACCGACGGGAAGCCCTGCCGATGGAACTCGCGCTGCTCCCCGATCTGCTGCAGGAATTCCAACGGGACATGCTTGAGCGCAAACATCTCGCGCGTCATGTCGATGGCCTTCGGAGCAGTCAGGTCGAGGACCAGGCGCTCGACGAGCGTATGGATATCGAGGAAGTCACGCGCGCGCTGTGAGCCAGGTCGGCCGTCGCTGCGCTTGACGATGGGGGCATAGGCTTCCATCTGCTGGCAGATGGCGCGCAGCTTCTCGCAGGCGATCATCGTCGGCGAGTAAACGTAGATGCGGTAGCCCTCAAGGTCGGTTTCCTCCTTGTCAGCCACGTACTCAAACCGGCTGATGTCGATGAGGAATTTCTTGCCCTGGCCGATGCTCAGCGCTTCGCGGCGCATCTGCTCGAGGTTGTCCTTGTGCGTGGCGAACTGCTCAAGCGTTACGAGCTTGAACTCGACCGCGTAGCCGCCCCAGAAGCCCGCCATGTCGGGCGAAATGTTGGCCGGCTTCTCGGCCATCTTGAGGTCGAACGGCATATAGCCCGCCGGCGGGAACGTACGCTGCAACGCCCGCCCGATGCGGGCGGTCATGGCTTCGACGCCATCGGGGAAGTCGTGCTGCATCGAGAAGTCGAGGTCGACGGATTCTCGCGAGGTCAGCTTGTGGATGAGCGCCATGGCGTTGCCGCCCTTGAGCACGAGCTCGTCCATCAGGTCGTCATCGGAAAACATCGCCATTACAGCGAGGCGCTTCACGCGCTCGAGGGCCGCCAGCTCATCGCTTTTCTGGTCTTTTTTGTTTTTTGCCACAACCCCTCCGAAATGATGTCGGCGGGCAAGACCCGGCCGGCGACCGCAAGCCGCAATTCCGTATTGTGGTTGGATAGCACGGCCGGTCGTTGCGACAAACCGCCTGAGTGGCGCAGACGCAGGTGCCCTGCCCTGCCAGCGGGGTTATTCCTCTACAGCGGCCATTTCGATGGCCGTCAAAGTGGCTTCGATCCGCTTATTTTCCTGCTCGATCCACCGGCCCGCGTCCTGCGTTGATGCTCTGAAGCGAGGCCGCCAGACGCCCACAAGCGCCCCGCGCTTGTCCGGCAGGATGACCCACATTGCTTCAGGCTCACTGCGGTCGTTCACGACTGGCGTGTAGAACGCGAAACGTGCCCCGTGCAGGGTCTCCATCTCACGCAGCAGACTGGGGTCGCCCTTCTTCGTGGCTGCGCCCGCGTGATAGTCATTCACCCGCAGCGTGAGTTGCAGACGGGCCTTGTCGTTGCCGTGTGGGGCAGTGTCATAGAGCGCCACCGCTTCGTAAACCAGACCGGTTTCCTGAATCGTGTGCCAGGCGTTCCAGAAGCGCGTTTTTTGCTCATCGGTCAGCTCTTTGGGCTTGGCCTGCTTTTTCGCCCAGGCCGGCACCGGCGGTGAACGGTCGACGCACTCCGCCATGAACGAGTCATAGGCGCTGACAGACTGGTGGTTGGGCTCCGCTCCCCAGCGGATGCCGCCGAGCTTCGGGGTCTGGCTCTTAACTTCCCAGGTACGGAGCACGCAGCGCGGCGAAATCCCGCCGAAATCGCACATCGCTGTGTGGCTATAGATGGCCAGCAGCGTCATCAACGCATCAAGCCGCAGTTCCGTGTCGCTGATCTTTTCGAGCTGCTTGGCGTAGCCAGGCATCGCGATCCGGTGTTTCTTCAGCCGACGCAGTGCGGAATCCGTGCTGCCGTCCTTCGACGAATCGGTCAACGCATGTGGCAGGTCAAGGTCGAGCTCGTCCTGGACGATTTCCCATCGAGCGTGAAAAAACGCTTTCTTGGTCTCGACCGAGGCCGCGCGAATAAAGCCCTGTTCCTGCAGGCGCTGGATAACGCCGCGTGCGGTCTCTTCGGAGAGACCGGCCTTTTCGTGGATGCTGTTGACCCCTGCGCCGCTCAGCTTGTACGGCTCGAAGCCGGCATGGGGAAGACCACTTGCATGTCTGGCCAGCACCAGAAACCCGGCTGCATCCTCATAGCGCCCGGCTTGAGCAATGCGCTTCAGCGTCGCGGAGGAGGTTTTGAAATAGCTCATGGTGCAGGCAGGTGAAGAGACCCCGCCACCCGGAATCGAACCGGGACCTGTGCTGTACGATCAAAACTTCTCCGCGCCAACGAAGAACCTTGAAAGTTAGCCCCTTCAGAGGGGGCATGCGCCCAGATGCTCGATCCACGAGCTTTCAGTTGCCGAGCTAACGGCTGGTCTGGGCGAAGGATGCCACGAAAAACGTGGTTGCGCGGCGTCTTTCTACCTATTATTAGATCGATCTAAATTTATGTATTTTATATACGTCGCTCTGCTTTTATGAGTCTCTCTACCTTTATGTCCCAGTGAAGGGCGGCTCCCCTGCTGCGCACGGGCCGGGTGCTACGCGCTGTGCGCCCCGAGCCCCGAGGTCTCGGCCTTGCGGTGACGCCCCCTGACGCGAATATGGCGCCAGGTCCAAGGCTGTGCCTTCAACCCGGCGCCGAACACCTAAGGGGCCAGCCCCTCGCGCCGGTCAAGGGTGAAGGCTGAAGCCCGCCTGGCCGGTTTCCCCAACCTTCCTTCGCTGCGCTCTGTGCAGGCCGGGTGATACCCCACCGGCCATTCGCCCTTGTCCTCTGCTACCCCCCCGGTCTCGCCGACGGGCAACGGTTGCATCCGCAACCCACGCCCTAAAGGAAAGGCCATGACCAACACCACCACGCCGCAGCAGATCGCCGCGCTCAATGACCAGTTTCGCAAGCAGGGGCCTCATGGCGTTGTCGCTGGCCGCGACGGGTACGCCAGCCTGTGCGGGAGGAGTTCTGCGCCCTTCCCTACCTTGCTTCTTTCATGAAATAATCTATTCATCACATCATGAAAGGATGTTTTCATGAAAACAATCATAATTACTTCTCAGAAGGGTGGCAGCGGCAAGACCACCCTCGCGACGCACTTGGCCGTCGAGGCGGAGCGCAAGGGCGACGCGCCCGCCTGGCTGGTCGATACCGACAAGCAAGGCACCTTGAGCTTGTGGCACGAGCGCCGTGAGGCGGAAACGCCGCAGCGCGCCGATGTGCCCTTCTCTCGCCTGGCCGCCGGCCTGGCCACCCTGGCCGAGCGTGGTGCGGCCTATTGCTTCATCGACACCGCCCCAACGATCTCGGAGCAAAGCACTTCCCTGCTCCACCTTGCCGACCTGGTGCTGATCCCGGTACGCCCCTCGCCCGCCGACTTGTGGGCCGTGTCTGAGACCGTCACGCTGGTGAAGGAGGCGGGCAAGCCCTTCCTGTTCGTCATCACCCAAGCCAAGCCACAAGCCAGCATCACCGCGCAGACCGTCGCCGCCCTGTCCCAGCATGGCCGCGTGGCGCAGGCCTTCATCGCCGATCGCGTGCCCTATGCCGTGGCCATGACCGGCGGCCGCACTGCGCCGGAGCTGTCGGCCAAGAGTCCCGCCGCCGAGGAGATCGCGGCCTTGTGGCTTGACGTGAAATCATGTTTTCATGAAAATATGAAATCAACAATGAGAACTGCCCATGGCTAAAGCTGTTGCCCTGTCTGCCGCCGACCTCACGCCGAGCAAGCCCCGCATGGCGAGTGCGACGCGGCAACGCGGTGTCGTGCCGTCCGCCGAACTCATCCCGCTGCAATTCCGCATGTCGCCGGAGTTCGTGCGCGCCTTCAAGCAGGCTGCGCTCGACCGGGACATGAAGCTGAATGAATTGCTGAATGAATGCTTTCATGAATTCATGAAAAAAGTGTGATTTGTTCGGAATGACAGGGCAGGGCAGGGCAGGGGGAAACATGGCCACCAAAAGCGACAAAGCCATCGATGACAAGCTGGCGCGGATGAAAGAAGTCTCGCGCCAGCGCGAGGCCGCCCAGGTCATCCAGCTGCCCCTTTGGCCGGAGCCGAAGCGCGGGACACCCAACAGCTTCATCCGCTCGGCGCTGTTCGCCGCGATCCAGAGCAAGGACAGGGTGTTTCTGAAAGAGGCGACCCTGGCCAGCCAGAAGGGCATCACCGTCAAGTTCACGGGTGAGCAGCTGAACCAGGAGGACCTGAGCGTTTGGGAAACCTTCGCCCACCTGGCCCGACAACATCCCCTTGGCCACCTGTCCGAGTTCACTGCACACGGGCTGTTGAAGTCGCTGGGGATGCACACCGGGCTGAGCCAGCACAAGCAACTGCACTCGACCATCATCCGGCTGACCGCTTGCGCAGTGGAGATCACCCACGAGGGCAAAACCTACTTCGGGCCGCTGGTGAAGTCCGGCCTCAAGGACGAGCTCACCAGCCACTACCGCATCGAGCTGAACCGCGAACTGATCCGCCTGTTCGGCGAAAACCAATGGACGGCGCTCGATTGGCAGCAACGGCAGGGGCTGCGTGGCAAGCACCTGGCGCAAGCGTTGCACGCCTTCTACAGCAGCCACCGGCAGCCGTTCCCCATCAAGCTCGACACCTTGCGCAGCTACGTCGGCAGCAAGAACTTTCAGAAGGCCGGGTTCAAAGTCAAGCTGCGCGCTGCGCTCGACGAGCTGGTGAAGATCGGGTTTCTGAGCGACTACGCCATCGACGGCGACATCGTGAGCGTCGATCGCTCCGCGACCTCATTGCTGCAAAACGGAGGGTAGGGTAGGGCAGGGCACGGCATCCGAGACACATCCCCCGAGGTGTGTGGCGTGGGGTGAACTGTCCACAGGCACGGCATCCGAGACACAGCCGCACGGCATCCGAGACACCAACCCACGGCATCCGAGACACATGGCACGGCATTCGGGGCACAGGTGGCACGGCATCCGAGACACATCACCCACGGCATCCGAGACACATCGCGGCTTGTGGATAAGCCTGTTTTTTTGAGTGCCGGCAACGGCTTACCAGGCAGGCGGCGCGGGCGCTAATCTTTCTCTAATCTTTTCCTAATCAAAAGAAGAGCAAAAGAAGAGCACGGCATCCGAGACATATCGGGTACCGGCCGGTCTTCAAGTGATCGCGCTCCGCGCTCAGGAACAACAAGGCAGCGGCCGACGGCCGCCCAAAAAGAGCGCCCGCGAAAGCGGGCGGTACCAGTCCGCGGGGGAACTGCGTTCCCCCCTGTCGCGCTACGGCTTCGCCTTCGCACCGGACTCGACCCCCCTTGTGGGCCTGCGGCCCCCCGATCGCCTCACGGCGATCGGCTCCCCCTGCTTGGCATCTAGAAAGTGAAGTTTCAACCGGCATCGTTGCGCCCGGTGAAGAAAAGCGGGGCGTCAGGCTTCGCAGGATGGGGCAGGCGCGGCCTTCAGAGCCTTAGGCAAGGGGAGAGGGCCAGGGCTTCGCGGTTATCGCGGCTTGTGGGACGGTCTGGACGCCCGCCTAAACCGCCACGGTCTTGGGCTTCCTGTTCTTGCCGCGCAAGCTGCCGATTGCCATCAACATCACCATCGGATGCCGATGAATACAGCTCGTGGCGACACGCACCGACTGGCGCATGGGCCCCTTTGTATACCCGGGAGCACCGGGAGCACAGTGAGCACCTTAGGAGCACGCAGAGCACAGTGAGCACCGCAACTTTTTGAAAAACCTAGACTGGCTGCGGCTTTCCGAAGGTTATGCTACGGCAAATATCACAACTCAGAATATCAGTTGTCGATAGACGCCGACATCCAAGGGCTTCAATTCCCTGCCATGCCGGGGGCTCTCGAATCAGTTGAAGAAACGCAAGTCTTTGATTTTTAAGGATTTTTTGCCAAACTCTCGGTACCGAAACGCAAAAGTAAACGACATGCCAACAACCACAGCAAAACCGCGCAAGAAGGTGCAGGCTGCACCGACGCCACCGGCCCCGGCAGTGACTGCGGCGGCGCCAGCAACTGTCCCCAAACTGTCAGCAGTTGAGGTGATTCTGAAGTCCCGCAAGCCGATGTCGGCAGTGACTCCCGCGCCCAACGTGAAGCAACAGAAGGTCCGCCAGTCGAAGATGGCCAAGGGCATGCTGCAGATGCGGGAGTCGCTGTGGCCTGGTATCGACGAAAGCAAGCTCTGGCTGCGCACTGACCAGACCCGCAAGGGCTACACCACTATCCCGCGTGGGATGCCGTTGTTCATGGGAATGATTGACGACGCCTCGAAGCGCGTCACCAGCGGCAAGTCGGTACCGGCTGGCCAGTCTTACTTGGTGCTGTGGTGCCGGGTTCGAGACGAGGGCATGCTGAACATCGAGAGCGAGGCCCCTTTCGCCTTTGAGGCTGGCTATGCCGGGGAGCGCAACGTGTTCACCTGGCGCGAACACATGAAGGTGCTCAAGGAACTGGGCTTCATCGACTTCAAGCCTGGTGCGGCAAGTCCATGCCAGTACGTGCTGCTGCTCAACCCGTACCAGGCGGCCCAGGCGCTACGGGCCAAGAACTGGGTCCGCGAAGTGGCCTACACGACGCTGCTGCAGCGCATGAGCGAATTCGGCGCCACCGACCTAGACGGAGGAACCTGACAGATATGCGATGTAGCTCAGTTGGATAGAGCGCCCTGTTGACGACGTACCGGTGGCCAGCACCATCACGGTACGGGCAGGGAGGCCGTGGGTTCGAGTCCCGCCGTCGCACCCTTTCGCTGTCCCCCACAAAGGGGCCAGCACCAAGAACCTCAGAACGAACGATAGTTTTCGCGACGTAGCTCAGTTGGATAGAGCACCCTGTTGACGACGTACCGATGGCCAGCACCATCATGATACGGACAGGGAGGCCGCGGGTTCAAGTCCCGTCGTCGCATCCACATCACTAAAGGGCGCCATGGCGCGACCCGACCAGCTCTGAAATTTAACGACATCAGAGAGAGAAACGCATGTCCGACAACATCCTCGCCAGACTGGCCGACCTCGGGAAAGAAGCTGCGCCGGCGGTGCGGGATCCGAAAAGAGGCGTGAAGGTCGCACCAAAGTACGGGGACCCGGCCAGAGACCACCTGCGCAATCGAGCGGCTGACCCGCTCGACGAGTGGACGGCGACCGTGATGCGCAACATGAAGCGCATGGCCACGGACGAAGGCTACCGGCTCTCGATTGCCAAGTACCTTTCCTGATGACCCTGCCGGCCAGCCAGGTCAGGAACCACCCAGCCTACTTCACGTCCCCTGAAATCGCCCCGCCAAATTCGGTGTGGGTTTGCGGTGTGTGCGACTTGCATGCGCGGGCGTGCTGGCGCTGTCCAGGTGGTGCCTTTGTGGTGACCTTGTGATGTCCGAGAGCGTACGAACCAGTGACTGGTAGGGGCCGCCTGGGAGTTTTTGCTGTTGATACGGAGCCAGGCGCGAATATCGCGCGCTGTTCGAATTCGAGGCCTCCCGTTGGAGAAGCTTTGCCGGCGAAGCTTGACCTGGGTCGTGATGTACGAGGGAATCCGACACCAAACACAGATGCGAAAGAGTGGAGTGCAGGATAGGCTGCGCCGGCTTGTTTGTGTCACGCGGCCTGCCCGATGAACACGGGTAGACCTCTGCAGCGATTGGCCGGCGCCGGCGCGGCTTTCACGAGCTCGATGACATCCTTCGGCACAGGTTTCGGTGAGCCCTCGTTGCCGAAGCGTGTCATCGAGCAGCGTTTCCGACGTGGCCGTCGGAAACGTTGGGCGGGGGCCGGGGTGATGCGGCCTGAAGGCCGCACCAGCGCTGGACGCGCTGGCTTCGTCAACCCTCACGGCTAGCGGCAGCGATCAGTGGTTGATCTGCACCAACAGCCCATCCTTGAAGACGAGGCTTCGGCCGCCCGAGAACCTCCAGTGTTCCCAGATGACGCCGACGCCCTCAGTGCGGCTCACCCTGTCAGGGAATCCCGCAATCCCACTGCCCACAGGGCAATAGTGGTCATGGCGATGAAGCGCGTCCCGGCTTTATGCGGAAAGCGTGAACCCTTCAGGCCACAGCATGTAACCGCCACCGGGGCCCGGCCTCCACTCGCCGCCTGCGGCCTTGCCTGCTTCGACCAGGTAGTACCGGCCGCCTTCGCGCAGTTCGAGCATCCCGAGCTCGACCAGGCGCTCCTGAAAAGCCTTCGTGGTCATATCCAACTTGGCGGCGATCTTTGCGGTAGTGATCTTCTCGTAATGCGCGCCGCTAGCCGGCGCCTCCGCTCGAGTGCTTCCGTTGCAGCAGCAGCTTTGACCGCGGCGGGCCTGGGCGTTGATGCCGCTGGCGCCTCCGGCTTGCGCTCCACCCGCTCCAGAGTGATCCGCACCTCATCGCTGATGCGGATGATTCGCTGCGCCTCTTCGTATGCGTCCCGGTACAGATCGACGTCGTTGAGCCGATCGATCAGCACGCCCATCTCGTTGTTGTTCACCATCGAGAATTCGTAGAGGTTCAGGCTGGTGACGATGCAGGCCGACTCGCTCAGGTAGCACTTGGCGTGCAGGTTCTTGCAGAACGAGGTGCGGACGTAGGTCAGTGCCTTCAGCCACTCGATCTCCGCCGGCGCCAACTCGCTCTTGCCGTAGACGATGCGCACGTCGATCTTGAGCCGGTCCTTGTCGGCCAGCAGCTCCTTCATGCGGTCGTTCAGCTTGAGGAATGGGCTGATGAGGATCAGCCGGTCGCGGGCTGCCTTGATCAGCTCCTCGAGGTGGTAGTTGGTGCCGCTGGTGTTGAGGAATTTGGCCATGGCTTCTAGTTTTGGTCAGGCGAGTCAACCTTGCGGGAGCGAAAGCCTCCGAGGATCCAGATGAAGGCAAGCCCAAGGGCGAAAACGAGTACAGGCGGACCCAGGCCGGTCAGGAGATGTTCCTCAACAGTCTTTTGTCGGCGCTCACGTCTCCACTCGCGGTCCGCGATTGCAATGTAGGCCGATCTCACATCTTTGAATTGCGATTCCGTGACATCGGCGCGCACCTCAGGACCAGACATGTAAGCAAGCCGTCGATCGCCAACTGAACCGCTGTCAGCTACCGCCAGTAGCGCGCGATGGTCAGGAGAAAGCTCTTCGATGAACGAGGGTCGATAGTCTGCAAGATGCATCGACGAGTCGTTGTTGATGCCTTGTACGCGGTCATAGCCAACCAACGCGGCCGATACGACCCAAATAAAGGATCCGACGATCCAAAGCCGGACCCAGCCTTTTGGCCGGGCGAGAGCAACGAGCAGTGCTTTCAAGCGATCTCCGATTGCAGTGATGATGAGCGCAGTTTCGCGGCGCCCGGAGCATATCCGGCTGCCCCCGAATTCGCGCTTGGTCATCGCTTGAGTCTCGGTTCGAACGCCAAGCGTGCGCCAGTGAGCAACACACCAAACGCCCCGGGAAACGGCCAGTAGAATTCATCACCTCGAGAGCGCATACGCACAGGACGAGCCCATCCATTCGGAGGCAGCGGCGTTGAGAAAGAAAAGCCGGCCGGCGACAGTGATCGCCCTGCTCCCAACGGGCTGGACTCACCAGCGTCTGACAGCACGTTCTCCAGATCACCGATAACGCTTCGGTCAACAGCGCAGTGACGCTGAGCTCTTCGATGGAGAGTTGCGCACGCTGAAAACGAGTACAGTCTTTCCGTGGGCAGAGCTACGCCCACAGCGAACCCGACGGCCGGCAGGCCCGCTCGGGTTTTTTTAACGCCCGCCTGCCACCCCCCCCCCC
>Ga0209583_10000380_pt1 | contig 13955 bp, 5 predicted proteins | sample Str014_FD_187201 | JGI IMG/M metagenome (GOLD analysis project Ga0209583, IMG submission 187201) | Freshwater sediment microbial communities in response to fracking from Pennsylvania, USA - Straight Creek_MetaG_SC_2014 (SPAdes) (version 2) | ecosystem: Environmental > Aquatic > Freshwater >... | reverse complement strand
GCAGTGCTTTGGTGGCGCGGCGGGCCAGCACGCCTGCCTGCTGGCCGACGCCACCGGCATCACGCGCATCTGCATACATCCCCATGCCGGGGTGCTCTCGGCCTACGGCCTGGGCTTGGCCGATGTCACGACGATAGCGAGCCGGACCATCGAACAGGCGCTCGAGGCCAGCTCGCGACCGCTGGTCGACGCGGCGTTCAGCGAACTGACTGCACAGACCCGCGCCCAGCTCGTGGCCCAGGGCTTCGACCCCGCGCAGATCAGCTGCCGGCGTCGGGTGCATGCGCGCTACGCCGGCACCGATACCGCACTGCTGGTGGATGACGGCAGCATGGCGGAGATCCGCGGCCGCTTCGAGACCGCTTATCGCCAGCGCTATTCCTTCCTGATGAGCGACAAGCCGCTGGTGATCGAAGCGGTGTCGATCGAAGCGGTCCTGGCCAGCGCTGAGCAGCCGGAAACTCAGGCTGAGGCCCCACACGCTTCCGTGCCGACCGCTGCGGCGCGACGCAGCGTGTATCTGGCGGGAAGCTGGCGGCAGGTGCCGCTCTTCGTACGCGGCGAGCTGGTGCCCGGCAACGTGATCGCCGGTCCCGCCATCGTGGCCGAGCCGCACGGCACGACGGTGGTGGAGCCTGGCTGGCGCCTGACGGTGAGCGCGCTCAATCACCTGCAACTTGAGCGCACGCTCGCCCTCACGCGCGGCCCGGCGATCGGCACCAGCGTCGATCCGGTCTTGCTCGAAGTATTCAGCAACCTGTTCATGGCGATCGCCGAACAGATGGGTCTGCGGCTTGCAAACACGGCCTATTCCGTGAACATCAAGGAGCGCCTCGATTTTTCCTGCGCGCTGTTCGACCAGGGCGGCGCGTTGATCGCCAACGCACCGCACATGCCGGTGCACCTGGGTTCCATGGGGCAGTCGGTACTCACGGTGATCCGCGACAATTCGCCGCCCGCGGGCCGCGCCATCAGGCCCGGGGACGTCTACATGCTGAACGCGCCATACAACGGCGGCACGCATCTGCCGGACATTACCGTCATCACGCCGGTGTTCGATGCGGACGGCGCGCGCGTGTTGTTCTACGTGGGCTCGCGCGGCCACCATGCCGACATCGGCGGGCTGACGCCGGGCTCGATGCCCTCGGAGTCCACGGTGGTGGAGGAAGAAGGGGTACTGATCGACAACTTCCTGCTGGTCGAGGCCGGTCGCCTGCGCGAGCGCGAAACACGCGCCCTGCTCGGCTCGGGCCCCTACCCGGCACGCAATATCGAGCAGAATCTGGCCGATCTGCGCGCCATGATTGCGGCCAACGAAACCGGCGTACAGGAACTGCACCACCTCAGCGCGCACTATGGCCTCGAGGTCGTGCATGCGTACATGCGCCATGTGCAGGACAATGCCGAAGCGGCGGTGCGCGGGGTAATCGCCGCACTTGCGGCGCAGGCCCCAGCGGGCCAATGGTCCGGCGTGTTCGCCTATGAAATGGATCATGGCGCCGTGATCCGTGTCAGGATCACGCTCGAAGCCGCGACCCGCAGCGGAGTCATCGACTTCACCGGCACCTCGATGCAGCTGGCGAACAACTTCAACGCGCCCAGCGCGGTGTGTCATGCGGCCGTACTGTATGTGTTCCGCTCCCTGGTTGATGAGGACATTCCGTTAAATGCCGGCTGCCTGAAGCCGCTGCGGATCGTGATTCCCGCCGGCAGCATGCTCAATCCCCACTACCCCGCCGCGGTGGTGGCGGGCAATGTCGAGACCTCGCAATGCCTCACTGATGCGCTGTATGGCGCGCTGGGCGTGATGGCGGCGAGCCAGGGCACCATGAACAACTTCAGCTTTGGCAACGCGCACTACCAGTACTATGAAACCATTGCCGCAGGCTCGGGCGCAGGCTTAGGGTTCGATGGGGCCACGCCGGTGCAGACCCACATGACCAACAGCCGCATGACCGATCCCGAGGTGCTCGAGTTCCGCTATCCGGTGCTGGTCGAGGAGCACTCGATCCGCTACGGCACCGGCGGCGCCGGGCGTTGGCGCGGCGGCCCCGGTGCGCTGCGGCGGATTCGTTTTCTGGAAGCTATGCAGGCCTCCATCCTCTCAGGCCATCGCCGCGTGCCGCCCTATGGCATGGCGGGTGGCGCCGCCGGTGAACTCGGCCGGAATTGGATCGAGCGCCACGATGGCACCGTTACACTGCTTAGCGGCGCCACGACAGTCGAGTGTGCAGCCGGAGATGTGTTCGTGATTCAGACCCCTTCAGCCGGAGGCTATGGTTCGGCGCCCTATTCGTCCGACACGTAGGGATCCACCGACATCGGCTGCGTGAGCCCCTGGGCCGTGAACGAGCCGTCCTGCCAACTGATGCTCTTGCTCCAGGTATAACCGTTCGACCAAGTGTAGCCCTTGCTCCAGGTGGCGGCCTTGCTCCAGGTGTAACCCTTGCTCCAGGTGTAGCCTTTGCTCCAGGTATAGCCTTGGCTCCAAGTGTAACCCTGAGCCCAGGTATAGCCGCGGCTCCAGGTATAGCCATCACTAGAGACCGGCTGGCCCCAGATGGAGCCCTGCATATTCATCACAATGTAGTTGCCGTTCGCGTCCTGATTGGCGGGACCGCCAAAGTGCATCGTGCCGGCCAGATCCGCGGCGATATTGAGACCCTTGTTCGCGCATCCCGTGGCGCCGCTGCTGATGGCGCTGACGGCGTTGATCAGTCCCGCGCCTTGCTGGAAAACTGTGTAGGCGAGTACGCCGGAGGTGGTCACGGCCGGGCGCGCGGCGCTCATCAGCCTGCACTTGACCTGATTGGGAGTAAGGGTGGGGTCCGATTGCAGCATCAGAGCGACCACGCCGGTGGTAACTGCGGTGGCCTGCGAGGTGCCGGACATGGTGAATAGGGTTTGATAACGCGGCATTTGCGCGCCGAACAACTGTGCAATGTATGAATCGCTCGGCATCGTGGCGACCATATGGCCGCCCGGAGCCACGACCTCGGGCTTCACGAACCCTTCATAGGTGGGGCCGGTCGAGGAGAAGGAGGCCAGCCGATCGTCCGTGCCGTCATAAGGAGTGTAGTTGTCGGTAAGCGCACCGACCGTGATCAGGTAAGGCACGTTGCCGGGCACGCCGATGGTCATGGGCAGCGGGCCTTCGTTGCCGGCCGAAGTCACGACCACGATGCCGGCCTGCCAGGCCTTCATGACCGCCTGATTGAGCGGATCGTCCCAGTAGTAGGATTGGGGCGGGGCGCCGAACGACAGGTTCAATACCCGTATCTTGTATTTCTGGCGATTGGCAACAATCCAGTTGAGCGCCTTGATTACGTCAAGGTAGCTGCCGGAACCGTCAGCGTTGAACGCGCGGGCGACCACGACATTGGCCCCCGGTGCAATGCCGTAGTAGTCGCCGCCAATGTTGCGCTGGCCACTCGCCGCTATCGAGGTGATGTGCGTACCGTGACCGCTGGCGTCGCCGGTGATCACATCGCCATTGGCGCTGGCGATAAAGTCCACTGATGCCAGGACCCGGGCGTCCCATTGATCTGTAGGGCTTTGCCACAGACCGCTGTCGAGCATTGCAATGGTCACGCCCTGGCCCAGAGTGCCGGCGGCGTGCAGCTGATCGGCACCGACCAGCATGGAGTAGTCGGGCTCGTACAGGAAATTGACGATCTGCGGACTCGTTCCGCTCGTGAGCGATACGCTACTGCTGTAGCTGTCCACCAGCTGGTTGACCGCACTGGTAAGGCTGGTCGCCGCAGCGGTACTCACACTGCGGTTGCGGTAGACGCGCACGTTGCGTGTTACTTCAAGTCCCGCGACCTCGCCGGCGTCAAGATCGGCACCGACGGCATCGATCAGCGGCAGTCGGCTAAGCAGCTGCCCGCCGACCGCGTGCACGGCGCGCTCGGCGGCCTCGGCGCTCTGCGCCTGTACGATGTAGCTGTGGCTCGCTGCCGCGACTGGCATCGGCGGCGCCGCGAAGGCCGCGCCGGTCAACGCCATAAGGCCCAGCAGCGCAGCGAACCACGCATTGCATGGGCATGCCGTACGTGCCTGGCGGAAGCTTGAGCGCTTGGTATTATCCATCGTCGTTACTCCTGGCTGTTCCACGACTCGGTGGCCGCGGGTGCCGAGGCCGGAGCGAGCGCGCTCTGGTTCCACAGATAGCCGTTTTTCCACAGATAGGCGTTGTTCCACAGGTACCCCTGGTTCCATAGATAGCCGTTGTTCCACAGATAGCCGTTGTTCCACAGATAGCCGTTGTTCCACAGGTACCCCTGCAGCTTCGAATACTGCTGGTTCCACAGGTAGCCATCGGCTTGGACCGGCGAGCCGTTCGCGCCGATGACGTAGTAGTTGTGGGTGATCGGATCCTGATGAGCCGGGCCACCATAGTGCGAGGTCCCGGCGATGTCTTTGGCAATATTGAGGCCGACATTGGCGCAGTTGGCTGCCTGGCTGTAGACCGCGTTGTACGCGTTGATCAGACCCGCGCCCTGCTGGAAGACTGTGTATGCCGCCTTGCCGACCGAGTTCACGGCCGCCGAGGCTGAACTCGTCAATCGGCACTTGACCTGGTCAGGTGTCAGGGACGGGTTCGCCTGCAGCATGAGCGCGACCGCACCGCTGACAACCGCGGCTGATTGTGAGGTGCCGGACATCACGTACAGGTCGTCCATCGTGGTTCCGAACTCCTCATGGGTCCGGCCGACGGTCGTATTGTCCTCACTGAGGTAGCCGAGCAGATGTCCGCCGGGCGCGACGACTTCAGGTTTGATGAAGCCTTCATAGGTCGGGCCGGTGGAGGAGAACGAGGTGATGCCATCGTCCGCCGGATTGCCGGGCGTCCAGTTGTCGGTCATGGCACCGACGGTAATGACATAGGGCGTGTTGCCCGGCACCGCAATGGTCTGCGCGGCCGGACCGAAATTGCCGGCCGATGCCACGACCACGATGCCAGCCTGCCACAGTTTCATCACCGCCTGGTCGAGGGGATCATTCCAGTAGAAAGACTGCGGCTGGGCGCCAAACGACATGTTGACCACGCGAATGTTGTAGGCGGTCCGGTTGACGAGAATCCAGTTGAGGCCGTTGATGACGTTGGCGTAGCTGCCCAAGCCGGTGTCGTCAAACGCCTTGACGCCGACCAGTTTGGCCATCGGTGCGATGCCCATGGGCTGGCCGTCCACTGCCACAGTTGCGCTGCCAATGATGCTGGCGATGTGCGAACCGTGGCCGTTGCCATCGGGCGTGCTTTGTGTCACTCCGGCGATGGCGTCGTACGTCGCCAGCACCTTGTTATTGCCATTCAGATCTTTTGAGACCTTCGAAGAGCCCCACAGGCCGGTGTCGAGCACCGCGACTGTGACGCCGTTTCCGAAGTAGCCCTGTGCCGCCAGCAGGTCGGCGCCGACGAAAGCGCGAGCGTACTTGTCGATGACCGGCGTTCCCTGCGTTTTGACGGTCGCGTCGACAAACAGCTGCAGGTCAGCGCGCTGGCGCAACGTCGCGGCCTGCGACGCGCTGAGCAGTGCCGAAACGCCATTGATGATCGGCAGCTCGTGGGTCACCCGGCCGCGCACCCGCCGCACCGCCTGAGTCGCGTTAGCGGCGCTGTGCGCCTCCACAATATAGCCGACGGGCGGTAGGGGCGCCGGCAGCTGGCCTGCGGTCGCGGCCAACGCCGTGCCGCCGAGCGCCAGCGCGCCAAGTGCCGTCATCGCGAGGATGTGCGTTTTCATTCGAATATCCTGTGGCCATACCGTGTCTGGGACTGACGACAGTAGACGCGATGGCACCCTGCCCGGACGCTGTGCGGTCCGTCACAGAACGGGTCGGGAAACGCCAATTGGCGCACATAAGCGCGGTGTCAAATGAGTGTCCGGATGGCGCAACTGGCCACTGTACGATCAGCTGGCGACGCGCAGCGGCTCGGCATCAACCGGAAGTTCCAGCTCCATGGCGTAGTAGTCACCTAGCCCCTGGGCGCAGCCGATCTCCGCCATGCGCGCGCGCGCCCGCTCGTCGTCGATCCCGGCCGCGATGGGCACCACCTCGAGCGCCTGCGCCAGCGCGGCGATGGCACGGCAGGAACGCAGCGCCGCAGCGTCGCGGCTGGCAGCGACCACCAGCGCACGGTCGATCTGCAGTGCCCAGACCGGACATTGCGCCAGCCGCTTCAACGAGCTGAAGCCACGCCCAAGCTCGTCGACCACCACGCGTGCGCCGCAATCGACCAACTCGCCGATTGCTCGATCGGGCCGGTTGAGGGTTGCCAGCGTGCGCTCGGCAATGCGAAATTCGAAGTGGCTGGCGGCAAGCTCGGCCGCTGGCACTCTTTGCCGGCAGTCGCGCGCCAGGTGGCCGGCGGCAACATGTTGGCGGAGCGCACCGAAGGAAACCGGCACCTTTGCGCCCACTGCGGCGCGCAGCGCGCCGCAGTCACGCACCAATCGATCAAGGACCGCGCGCGACACGGCGAGCGCAAGCCCGGTGGCATCCGCGATGGGCAGGAACTCCGCCGGCGGCACTTCACCGCGCAGCGGATGCGTCCAGCGCATGTACGCCTGGATACCGGTAAGCCGTCCACATGCCAGCTCGTGACGCGCCACGTAACGCACGCCAATCTGACCATTCTCGATAGCCAGGCGCAACTCGCGCTCGATATCAAGGCGTGCGAGCGGCAGCATGCGTAAGGTGTCGGAATAGAACTGGGCCGTTCCGGCACCAGAGCGCCGCGCTTCGAGCATCGCCGCGCGCGCGTGTTCGAGCAGCGCCGTGGGCACCGCGGCATCCTGCCCGAGTATGGCAATGCCGGCGGACGGTGCGATATGAAAGCTGGTGTCGCGGATGCGTACCGGACGTGCAATGGCCGAGCACAGCGTACCAACGACGGTGCGCACCTGTTCGCGATCAACGCTGCCTTCGATGACGACACCGAGCAGGCCTTCGCCGAGCTGCCCGAGGTACCACTGTGTTCCCGCGGGCGAATCGCTGCCAGCCGGGATCTGGCGCAGCACTTCGGTGAGGATACGCTCGCCAATCGAGAAATCGATCAGCCGGCTGATGTCACAGAGACCGTCGAGAAACACCAGACATAGCGCGAGCGGCCGCTCACTCAGCGCCGCCTGCGCAACGGATTGCTGGAAGCGCTGTAGGAAGCCGCGGCGTTCCGTGGCGCCGCGGGTGGAGCCCGCTGCGGGTTCCTGCGCCGGCGCCGACGCGTCGTCAACGTGACGGATCACGCACAGGGTCCGGCGTGGGCTCTGGGCGCTCAACCGCGCCTGATAGGTCGCACCGTCAACCGAGAATTCCGCATCGCAGCCGCTACGAGTCGCGAGCGTGCGCCGCACGAGGCGTGCGAGCAGCACTGCCACCTGGGGCTGGAAGACGTCGTCAAGGCGCCGGCCGGCGAGGCTGCCGCTGCCACGAATAAATGGCACCTGTCGGCCGCCGAGGTGATGCGTGATGAGGCCATCCGGCCGCAGGAATGCGACCAGGTCGGGCATCGCCTGAATCAGCGAATCATCGCTCACGGGTTTCCCGGGCGTCGCGACACCCGCAGGGAATCGAGCGTGTCTTCCGGGTCCGACGGCCGCCGGCGCACCACCAGAAAACCGTTTTTCTCCAGCGCGGCAGGATCCTCGGCCAGTGCCGCAGTAAACGCGGGCAGCTCCGCTGCCTTGTCGGTACCGGCCCAGCCGACCCAGCTGTTGCGCGCGCGCTTCGCCTCGTAGAGCGCGGCGTCAGCGATGCTCAGCGACTGCTCCCAGTCGAGCAGCTGCGGAAATCCCGGGATGAAGGGCACGGGTGCGAATCCGATCGAGCAGCTGGTCCGAGCCACTGCGCCCTCGCCGACGCGAAAGATCTGCTTGGCGACCGAGGAGCGGACCCGCTCGGCGAGCGCGCTGGCGGTCGCCAGGTCCGAATTCAGACACAGCACGACAAACTCATCGCCGCCCCAACGGACGATGAGATCGGCGGAGCGGAACACACGCTGCAGGATCTCGGCGAGCTGGACCAGCACGGCATCGCCGCCCTCGTGGCCGTACTGGTCATTGATGGGTTTGAGGTAGTCGAGGTCGACGACCATTAGCACGCACGGCTTGGGCGGCGCGGCGCCGGCTGCGCCGCCCTTCGCGCCGACCACGGCTGTGATCGCCTCGCGCAGGCAACGTCGATTGCCAAGGCCGGTAAGTGAATCCGTGACGCTGGCCGCGCGCAGCTGTTGGTTTGCACGCTCCATGTCGCAATTTCGTTCGGCGAGTTCCGCGGTCCGCGCCGCCACCTCCGCCTTGAGACGCCGGGCGTAGTCCGCCTCGCGCTGCAACCGGCGGTGCTGAGCCAGCCACAGCAGAAAACCAGTGCCGACGAATCCGAGACCGTAGAGCGTCCGCGCCCACCAACTGGCCCATGGCGCCGGCGCTACTTTCAGGCGCAGCGACAGCGGCGTTTCACTCCAGCGACCATCGCTATTGGCCGCCCGCACCCGAAACACGTACTTGCCGCCATTCAGGTTGGTGTAGGTCGCCTGCCGGCTGTCGCCGGCGGAGACCCAGTCGTTGTCAAACCCGTCGAGCCGATATTGGTAGAGGTTTTCACCAGGTCCGTCGAAATCGAGTGCGGCAAAGCGGAACGAGACCACCGCGTCGCGGAATCCAAGCGCCAGATCCGTGAGCACCTCGGGAGTCTGCGATATCGGCCGGTTGAGTTTCTGTATATCCGTGACGACAACCGGCGGCGGCATCGCATTGGTTTCCAGCCGCTCCGGTACGAAAGCGTTGTAGCCGTTGGACCCGCCAAAGTAGACCGTGCCGTCGGGCCCACGAAAGTGCGCGCCGAAGTTGAATTCGTCCGCCTGTAAGCCATGGCTGCGGCGGTACGAGCGCACGCTCCGATTCTCGGTACGCACGGCTGCCAGACCGCGGTTAGTACTCACCCACAGCCTACCGGTGGCATCGGACTCGATACCGTAAACGGTACTGTTTGGCAGCCCGTCGGTCTCACCAATATTCTCGAAACGCAATGAACCTCTGGAAAACGGCGTGCCAACCACGCGATCGAGGCCGCCACCACGCGTACCCACCCAGACCACGCCCCGGTCATCCACATGCAACGCGTAGACCGTGTCGGCGCTCAACGAGGTCAGATCGTGCGCGTCGTGCGCGAAGTGCAGAAATCGCCCGCTGGCGGGATCGAGTACGTTCAGCCCGCCACCGTCGGTGCCAACCCAGATCAGTCCGTTGCGATCCTCAGCGAGTGCGGTCGCGCGGTCGCCGCACAGCCCAGCTACCCCCCCGCAGCCATGTGGGTAGCGTGTGACTAGATCCGAGTTCGGGTCGATTCTCGCCAGGCCGCCGCCATAGGTACCCACCCAGATCCTGCCGCGCGCATCGCGCAACATGCTCATCACCCCCGACACGGGCAGTGACGCCGGGTCATTGGCTCGCTGGTCGAAATGTTTGACTTCACCCCGCGCCGGATCGAGGCGATCGATGCCGGCGTTCATCGTCCCCAGCCATACCCGGTTGCGCTCGTCGGTCACGATGGCCATCACCGTGTCATCGTGTAGCGCCAGTGTAGAATGCCCGCCGCGCCGATAGCGGTGGACCACACCGCTGCGCAGGTCGATCGCCGCGGCGCCCGCATCGAAAGAACCCACCCAGAGCGTGCCGCGCGAGTCGACCGCGAAGGAGGTCACGTTGTCCGCGCCTTCCTCGCCAAAACGGTGATGGCCGAAGGACCAGGAACGCGGATTCCACCGCGCGATGCCCCCTGCCTTGGTCCCGATCCACAGCAGTCCAGTGCGGTCCTCGTACAGCGAGACGATATGACTATCGGGCAGGCTGTCACGATTGGTGGGGTCATGTCGGAACACCACGCACTGATCCGTACGCCGATCGAACAGGCCCAGGCCGGCGGATGTCCCGAGCCACAGGCGCTGCGCGCTATCCTCGAGAAAAGCCGTGATCCGCCCGTCCGGAAGCGCGTTCGGATCGCCATCGCGATGGCGCAGCAACTTGAACTCGACCGCCGGTATGTCGAGTCGTGCCAGACCGGAGTCCAGTGCAATCCACAGGATGCCCCGGCCGTCGGCGTGCAGCGCGTTGACCTTCACGGGTAGATCCTTCGGCACACCCGCGGCGCGTAGGCGCGCACCGAACTGCTCGATGCGACCTGACTCTGGATCCAGACGATCCAGTCCGCTGGCGGTGCCGATCCAGATCTGCCCGAAAGAATCCTCGTCGATCGCGAACACCGAGTCGTCACTGAGCGAGTTGGGATTCGTCAGGTCACGACGAAATTGCTGCGACTTTTGATGCGCGACATCCAGCATGAGCACGCCAGCGCCGCGGGTCGCCGCCCAGATCCGTCCGCCCCGGTCTACGTGCAGCGCACGGATCCGGGCCGCCGGGTCGAGTAACGCACTGCCGGTGCCAGCCGCAGGCGCCCGGAACACGCCGCTCGAACCCTCGCGCCAGGCAAGACCGCCGCCGTCGGTGCCCACCCACAGGCGTCCCGACGCATCACGGACCAGCGCCGCGATCCAGTTATTCGGCACCGTACCGGCACTGGCTCGATTGTGAATATAGTGCCGGATCTCGTAGCCGTCGAAGCGATCGAGTCCGTCCTCGGTCCCAAACCACATGAAGCCCTGTGCGTCCTGGACGATCGCGTTGACCGTGCCCTGCGACAGGCCGGCGTCGCTGCCCAGACGCGCGAAGACCATCTCCTGTGCCGACGACGCCGGCGTGCGCACGGGTAACAGTGCGCCAAGCAAGGCAATGATTGCCAGACCAGGCCTGCCACGCGGTCTCCCGCGTAACCGCGACGGCCTGCTAGCCGGAGCCGTGAATTGCAATCCGCAGGACACCGATTTGCACCCGCTTATCGTGATGCAAGGTAGATCGGCCATGGCGGGCACAGCTTGAGCGCCCAGCGATACTTCGATCACATTGGCGTTGTGACTCCCGCCGGCAGCGACGGGTGGCGGCGCAATGGCCACGGGCTCAGCCGCTGGCCGCCGCAGGGCTGGCCTGCGAGCTCGTGATGGCCGCCAGCAACAGCTCGAGATCGGCGGCGCACATCGGCCGGGCCAGCAGGAAGCCCTGTACTTCATCACAGCCGTGCACGCGCAACCAGTCGAGCTGTTCCTGCTCCTCGACGCCTTCGGCCGTGACGATCAGACCCATCCGCCGGGCGAGCGCGATTATCGCCTCAAAGATCGCGCCGTCTCCCGAACTGCGATGTACGTCGGTTACAAAGCTACGATCGACCTTAAGCCGGTCGAGTGGCAGGCGCTGCAGGTAGCGGAGCGAAGAATAGCCCGTGCCGAAGTCGTCCAATGCCACTTTGCAGCCCAGCGCTCTGAGCGCCGCGAGTCCGGTTGACACCCTGTCAAAATCGCCGACCAGCACCGACTCGGTTACCTCGAGTTCAAAGCAGGCTGCGGGGATCCCGGCAGCCGCGACCTCGCGGGCGATGAGCGCGGCCGGGTTTCCGTGTATGAAGTCCTTGCCAGACAGGTTGACCGCAATCGGAATATCGAGCCCATTGCGGCGCCACTCGCTGATCTGTCGGCAGGCCGAGCGCACCACCCAGGCACTGATGTCGAGGATCAGGCCGGTCTCCTCGGCGAGTGGAATGAAGCGCCCCGGCGAGACGACTCCAAGCTGCGGATGAGTCCAGCGCAGCAGCGCTTCGGCGCCTACCGGTTTGCCGCTCGCGGTGTCGAACTTCGGCTGATAGTACAACTGCAGGCCATCGTGTGCGAGCGCACGGCGCAACTCGGCGTCAAGCGAAATGCCCATCAAAGCGCGCGCGCCCATGACGTCGGCATAGATCGCGTGGGTGTTTGCCCCACGCGATCGGCACGCGAACATGGCCGTGCTCGCATTCTTAACGAGCGTCGCGGCATCGCGCCCGTGATCCGGGGACACGGCGATGCCGACGCTCGCCTGCAGAAAGAACTCGTGCTGTCCGCAGCGCAACGCGCTCTTCAGGTCGCCAGTGAAGGCCTCGGTCATTTGCTGCGCAAGTTGGGCAGGGTCCGGCCCGCGCACATAGAGGATGAACTGGTTGCCGTCCAGTCGCCCCAGCAACGAGCGCACGGGCTGGGTGACCAGCGGCGCCTGACACCGTCTGAGCTGTTCAGCCACCACGCGCAGAACATCGTCGCCGACGTCATGGCCGAACGTTTCATTGATGCGCCCGAACCCGGTCAAATGAAACACTACGACCGCGATGCGCTCACGCTCCGGAGCCAGCACCGCCAGCTCCGCGAGCTCACCGGCGAGCTGCTGGAAGAAGGACTGGCGATTCGGCAGGTGCGTCAGCGCGTCGTTGAATGCCAGCTCCTGGATGCGCCGCTCGCCGAGTTTGCGCGCGGTCACGTCCTGGCGCAATGCCATGATCTCGCCGCTACCGCAGCGGAAATAGCGCAACTCGTAAATGTGTTCGTCACCGCCTTCATCGGCGGTCGAGTATTCGTCGCTACGCGGCTGCCCGTCGCGTGCCGTCAGCGACGCGCTGCGGGCCGCGCGTGCGCCGATTGCCGCTGGCAGCAGGCTCTTTAAGGACCTGCGCGTCGCCACAGTGCCAGCATCATCAGCGGCAGCTCCAATCTGCGTGTCATTCCAGACACGCTGCACGTTGCAATCGGCATCCACCAGGTAGACTGTGTCCGGCATTGCCTGAATCAGCGTGCGGTATTCCGTTTCGCGCTGCTCCAGCGCGCGCAGCAACCCGGCATTGCGCAGAATGTACTCGAGCCGCCGGGGAATCAGTGGCAGATTGAGCGGCTTCGGAATGAAATCAGTCGCGCCGACGTCGAACGCGCGTCCGATGGACTCTGCATCATCGCGGGCGGTAATCATGATGATGGGGAGCGTGCGTGTCTGGGTTGCGGCACGCAATGCACGGCACACCTCGAGCCCATTTAGACCGGGCATCTCGACATCGAGCAGCGCAACGGCAAAGCCGCTGCGCAGCCCGAGACTGAGCGCGGAGCGGCCGTCGTTGACGGCGACGACGGATAGTCCGGCGAGCTCGGCCGCTTCGCTCAGCATCAGCCGCGTACCATCGTCGTCATCGGCGACGAGCGCGAGTGGACGATCGGTGCTGGCCCCGCTCACGCAGTCTCCTTGAGCGCATCCGCTTCCAGCGCCGAGATCGCCGCCGGCAGTAGCTGCTCGAGTGCAACCCGCAGCCTGCCGATGGCCGGTGCGTCGGCGGCGAGGCAGGCGAGTCGAAGTTCCTCTGCAGCGAACGCAAAGGCGGCGGCACCGACATTGCCGGCGCCGCCCTTGAGAGCGTGGCAGGCTGCCGCCGCGGCTTGCCCGTCACCGCGATCAAGCGCGGCATGTAGCGCATCGAGTTGGCGACGCGCGCTTGCGGAGAAGAGTTCGACCAGTCGCGCAAACAGGCTGACCTGTCCAGGCCGCGAAATCGACCGTATACGCGCAATCATCTCGCTGTCGAGTGTCGTTCTCACTGTTCCGGGTAGCGCTGCAACACTGGCCACCGGGGCAGCCGCCTCCATGGCCGGTAGCTGCTGCGTTAGCCAGCGCAGCAGCACGTTGCGCAGCGCTTCGAAGTAGAGCGGTTTGCCGAGGAAATCATCCATGCCCGCCAACAGACAGGCTTCACGATGGGTGTCCGAAGCATTTGCCGTGACCGCAATGATAGGCGTACGGCGGGCACCGACATTGGCCTCGGCCTGACGGATCATCCCGGCGGCCGCGATGCCATCAATGTCGGGCATCTGCAGATCCATCAGAATCAGGTCGAACGCCCCCGAACTCGCGCGCGTTACCGCCGTGCGTCCATCCGCCACGCAGGTCACGGAGCATCCCATTTCGACCAGGAACTCGTGCGCAATAGTCTGGTTGACAGGGTTGTCATCGGCCACCAGCACGTGTGCCGGGAAGCGCCGCTCGCGATGCAGCGCC
>Ga0209583_10000379_pt1 | contig 13962 bp, 11 predicted proteins | sample Str014_FD_187201 | JGI IMG/M metagenome (GOLD analysis project Ga0209583, IMG submission 187201) | Freshwater sediment microbial communities in response to fracking from Pennsylvania, USA - Straight Creek_MetaG_SC_2014 (SPAdes) (version 2) | ecosystem: Environmental > Aquatic > Freshwater >... | reverse complement strand
CGATAAAGGACGCGCCCAACTCGCGGGCCAGGCGGGCGCCTACATCTACAACTCGGGACTCGATAAACGCTTTTTTGGCTTCGTAAAGATCGATTCTGACGCGTTGCTCCAACAACTCGCCACCGAACTCGGCGATGGTGCTGCGCTCACGTGGATTTTAGAAAACGCCGGGCACAAACCAACCGAATGGGAAATCGAGGCTTGGTCTGATGCCCAGGAAGGCCGCACCGCCGCCACGCTGAAGGCACGGGAGCACTACGCCAAGGAACTGGCCAAACTCGCGCCCGAACGAGGCGATGTTGTGACCGGTTTCGATTTCCTCGATCTCGACGATTATCTCTCCTTCGGCGGCAAAGCCTGAGCGTCTCCTTCCTCCGCAATCACCGCTGCTCGCCACCACCACCATGAGCACTGCCACCGTACTCGCAACCACTTCAACTGCGCCGCCTTCAATCACGGCCCGCCTTGAAGAACCCCATGCGCCCTCCGATTCCGCGCTCCTACGGCTCCTGCAGCTATGCTGGCAGGAGCGTTTGCGTTGCGTGTCGGTGTTGTTATCCCAGTTAGGACTGTTGGCTCTCGGCCTGGTCGGACTTGGGTCGGCCGGACTTGGAATCGATTACCTGAGATCTCGCCTGCAATCCGGCGCGCCCGCGGTGCATTGGCCGTTTCACTTGGTTCCCCCTGCATCATGGGCGCCCATGACCGTCCTGAGTGTGATTTCTGGGGTTGTCATTCTCTCCGCTTTTCTGCGCGGCAGTCTGACCTGGCTGAGCGGCGCAATCCTAGCTCGGCTGGTACATCGCCACGTCATCTCCGGATTGCAGACTGCGGTTTTCGCCAAACTCCAACATCTGGATTTTCGGTTCTTCGACCAACACAGCCGCGGCGAAATTATCAATCGTGCCACCGGTGACATCGCTTCTATCCGCGCCTTTGTCGATACGGTCCTGATACAGGCCATTGTCACCGTACTCACGGTAGGAGTCTACCTGGTCTACATGATCAACATCCACGTTGGCTTGACGCTGGCCTGCCTCTCACTGGTGCCTCTTTCCGTCTGGATCTGCCTGCGCTACTCCCGCTCTGTCCATCCACTTTATCTCCGGAATCGATCGCTTTTTGACCGCATGGTTTTGACGCTCGCTGAATCAATCGAAGGGGTCAGCGTGATCAAAGGCTTCGCGCGTGAGCCCGAGATTTCCGCTCATTTTCGCGCCGACAACGCCGCCGTGAAGGACCAGCAGCGCCGCATCTTCTGGCGGATGTCGCTCTTCACACCCAGTATCGACCTGCTGACCCAGCTGAGCCTGGTCATCCTGTTGTTCTACGGTGGCTGGCTCGTCATTCACGGCCGGCTTCCGCTCGGCACCGGGCTCGTCGTGTTCGCTGGCTTGCTCCAGCAATTCGCAAACCAGGTGACGACGATCGCCCAGATCGCCAACGGTATCCAAGAAAGCCTTACCGGAGCTCGTCGCGTATTCGATATTCTCGACGCGCCCGCCGGCCTCGCGTTGCCCGCTCATCCGACTGTGCCGGTCGCTGCCGGCTCAGTCAGCTTCGAGCAGGTCGCTTTTCGACATGGCGAAAACAGCACGGAGGTTCTCGACGGAATCTCTTTCTCTGTCGCGCCGGGCGAATGCGTCGCGGTGGTCGGGGAAACCGGCTCAGGCAAAACCGCCCTGCTGAACCTCATCCCTCGTTTTTATGATCCGACGTTCGGGCGGGTACTGGTCGACGGGGTCGATGTCCGCGACTGGGATCTGCAAGGGTTGCGCCGTCGAGTCGGCGTCGTTTTTCAGGAAAACTTTCTCTTCAGTGACACGGTCGCCGCCAACATCGCCTTTGGTCGCCCCGATGCCTCACAAGAGGAAATAGAGTCCGCTGCACGCGATGCCTGCGCTCACGATTTCGTGACCGAGCTTCCGCAAGGTTACGAAACGGTCCTGGGTGAAAGTGGCGTCGATCTCTCCGGCGGCCAACGGCAACGTCTGACCATCGCCCGCGCTTTGCTTGCCAACCCGTCCATTCTTCTGCTCGACGATCCCACCGCCGCCATCGATTCAGAAACCGAACACGAAATCCTCACCGCGATTGAACGCGCTCTCGCTGGCCGCACCACGTTTGTCGTCGCCCACAGGTTGAGCACCTTGCGCCGGGCCGACCGCATCATCGTGCTCGAACGCGGACGGGTTGTGCAAACGGGCACCCACGCCGAGTTGCTCCACCAAGACGGACCGTATCGCGGCGCAGCGCTCCACCAAATGGTCGACGACGAAAGCCGCCGTCTTCTCGCCGAAGAAGGCGGCCTTTTCCCTCTATCCACATGAGTATCGCCGGCACCCCTTTTTCTGGCCACGCCGGTCGTCCCGTCGCGCTTCGCGCGATCGGTGAAGAGCGTCCGCTCGGCGCCGCGATTGACTGGAAGGTCGTAAAACGCGTCCTCGCTTACACCCGCCCCTACGCCGCCAAGCGCAACTTTGTCTTCGTGCTCACGACCCTTCGCGCTCTCCAGAAACCCGCGCTGGCATGGTTGCTCGCGGCGATCATCAACGGCCCGGTCTCGCGCGGCGACTACGCTGCGACCTCAGTCTGGACGCTGGGCTTCTTCGCACTACTCGTCTCCACCGCGCTGGTGTTTCACCTCCGCCAGCGCCACCAGCTCGAACTCGGCGAGGCGGTCATCCATGACTTGCGCAACGATCTTTTTGCGAATCTCCAGCGGATGCCGCTGAGCTACTTCCACAAGACCAAACTCGGCCGCATCCTCAGCCGCGTCATCACCGACATCGAGTCCGTTCGCCGCGGGCTGCAGCAGGTATTCTTTTTTAGCATACTGCTCATCGGCCAGATGCTCGGCGCCGCCGCGCTCATGCTCTACTACAATTGGGCGCTATTCCTGGTTTTGCTTGGCCTAGGACCTTTTATTTGGTTCGTCAACCGCCATTTTCATCCGCGCCTGAGCCGATTTTCGCGGGCCGCCGCCGAGAGTAGCAGTCGGCTGACCGGCAACCTCGCGGAGTCCGTCCGTGGCATCCGGGTCATTCAGAGTTTCACGCGGCAAGGACGCGGGCTGGATGCCTTCGGCCGCCACGCGACCAGACTTGCCGAAGACAATGTCGCCCTCGCCTCCGAATCGGCGCTCTATGTCCCCCTTCTCGACCTTGGCAGTCAGCTCTTCACGGCAGCCATGTTAATCGTTGGTGGGTACGGCGCGCTTCATGGTTTCGCCGGAATGCAGATTGGCAGCTTGATCGCGTTTTTCTTTTTACCTGCTCTGTTTTTTCAATCGCTGCAACAACTGGGCAATCTCTACACCCAGACGGTCACGTCGATGGCGGGCGCTGAGCGCGTTTTTCAGCTGATCGATCGTCAACCCGAATGGACCGATGCCGCCGGGACCAGTGATATCGCCGACCCACGCGGTACCACCAACAGCCACAATCCAACGCCGGGAGCCCAAGTTGTATTCAAGGGCGTAACCTTCGGCTACGATCCCGATCGCCCGGTCCTGCACGACCTAAACTTTGTCGCCACGGCCGGAGAAACCGTCGCGCTCGTAGGCCACACCGGCAGTGGCAAAAGTTCGATCATCAATCTCATCGCCAAATTCTACCTGCCAACGGCCGGCCAGGTCCTAATCGACGATCGTGAAATCCGCACAATTTCGTCTGCTTCGCTCCGTCGTCAGATCGGCATCGTCCACCAGACTAATTTTCTCTTCACGGGCACCGTCTTCGAAAATATCCGCTTCGGACGCCCCGCCGCCACCGACACCGATATCATCGAAGCTGTCCGTCAACTCGACTGCCTCGATCTGCTCGAAGCGTTGCCCGATGGTCTATCTACTCAGGTTGGTGAAGGCGGCACCAGCCTCTCTTTGGGCCAGCGTCAGCTGGTCTGTTTCGCCCGCGCCCTCCTCGCCGATCCCCGAATTCTGATTCTCGACGAGGCCACTAGCGCCGTCGATCCGGTCACCGAACATCGTCTCCAACGCGCCCTGGCCCGCCTCCTCGCCGGACGCACCAGCTTTGTTGTCGCTCATCGTCTCAGCACCATCGTTCGCGCCGATCAAATTCTCGTTCTCGACCAGGGCCGCATCGTCGAGCGGGGCGTCCACCGTGAACTACTCGCGGCCGGTGGAAAATACCGCTCCCTCTACCGCCAATTCGTTTTCGCCGGTCTAGCAAGCGAAAGACCAGCCTCTGCCCCGATGGAACTTGCGGTCCTCCCGGCCTAGCACCTTCGAAAATATACTTCCGCTCTGTACAACCAATGAACTACGCTAAAGACATCGCACTTCCCAGCGGAGGCGCCGTCTCCCTCACGGGAAATCCAGAGCCGACCAAAACCTCGCCCCCGCGCCGCCGCTGGCCCAAGATCTCCGTAGGCCGCCTCCCCCGCATCCGGTTTGGATTATTGTTAGCCGGACTCTTCGTCGCCTTGCTCATCGCAGCGGCGGTCGCACCGGGCTTGATCGCATCAGGCGATCCGTTCGAAGCTAACGCCCGACTGGCCTTCCATGCGCCGAGCCTCGCTCACCTGCTCGGTACCGACGAAAATGGTCGGGATCTGTTCACCCGCGTAATCCATGGAGTGCGCCCGTCGCTCGTCATGGGCTTGGCCGCCACGGCCATTGGCCTTGGGCTCGGCAGCGTGGTCGGTTTGAGCGCTGCGCTGGGAAACCGTTTTGTCGATGGCGTTCTGATGCGCAGCATCGATCTGCTGCTCGCATTTCCGCACATTTTGTTGGTGCTTGTGATCATCACCTTCTGGGGTCAGGGCCTTTTCAACACGATCGTCGCGGTAGGCATCGCAAGTGTGCCTCGTTACGCAAGGCTTGTCCGGGCGCAGGTTCACGTCGTACGGCATGCTGCCTTCGTCGAAGCGGCGGTCACCCTGGGCTTGCGGTATCGGACGCTCATATGGCGCCATGTACTCCCCAACGCGATCAAGCCAGTGCTGATCCTCGCGACAATTGGCATCGGCGAGAAAATCGGCTTTGGCGCCAGTCTCAGTTTTCTGGGACTCGGCACTCCACCACCTGCACCTGATTGGGGTGCGATGCTTTCCGTCGGGCGAGCCTTTCTCGCCAACGCTTGGTGGCTCACCGCCGTGCCCGGCCTCGCAGTGTCGCTCACGGTCCTGTCGGTCATGACTTTGGGACGGGAGCTTCTTCACCGCAGCGAAGGCAAAACCACCTCATGAGCAGCGACGCCTTCACCACTCTCGAGGCCGAAAACGCCGAGCTGGCGCGTCTCGTCGCCGCACAGCGTGCTTCGCCGTCAAAAGCCGTGCGCCCCGTCGGGCCTGCCCTGATCGAGGTCAAAAATTTGCAGGTGCGTTTTGGTTTCAGCGGCGCACCCGTTATTCAGGGTATCTCGTTCGCGCTGCGCCGCGGCGAGTGCCTTGCGCTCGTGGGCGAATCCGGATCCGGCAAAAGTGTCACCTCTCGTTCCCTCGTTGGACTCGCTGGCGCCCACGCCCTCGTCACCGCCGATCAACTCACTTTTGACGGCGAAGACTTGCGTCACTACTCTGAACGTCGCTGGCGCGATCTGCGCGGGAGCCGCATCGGTTTTGTCATGCAGGATGCCCTCGGCTCGCTCGATCCGCTGCGTACGGTCGGAGCTGAACTCGCCGAATCACTTCGTCTGCACACGCCGCTAAATCGCGCACAGCGCGAAGCCAAAGTCATCGACTTGCTCCGCTCCGTAGAGATACCCGAGCCCGAGATCCGAGCTCGCCAGTATCCACATCAGCTTTCCGGTGGCCTGCGCCAACGTGCCCTCATCGCCTCGGCCATCGCCTGCGACCCTGAACTCTTGATCGCCGACGAACCCACGACCGCGCTCGACGCCGCCGTGCAAATGAAAGTGCTCGATCTGCTCCAATCGCTACGCACGCCCAACAACGCCATGATCGTCGTCAGCCACGACTTTGCCGTCGTGTCGCATCTGGCGGACATCGTCGCCGTCATGCACCAAGGTGTCATCGTCGAGCAAGGGCCGACGGAGCACATCCTGACGCATCCAAAACATCCCTACACGCGCTCGCTGCTCGACGCGGTCAAATCCGTGCACAGCCGTGGCCGCGGCAAACCGTCCCGACCGCTTACCGCTCTGCGCGCTCTCACGACGCCACCCTTGCTCTCCGTCGAGGGGTTAACCAAGGCGTTCGCCGGTCCAGACGGCAAACAACGCACCGTCGTCGACCACGTTTCATTTTCCATTCGCGCCGGCGAGACCATCGGCATCGTGGGCGAATCCGGTTCCGGCAAGACCACCACTGTCCGCGCCATCCTCGGTCTGGAAAAGCCTGACGCCGGACTCATCCGTTTCCACGACCGAGACTGGAGATCGCTTTCGCCGACCGAACAACGAGCCACCCGCAAACGGATGCAGGTCGTTTTTCAGGACCCGCTCGGCTCGTTCGACCCGCGCTACACGGTGGAGCGCGTATTGTATGAGGCACTTGAAGTCGCCGGTGTGCCCCGCGGCAAAGCCCGGGAAGCCCGGGCCATCGAGTTGCTGGAACTCGTTCGCCTCGACCGCTCCACCCTCGCACGGCGCCCCATCGAGTTCTCTGGCGGTCAACGCCAACGCCTCGCCATCGCCCGCGCCCTCGCGCCCAACCCTGATCTTCTCGTCTGCGACGAACCGGTGTCCGCCCTCGATGTGTCGGTGCAAAAACAAATCCTGGACTTGCTCGCGGACCTGAAAGCCCACCTCGGATTGGCCTGCCTCTTCATCTCACACGATCTCGGCATCATCCAGCGCATCAGTGACCGCGTCCTCGTGATGAAAGACGGCGTCGTGGTCGAACGCGGCGACACCGGCACGATCTTTACCGACCCTCAACATCCCTACACGCAGACCCTCTTGTCGGCGATTCCGCTCCTCGATTTCGCCGGCAACGCGATCGATATATAACCACCAACCACATCTATTTCTCATGAGTACCTCCAAGAAACAGCTTCATGTAAACCTGTTCGAGATGAACTGCGTGAGCCACATCATCCACGGGCTCTGGGTTCATCCCACGAATAATCGCCATCGCTTTAACGACATTTCCTATTGGACGGAACTTGCCCAATTGCTCGAACACGGCGCCTTCGATGGCGTTTTCCTCGCCGACGTCATTGGAGCCTATGACGGTTTTCGTGACGGGCCGGAAACCGCTCTGCGCGAGGGCGTGCAGATTCCCAACAACGACCCGCTTCTGGTTATTCCGGCAATGGCAGCGGTCACCAAGAATCTCGGTTTCGGCGCCACGTTTTCGACCACTTACGAACCGCCGTTCACCTTCGCTCGGCGTGCCAGCACGCTCGACCATCTGACCAAGGGCCGCTTCGCCTGGAACATCGTCACGTCCTATTTGCCCAATGCCGCGCACAACTTCGGCCTCGACGGAGAAGTGCCGCACGACCAGCGCTACATCATCGCCGACGAGTTCCTCGACGTGCTTTATAAACTCTGGGAAGGCTCCTGGGACGACAACGCCGTCATCCAGGACCGCGAGCACCGTATCTACACCGACCCTACAAAGGTTCGCTACATCAACCACGTCGGCCCACAGTTTAAAGTCGCCGGCCCGCACCTCAGCCAGCCCTCGCGGCAACGCACTCCCGTTCTGTATCAGGCCACGGGATCGCACGCGGGAAAAGAATTCGCCGCCCGCCACGCGGAGGCGGTCTTTACCGGGGGCATGAATGCCGATGCGGTGCGCAAGAACATTGCCGACATGCGTGCCCGGCTCGTCCGCCACGGACGCAAGCCGACCGACATTAAATTCATCGCCGGAGCCGGAATCATCACCGGCAAAACCGACGCCGACGTCAGCAAGAAATTCGACGAGTATCGCCGCCTTATCAGCATCGATGGTCGTCTAGCTCACAGTCAGTCTCGGATCGACTACACAAAATATCCGCGCACCGAACGCCTCTCCGACATCATCGCCCGCCAAGATCCTGGCTACGAACAGATCGGCCCCCGTTTTAAACCCGAGCAGACCGTCGGCGAAGTTCTCGATCAGCTCGGCGGCATCAACTACGGCCGCTATTTCGTCGCTGGCACACCGTCGGTCGTGGCCGACGCCGTCGAGAAATGGCTCGATGAAGACGATCTCGACGGCGTCAACCTCGTACAATATCACACGCCCGATACAGCCCGCGACTTCATCGAATACGTCGTGCCTGAGCTGCGCCGCCGTGGTCGTTATCGCGAAGCCTACAACGACGGCGAAACCCTGCGTGAACGGCTCTTCGGCGCCGGCCAAGCTCGTTTGCCCGACTACCACTACGGCGCCCGTTATCGGGACCACAAGCGGCTAAACGAACCTTTTCAGCCGCTAACGTTTCCGAGCAAGCCGAACGAAGGCCACGCCCTCTCGATGCATGAACAACGCGAGCAAACCACGCCTGGCAAAACCGCCACCTCGCCCGTGAAACCGCCTTCCGGCCGCCCGGTCCTGGTGAGCGCGCAATCGTAAGGCAAATATCCAAAATCCGAAATTCTCCTATGAGCATGCTCAAATTCCACTGGTTTCTTCCCACGTATGGGGACTCTCGATACATCGTCGGCGGCGGGCACGGCTTGCCCGCCGGTGTCGCCGGTGGCTCCCGTCCCGCGACCATCGCCTATCTCGGTCAAATCGCCCGCAGCGCCGAACAACTCGGCTATATCGGCGCGCTCACCCCCACTGGCGCCTGGTGCGAGGATGCGTTCATTGTCGACTCGATGCTCGCGAGCGTCACCGACACCTTTAAATTTCTCGTCGCCATCCGTCCCGGCCTGATTTCGCCCACACTCGCCGCGCAGATGGCTACGTCGTTCCAGCGCTACTCGAACGGACGCCTTCTCCTCAATGTCGTCGTCGGCGGGGAGCCCCACGAGCAGCGCGCCTACGCCGATTTTTCAAATAAGGATGAGCGCTACGAACGCGCCGACGAATTTCTCCATATCATCCGCGCGCTCTGGGAACGGCCCAACGTTAACTTCAAAGGTCGTTTTTATCAGGTCGAAAACGCCACCCTGCCATCGCGCCCCGATCCGCTACCGCCGCTCTACATCGGCGGTTCGTCTGCAGGCGCTGGCCCCGTGACGGCAAACCACATCGACGTCTATCTCACCTGGGGCGAGACCACCCCCGCCATCGCCGAGAAGATCGCCTTCATCCGCAAACACGCCGCCAAGACCGGTCGCGAGGTGCGCTTCGGTATCCGCCTTCACGTGATCACGCGCGACACCTCTGAAGCCGCTTGGGCCGAGGCCCATCGCCTGCTCAACGCCATCGATCCAGAGACCATTAAATCCGTGCAGGCTGGCCTCGCCCGCAGCGAAGGTGAAGGCCAGAAACGTATGCTGGCTCTGCACAAAGGCTCGATATCGAACCTTGAAATCGAACCAAATCTCTGGGCCGGCTTTGGCCTGGTCCGGGGCGGCGCCGGCACGGCGCTGGTCGGCAGCCACACCGAGGTCGCCAACAAAATCAAATCCTACGCCGCCCTTGGCATTGAGGAGTTTGTCCTCTCTGGCGTGCCGCATTTAGAGGAAGCCTATTGGTTCGCCGAAGGCGTGCTTCCCCTCCTGCGCAAGGAAGGGCTGTGGACCCATCCCAAGGGCGAAGCCACGAAACCCGAGCGGAGTCAGATTGACGTCCCCTTCGCGCCCAGCGGCGCCCTCGAACGCCTGGCCGCGGCAAACTAACAAAACCAATGCCGACACAAACCGTTACTTCCACGTTGAAGGCCGTTCATGTCATCTCCTCCGACTCGGAGGCGCTGACGGCCGCTCGCGAAGTCGCCGCGCTGCTCGCTCCCGAAGCTTCTGCCCGTGATCGCGAGCGCCGCAAAGCCGTCGCCGAAATGGATCTGCTTTCGTCGCTCGGTCTTCTCGCGCTTACTGTGCCAAGCGATCATGGCGGAGCCGACGTATCCGCTGAGACGCTCGCTCAGGTTTTCCAGATTGTCTCCGCCGCCGATCCCGCCGTGGCCCAGCTTCCGCAAAGTCACTTCGTGTTTCTTAACGCCATCCGCGAAGACGGCACCGAGGAGCAAAAACGGTTTTTCTTTGCTGAGGTTCTCGCTGGCGCCCGGTTGGGCAACGCCCAGGCCGAACGCGGCTCCACCTCCGCACTCGATCTCAAAACCCGCCTTCGCCGCTCTGGCCCCGACTACCGACTCGACGGCACCAAGCACTACACCACGGGCGCCCTCTTCGCGCATTGGCTGCCGGTCGCTGCCATAAATGACGAACAACGCCTCGTCCTCGCCTATGTGCCGCGCTCCGCGCCGGGCGTCGAAGTGCTCGACGATTGGAACGCCCTCGGCCAACGCGCGACTTATAGTGGCACCGCCCATTTCAAAAACGTTTCCGTGCCCACCTCCCATGTAGTCGAACACTGGCGACTCTTCGACCGCCCTTCTACGTTTCACGCTTTCGCCCAACTGCTTCACGCCGCGATCGACGTTGGCATCGCCGAAAACGCTTTGAACGACACCGCCGCTGCTGTGCGCTCGCGCAAGCGTCCCCGGCTTGGCGCGCCCGTCGCACATCCCGCCGAGGACCCGCTGCTCCTCCTCCGTTTTGGACAACTCATCACCAAATTCCACGCTGCCGAAGCGCTCACCCTGAGTGCTGCCCGCGCGCTCGATGCCGCTGGACCCCGCCCGACCGCCGATGCGGCAGCTCACGCCGCTGCCCTGGTCGGCGAGGCCAAAGCCTACGCTGAAGACGTGTCTGTCGAAATCGCGAGCGAACTTTTTGCACTCCTCGGCACCAGCGCCTCCGACGAAGCGCTTAACCTCGACCGCCACTGGCGCAACGCCCGCATTCATTCCGTCCACGACGCTAACCAGTGGCGATACTATGCTGCTGGCAATTGGTTTATCAATGGCATCGCCCCCGGCAAACCCGTGCGCCGGCTCGCCGCCGAAAGCACAGCCCAACTAGAGGGTCAAAACCGCAATCACTAATCGCCTAAATCCATGGCTTCGCTCAAAAACATCGATTTGGTGGTTCGAGACATCCGCCACGCGGTTGCTTTTTTTCGAGACGTGGTCGGGCTGTCGGTCCTTCAGGAATTCGAGCGATTCGCCGAATTGGATGGTGTCCCGATTAAACTCTTGCTGAGCCCGGACGCTCTCGTGCCGATCTCCTACGCCGGCGGCATCATCCTGCATTTCGAGGAGCCGGATACTGCCTCGGCCGTTCGTCGGGCAACCGCTTTTGGCGCACCGGTATTGCGCGGTCCACTACAGACGGACTGGGGCACGAATTCCGTCCTGGTCCAAGGCCCCGAGGGCGTAATCGTCGATTTCTATCGTCTGACGCAAGCCGTTTTATGATTTCCCTTCTCCACGTCAGCAAAACCTTCGCCACCCAGGACGGTCCGCTCCGCGCCGTTGACAACGTTTCGCTCCAGATCGACGAGGGCGACATCTACGGCATCATCGGTTTCAGCGGCGCCGGTAAATCCACCCTACTGCGCACGATCAATCTGCTGGAAGCGCCCGACCCCAGTCCTCAGACAAGCATCGTCGTGGGCGGCTTCGAGATGACCAAACTCGCCAAAGCCGAACTAAACCGCATGCGCCATTCCATCGGTTTTGTTTTTCAGCATTTTAATCTGCTCAACAACCGTACGGTTTCGGAAAACGTGGCGTTCCCACTCGAAATTGCCGGCAAGCCGAAAGCGGAACGCACGGCTCGTGTACGCGAGTGTCTCGAAATCGTCGGCCTGATCGACAAAGCCAACTCCTACCCGGCCAAATTGAGCGGCGGTCAAAAACAGCGCGTCGCCATCGCCCGCGCCATCGCCAACAACCCCAAAGTCCTCCTCTGCGACGAGCCCACCTCCTCGGTGGATCCGCAGATGACGGGCACGATCCTCGCTTTTCTCCGCCAGATCAACGAACGCTTCGGATTCACGATCGTCCTTGTTACTCATGAGATGGCAGCGGTGAACGCCATCTGCAATAAGGTCGCCGTGATGGAAGCAGGCCGGATCGTCGAACGCTTCGCTCTCGGCGACGTGACCAATCAGCCGCAATCGGGCATCGCCCGCCATCTCCTCCGCGACCGCGCAGTCGGCGTGACCTATCTCGACGAATTTATCCCCAACATCTAGCTCCACTATGGCTACAAAAACCACCGACTACCGCCTCTTCGGACGCACCGGCGTCAAAGTTTCCCCGCTCACGCTGGGGACGATGATGTTCGGACGCCGAACCGAACTAGAGGAATCCATCCGCATCGTCGACCGCGCTCTCGACGCCGGTATTAACGTCCTCGATACCGCCAACGGATACGCCCGCGGCCGGAGCGAAGAGTTTACCGGCGAGGCACTCAAACGAAACGGCAAGCGAGCGAAGATCTTCCTCGCGACCAAGGTCCATTTTCCGATGTCGGATGACGACCCAAACCAACAGGGCGTTTCCCGCCGTCACATCATCGAGCAAGCCGAAGCCAGTCTGCGACGCCTAAAGACCGACTACATTGATCTCTATCAAATCCACCGCCCGCACCCGGAAGTCGCCATCGATGAAACCCTGCGTGCGCTCGACGATCTCGTGCACTCCGGAAAAGTCCGCTACATCGGCTGCACGACCTTCGCTGGTTGGCAAGTCGTCGAAGCTCTCTGGGCGAGCGAGAAACTTCATCTCAACCGCTTCGTCTCCGAACAGCCTCCCTACAACTTGCTCGATCGGCGGATCGAACGCGAACTCCTTCCGGTCGCACAAACCTTCAGCCTTGCCGTGATTCCGTGGAGTCCGATCGGCGGCGGCCTGCTCACGGGCAAATATCAACGCGGCCAACCGATCCCCGACGACGCGCGCTATTCTCCCGCCAATCGTGCGGCGCTCGGCGCCCGCCCCGGCGCTCGGCCGGGACGCGGGAGTCCGGCCGGACGCTTCGTCGATGAGATCTACGACGTGATCGAACCGCTCGCGGCCCTCGCCGCCGAAAAAGCCGTGCCTCTTTCGCAGCTCGCGCTCGCGTGGGTGATGCAACAGCCCGGGATCACCAGTCCGATCATCGGCCCACGCACCCTTGAACAGCTGGAGGATGCACTCAAAGCGCTCGAAATCACTCTCACGCCAGATGATTTGAAACGCATTGATGAAATCATTCAGCCCGGCACCCACGTCTCGCCATTTTACGAGGCAGAACACGGCGGGTCGCTGCATCGCTGGTGAGCGATCTTGGCGAACACCCAATATAGCCGCAACCGCCCCTCGGGAGAAACCACCCATGTTTTCCCGGGAGTAGCATCCGATCATCAAGCAGCCGCATCCCATCGCCATGAGCCACCCGATCAAGCTCGTCACCGAGGACGGGAAATCCATTTCTGCCTATGTCGCTGGAGCGCCAAAGAGCACCGCTGCACTGGTCATCATCCAGGAAATTTTTGGCGTGAACGCGCACATCCGCCGCGTGGCTGATTCTTATGCCGAAGACGGCTTCTTCGTGGTGGCGCCGGCTTTGTTCGATCGCATTCAAGCCGGCACTGAGCTCGACTACACCCCCGCCGGCATAGAGCTGGCTCGCGGCTTGGCGACGAGGCTCGAACCCGAACTCGTTTTGAAAGATATCGCGGCGGCAATCGCCTACGCTCGGACCCAAACCGACTCCGGTAAAGTGGGGCTCGTCGGCTACTGTCTCGGTGGCAGCTACGCCTGGTTAAGCGCCGCGCGTCTGCCGATCGACGCGGCGGTCGGCTATTACGGGGGAAAGATTGTTCAGTTTCTCGATCAAGAACCGCGGGCACCGCTGATGCTTCATTTTGGGCAAGAGGATCGCGGCATTCCGATGAGCGATGTCGAGGCGAAAAAAGCGTTACCGTTCTGCAATGCGGCGACAATCTGGGTGTCGACGATGCGCACATCACGCGCAAGCATCTGTTCCATCCACTGGTAGCGGTAGCGATTCATTTGGGAGTTGAGACTGCGACGGCCATAAC
>Ga0209583_10000378_pt1 | contig 13979 bp, 12 predicted proteins | sample Str014_FD_187201 | JGI IMG/M metagenome (GOLD analysis project Ga0209583, IMG submission 187201) | Freshwater sediment microbial communities in response to fracking from Pennsylvania, USA - Straight Creek_MetaG_SC_2014 (SPAdes) (version 2) | ecosystem: Environmental > Aquatic > Freshwater >... | reverse complement strand
ATATGATCTTCGCCAGCACCCCGGACGGCCCCTATTTCAGCCAGGATCGCGGCGCGACATGGGCGGATTTGCCGGTGTCGCAGCTGTTTCCCGCACAATATCATCATGATCTGACTATCAAGCTCGATGACCCTAATACCCTGTTCTATGGCGTTGGTGACGATACGGTTGGCACTCAGGGCGCAATGTTGCGCTCGCGCGATCGCGGCCTGACCTGGTCGTCCGCCCCCTTCCCGATCAGGTGCAATTCGCCGATCTGGTGCTTTGCTCAGCATCCGTCCAATCCGGAACGGATTCTCACAGCGACCCACAACGGCCTGTTGTTCGCCTCCGAAAATGCGGGCGACAGCTGGGTGAAATATCCTCGCGAATTTACCGAGGTCAGGGCAATTTGCTGGCTGCCCAACTGATGACTGATCACACGCCCGTCTGGTTCATTTCCGGCTGCTCTTCAGGCTTTGGCAGAGAGCTTGTGCGCGTGGTTCTGGGCCACGGCCACCGCGTCGTCGCGACCGCCCGCAATATCGCTGCATTGTCCGAATTCTCAGCCAATGCCAATGCACTGATTGCGGCATTGGATGTCACTGACCCAGCCCAGATCGCGCAAGTCGTAGCGCAGGCCACTGCGCATTTCGGCAGCATCGACGTCCTGGTCAACAATGCCGGCTATCTCTATTTTTCGGCGATCGAGACGGGCGACGAAGAAGACATTCGCGCGATCTTCGAAACGAATTTCTTCGGTGCGCTCAATCTTTGCAAGGCAGTGCTGCCAGGCATGCGCGAGAGGCGGCGCGGCCATATCGTCAATGTTTCCTCAACGGGCGGTCAGGTCAGCTTTCCCGGCGTCGGTTATTACACTGCCACCAAATTCGCGCTTGAAGGCTTGTCGGAAGCCCTATCGCAAGAATGCGCGAGCTTCGGCGTCAAGGTGTTGATAGTCGAGCCCGGGACTTTCCGGACCGAGTGGGCCGGCTCGTCATTCAAGGAAGGTCCCGATTTCCCCGCCGACTATTTGGCATCAGTCGGCGCACGTTTGCAGCGCATCAAATCGCTCGATGGATCCAAGTCACCCGGCGACCCGGTGCGAGGATCGGAAGCGATCTTCGCGGCAGTGATGGCAGACGTGCCGCCGCTGCGACTGGTGCTGGGCAAAGGCGGATATGACATGCTGCATGACAAGGCCAACAGCATGATTTCCGAACTGGAAAGCTGGCGGGACCTATCGTTAAGCGCCGACTTTCCGGCTGGTCAGCCGCTGTGAAAAATCAGATTTCACACGCCATGGCACCGGACCTTGTGCGACCCGATACCGCAACGCAGTTTGACGGCTCGATGCCCGACAGGTGCGGATCGCTCGATCTTTTGTTCAAGCCCCGATCTGTCGCAATCGTCGGCGCATCGAACAATCCCGGCAGCCTGTCAGGCCTGACGCTGAACTACCTCATTCGTTCGCAATTTGCGGGCGAGATTTGGCCGGTCAATCCCAATCGCACGTCGGTTCAGGGGGTGCCCGCCTACGCATCGATCGCCGACTTGCCCGGTGCCCCGGATGTCGCAATAATTGTTGTGCCACTGGCCATTGTCCAAAATGCGGTCGAAGCCTGCGCTGCGAAAGGCGTTGGCGCTGTCATGGTTTTCACCACCGGCTATGGCGAAACCGGCGAGGAAGGGCGGGTGGCCCAGCAAAAGCTGCTCGATACGACCCGCGCCGGTAATATGCGGCTGCTTGGCCCCAATTGCCTAGGATGCTGGAATGCCGAAACAGGCTTTTACGGCACGTTTGCCGTCGGTCTCAACAATGGCTTTGCCCACGTCGGCAATGTGGCGGTCGTCAGCCAGAGCGGTGCCTATGGTGACCAGATCGCTCATCTGGCCCGCAAGCGCGGCCTTGGCGTTCGCTACTTCGTCAGCACAGGCAATGAGGCTGACATCAATGTCGGTGAGGCGATTGCCTGGATGGCCGACCAGCCGGATGTCGATGTCATCATCGCCTATGCCGAGGGGACCCATGACCCGCAGCGTCTGGAGGCGGCGCTGGCGTATGCCCAGGCGATGGACAAACAAGTCATTTTCATGAAAGTCGGACGGTCTGTGGTCGGCGCTGCCGCTGCCAATAGCCACACAGCGACACTGGCTGGCGATGATCACATCTGGGACGCGGTTTTCGCCAAATACGGCGTCTACCGGGCGATGACGTCCGACGAGCAGATCGATGTCGCCTATGCGGCAGCCCGGCGGATATTCCCCGAAGACAACACGCTGGGGATTTTGACCGTGTCAGGCGGCTTCGGCATCCAGCTTTGCGATGCTGGCGCACTGCATGGACTGGAGATACCCCCCCTTCCCGTTCCCGTCGCCGAGCGGCTCGAGGCCCTGCTGCCGTTCGGGTCGATCAACAATCCGCTCGACGTTTCTGGCCAGGTGACCAGCAACCTGGCGAGCCTGCAGGATACGATCACCATAATAGTCAATGACTTGGGTAGCGAATCTGTCGTTGCATTTCTGGGCACACTCTCGCTTGCCCCCGACATGGCACCAGCCATGCTGAACGCAATGACGGCAGCGGCGGACGGATTTCGAGACCGTCTGGTGGTGCTTTGCCTGATCGCAGACGAGGAAATTGTCCGTGCCTATGAGGCGGCTGGCTACCTTGTTTTCGCGGATGCTTACGACGCGATCCGGGCGGTCGCCGCGCTGGTTGCGCTGGGCAAGGGCCGCAACCGGCGAGTGCCCGCTCCTATCAATCTGCCAGCCCCTCACGCGTCCAGCGAAACCGAAATATCCGAGCATCATGCCAAACTGCGGCTGGCCGAAGCAGGCATTCCCTCTCTGCCGGAACAGCTGGTTCGTTCCCCTGATGACGCTGCGCAAGCAGCGGCGGCAATGGGTTTTCCGGTTGTGATGAAAATCTGTTCACCCAATATCCCACATAAAACGGAGATTGGCGGCGTTTTGCTGTCGATTGGCGACAGCGAGTCCGCACGAAGCAGCTATGACCTGCTTTGCAAACGCGCAGCCGATGCCGGATATGGTCCGGACGACATCGAGGGCGTCATCGTTGCCCCTATGGCCCCCAAGGGTGTGGAAACACTTCTCGGCGTGATCGTCGATCCGACTTTTGGTCCGGCCGTGGTGTTTGGCCTTGGCGGCATTCACGTCGAAGTGCTGAGCGACACCACCCTCCGCCTCGCACCGTTCGATGAAAATGAAGCGCATGCGATGATCCGCGAGATCGCTGGCTGGCCTTTGCTGGAAGGTGTGCGCGGCGGAAAACCCGCCGACCTGGATGCCCTGGCGCGAGCACTTGCCGCCCTGTCACGCTTCGCAGCGGCCAATGCAGACAGGCTGGTTTCGATAGACGTCAATCCATTCGTGGTCTGGGAACAAGGCAAGGGTGCTGCCGCCCTCGATGCCTTGATCACCTTTGCCGGCCCAAACGAGGCCTGAGCCATGGAGTTCACTTTCTCACCGCAAGAAAACCAGTTCCGCGACCGGGTGCGGACATGGCTCGCCGAGAACAAGCCGCGCGAAGCCCGGCCTGACGACGGCGTTCCGATGCGCGAGTTCGATCTCGCCTGGCAGCAGCGCAAATACTCGGGCGGCTGGGCCGGTATCGCCTGGCCAAAGGATTATGGCGGACAGGGCCTGTCGCTCGTCGAGCAGATGATCTGGTATGAGGAATGCGCCCGCGCCCGTGCGCCGCTGGATGGCTGCCTCAGCGTCGCGGTCAACCATGCTGGCCCCACGATCATTGCCGAGGGTTCCGAAGAACAGAAGTCGTTCTATCTGCCGTCGATCCTGCGCGGCGAGCTGGTCTGGTGCCAGGGCTTCTCCGAACCGGGTGCCGGGTCCGATCTGGCGGGTTTGCGGCTGAAGGCGACCATCGACGGCGATCATCTGGTGCTGAACGGACAGAAAATCTGGACAAGCCACGCACACCTCGCGACCTATCAGGAAACCCTGGTGCGCACCGGGCCGACGACACCCAAGCACAAGGGCATCACCTGGCTGATCTGTGACATGCGGGCGCCCGGCATTCGCATCCGCCCGATCCGCACGATGGCGAACAATTATCATTTTTGTGAAGTCTTCTACGACAATGTCCGAGTGCCCCTGAGCAATGTCGTTGGCCAAGTCGATGACGGCTGGCGCGTCGGTATGGCGACATTGTCGTTCGAGCGCGGCGCACTGTCGGTGGGCCGGGCCGCAGAGCTGCGCTATATCCTGGAAAAGCTGATCGATCTGGCACGTGAGCGCACCGGTCCCGATGGGCGCAGGCCCGCGATAGAGGATGATGGCATCCGCGTGCGACTGGCGACCCTGCGCGCGGAGATCGCAGCCCTGCAGGCGATGAATTACGAGACATTGTCGCGCAATCAGGTGGGCAGTGCGCCGGGCGCCGAAGCCTCGATGGACTTTCTTTACTGCGGCGATCTGCTCCAGAGCGCCCGCCTGCTGGCACTCGATATTCTGGGCAGCGATGCCCTGGAACTTTCGGGCGAAGGCGGCGAATGGACCACGCCCTATCTCAATGATCGCTATTATCTGATTGCCGGTGGATCGGCGGAAATCCGGCGGAACATCATTGCCGAGCGCGTCCTCGGTCTGCCGCGGAGTTCGTGACGTGATCGAATTGCTCCCCGATGCCGATCAGCAGCAGATCATCGACTCTATCGCAGGCTATCTTGGCGACAAGTTCCCCGTTTCGCGGTTGAACCAGCTTGATTTCACCGGTGAGAATGACGACCGCGACGCCTGGCAAGGCCTTGCCGAACAGGGGTTGTTCGGCCTCGCCGTCGCCGAAGAATTTGGCGGGGCGGGTTTTACCCTGGTCGAAGAGATGCTCGTCGCCCGTGAATTGGGGCGCTTTCTGCTGTCGCCATCGGTACTTGCCACCAGTCTGGCAGCGCAAGTCGCGGCCACGGCAGGCGAACATGCGCTGGCAGGCGCGATTATCGCTGGAGAGACCCGCGTTTCGTTCGCAAGGCTGGCAGGCCCCGGCCAGATCGGCGCAAAGACCTCTGGCGAACTCCACATCATTGACGCCCGGCCCGACGATCTGTTGCTCGGCTGGGGCGATGATGGCGTGGCCATTTTCGCCCGCAGCGAACTCGGCAGTGTCCGGTCGGTCGCGCCGATGGATGGCTCAGTCGGGCTTGAGCGGGGCCTGGCGGATGGCGTTTCCGCGCGCGTCTTCATCCCCGCATCGACTGCGCCACTGGCGCAACGGGCAAACCTGCTGATCGCTGCGGCCCTCGCCGGGAATGCGGATGCAACCTGCACTTTGGCTGTCGAATACGCCAAAGTCCGGGAGCAATTCGGCAAGCAGATCGGCTCGTTCCAGGCGGTTGCGCACCATTGCTCGGATATGGCAATCCGGGCCCGGTCCGCCCTCGCACAAGCTGCCTTTTCGGCCATCATCATGCGCGACGGTCGCGGCGATGCAGAACTTCAGGTCGCATCGGCTGCCATCGTCTCGGCTGACGCCGCCATTCGCAATGCCACCATCGCGATCCGGGTCCACGGCGGTATGGGCTTCACCGCGGAGTGCGATGTCCATCTCTATCTCAAGCGCGCCCATCTGCTCGATCACCTTAACGGCGGCGCGCGCGTCCATCAGGAAAAGCTGCTTTCACGCCCGTTCGGCGAATGAGCAGGTGCAGGATTTGAAAATGAACAGAGCCGCGATTGTCTGCCCGCTACGGACACCGGTCGGCCGTTTCATGGGATCATTGGCGTCGGTGCCGGCTGAACGGCTGGCGGCGCACATCATTTCTGCCGTCGTCAAGCGCAGCGGTATCGATCCAGCGCGTATCGAGGATGTGATCATGGCGCAAAGCTATGCGAACAGCGAGGCCCCGTGCATCGGGCGGTGGGCTGCGCTGGCAGCCGGACTTCCGATCGAAGTGCCCGGCGCTCAGGTGGATCGTCGGTGCGGCGGCGGGCTGCAATCGATCGTCACCGCCGCCATGATGGTGCAGACCGGCGCTGCCGATGTCGTGCTGGCCGGCGGCGTCGAGAGCATGAGCAACATCGAATATTATACCACTGCGATGCGCGGCGGTGCGCGGGCGGGCAGCGTTCAACTTTACGACCGGCTGGATCGTGGCCGCGAACGCTCCCAGCCGGTCGAGCGCTTCGGCGTCATTTCCGGCATGATCGAGACTGCCGAGAATCTGGCGCAGGATTATGGCATCAGCCGCGAGGCTGCCGATGCCTTTGCCGCGCAGAGCCATCAGCGCGCCGCCGCCGCCTGGGATGCGGGGAATTTCGATGCGGAAGTCGTGCCCATGCCCGTTGCACAGCGCAAGGGCGACCCCGTGATATTTGCCCGCGACGAAGGCATCAGGGGCGATACAACTGCCGAAACACTCGCCGCTCTGCGCTCTGTCACGCCGAGCGGCACCGTCACCGCCGGCAATTCCAGCCAGCAGAATGACGCTGCATCCGCCTGCCTGATCGTCAACGAAGCCAAGCTGGCTGAATTGGACCTCGAACCCATCGGCTATCTGGTCGGATGGTCTGCCGCCGGCTGCGATCCTGCGCGAATGGGCATCGGCCCAGTCCCGGCGGTGAAGCGCCTGTTTGAGAAGACCGGCATGTCGTGGGATCAGCTCGATCTGGTCGAAATCAACGAAGCCTTCGCCACCCAGGTGCTGGCCGTCCTCAAAGGCTGGGACTTCGACGACCAGTCACGCATCAACGTCAGCGGATCGGGCATTTCACTCGGCCATCCGATTGGTGCTACCGGGGTTCGCATCATGACCACGATGCTGCACGAGTTGAAGCGCCGCAAGGGCAGGTTCGGCCTTGAGACAATGTGCATTGGCGGCGGCCAGGGCATGGCCGCTCTTTTTGAAGCGGCATGAAATGAAAATGGGAACGGAAATGACGCAACCGATTGGGCTGACCGGAAAAGTGGTTGCGGTTACCGGCGGTGGGCGCGGCATCGGGCGCGAGATTGCCCTGCTCTGCGCACGCGAAGGCGCGGCGGTGGTGGTCAATGATTTTGGCGGATCGCTGAGTGGAAGCGGGACGGATTCGGGGCCCGCAGCAGAGGTCGTCGCGGAAATCGAGGCGGCGGGCGGCCGGGCCTTCGCCAATCTTGCCAATGTTGCCGATCCGCTTGGTGCAGCCTCGATTGTCGATGATGCGATCAAGGCATTCGGGCGCATCGACGGCATCATCAACAACGCCGGCGTGTCGCGCGATGGCATGTTCCACAAGATGAGCGCTGCCGATTGGCAGGCCGTGATCGACGTGCATCTGGGCGGCAGCTTTCATCTGTCGCGCGCCGCTGCGCCCTATTTTCGCGAGCAGGGTGGCGGTGCCTTTGTGCACATGACCTCGACCTCAGGCCTGATCGGCAATGTCGGCCAGGCCAACTATTCCGCCGCAAAGATGGCGATCGTCGGCCTGTCCAATTCGATTGCGCTGGACATGCAGCGCTTCGGTGTCCGCTCCAATTGCGTCGCACCTTTCGCCTGGAGCCGCATGACCGCCAGCATTCCCGCCGAGACCGAGGCGGCGAAGAAGCGCGTCGAACGGCTGAAAACAATGACCGCCGACAAGGTCGCGCCGATTGTCGCCTTCCTCTGTTCGGATGCGGCGGCAGAGGTCACCGGCCAGATATTTTGCGTGCGCAAGAACGAGATATTCCTGTTCTCGCCCCCTCGCCCGGTCCGTTCGCTCCACCGCGAACAAGGCTGGACACCCGCGACCATCGCGTCGGAACTGCTCCCCGCCTTCAAGCCCAGCCTGTTTCCGCTGCAGGTGTCGGGCGATCTGTTTGCCTGGGATCCGGTGTGAGAGCAGACAAACTCCATGCCTGACTTCAGCATCAGCCAGAGCGTGCTGTGCAACGCAGATATGGCGAGCGATCTGGATATGGCGTGCGACGCGGGATTCTCGCATTTTGCTCCGCTGGACCAGATGGTGCATCGGACTAGATTGGCGGAAACGATCCGCCTCCTGCGTGCTCGACCGCTGACGGTCAGTTCCTATCACACGGGGCTGATGGTGGCCGAAATGCTTGAAGCCGAGGCCGATGCCAGGCTGCGGCAAGAGATCGAAGCTGCCGCTGCGCTGGGAGCGCCAGTTCTCGTCGTCTGCCCGGGATCGGCCGGCGCGCTGTCTTCCTATGATGCCGAAACGGTTTTGATAACCCGTCTGCAAAAGGTTGGCCGCCTTGCCCGCGAACTCGGCGTCGTGATCGGCATCGAGCCGCTCCACCCCTTCCTGCATGCCAGTAGCTTCGTCCACACCCTGCGCGATACCGCCCGCATTGCCGCACAGGTCGAATCCTGCGGCGTGGTCCTCGATGTGACCCACCTGTACTGGGACCGGCAGTTGCTGGACGATATCGCCGAACATATCGATGCAATCTGTCTCGTTCATCTCGCCAATCTCGACCAGCAGGCATTGCAGGAGCGGCGCTGGCAACGTGGTGCGCTGGACGGCGACATAGTGCCAGTTGCCGCGCTGGTGAGCGCGATCCATAACGCAGGCTATCGCGGCGCCTATGAGAATGAGATCATTGCTCGTCAGTCAGTTGACGATAGCCGCGATGCGGCGGCTGCGTCACGCATCTGGTTTGAAAGATTGTGGCAGTCAGGCACTGTTGAGGGGAAGGCATAGATGGAAGCCGGGGAAACCAGAGCAGCGCCCGCGCCCTTACGCGAAGGCCTGCTGACTGGCGCGTTCGACCAACTGAGCACCGTCCGGCTTGCAGGGTGCAAATGTGCGGGCTGCGGCGAAGTATCGCTTGGCGAGCGGGCAATCTGCCCCAACTGTGGGCGCGATGCGGTAAAAACCGTCTCTCTCGGTAATGTCGGAACGCTGTGGAGCTTCACCGTCATCCGTCATCGCCCACCCGGTGATTACCGCGGGCCAAACCCCTTTGTGCCGTTCGGCCTGGGCCTTGTCGAACTGCTCGAAGGGCTGCGTGTTCTCTCGCCCATAGACTGCGATGTCGATGCCTTGAGGATCGGGCTCCCTCTCCGCTTCAAGCCCTATGTCCGGCATGATCCGGACAAGGACGTCATCGCCTTCGCCTTTGAACCCATTACAGGGGCAACGCTCGATGTCTGATGTCGTCATTCTGGGAACTGGCATCCATCCGTTCGGCCGTTTCGAGACAAGCTATCAGGATATGGGTGCGCAGGCCGCATCGGCTGCATTGCGCGATGCCGGCGTCGAATGGCCCGAGATTCAGGCGGCCTATCTCGCACGCATGTATCTTCCCGCAACTTCTGGCGCCCGCATCCTGAGCCGGCTGGGCAGCACTGACATCTCGATCCTTGATATCGAGGCGGCCTGCGCAAGCGGCGGTGTTGCGCTGCGCCAGGCGATCCTGGCAATCCGCTCGGGCGAGGTCGATCTCGTGCTGGTGCTCGGCTGCGAAAAAATGCCGCGCGGGTTCATGGATCCCAAGATGCTGTATAATGACTGGCAGATCGAACTGGGCACCTCGGTCAACCCGTCGTACTGGGCAATGCGGGCGATGCGGCACATGCACGAGCATGGCACCACCGAAGAGCAGATCGCCAAGGTCGCCCACAAAAATCACCGCAACAGCGTCCACAACCCCAACGCCATGTATCGCAAGAGCTTCAGCATGGAGGAAATCATGGCGTCGCCGCTTGTGTGCGATCCGATCCGCCTGCTGGAAATTTGCGCGCCCAATGATGGCGCCGCCGCCGTCGTGCTCGCCTCGGCAAAGCGGGCGCGGCGCATCGGTACTTCGGGCAAGGTCATTCACATTGCCGGGGTCAGCCACACGGTCGCGCGCTATTCCGCCGACTTCCGCTGTCCGGCAGACAGCATGAGCGCCACGACGCACAATCCCGGCCCTACAAGCGTCACTGCAGCCAAGACCTACGCCCTGGCTGGCATTGGCCCTGCGGACATCGATTGTTTCGAAGTGCAGGACACGGATGCCTTTTGCGAGATCGAGGCCTGCGAAGACCTGGGGCTTTGCGCGGCGGGCGAAGGCGGCGCGCTGATCGACAAGGGGATCACCGAAATCGGCGGTGCGATGCCGGTGAACATGAGCGGCGGCCTGATCAGCAAGGGCGAGCCGATGGGCGCATCGCATCTCGGGCAGATCGTCGAGATCGTCGCGCAGTTGCGCGGGGAGTGCGGTCCAAGGCAGGTTGCCGGCGCCAAGGTTGGCCTCGCGCATGTGCTGGGTGCCGGCGGCAATTGCGCCATATCGATTTTGAAAAGATAATTATTTTGCCGGCGGTTGATCCCGGCAGTCGGAGGAATTGATGTCCAATCTGGTGGAAACTTCGCGGCAAGGTGCCATCGCGATTGTTACGCTCAATCTGCCGGAAAAGCGCAACGCGCTCTCGGTTGAACTGCGCTGTGCATTGATTGCCGCGCTGGAGCCGTTGCAAATCGATTTTTCGTGCCGCGCGATCGTCGTGACCGGTGCTGGCGGCACGTTCTGCGCCGGGGGTGACATATCGGCGATGCGGTCAGACGATATTGTCGGATCGCGCCATCGCCTTGCTTTGGCGCAGCAGACCGTGCGCATGCTCGCCGCCGGAACCAAGCCGACGATTGCGGCGGTCGAAGGTTACGCCCTGGGCGGCGGCATGGCGCTGGCGCTGGCCTGCGACCGGGTGGTGGCGGGCGCACGGGCTAAATTCGGCGCGTCCTATGCAAAAGTTGGTTTGATGCCGGATATGGGACTGCTGTGGTCCTTGCCCCGGCGGGTCGGCAGCGGCCGCGCTGCCGAAATTCTGATGCTCGGCGAAACATTCGACGCCGCCCACGCAGTTGCGATAGGTGTCGTCGATATCGTCGCCGACGATCAATCGGTGTTGGCTGCTGCCTTGAATGAAGCGCGGCGCTTCGCCGAAGCACCGCCGCTCGCGGTCGCACAGATCAAGAATGCGCTGGGACGCGGCGTCGCAGATCTGGAATCCGCTATGGCGATGGAACTCGATGGCCAAGCGATATTGTACCAGAGCCGCGACCATGCCGAAGCTCGCGCTGCATTCGCTGACAAGCGGACTCCTGTTTTTTCAGGCATCTGAGTCACATCTTACCATGATGAGAGGCAGCGCATGCGGTTGCGCTGAGGGGTGATGTCAGCCCCAGGCGGCCAACCGTCTGAGAGTTGAATTCTCTCCATATCGTTGTATGCTAACTGCTCATCCTGGCCTGATGCGGTCGGATAGTTTCTCCCATGGAAGAGTGAAGGTCGGCAATGCGAAAAATGGAGCAAGGCACCAAAACTCTGATCATGATGAGAGACGCTATTCTGAGCGGAAGAATTGCAGCAGGACAGCGGCTGCTCGAACTCGCGATGGTCGAGCGTATGAATGTATCCCGGACACCCATACGCTTCGCTCTCGAACGTCTGGCCGACGAGGGTTTGATCGAAAAGATTGGCGGTGGTTATGTCGTGCGCACGTTCTCTCGCCAAGAAATTCGCGATGCCATCCGGGTCCGTGGCCTTATCGAGGGCATGGCCGTGCGCATGGCGGCTGAACGCGGACCCCTGCCGGAGCCACTCAGCGAAGCGCGTCAGTGCATTGCCGATCTGGACGCAATAATTGCCAAACAGAGCGCCAAAAAGGTCGATATAGAAGGATATCTGTCCATCAACCAACGCTTTCATGAAAGCATTGTCGCGATGGCCGATAGTTTCGTCATCACCAGAATGCTGAATAGTATCTGCACCCTTCCCTTTGCCTCACCCAACTCGTTCGTCATGGCACAGCGCCAGGTTGGCGACATCCGCGAGGTTATCTTCACATCGCAATTGCAGCATCGGGCGATTGTCGAGGCTATCGAAAACGGTGAAGGTGCCCGGGCGGAATCACTGGCACGCGAGCACGCCGAACTTTCTTTGACGGCAATGCGCAAAACGCTGGAAAAGCCGCAACTGATCGATGAAGCTTCGGGTCTGGAATTGCTCAAGTCCACGGAGGTTGAGGTGCCTGAGACTTCCGGCACTTGAATTTCTTGCATAGCTAAGACGGACGTCTCCTTTATCTGCCAATCTATCCGAGGGTCTAAACCAGAAATCCCTATGCCCGGTTTGCTTGGACTAACGCCATTTTGGTGTATACAATACTCCTGTGGCACACGAACCCATTGATACGTCAGATATCGAACGCTGGATGGGGCAACCTGTCGGCGGCGAACAACTGCGCGAGCCTATCACGATATCAGACATGCGCCGCTGGGTGCAGGCGATGCACAATCCAAATCCTGCCCACTATGACGAGGGTCGCCGGAGTGCCTCGGGTGCGTTCGTTACGCCCCAGTCGCTGATTCTGGCCTGCGCCATCCGGCACGGCGTCTCGCCAGCCATGCAAGGAAACATCCCCGGCGGGCGGCAGATGAACGGTGGTGATGAATGGTGGTTCGGCCAGCGCGTCAGCATTGGCGATCGAGTGACTTCAGTGCGGCAGGCCTTTGATTACCGCGTCACCGATACGGTCTTTGCGGGTCCGACTGTGTTTCAACGCGGCGACACGACTTACGTCAATCAGGACGGGCAGGTTCTTGCCAGGCAGCGATCGACCGCGATCCGCTTTCTTGGCGCAAACTTGAAAAAGGCCACAACTGAGAAGGACGACGGATCGACATTGCCAGTGTTCACAGCTGAAATGGTCGAGGCCTTCGAGCAGGAGCGGCTCGCCTACGCGCGTGCCTTGCGCGAAACACCGCCGCCAGTTGCAGCCAGCATCTCAGTCGGCATGCGCCTGCCGCGGCGCCTTGTCGGCCCTCACTCAATACAGAGCTTCACGACCGAACAGCGGGCATTCCTGTATACGATCTGGGGCAACCTTTCAGACGATGGCGTGGCCCGCACCGAACGGATGTTCCGGTCGGCCGATGCCGCTATCGATCCCGAATTCGGCGACGGGCTGTATCACGGAGCGTCGGCCGGGCACACCGATTCGAAATCCGCAGCGCAGCGGGGTATGCCGCGCGCTTACGGTGCCGGCGCATCGGTCTGTGCGTTCATCATCGACTATGCCGCGAACTGGGCGGGTGCCGCAGGATGGGTCGCACATTGCTCGATCCAGTATCGCAGCCCGGTGCTGGTTGGCGATGCGACCTATATTTCCGCCGAGGTTACGAGAGTTGAGCAGGCCGCATCGGGCGATCATGCCTCGGTAACTCTGGTGATCGATGCTGCCAACCAGGCAGGTATCGTCAACACCCGCGGCAAGGTGACTGTTCGGCTTCCGCTAACGAGACGCCCCCCCACATGACAACCAGCCTCAGTCACCTTGTTTCAGGTCTCCGCCAGCACGCCTTTCCATTGCAGGAAACCGGCGAATTCTGTGTCCCGGAACCTTTTGTCAAAGAACTGCTGCGCGCAATTGGCGTCCGCACGCCAGCAGGAGCCGTGGTCGATGCCCAAGGCGTGACTGCCGCGGCGCAAGACTTGCAAGCACCTTTCGTTCTGAAGGCATGGGGACCGGGTATCGTCCACAAGAGCGAACTGGGTGCAGTCAAGGTCGGCGTGGCGCGGGAAGATGCAGATTCGGCAGGGACTGCAATGCTGGCGGCAGTCGCCGGTCACGGCATCGAGGGCGCGCAACTTTACGTTGAGGAAATGGCCGAACCCGGTACCGAAATACTGTTCGGGCTGGTATCACGCCCGCCATTCGGCACGCTCGCCATATTAGGCATGGGCGGCACCAAGGCCGAACTGTTTGGCGATCCGGCAGTCAGGTTATGCCCGTTATCAGCAGAAACTGTAGGCGAAATGGTCGATGAATTTCGCGGCGCGGCGCTGCTCAAGGGCTATCGCGGAGCCCCCGCAGCAAACCGCGATGCACTTGTCGCGGCTATTCTGGCGGTTGCCGGCGCTGGCGGGCTGGTCGAACAATTGGGTGACGACTTCGCTGAATTCGAATGCAACCCGCTGTTTGTCGGGCCTTCGGGCGTCGTGGCGGCGGACGCGCGGCTGATCCTGGGTACCCTGGCCAGGGATGTCGCAAAAC
>Ga0209583_10000377_pt1 | contig 14026 bp, 12 predicted proteins | sample Str014_FD_187201 | JGI IMG/M metagenome (GOLD analysis project Ga0209583, IMG submission 187201) | Freshwater sediment microbial communities in response to fracking from Pennsylvania, USA - Straight Creek_MetaG_SC_2014 (SPAdes) (version 2) | ecosystem: Environmental > Aquatic > Freshwater >... | reverse complement strand
CCAATGCCTCCTCTCCCGTCATCCCAGACGCGGTGTGCGAGGTGTCTCGGAGGATGGCCACGGACACCCTGGGCCTCATCCTGTTGGGCGCCCCCAGTCCGCGATGCCAGCGCGTCTTGACGGACAAGTCTCAGGCCGACGGATATGCGAGGCCTCAGCCGGTTATTTTGCTTTCGCAAAATGCGGAACCAGCCTTCCCGCGAACGGCTGGTACCGAGCCGTGACCCTGTCGCCGATGGCGAGATCGGTGTCGCCATGGGCCATCATGCGAAATCCCTCGGACGTATCGACCAGAACGATGTTGTAGGGGACGTGCGCGCGGGTTTCCGGCGTCGCGGCGCGGCAGACCAGCGACGTCGCATACACCGTCCCCGATCCGCTGGCGCGCTTTTCGACCGGATCGGGCACGCCGCAAACCGCGCAGAAGCCGCGACGGAAATACTGCCGCGTGCCGCACGCGCCGCAATCCTGATAGACGATGGCCTCGTGACCTTCGGTCCAATCGGCGATTTTGGCTTGGCTCATCCCACCCGCTCCAGGAACATGCTGACATGCGACGACAGCACGCCGCCGTCGCCATGCAACAGCGCCACCGAGGCATCGCGCACCTGGCGGCTGCCGGCGCGTCCGGTCATCTGCAGATGGGTTTCGACCAGATGCGCCATCGCGCCACCGACGCCGCAATGGCCGTAGCTCAGCAGACCGCCATGGGTATTGAGCGGCATGTCGCCGTCGCGATCGAAATGCCCTGCCCGCACCCGCGCCGCAGCCTCGCCGCGCTGCGCCAGGCCCAGATCCTCCAGCAGGATCGCCAGCGTGATGGTGAAGCTGTCATAGACCGCCGCGTACCGCACATCGGATATGGCCATGCCAGAAGATGCCCTGGCCCTGGCGATGGCGATTTCGGCGCCGAGCTCGCTTAGCCGCGGCGCCGCCGTAACATGCTGATGGGTATGCGCCTGCGCACAGCCGCGCACGCGTATCGCGGTATCTCCCGTTCGCTCACGGCTGACCACGAACGCGGCGCCGCCGTCGGACACCGGACAGCAGTCCAGCAGTTTCAGCGGCATCGCCACCGGTTTCGACGCCATCACGTCGGCAACCGTGATCGGCTCGTGAAACTGCGCGCCGGGATGGGTAAGCGCATGCCTGCGCATCAGGACCGCGAATTCGGCGAGGTCTTGCTGGGTCACGCCATATTCGTGCATGTAGCGCGACGCCACCAGGCCGTAATAAGCGGGGATCGTCGGCCCGAGCGGCACCTCGTAGTCGGGATGACCCACTTGCGCCAGCGCCTGGATCGAAGCGTCGCGGCTTTGTCCGGTGAGACGGTTTTCGCCAGATACCACCAGCACGTGCCTGGCAATGCCGGCGTCAACGAGATGGTGCGCCAGCATGGTCATCGCGAGCCCGGTCGCGCCACCGACCTGTACGGCGTGGGCATAGGAAGGGCGAATGCCGAAATGCTCGGCGAAGACCGTCGCCAGCATGATGTGGGGAGAGACCGTGCTGTAGCCACAGAGCACGCCGTCGACCTCGGCGCGGTTCAGCCCGGCATCGGCAATCGCCAGCTCCGCCGCCCTGCCCATGAGATCAAGCGAGGACGAGCCTTCGTGCTTGCCGTAAGATGTCAATCCGACGCCGGTGATAAAGCCCATGTCAGTAAGACTTCGGCAAGCCCAGCACCTTCTCGGCAATAAAACTGAGAACGAGCTGCGGGCTGATCGGGGCGATGCGCGGGATCAGAGATTCCCGCAAATAGCGTTCGACGTGATACTCCTTGGCGTATCCGAAACCGCCATGAGTCATGACCGCCTGCTCGCAAGCGTGGAAGCCGGCTTCTGCGGCGAGATATTTCGCGGCGTTGGCGGCTGGCCCACAAGGCAAGCCCTGGTCGTATTGCCAGCCGGCCGAGAGCACCATCAGCCAGGCGGCTTCCAGCTCCATCCAATTCCTCGCCAGCGGATGTTGAATCCCCTGGTTCATGCCGATCGGCCGATTGAATACGATGCGGCTCTTGGCGTAGGCCGAAGCCCGTGACAGCGCGATCTGGCCGAGCCCGACCGCCTCCGCCGCGATCAGGATGCGTTCGGGGTTCATGCCATGCAGGATGTATTCGAAACCGCGGCCTTCCTCGCCGAGGCGATCCTCGACCGGAATTTCGAAATTCTCGAAGAACAATTCGTTGGAGTCGACGGGCTTGCGGCCCATCTTCTCGATCTCGTGCACGGTCACCCGCTTGCGATCGAAATCGGTATAGAACAGGCTCAACCCCTGGGTCGGGGTCTTGACCTCTTCCAGTGGCGTGGTGCGCGCCAGCAGCAAAATCTTGTTGGCGACCTGGGCGGTGGAAATCCAGACCTTCTGGCCGTTGACGATGTATTTGTCGCCGCTACGTACCGCGCGGGTTTTCAACTGCGTGGTGTTGAGCCCGGTATTGGGCTCGGTCACCGCAAAGCAGGACTTGTCCGCGCCCGATATGATCGGCGGCAGCATACGCCGGCACTGTTCCCCGGTGCCGAACACCACGACCGGATTGAGCCCGAACACGTTCATATGCACGGCGGAGGCGCCTGACATGCCGGCGCCGGATTCCGCGATGGTGCGCATCATGATCGCGGCATCGGTAATCCCCAGCCCCGACCCGCCATACGCTTCGGGAATGCAGATGCCGAGCCAGCCCGCATCGGCCAGCGCGCGGTGGAAGTCGGCGGGATAGCCGCCCTCCTTGTCCTTTTTCAGCCAATAGGCATCGTCGAAACGCGAACAGATCTTGCCGATGGCGTCACGGATCGATTGCTGGTTGGCTGACAGCGCGAAATCCATCCGGCTATTCCCTTGAGCCACCGGGTGGCGCCCGGGTGACGCCATCGCGCACCATGGCAGCGATTTCGGCCATGGAAAACCCGGCCTCCTTGAGGATTTGCTCGCCGTGCTCGCTCAGGCCGGGCGCCAGCCGCGCCGGATCGGCTGGCGTCTCCGACCAGGTCGCAGACACCCGCATGCTGCGGATCGTGCCTTCGGTGGGATGCTCGACGACGGGGAAGAAGTTCGTCGCGACCAAATGCGGGTCGGTCAGGATGCTCTCAAGATCGTGCATCGGCAACGTCGGAATATCGGCCTTGTTGAGGAGTTCGCTCCATTCCGCGGTGGTACGCTCGCGGAGGATACGCGCAAGCTCGGCATAGACGTCGTCGATGCTGGCCGCGCGGGCCGCGAAGGTCGCGAATTTTGGATTGCTGCGAAGATCGTCGCGGCCGGTGGCGGTAAAGAAGCTCTCCCACTGCTTGTCGTTATAGACGATCACGCAGATATAACCGTCGGCAGTCTGGTAGGGCCGCCGGTCCGGCGACAGATGCCGGGCATAACCGCCCTTGTCGAGCGGCGGCTCGTAGGTCAGGCCGCCCATATGGTCACCCATCACGAAACCCGCCATGGTCTCCAGCATGGGAATATCGACGCGCTGGCCCCGCCCGCTGCGTTCGCGGTGCACGACGCTTGCGAGAATAGCCCCGACCGCGGTAATGCCGACGATCCGGTCGACCAGCGCATTGGGTACATAGCGCGGCGTACCGTCGCCGCCAATCGCCATCAAATGCGCCAGCGCCGAGCCGCCCTGGATCAGATCGTCATACGCTGGTTTGGCCGCATAAGGTCCGTCCTGACCGAAACCGAACACCCCGGCATAGATCAGGCGTGGATTGATTTTGGAGACGACGTCGTAACCGAGTTGGAGCCGTGCCATCGCCTGCGGCCGGACGTTATAGACCAGCACGTCGGCGGTCGCGATCAGCCGCAATACGGCGTCGCGCCCCGCCGGCTTCTTCAAGTCGAGGCAAATCGAGCGCTTGCTGCGGTTGGTGTTGAGGAACACCGGTCCCATGCCGGGATGTCGCGTCGGCCCGATCTGCCGTGTGACATCGCCATCGAGCGATTCCACCTTGATGACGTCGGCGCCGTAGTCGCCGAGCATCTGGGTGGCATAGGGCCCCATCAGCACGGTCGTCATGTCGACGACCCTGATGCCGTCAAGCGGTCCCATGGCTTCGTGCGCTCCCCAGGATTGATAGAGATTTTGTATAGTGGGCAGAGCGAAGCGTGCCCACCGTGCTTCTATGCCGGCGAAATGGTGGGCACGGAGCATGGGCGCCTTTTGCCCATCCTACGCTACTTCTCGCACGGCCGCCTACTTCGCTGCCTCCAGCACCGAGACGTAGTTCGCCACCGCGGCGCCGCCCATGTTGAAGATACCGGCGAGTTTGGCGTTCGGAAGCTGCATGCCCTCGGGAGCCTGCCCCACCAGCTGCATCGCGCTCATCACATGCATGGAGACGCCGGTGGCGCCGATCGGGTGGCCCTTGGCTTTCAATCCGCCGGACGGGTTGATCGGCAGCTTGCCGTCCTTCTGGGTCCAGCCCTCCTTGATGGCGCGAGCGCCCTGCCCGCGCGGCGTCAACCCCATCGCTTCATATTCGATCAATTCGGCGACGGTGAAGCAATCATGGGTTTCGACGAACGACAGATCGGAAAGCTGCACCCCGGCCTTTTGCAGCGCGCGCTGCCAGGCGACCGTGCATCCCTCGAACTGCAGGATGTCGCGCTTCGACATCGGCAGGAAATCCTGGGCATGCGCGGTGGCGCGGAAATTTACCGCCTTGCCCATGGTCTTGGCCGTTTCCGAATCGGTCAGTACCAGAGCAGCGGCGCCGTCCGACACCAGCGAGCAATCGGTGCGCTTCAAGGGACCGGCGACGAACGGGTTCTTCTCGCTTTCGGAGCGGCAGAACTCGTAGCCGAAATCCTTGCGCATCTGCGCATAGGGATTGGCGACGCCGTTCTTGTGGTTCTTGGCCGCGATCATCGCCAGCGCGTCCGACTGGTCGCCATATTTCTGGAAATAGGCCTGTGCGATCTTGCCGAACACGCCGGCAAAACCGCCGGGGGTGTCGCCGTCCTCGGCCAAATACGACGCGCGCAACAAATTGCGGCCGATCTCGGCCGAAGGCGTCCGCGTCATCTGCTCGACGCCGACCACCAGAACGATCTTCGCGGCGCCCGCCTCGATCGCTCGGATGCCCTGATGCACCGCGGCCGATCCGGTCGCGCAGGCGTTCTCGACCCGCGTCGCCGGCTTGAAGCGCAGCTTCGGATCGGCCTGCAGTACCAATGACGCCGTGAAATCCTGCGGCGAGAAACCGGCGTTGAAATGCCCGAGCACGATCTCGTCGACGTCGCCAGCGGAAATCCCGGCATCGGCCAGCGCCTCGGTCGCGACCTTGACCACAAGGCTCTCCACGGTCTCGGCGTCGAACTTGCCGAATGGCGTATGTGCCCATCCCACGATACTGGCGGTCATGCTGGTCTCCCTGTTCCTGCTGGGGTCTTTATGTAACCCATCTTCAGGTCGGTTTCAGCAATTTCATCGCCCGCTGGCACATGGCGGTTATGCCGGCCCAGTTGCCATCGCGGATATCCGCGGCCGGGCAAAGCCAGGAGCCACCGACCGCCACCACGTTGGCCTCGGCGAGCCAAGCTGCCGCGTTGCCCTCGTCTATTCCGCCGGTCGGACAAAACCGTGCATTTGGGAACGGGCCGCCCAGCGCGCGCAATGCCTTGATGCCGCCGGCCGGCTCGGCCGGGAAAAATTTGACGAGATCGAAGCCGGCCGCCAGCGCCTGCATCAGGTCGGATGCCGTCGCGATGCCCGGCGCAAACGGCAGTCGGCTTGCGGCGGCTGCCTCCAGCAGGTCGGGCGTGGAACCGGGGCTGATGCCGAATTTGGCGCCAAGCGCCTCGGCGCGCGACAGATCATCCCCGTTCAGGATCGTGCCGATCCCCACGATTGCCTCCGGCACCGCGGCCATGATGGCGCGGGCTGCCTCGATCGCATCCGAGGTTCGCAGCGTGATTTCCAACGTGCGTATCCCACCGGCGACGAGCGCCTTCGCCAACGGCACGGCGTCCTCGCGCCGCTCGATGGTGAGGACGGGAATAACGCGGGCCGACCTGAACAATGTGGCCAACTTCTCTTGTTTCGATACCGCGGTCATCGCGAAACCTTCCGAGCGGTCGCCGTCTTCGCCGTCTTTCTTGGCGGCATCGCATAGCGCGGGATGATCGCGCCGGGATAGCACACCACGACGCCCGCGAGACGATGCCCGGCGCGGGCGGCCTCGATCGGGCCTTCACCCGCCAGCCGGGCGGCGAGATAGGCGGCCGCGAAGCTATCACCCGCCGCGGTCGTGTCGACGATGGGCTTGGTCAGGGGCTCGGCCTTAACCTCGCGCGAACCGCCGGCAAAACGCAAGACACTCACAGGCTCGGCGAGCTTTAGTACCACTTCCGGACTGGCAATACCTGTCATCAAGGCCGCGTTGCTTTCGCCGGGATAGAGCGGCAACAGATCCTCCGTCGAGGCCAGCACGATATCGGCGTTCTCGAAGGCACGGCCATAGGCACGGCGCGCCACGTTCAGATCGGGCCAGCCGCGCGGGCGAAAGTTGGTATCAAACGCGAAACGACTCCCGAGCAGCCGCGCACGTGTGAGGGCCTCCATCAGGCGCGATCTTCCGTCCTCGCTGTAAATCGACAGCGTGATCGCCGAGAGGTACACGGCGTCATAGCTCGCCAGCGAGTTCAGGATATCGTCAGTTTCGGGCAGATCCATCAGGCTGCGGGCGGCGGCACTGTCGCGCCAGTGCAGGAACCGCCGCTCGCCGTTGTCGTCGGTCTGGATCAGATAGAGGCCGGGCAGCTTGCCGGGCAATCGCGTGACGCGCTTTGTCCCTACGCCTTCGGCCGTCCAGCCCGCGATCATCTCGTCGCTCAGCGCGTCGTCGCCAAGCGCGGTGATGTAGTCGACTTCGAGGCCGAGACGGGCAAGATATACAGCGCTGTTGAGCGTATCGCCGCCATAGCTCCGCGAGTACAGGCCGCGCTTTGCCTGTTTCAGTTCGATCATGCATTCGCCGATGCAGGCAATTCTGGTCATCAACCCACCCGACTGCCTGCCGCCCTACGCCGCGAACTTGCCGCCGAGTTCGTCCTCGATATGGATGCGGATAATGTCGTCGAAGGTCTTTTCGGCCGTCGTGAAGCCGAGCTTGAGCGCGCGGTCGGCGACGAAATCGCGCGGCCAGCCGCTGACGATGCCGATGATTGTCGAGTCAGGCTCCCGCCTGATCCGCGCGGTCACGCTCTTGCCGGCGACGCGATCGAGGGCCGCGATCTGTTCGCCGACCGTCGCCGACAGGCCGGGCATGCTGACATTGCGGCGTGCGCCCATCGCCGTGAGGTCCATGGCGCCGGCGTGAAGCAGAAAGCCCACCGCCGATTTCGGCGAGGCGTGCCAGTGCCGCACGTCCTCGGAAACCGGCAGCACGGCCTCCTGGCCCGCAAGCGGTTCCCGAATGATATTCGAGAAGAAACCCGAGGCAGCCTTGTTCGGCTTGCCCGGCCGCACGCAGATGGTCGGCAGCCGGATGCTGATGCCGTCGAGCAGGCCCTTGCGGCTATAGTCGTTGATCAGGAGTTCGCAGATCGACTTCTGGGTACCGTAGCTCGTCAGCGGCGTATGAAAGAATTCGTCGCCGATCTTTTCCGGGAACGGCGCACCGAACACCGCGATCGATGACGTGAACACCAGCCGCGGCTTGTAGCCGCCGCCGACAGCGCGGATGGCGTCGATCAGGTGCCGGGTGCCGTCGAGATTGATCCGGTAGCCCTTGTCGAACTCGGCTTCCGCTTCTCCCGACACAATGGCCGCCAGATGAAAGATCACATCGGGCCGCTCGGCGATCAACGGCGCCGCGGCGCCAGCATCGGCGAAGTCGGACGCCACGACCTTGACGGGGATCGAGGTACCCGCAGGCTTGGCCGGCGCGACCACGTCCTGCAGCGTCATCCGGGTGATGTCTTGCCTGCCGAGCCGCCCGTCGTGCAGCAACCGCTCGGTCAGCTTGCGGCCGACCATGCCGGCGGCACCAAGAATCAGAATGTGCAAGACCCGTCTCCTTTTTTTATCGCTCGGTATTCAAATGCGGGCCTGCGCGCTCACTCTTTCACGGCTCCCGTCATGGCCGACACGTAATGCTCGACGAAGAAGGCGTAAAGGATCACCAGCGGCAACGAACCCGCCAGCGCGCCCGCCATCAGCGACCCCCAGCGGTAGATGTCGCCGTCGACGAACTCGTTGACAATCGCAACCGGGACCGTCTTGTTCTGGACCGATTGCAGGAAGGTGAGCGCGTAGATGAACTCGTTCCAGCACAGCGTGAAGCAGAAGATGAAGGCCGAGATCAGGCCGGGAATCGCCAGCGGCAGCACGATCTTGATCAGGATCTGCCAGCGGCTCGCACCGTCGATCAGCGCGCATTCCTCAAGTTCGAACGGGATGGTCTTGAAATAGCCCATCAAGAGCCAGGTCGAGAACGGGATCAGGATGGTCGGATAGGTCAAGATCAGCGCCATCGGCGAGTCGAACAGGCCGTACTGGAACACGACGGTGGCGAGCGGAATGAACAGGATCGACGGCGGCACCAGATAGGACAGGAAAATCAGCCCGCCGACCCATTGCGCGCCGCGATAGCGCAGCCGCACGATGGCGTAGGCGGCGAGCACGCTGGCGATGATGGAAAGGACTGTGGCGCAAACAGCCACGTACATCGTGTTCCAGAGCCACCAGGGATAGTAACTTTCGAACAACAGCTTGTGGATGTGCTTGAAAGTCGGATTCCAGGTCCAGAACGGATTGAATTTTTCAAGGTCGAGCAATTGCTCGTCGGGTTTGATGGCGGTCAGCCCCATCCAGTAAAACGGAAACAACAGCACGAACACGATGATCCCCAGCGGCAGATAGAGCGTCACCAGGCGTCGCGGCAGCGACTCCAGATAGCTCATGCCTTCGCTGTGATCGTCCTTCGCGATCGTCGGCGACGTGCCCGAGAGCACAGCCTTGAGATCGACGGGCTTTCCCGCAGGTAGATCAGTCATTGTTCTCACCCTGCTGCCACTTGCGACGCTGCAAACCGAACCATGAAACCATGATCGCTGCGAGCAGGAACGGGATCATGGCGCTCGAGATCGCCGCCCCCTCGCCGAGCTGGCCCCCGATGATGGCGCGTTGATACGACAACGTCGCCATCAGATGCGTCGCGTTGACCGGTCCGCCGCGCGTCATCGCCCAGATCAACTGGAAGTCCGTGAACGTGAACAGGACGGAGAAGGTCATCACGACGGCAATGATCGGGGTGAGGAGCGGATAGGTGATGAAGCGGAACATCTCCCACCTGCTGGCGCCATCGAGCGTCGCGGCTTCATAGAGCGATGGCTGCACGGTCTGCAAGCCCGCCAGCAGCGTGATCGCAACGAAGGGAACGCCGCGCCAGATATTGGCGAAGATCACGCAGATCCGCGCCCAGGTGACGTCGCCGAGAAAATTGATGTTCTGGGTGATCAGGCCGAGATGCTTCAGCGACCACGAGATGATCGAGAATTGCGAATCGAAGATCCACCAGAACGCCAGCGCCGACAGGACCGTCGGCACGATGAAGGGGATCAACACCAGCGCGCGCAGCATGGCCTTGAACGGCATGTTCTCGTTCAACAGCAGCGCCAGATAGAGGCCGATCCCGAATTTGATGGCGCTGGCGATGAACGTGTAGATAAGCGTATTGAAGACCGAGAGCCAGAAAATCGAATCGCCCCACAGCCACTCGTAGTTCTCGGCCCCGATGAATACGCCCGGGCGTCCGATCCGCGCGTCGGTGAACGATATCCAGACACCGAGGCCCAGCGGATAGGCGAGGAAGAAGACGAGGAACGCCATCGCCGGCAGCATGAACCAGAAGCCCAGCCAGTTGCGATTGGTCCTGAGCTGATCCCACCGCGTGGCCTCGCGTATCTGCGGCTTGGCCATCCGGGGTTGGAGTGCGATGTCTGCCATGGCGAAATCCCGCAAAGGTGCCGGTGGCGTTGCCGCCCGCCGGCGTTTGAAAGGTTCATGGAGCGGGTGACGATATCACGTCACCCGCTCCATGAATGCTAGCGATAAATTCGCTTCAACTGCCGCTCCGCAATCGCGATCGTGCCCGGGGCGGTCTCGCGGCCGGTGCAGTAGTTGGCGAACATATCGACCACCAGGAAGTCGGCGATCGCGGTGGCGGCCTTCTCGCCGGGCGTTCCGATGCCCGATGCCGGAAGCGCGCGCTTGCTGGCCTGGCTGAATACCTGGTGCTTGGGGTCTGCCGTCCACACCGGCGCCGAATCGTAGGCATTGAGCGTATGGGTCAGATAGCCCCGCGCGCCCGACAACCATTTGTCGAAGTTTTCCTTTTCAAGCATGAAGGCGATAAAGGCCTTCGCGGCGTTCGGATATTTGGTGAAGTTGAACGCCAGGATCGGAACGGCAAGCTGCAGTTCGGTCGGCTTTCCGATCGGACCGACCGGATAAAAGGCATGATAGGTATCTTCGGCAAGTTCCTTCTTGGTCGGATCGTCCTTTGCCGAAATGTAGATCGAGATACCGTTGGCGGTGCAGTAGAGCTCACCGGCCAGATAGGCCTTGTTGTTGGACGAGTCGTTCCAGGAAGCGACGCCGGGAATGAAGGTGTCGGACAGCGCCTTGCAATACTCCAGTGCCTTCACGGTTTCCGGCGAGTTGATGATGACCTTGTCGTCCTTGTCGACGGTATAGGCGCCGTGACCCCACAGGATCCAGTGCAACCAGCCATTGGCGTCGCCGGTGGCATGGCCCAGCGCGAAGCCGGACGGCGTATTGTTGGCCTTGAGCGCCTTGCACATTTCGAGGAAGGTCGGGAAATCCTTCGGGAATTCCTTGAACCCGGCCTTGTCGGTCGCCGACTTGCGGTAGGTCATGTAGCCGCCGACTGTCGCGACGGGGATGCCCAGCCACTTGTCGCCGAGCTTGCAGGTCTTCGCGGCCGCATCGGTCCAGCCACCGTACTTGCCGCCGAGATAATCCGCGACGTCGTTCATCGGCAGCACCTTGGTCGGAAATAGCTGGGGCAGCGTGTGCAGACCCCAAGCGAGATCGAGGCCGGAGCCGGTGTTGGCGGCAACGGATGCCTTCGGCTGCACGTCCTCGAAGGATTCGCTGAACACATTCATCTCGGTGCCGGTTGCGGCCTTGAAGGCGGCGACCATCGCATTGAAAGCATCATCCTCGGCCTGAACGAAGCGCTTCCACCTCATGACGGTCAGCTTGGCGCCAGGTTCGGGTTTCCACGGCGCGGCTTGCGCCCACGCCTTGGCAAATTCCAGCAGCGCCGGTCCGGTCAGCGCACCGGCAGTCGCCAGTGCGGTGCCGCCCTGAAGCAGTGAGCGGCGGGTAAAATCGTGCATAGTCCATCCTCCCTTGAAAATTTTTGATTTCAGCTATTCAGTCGTTTGCCGGTGGTCTCGTCGAACAGATGCACGAGCGATGGATCCGGCTTGAGCCGGACCTTGTCGCCAGGACTGAATTGATGCCGCTCGCGGAACACGGCGACGACCTGCTCGCCGCCGAGCTTGGCGAACACCTGGGTCTCCGAACCGGTCGGCTCGACCACGATGATCTCGGCTTCCGCGCCATCGTCCGCGATGGTGAAGTGCTCGGGCCGTACGCCATAGACCGCCGGCTGGCCCTCGGAATTGGCCGGCGCCGACTGCAGCGGTAGCTTGACCCCATTGGGTCCTTCGAAACCGGCGCTGCCGTTCGACTTAACCTTGCCCTTGAGAAAGTTCATTGCCGGCGAGCCAATGAAACCCGCCACAAACTGGTTGGCCGGCCGGTCATAGAGTTCCAGCGGAGACCCCATCTGCTCGACGATGCCATCATGCATCACCACGATCTTGTCGGCCATGGTCATGGCTTCGATCTGGTCGTGGGTGACGTAGACCGTGGTGGTGCGCAGCCGCTGGTGCAATTCCTTGATTTCGGTACGCATCGCAACCCGCAGCTTGGCGTCGAGGTTCGACAGCGGTTCGTCGAACAGGAAGACCTGGGGATCGCGAACGATCGCGCGCCCCATCGCCACACGCTGGCGCTGGCCGCCCGACAATTGCCGGGGATAGCGCTCCAGGAGCGGCGTCAGCGCCAGGATATCGGCGGCACGGTTGACGCCGGTGGCGATCTCATCGGCGCTGGCGCCACGCAGCTTGAGCGAGAAACCCATATTGTCGGCGACCGTCATATGGGGGTACAGCGCATAGTTCTGGAACACCATCGCGATGTCGCGCTCTTTCGGCTGGACGTTGTTGACCACGCGATCGCCGATCGAGATCGTGCCGGAGGTAATGTTTTCGAGGCCCGCGAGCATCCGCAGCAAGGTCGATTTGCCGCACCCGGAGGGGCCGACCAGCACCACGAACTCCCCGTCCTCGATCGGGATCGAGACGCCGTGCAGGACTTCAAAATTACCGAACGATTTTCGCACGTCGCGAATCTGTACCGACGACATCCATTCCCCTCCCAAACTGGCTTGATCCGCGGGCTTGGCCCGGCGGCCGATGTTTTCGTTGGCCTTTGTCTTACCAGACTTTATTTCCAATGTCGTTGGATCAAAGTCGTAGTAAGTTACCGTTTCCGCCAACATTGCGAAGCAAACGGCAGCGTGTAAACATCCCACGCCAAACGAACATCACGCACAATAATAAGGCGTGTGCGCTGCGGGAGAAACAATGAACAAGCCGCTTACCTCCGTCACCAGGCGAAAACTCCGGTCCAGCGAGTGGTTCAACAACCCGCATAATCCCGGGATGACCGCGCTCTACCTCGAGCGCTACCTCAATTACGGCCTGACCCGGCAGGAACTGCAGGCCGGCAAGCCGATCATCGGCATCGCCCAGACCGGCAACGACCTGTCGCCCTGCAACCGGCATCATCTCGAATTGGCACACCGTGTCCGCGAGGGCATCCGTGCCGCCGGCGGCATCGCCATGGAATTTCCGACCCACCCGATCCAGGAGACCGGCAAGCGCCCGACCGCGGCGCTCGACCGCAACCTAGCCTATCTCGGTCTCGTCGAAATCCTGTTCGGCTATCCGCTCGACGGCGTAGTGCTGACCACGGGCTGCGACAAGACGACGCCGGCCTGCCTCATGGCGGCTGCGACCGTCAATTTGCCGGCCATCGTGCTCTCGGGCGGCCCGATGCTGAACGGCTGGCACAACGGCCAGCGGACGGGTTCGGGAACCGTGGTGTGGAAGGCGCGCGAGCAACTGGCGGCCGGCGAAATCGACTATGAGGAATTCATGAACATCGTGGCCTCCTCGGCCCCGTCGGTCGGACACTGCAACACCATGGGGACGGCCTCGACGATGAACTCGCTGGCGGAGGCGCTCGGCATGTCACTGCCCGGCTGCGCCGCCATCCCCGCGCCCTACCGCGAGCGCGGCCAGATCGCGTATGAAACCGGCGCGCGCATCGTGGGGATGGTCTGGGAGGATTTGAAGCCGTCGGACATCCTGACCCGAAAGGCCTTCGAGAACTGTATCGTGGTCAATTCGGCGATCGGCGGGTCGACCAACGCGCCGATCCATATCAACGCGCTGGCGCGCCATGTCGGCGTGGAATTGTCGATCGACGACTGGCAGACGCACGGCCACAGGATTCCGCTGCTGGTCAACATGCAGCCGGCCGGCTTCTATCTCGGCGAGGAATATCACCGCGCCGGCGGCGTGCCGGCGGTGGTACGCGAATTAATGGCGCACAGGCGCATTCACGAAGACGCCATGACCGTCAACGGCCACACCATGGGCGACAATTGCCGCGAGGCGCCCAAGCCTGACGGCGATGTGATCTGGAGCTACGACAAGCCGCTGGTGAAGGATGCTGGCTTCCTCGTGCTGCGCGGCAACCTGTTCGATTCCGCCATCATGAAAACCAGCGTGATCTCCGGTGAATTCCGCGACCGCTATCTGGTCAACCCCAAAGATCTCAACGCTTTCGAGGGCCGCGCCATCGTGTTCGAAGGCCCGGAGGATTATCACCACAGGATCGACGATGCCTCGCTTGGTATTGACGAGC
>Ga0209583_10000376_pt1 | contig 14037 bp, 14 predicted proteins | sample Str014_FD_187201 | JGI IMG/M metagenome (GOLD analysis project Ga0209583, IMG submission 187201) | Freshwater sediment microbial communities in response to fracking from Pennsylvania, USA - Straight Creek_MetaG_SC_2014 (SPAdes) (version 2) | ecosystem: Environmental > Aquatic > Freshwater >... | reverse complement strand
GCCGAAGACATGACCGCACCCCGCGCCAAAAACCTCAAAGCATCCAAACAAAAACTCACTTGCCAACAGAGCGCCGTCCAGACATGACAGTGCATTCAACTCTCTCCGCTGCTTTGACGACTTCCCAAACTGATCACTAGAATTACAGCACCAGTGCATTCAACTTCACACCCGATAGGCTATTCCCACGCCTCACTCATCGCGTAAAACCCCTTCCATGCAACGTCGTCTTCGTTGGCTTGCAAGACTTGTTGAACGAACGGGGAAGTTTGGGCCCGATGATGGAATGTGGCGAGACATAGCCCTTCCACCGCACGCTGTCAAGTATTATTTCCTATGCTGGGAATTATTGGCGGGCCGCGACCGATAGTGATGAGCACTACGTTTACGCTATAGCCCTCGCCTAGGCCAGCAAGTGCGCCGTTTTGACTGGATCACATGTCAACGTGCTGAAGCCTTAGACGGTGTGGTGTAAGGGATCGCCGCCCTCCAACTCGTGAAGCCTGAGTTAAAGATTCGAGAAGCAGAGTCGGCGCTCGAACCCGTTTTACGAATCGGTGCAACAGTGTTTAAATTCGATCGGCTTATATGTGGCTAGCCAGCGTCTGCACTAGTGATTGGGGCATCTCATGATAGAATCTGTCTTTTGGAAGGAAGAACTTGCGCGAACTGCCAAGTCTCTTAGACCAGTCAAGACTCTTAGACCAGTCAAACGATCTCCCCATGGTTTGAGAGGTCAGTTTGCACGATTGAGCGCGTCATAATGATTGAGTTCTTCATTGAGAGCGAGAGATAAAATGGGTATTTTCAAACGTCTCGGTGAAGCCTTATCAGGCAACTCTGGCAATAATTTAATGATCTCGCAGGCGGAACAATTTTTCACTTCCGCGCAAAAAATAGGTGAGGGACAAATCGAAACCCTCGCGCAGGTGGCCAAGGATCTTACGCGGCGCTTTGACTATGATCTTGACGTTACATACATGAGTACAACAAATCAAAAATTCTCAATGGCGTTTAGCGCTCGCGAAGACCTTCTGAAGGTGGCGTTGATGCCGACAGAGCAACTCTTTGCGCCAAGCGCCAAACAGGCCATGGTCAATCTTCAGTTCGCAAGCATGTATTTCTATTATTTAATAGTGTTGAGAGGCATTTCAATAAATACTGGTGCAGTAGGTGAGAAGGCCGCGCACCTGGCAGATTTATACTCCGCATATCTTTTAATTCTATTTCCTCCATTGAAATAGGAATTTGAGACATGACAGAAGCACTGACAGCGCGTTTAGGCGAGAAGCAGAGCCGGCGCTTGAACCCATTTTGTGAATCGGTGCAACCGTGTTTAACTCGAATTGGCTTAAATGTGGCTAGTCAGTGTCCGCACTAGTGATTGGGGCGTCTCATGATAGAATCCGTCTATTGGAAAGAAGAACTCTCGCGAATTGCCAGGACTCTCAGACCAGTCAAACGACCACCTCGCTGGTCCGAGAGGTTAGTTTGCACAACTGAGCGCGACATAATGATTGGGTTCTTCATTATCAGGAGAATGATTGAGTTGCACAAAGTTTCACGGAAAACAAGTGATCTACGGGTGCAGGTTTTTTCAATACGTGCTTTGAAAAAAATCAATAAGCTTTCACAAATTTCTTCAGACAATTACGAATGGCCTGAAGAAACGAATGCTGAAAAGCCATTGGGCTACATAGCAAACCAATTCATCCATGCCTACTTGAGCGGAGTTGAGCGCAATAGCCAGCGGAATTGGAGTGATATCATGGTTGTGTCTGATTTCGACCGCAATGATCGAATTTGGAGAGTGCCAATCAGTGAAGTAATTCGAATATTCGAAATTGCATCTTCTGACTACCCAGCCAGCTTAGCATATGAATGGAACGAGGTTAAAAACGATTATTCAGTAGTGACAGAATGATCCGGCCAAAACATTTTCCACTATCATCATTCCAGCAAAATGAATTAGTCGATACGTTCAGTAATGGGAGTTTTTAAGTGATTAGGAAGCGTGTGGCATTGCCTGTTGCGGCTGCTGGTGCATTCTTTAGTGGTGTTCTTTTCTTCATACCAAACTGGACGCTGGTGGGATTTGGGGCGCGGCCAATCTCAATGTTGGCAATGAGAGCAGATCAGCACGCCGAGGAAGCTTTTGTGGCGAATGCTCCTTTTATACAAACTTCGCAATTTGGAATTCCGAATACGATTGACGAAAGCTTTGATTTCCCAAGCTATATGAAAACAAACGATCTGTATGAATACTCGGCAAGCTTCGTAGGCGTATTTAATATGAGTCTTGCAGAAGCCGTAAAGAGTGAGGTCATCAAGAGTAAGCACCAACGGGAATTGATTAGAGGTGCACTAAGGGGCGCTTTCGATGGGTACGATTCGTTGAAGAAATTACAAGTCTACTCAGAGATAGACCAAGTAAAAAAGTCAATATCGTACACCTCAAGTTACATTCAAGAATATTTTGGGGAAGTGATCGAACTGGCTATCAATGCTGTGACAGGAATGTTTTTGGCGTTATTCGCATATGGAGTCTGGCTATTGGGAGCAGCAAGTTTTCGTCGCTGGATGGCTTGGGTTTCCGCAGACAACAAATCTAAATAGTTGCCGCGTTTTCAATGCAGGTGCTTCTGTGCCATCTTCACGGCAAAAGCCCCGCACATCACGCCAAGCGGTTGAATGCAATTGGCAATCGGAAGGATCGCAGGCTGCACCTGCGGCGCGCGATGTGCAAATACGTTCCATAACCCCTTGAACACACACAACCGACCGCAAGCGCACCTCGTGCCCCTTTATCCTGCCGTCGATTCCCCTACCGCCGACAACCCGCAGCAGCCTTCCACACCACGACCGCCCCAATCATACTGCTGGTCGTTCGGTCACGGCCCTTGCAGATGACATAGATGGGCTGGCTCGCAGGGTATAGGCCAGAACGGAAAACCATGAGGAAGCCTGGCGCATCGTGGCGTTTAAACCGGCTATGCGCCTTCAGGTTTTGCCGTGGCAGAATTGCCCCATGGCCCGCCATCGCAAAATCGACCCACCGACAGTCTCCGATCAGTTGGAAGCGCTCCTCGGTTTTCAGTGGAAAATGGGGCGTCCGCCAAAACACAAACTCGAAGCCTGGACCGTCACCGACGATTGGCCCGAACCTGTGCCGATAACAATGGAAGAGGTTGAAGTGTTTGAGCGCTTCTTTGCAAAGTTGTTCGACGAACTGTTCAGCGGCGAGGACTGATCGTTGCATATCGGCTTTGTCGGTGTATGCCGATAGGCTAGGATCGTGGGGCAGGAGAAATATCATGACCATGAGCCCCTTCACCGCTGCCACCCGCGCCGCCCTCTACCTGCGAGTCTCGACCGCAAGGCAAGCCGAGCATGATGTCTCTATCCCTGATCAGAAGCGGCAGGGTGAAGCCTATTGCCTGTCACGCGGCTATCAGCTCGTCGAAACCTATGTGGAACCGGGCGCATCTGCCACCAACGACCGCCGCCCTGAATTCCAGCGCATGATCGAGGCGGGAACGGCCAAGCCCGCATCCTTTGATGTGGTGGTGGTCCATTCCTTCAGTCGTTTCTTCCGCGATCACTTCGAGCTGGAGTTCTATGTGAGGAGGTTGGCCAAGAACGGCGTGAAGCTGGTCTCCATCACCCAAGAGATGGGGGATGATCCCATGCATGTGATGATGCGCCAGATCATGGCCCTGTTCGATGAATATCAGTCCAAGGAAAACGCCAAGCACGTTATCCGGGCGTTGAAGGAGAACGCAAGGCAGGGCTTTTGGAACGGCTCGCTTCCACCCATCGGCTATCGCACCGTCGCTGCCGAAACGCGTGGGCAAAAGGTCAAGAAGAAGCTGGAGATCGACCCGTTCCACGCAGATACTGTACGGCTGATTTATCGCTTGGCGTTGGAGGGCGACGGCACTCGCGGCCAGATGGGCGTCAAGAACATCGTCTCCTACCTCAATGGCCGCCGGATCTTCACTCGCGATGGCGGGCGCTGGGGCATCGGGCAGGTCCACCGCATCCTCACCCGCAAGACCTATGTTGGCGAACATGAGTTCAACAAGCGGACCAAGACCAAGGAACTGAAACCTGTCAGCGAGATCGTCACCGTACCGGTGCCGCCCATCATAGACCAAAAAACCTTCGATGCGGTGCAGGCGCGGCTCAAGGCCCGCAATCCCAAGGTGATGCCCGCTCGCGTCATCAGCGGCCCAACCCTCCTGACCGGCCTGATCCATTGCGCCAAATGCGGTGGCGCCATGACCATCCGCACCGGCAAGGGCGGGCGCTATCGTTATTACGCCTGCTCAATGAAGGCCCGCCAAGGTCCAACAGCCTGCACCGGCATGGCTGTGCCCATGGAGAAGCTCGACGATCTGATCGCACGCCATCTTGAAGAACGCCTTTTGCAGCCTGAGCGCCTCGAAACAATCCTTGCAAGCGTGCTTAACCGGCGTCAGGAACAGGGGGAGCGCCGCCGTGAACATATCGTGGAACTCAACAAGCGCGCCGTCGAATCCGAATTGCGTCTCAAACGCCTTTACGATGCCATCGAAGCAGGCATAGCCAACATTACCGATCCTGCTCTCAAAGACCGCATCGACAGCCTCAAGGCCATCCGCGATCAGGCCAAGGCCGATGCAACCCGCGCTGAGGCTATGCTGGACAGTTCAGGCGTCAAGGCCATCACACCGCAAATGGTCCGCACCTTTGCCAAGTCCGCCCGCCAGCGCATGCGGTTGGACGATGGCAGCTACCGCCGCGATCACCTGCGCGCGCTGGCCCAGCGCGTCGAAGTTGCCGAGGGCGAGGTTCGTATCATGGGATCGAAGTCCCGGCTGCTCCAGGCGCTCACCGCCAACGGCAGCGCAAACCTGGTGCCCACTCAAGGACTGAACTGGCGGAGAGGGAGGGATTCGAACCCCCGGAGGGCTTGCACCCCCTACGGTTTTCAAGACCGTCGCGATAGACCACTCTGCCACCTCTCCTGAAATGGCGCGGGCTTCCTCTAGCAGCATTCGCCACAGAGGCAAGTAAAAATCGGGCAAGCAAAAACCCGCCGCAGCTTTTGGCCGCGACGGATCCTCTTGCAGGGATTTCGGTTATATCAGAGGCGATAGAGGATCTGGTCGGTCCAATAGCGTTCCAGACGGGTCAGCGCCTTGTTGAGCTTGTCAAATTCGTCGGTGTTGAGGCCGACAACCTGTTCAATGGCGGTCAGCTGGCGGTTATAAAGCGCGTCCACACGGTTGCGGATGCCTTCGCCCTTTTCGGTGAGGCTGATGCGCACAGAACGTTTATCCGCAGCGGAACGCTCATGATTCACATAGCCCTGCTCGACCAGCTTCTTCAGATTATAGGAAACGTTGGAGCCTTGGTAATGGCCGCGGGTTTTGAGTTCCCCAGCGGTGAGCTCAGCATCTGAGATATTGAACAACAACAGTGCTTGAACGGGGTTGACTTCCTGTTCGCCCGTGCGCTCAAAATCATCCTTGATCACATCGAGGAGACGGCGGTGCAGACGTTCAATCAGCGTCAGCGATTCGAGATAACGACTTTTGATGTCGACGCGCTTCGGATCAACCGTGGCGCGCTTTTCCCCCACAACAACTTGCGTGTTCATTTTGAAACCTCTTCTGTCCTGTTTCAGCGATCGGCCTCTTTTGGGCTTTCTTGCGCTGATGGGAGGAACCTAGGCCTCAGGGTTTAAATTCGACTGAAGAGTCTCGGTAAATTTGTCGTTATATTTTATGAAATTTGCGGTGATTTTGATTAGAGTTTATCGAGCCTTGTGAAATGTGCCTAACACGGGTTTCACGGGCTTGGTTAATTCAAGCTTAGCATTTTCACGAGCAAGACAAGCCTTGGGCGCGAGATTGCGCGCTGCGCAAAACAGTGGCCACTTCGCTGGCGCTGTGACTTTGCATCACTTGCCCATGAACCGCGACCACCGATTGATAAAGCCTGCCCTGGTTCTGGCGGTTGCAACGGCGGGCGACATAATAGGCTTGGGTGAGCCTTGCATAATTTTGCAATGCCCCGCCAGAGCCCACGACAGTTACAATGCGTTTTGGTTTGGGTTTTGGTTTGGGCTTAGACTTGACCTTTGGCTTTTGAACCAAGGGCTGAACTGGCGCCTGGGTCATGGCTTGGGTTTTGGCTTGGGCGGTTCTGACTTCACGCACTGGTTTTGGGATTGCGGCTTGGGCTTCGGCATAAATTGGCGCTGGTTTGATCTCAGGCGGCGGTGCCACGGGTTGTTGGCCATCAGCCTCGTGGGCCGCTTGCAGAATGCCGCCCAAGGCGTTCTTCTCATCTGCCGCGCAAGTGACGGTTGCGCCCGCTTCATGGCCGCGCTGCAAAGCTGCTTTGGTGGCCTCAACCGATTCACGGTTGGCCAGGGCCAATTCAGCGCGTGCGACGAGTCGCGCGAGATCGTCTTTTTCAGTCATCGATAAATAGTTGCATTTCACATCCACGGCCTGGGCGCGGGCCAACATTTCAGCGGCCTGTTCGGCGGGGGCTGATTGTGCCATGGCCCAAGTGGTGAAGCTTGCGAGAACCAGACCCGCACAGCCCAAACGTAAAAACGAAATCAACATAGAATGCCCCGCATGATAATCAGACTGAATTGCACCGCCAACCGCTAACACATGCTGAATTTTACATAAATTGGCTAGACCCCTCTTTAATGACGTCTTGCGATTTGCCAAAGGGCCAAGGCCGGGCTAATTCTGTTGGATGAGCAACACACATTCGCATTACCCCGCCACCCGCCTTCGCCGTAACCGCAAGGCCCCGTGGGCGCGAAATCTGGTGAGTGAAAACCAGCTCACGGTTTCCGATCTTATCTGGCCGATTTTTGTGATCGAGGGGAAAGATAAGCAAGAGCCGATTGCGTCGATGCCCGGCGTTGTGCGCTTTTCGATTGATCAGGCGGTGGCGCGGGCCAAGGATGCTGCGGCGCTGGGCATTCCCCTGCTGGCGCTTTTCCCGAACACTGATCCCAAGAAGCGCGATGAGGACGGCAGCGAGGCTTTGAACGCTGAGAACATTATTTGCCGTGCGGTGCGGGCGATCAAGGCCGCCGTGCCAGAGATTGGCATCCTGTGTGACGTGGCGCTTGATCCTTATACATCGCATGGCCACGACGGGTTGATGCGTGGCGATCAGATCGTGAATGACGCCTCGGTTGCGGTTCTGGCCAAGCAGGCCGTTCTGCAAGCTGAATCGGGCTGTGATGTCATTGCCCCATCAGACATGATGGACGGGCGCATTGGTGCCATTCGCAATGCACTGGAAAAAGCCAATTTGCAGGATGTGCAGATCATGGCCTATTCGGCCAAATATGCCTCCGGCTTTTACGGCCCGTTCCGTGAGGCTGTGGGATCTGGCGGCATGTTGAAAGGCGATAAGCGCAGCTATCAGATGGACCCCGCCAATAGCGACGAAGCGATGCGCGAAGTGGCTTTGGATTTGGCCGAGGGTGCCGACATGGTGATGGTGAAACCGGGCATGCCTTATCTCGATATTGTGGCGCGGGTGAAGCGCGAATTCGGTGTGCCCACTTTTGCTTATCAGGTGTCGGGCGAATATGCGATGCTGATGGCGGCCATTGAACGTGGCTGGCTTGATGGCGACAAGGTGATCGGCGAGAGCCTGCTCGCCTTCAAACGCGCTGGCGCCGATGGGGTGCTGACGTATTTTGCCTATGAGATGGCGAAGAAGCTGAAGGGTTGATCTCAGCGAACCTGCATAATGATTTTGCGATGCAAAGTGCCTCCACCTGTGCGCAAGCCAATGCTGAAAATGTCTTGGCCGTGGAAACCTTGCAACGGCGTATAGGAGACGTAAGCGTCGGTCAAAGTGAGGCTCCCATGCTTCGGCTTGATCCAGACGACTGATTCCGCCGTGCCGGGCGCCAGCCCACGGAAACGCGCACAGGTGCTGCCTGCCCTCATGCTGGCATGAAAGCTGCGTGACTCGCCAAGTTGCACCCTTGGGAAAGGCCAATTGCATGCCGATGCAGGCCCGGAGAAATACAAGCTTGCAGCTGCCACCGCGAACATGGGCATGAAAAATTTCTTTAACAGGATGCCTCCGCTGACTTTTAACGAAGAACTTTCAACAGCGCGGCACATCAAGTCAACTTAATGTCTTGTCAGACAGCCTAGCGATCAAGCTCGACGTGTCCCACCTGCCGCCGCCCATTTTCTGCACGTCGGCATAGAACTGATCAACCAAAGCAGCGACGGGCAAGGTGGCACCGTTGTTTCGGGCTTCGGCGAGACAAATTCCCAAATCCTTGCGCATCCAATCGGCGGCAAAGCCAAAGTCAAACTTTCCGGCGATCATGGTCTTGTGGCGGTTTTCCATTTGCCATGAGCCTGCGGCTCCTTTGGAGATGACACCGATCACATCCTCCATATTGAGCCCGGCGCGCATACCGAATTCAATGCATTCCGCGAGGCCCTGCACCAATCCAGCTATGGCGATCTGGTTGCACATCTTGGCCAACTGACCTGCGCCGTGCGGGCCCAATAATTTTGACATGCGGGCATAGTTCATGATCGGGGGTTCGGCCTTGGCATAGGCTCCGGCATCGCCGCCGCACATCACCGTGAGTAAGCCATTCTCTGCCCCCGCCTGCCCGCCCGAGACTGGCGCGTCAATGAAGTCAATGTTCAGTTTGGCTGCCTCGGCCGCAAGCTCACGCGCCACATCGGCGGATGCCGTCGTGTGATCAACAAAAACGCTGCCGGGTTTCATCGCTTTGAACGCGCCCTGAGGGCCAATGGTCACTTGGCGCAAATCATCATCATTGCCCACGCAGGCGAAAACAAAATCTGCGCCTTGCGCCGCTTCACCGGGTGTCGCTCCCGTCTTGCCGCCATGCAGCTCTTGCCAGCGGGACGCTTTCTCGGCGTGGCGATTGTAAACCACCATATCAGCACCAGATTTGTGCGCCAAATGCCCTGCCATAGGAAAGCCCATGGTGCCCAAACCGATCCACGCGCAATTCAATGTCATTGGTTTAACTCCATTCTGAGACGAGGCTTAATTCATGGCCGCGCGCAAGCCAATGGGCTTGCACATTCGGGTCCAAAGTTGGATAGTTCATTTATGAGTGTCGAACGCCGGAACTTTCCGCAATTCTTTATCACGGCTCCCAGCCCCTGCCCGTATTTGCCGGGGCGTGAGGAGCGCAAGGTGTTCACCCATCTTGTCGGCAATGACTCGCGCGCCCTCAACAGCCAACTTTCGCAGAGCGGTTTTCGCCGCAGCCAGAGCATTGCCTATAAGCCCGCCTGTGATCATTGCAGTGCCTGTTCATCGACACGCGTCCCTGTTGCCTCTTTTGAGTGGACGCGCAGTTTTCGCCGTGTTTTGAAAGCGAATGTTGGCCTCGTGGCCACCGTCGCGCGGCCCTTGGCAACATCTGAACACTATGAATTGTTCCGCGCCTATATTGATACACGCCATTCCGAAGGCGGCATGGCAGATATGTCGGTGTTGGACTTTGCAGCGATGATTGATGAGACGGTAGTCGACAGCCGCCTGATTGAATATCGCTTTGTGCCAGGGTACGCGCAAGGCGGAGAACTGGCGGCCTGTGTTTTGGTTGATGTTTTGGCCGATGGGTTGTCGTTGATTTATTCGTTCTATGATCCCGGCTTGAGCCAGCATAGCCTTGGCACTTTTGTCATTCTCGACAATATCTTGCGGGCTCAGCGCTTGAACTTGCCTTATCTCTATTTGGGCTATTTCGTTTCAGGCTCGCCCAAGATGCAGTATAAAGCTAGATTCCGGCCGCAAGAGCGGCTGAGCGCACAAGGCTGGATGCCGCATCCTCAGAGCAACCTCAGGTTTTAGGCCTCTGGCATTTTTGGCAGTATACAGCCGCGATATTCCCGAATATTAATCTAAACTTATCTATATCGACATAGATCTAGGTTAAGTTCAGCAAGTCTCACGCGCTTCAGATGTTTCAACTTTCGCGGCATCAGGAAACTGGAAGATTTGGATGAAATAAGTGAACCGGGTTTGATGGGTAAGTTAGCGCGTGGTTGTAAGTGTCAGTTGAGTTCCACTTGCGTGCGACAGCCCCTGCCAAAGCCGAAAAGGTGAATTCTAACTGGCGGGGGCCATATGTCATACTCTTGTAGTTTGAAGAATCCCTTGGGCGTTGCCCAGATGGTCGTGAAACTTGAAGACGGGCTCGTCGCCCAAGGCCTCGAAGTTGGCGTCTCCAGTGATATGGTGGCTTTTGCCGAGGCCAAGCGCAGCGCGCGCAATGTTGAACCAGCGCCGATGCATGATCATAGCGTGTGTGATTTTTCGGATGACCGGGCCTTTTGGATGTGGCTGAAAGATCGCAGCGGTCGGATCGTCGGGTTGCAGGCTTACCGCATCGACCGGGTGGATTTAAATCTCACGGAATGGTGCGCCAATTACATGATTGGTGTTTACATGCGGCGCGGCGAACTTATGGTGCCCAGCCATGCAAGGCCGCCCAAAGGCAGCATGGCGGACCGGCTCACCGGGCGGCTCGTCTATCATGGCGAATTATGGGTGGAGCGCGAACTCAAGAACCGTCGGATTATTGAACTCTTCTCCAAGCTCGGCTCCCTTCTGGTGTTGCTGAAATGGAACCCGGACGCAATCTGGGCGCTGACGGGTTTTCACATGGCAACGCGGGGCTATGCCAGCCGCATGGGATACCCCTATATCGAACGCGGCTTTCTGCGCTGGCAATGGCATTCCGATAATGTCGAAGAAGTTGAATATCTCGCTGTCGCCGAGCGCGATTTTCTCGAACAGATCGTGGAAGAGAGCAGCGAGTGGGAAGACTTGGCGGCGCAGGGATCGGACGATGTTCGGATCGCGGCGAACTGAGCACCAACCAGCCTCGCCCTGAGTCTAAATCACTTTGAAGCTGATGGGCGATATTTGCGAGATGACGTTCACGCTATTCTGTTTGCCTATTTCAAGGGAAGGAACAATCAAGCGATGATAAGGCACCCAATGGACTTGATTGTCCGGCAGCCGAAACGCGGCCAACACATGATCGGTGCGCGGACGGCCAGTTGCTAAAACTTCGCGGTAGCCTGCGCTCACACGGTCTGCATAGCTTGTGCCGGTGCAGGGAAATGATGTTAGAAAAGTTCCATAGAATTTTGCGATGGGCGATTTCTCGCCAATATGAGCAACTTCAAACTTGTCGGCCAATTCATTGTAAGCACAAACCACGGAATAATCTGCTGACGGTTCTTTGTTGTTGAGAATGTCTGTCAACAATGGCGCAAAGTTTGTGACTTTGGGATCGATCTCTTCAACAAATGTGCGCACCGGAAAATGCCGATCGCCCCGTGCAATAATGGCTTCGATACGTTGGGCTGCATCTTTTGTCGTCGCATAGAATTCCTCAAACCATCCCGAAATATGAAAGCGCAAAACCACAGGGGCCTTGGCATCGCTCAGCCAATCGAGCAAATAGAACAATGACCCCACACAGGGTGTTTGGGCATGCCATTTGATCTCGGTGCCGATGTCGCCACTGGTCACACGAACTTCGCCGTCTTCAAATCGCTTTTTTTCTTGCAGTGCAGATGCGTCTAGGCCATCCGTCGGCGCACGCCGGACAGAGCCTTGAACGACCCAAAATCTTGAGCCTTGAATTGCCAAACGAACGACTTCCAAACACTATTGCGCACGCCACCAGCCGTTATGCCAATTGCCTTTGACGCAGGTCCCCCCGGCCTTGGTTACAAAATAGCTGCGATTGGTTGCGCGACATTTAACAAAATTGTTCAAAGAAATTTATTATTTTTCGGAAAGCCGCGCGGTGGCAAACGGCCAGATTGGGCGCGTTCGCCAATCCATTCTGCAAGCTCAGTCACGCTCCAGTTGCGGCCCGACGGATCTTTCCATGCAAGACCCTCTTTCAGATTGAAAGCGCAAACATCCGAAAGCCCGCCATCTTTGAACTTTTGCAGGCGCACACCTTTGCCACGCTGCATCTCTGGCAATTCGGAGAGTTTGAAGATCAACAGCTTGCGGTTGTCGCCTACGGTGGCCACAAAATCGGCGTTGGCTGGGAGCCTGGCACAAGAAATCGCCTCGGCTGGCAGCTTTACATTCAAAACTTGTTTACCTTTACGGGTGTTGGCGAGGCACTCATCCTGCAAAACAACAAAGCCATCGCCATCGGTTGACGCCAACAACAGTTTGACACCAGTTTCAAACACCAGAACCGAAACAATCGTATCTGCCGCGTCAAGCTCAGCCAACAAGCGCACAGGTTCGCCATGGCCGCGGCCACCGGGCAATTTTGATGCATCGAGCGTAAAGAATTTGCCCGACGATGAGAAGAGCATGATCTTATCTGTCGTCTGGGCGGGTACGATGAATTTGGCCGCATCGCCCTCCTTATAGGTGAGGGTTGACACATCTTCGATGTGGCCCTTCAACGCTCTGATCCAGCCTTTGTCGGAACATACGATCGTCACAGGTTCTTTCTCGATCATGGCTTGATCGAGATCGACATCTATCGTCGGCGCCTCGGCAAAATCTGTGCGCCGCCGGCCCAGCGGGGTCTTCTTCGAGAAGGTTTCTTTCAGGGCCTTGATGTCATCGGAAATCGAGGTCCATTGTTGCTCATCAGATTTGAGCAGCTTGTTGAGACCGCCCTGCTCCTTGGTCAGATCATCATTCTCGGTGCGGATCTGCATTTCCTCAAGCTTGCGCAAGGCGCGCAGGCGGAGATTGAGGATCGCTTCGGCTTGCGTATCGGTGAGTTTGAAGCGCTTCATCAAGGCGGGCTTGGGATCATCGTCCTCGCGGATGATTTTGATCACTTCATCGATATTGAGATAGGCGATGAGATAGCCACCAAGGATTTCCAACCGTCGGGCAATTTCATCAAGGCGGTGCTGGCTTTTCCTCTGTAGCACTTCGCGGCGGTGGTCCAGCCATTCGCGCAGCACGTCTTTGAGGGACATCACTTTTGGCACTCTGCCTTGTGAAATCACATTCAAGTTCAGCGGGAAGCGGCTTTCAAGCTCGGTGTTGCGGAAGAGCTGTTCCATCAACACATCCGGGTCCACGTTGCGGGTTTTGGGTTCCAGCACCACGCGAATATCTTCAGCACTTTCATCGCGCACATCGCCCAGCAACGTCAGCTTTTTGTCGTTGAGCAATTCGGCCATGCGTTCGATGAGGCGGCTCTTCTGCACGAGATAGGGAATTTCAGTGACGATGATCTGCCAGCCGCCGCGTTGCAGTTCTTCTTTTTCCCAACGGGCCCGCACCCGAAAACCACCGCGGCCGGTTTTATAGGCTTCGACAATGCTGTCGCGCGTGTCGATGACAATGCCGCCTGTCGGAAAATCCGGGCCGATCACAAATTGCGTCAGCTTCTCAACACTGGCCCCTGGCGTCTTGATCAGATGTAGGGCTGCGTCACAAATCTCGGCCACGTTGTGGGGCGGGATGGATGTTGCCATGCCCACAGCGATGCCCGTGGCTCCATTGGCCAGCAGGTTGGGGAAGGCGCCGGGCAGCACCACGGGCTCTTGCACTGTGCCATCATAATTGGGGCGGAAGTCAACGGTGTTCTCATCCAGATCTTGCAGCAGCAAACGCGCCACTTCCGTCATGCGCGCTTCGGTATAGCGATAGGCGGCAGCACCATCGCCATCAATATTGCCGAAGTTGCCTTGGCCATCGACCAATGGATAGCGCGAGGAGAAATCCTGCGCCAAGCGCACCAAGGCATCATAGATCGATTGGTCGCCATGGGGGTGATAACCGCCCATCACGTCACCCACGATCTTGGCGGATTTCTTGAAAGCGGTGTTGGGGTCCAGCCGCAGCAGCCGCATCACATGCAGCAAACGCCGATGCACAGGCTTTAAGCCATCGCGTACATCGGGCAAGGCACGGTGCATGATGGTGGAGAGCGCATAGGCCAGATAGCGCTCTTCCAAAGCGTCTTTCAGTTCAATGCCTTCAATC
>Ga0209583_10000374_pt1 | contig 14096 bp, 11 predicted proteins | sample Str014_FD_187201 | JGI IMG/M metagenome (GOLD analysis project Ga0209583, IMG submission 187201) | Freshwater sediment microbial communities in response to fracking from Pennsylvania, USA - Straight Creek_MetaG_SC_2014 (SPAdes) (version 2) | ecosystem: Environmental > Aquatic > Freshwater >... | reverse complement strand
TGGAAAAAGATTTCAGCGAAATACCGGAACGTGAGCGGCGGGTTATTGAGCGCGTGGCTAAACGTGTCTCCATTTCCCGCAATCCTGACGACGATGCCGAAAAATCCATGACATTCGGCGATCGTTTGGCCGACCAAGTGGCCAACTTTGGCGGCTCTTGGAAGTTCCTCATATTGTTCGGCTTGTTTATCTTCGCCTGGATGGCATTCAATTCAATAATGTTGATCTGGGGGTTCGATCCCTACCCCTACATTCTGCTTAATCTGTTTATGTCTATGCTCGCTTCAGTGCAGGCGCCGGTGATCATGATGAGCCAGAACCGCCAAGCCGTGAAGGATAGACTTGCGGCAGCGCATGACTATGAAGTGAATTTGAAGGCTGAAATCGAAATCATGGCGCTCCATGAAAAATTGGATGAGATGCGCGCAAAAGATCTGACAGAACTGCTGAACCACTTAAAGCGTGAGACGGCGAAAAAATGACCGGATGCGGATTTGATCTATCTCAATGCGACCGGCGTATAAACAAATCGGCACCCACCGGGTGCCAATTCTGATCGTGAAAAGCTTGTATCTATCCGATCAATACGACGCGTTGCATTGATGATACCTGCCATTGTTGCCCATCCACATGTTGGTGCGTGGATTGTAGGACTGATGATGGGACATGCACCATTGTACATGCCGACCGCCACCATGATTGCCATTGCTCATTGCGCTTCCAATAACGAGCGGAAGAGTCCACCAGGGCGTTTCATAGTAGAAACCCTGGTGAAAATGGCGGCAATTTCCGAAGCGCGTGCGGCAGCGATTGCCGTCGCGGTGCATCTGCCAATCCATGCGCGCACCCATGTGACCAGGTGGAACATAATCCACTGTCACGATCTCACTGGCGATCGTCTGCTGCTGGCCCAGTATTGGCATTGCATTGGCCGGGACATTACCGGCTGCCAGCGCACCAACGCCGAACGCGGCCGCAATAACGAGTTGATTGAGTTTCATTATCATAATTTCTTTTCCTTCACTTGAAATGGATATCCAATAAGATGAACAACGGTTGAATTGTTCTCTGCCAATGAACGCGCAAATCAACCAAGTGTTCCATGGATATTCATGTTCTTATGTGCCGCGATGTGACTGCATCATGCGCGCTTGAAGAAACGGGGTTGGAGCGCTAGTTCTGTTGCAGGTCGCGCAATGGAACAATTTCCAACTCAATGGCGCAGGTCAAACCAAGAGTATCGAAGCTGTTGGTGACAAGTGCGCCCGCCAAACTCTTTTCGATCAAGACTACTCCAAGCCCTGGGGAACGATGCGAAGAAGGTTTTGGGCCGCCGCGCTCTTTCCAGTTGACGAAGAGTTTCATTGGAATGCCCACAGCGCTTTGCACACGCCAATCAAGCTCAACCCGACCGAGGGGGGAGGACCAGGCGCCATGTTCAAGCGCATTGGCGGCCAACTCATTGAAAATAAGTCCGAAGGGTGTTGCATATTCTGGCGCCAGATAGACTTCCGGCCCGACGATGCGCAGCTTGACGTCGTCTAGCTTGTCATAACTGGCGAGCTGATGACGCGCCAGGGCACCAAGTTCAATGCCTCTCCAATCGTTGGCCGTCAAAACATCCTGGGCCGCCGCCAAACTGTGCAGCCTGCTGGAAAAGACTTTGGCAAAATCCTTCGGCTGGGGCGATGTCTTCAGCGTTGAATGTAAAATTGACTGCAAAATCGCGAAAGAATTTTTCACACGGTGCGTCAATTCCCGCATCATGGATTTCTGCCGGGCTTCCCATTCTTTGCGGCGGCCAATATCTTTCATGGCAACTGAAATGCTGATCACTGAACCGTCGCTGGACTTGATGGGAGCTGCTGATATTGAAATGTCAATCAGCGTGCCGTCATTGCGCAGCCGTTTGGTATCTTCAGGTCCCAATGTTTCGCCGGCACAAATCCGTGCCAAAAATTCCAGCTGCTCCAACTGATTTTCGGGGCTAGCCAACATGGCGATGTTTTGACCTATCGCGTCCTTCGCGGCATAGCCAAACAGCCGCTGCGACGCGGGGTTCCATGTTGTTATTTTGCCATCGGGTGTCGTCGCCAGCAACGCATCTTGTGAAATCAATGATGCCGCAGCCAAACGTGCGTTTGCAATATGCAGGGCGACCTTGGTATTCTCAAGTTCCATCGCGACTTGGAGATTGATCGTCATTCTTTAGAACTCGCAATGATTATGGCGGCCAGCACCGCCTTCCCGCGGACACTAAACGTGTCGCTTGGCGATTTGTTCCGTCTCATCGAAAATTACTGGCGGGCGGCATTCAGGCGGCTGCGGCTTGCGGCTTGTCATGGATAACGGAAACAACTGTTCCACTGGAATTGCTGGCCACAACGACACGGGCATCAAGTTGCTGTGCCAGCGCCTTTACAAGTGCTGTCCCGAGTCCCGGTGATTTTTCGAGCCTATCGGGTGACATTCCACTGCCATTGTCTGATATTGCAAGAATCCAATCCTCACCCGTCACCTTATAGGTGACCGTGATATGGCCCGTGACAACATTAACCGGAAATGCGTATTTGAGAGCGTTGATCACCAATTCAGTGACGATCAAGCCGAAGCTTACAGCCCATTCGGACAGCACCGCGCCACGGTCGGCCACAACTTCCAAACCAATAGGCCGCTTTTCCCGGATCATGGACCCCGCCAGCGTCTCGCAAAGCTTGATCAGATACTCATCCACCTCAATCATTTCACCATTGCCGCTGGCTTTCAGCTGTTGCTGCAACGAGGCTACAGACATCACGCGGCGATGGGCATCCTCAAGATGTTCGCGCGTCTCGTCCGATTTAACGGAGTGGGCCTTGAGAAGAAGTATGCTTGCGATAATTTGCAAGCTGTTGGCCACCCTGTGGCTCATCTCTGCGAGCAGCGTATCCTTTTGATCGCTGAGCGCTTTGAGAAGGCGGTCGGTTTCGCGCCGCTCGGTTACATCCTCAATGGCAAGCAGCAGGGTCGTATTGTTGTCATTCTTGTAGAAAACCTTGCGCGCATTGAGAAGCATGCTCCGTTGGCCAAGGTGCGTAAACTCATGCTCCAATTCAAAATTGTCCATCACAGCACGTTCGGGGATTATCCTCTCCAAGAGATGTCGCAACGTCTCGCTGTTCCACGCGCCATTGCCAAGATCATAGATTCTCCGGCCAATCGTGACATCCGCCGTGGTCAAAAATGTTGAGTAGAATGATCGACTCGCTGCAACAACATTCAAGTCTCCGTCCAGCACGAGAAGAGAATCTCGGACCGTATCCACCACTGCATTGGCTAGCGCGTGACGATCTTCGACAAATTCCAACTTTATCTGTCCCTGGGATTTATAAACAACAACGCCAGAGAGTGCGCTCGATTACAGCCAATAGCAAACGATTACACCTGCCACAGCGGAACCAATTGTGATTTGCAGCGTTTATTGGGGAACCAGTGTTTTGAAGGGATGCCACCATGACGAGCAAAGCTAAATCAACCCAAGACGGAGGATATCCGCTTCTTGACGACATTTTGAACTTGGTTGGCAGTTTCGCCAAATTTGGCAGGGTAGTGGCTACAGCTAAATTCCAATCCACCACCGAAGCCGCCAATCAATTTGTCAAAAGCAAGATAGATGGGCCGGATCTGAAGGCCCAGCTTTCTGGCGTCGCAGATAATTTGGAAGCAATGTCTGACTATGCCCTGCACACCGACGTGAAGCATATGGTTGATGATGTCGGGGCCTTCGCGCGCAAGCACCCTGTGACAGCGTTATTTTCTGTGATTGCGGCAAGTGCCATGATCTCGCGGCTCATGCGGAAAACACCAGCCGTCACCAAGGTGAAAAAACCTACAGTGAAAAGGCGTACAGCGCCAAAACTGAAAGTTAAAAAGACCTCTGTCACTGTACGTCGCAAGGCCAATGGCTCGGCTCAGCCTCATGCCTGAAACCGGTCATCCAAAACTGGCGCTTTTCAGGTTGCTGCAACAACTTGTTCACGACACAGTTGCGTGGTCAGAGGCAGAAATGGCTTATACCCGGGCGGACGCGAAAGCTTTTTTGCGTAGTTACGTCTTTGCTTTTGGATCTATTTTTGCGGGCTTTTCCGTGCTCATCGCTGCGGTGTTTACGCTGGCAGAAACGATCGTTGGCGCCCTGGCCGCCTATGTGCACGGCCATACCATCGCCGGTCTCATTGTCAGCCTTGGTCTGTTTGTGGTGACGTTTTTGTTGTTGGTGGCGGCGCGATATTTTCTGACGCGCAAAGCATCTTCAAAAGGGATGATATTTCGTCGATTGACCGGTGGCGAGGCAAAGTAGAAAACTTACATCACTTTTCGTTAATGCCTGCAGCTTCTGGTTTGTCAGGAGCACGACGCGATAGAAATTCGCCAAGGCCCGCCAATCCTTCCACGTGGTTGCAAAATATCTTCACCGTCACAAGCATCGGCACAGCAATCGCTGCACCTGGAATTCCCCATAACCACGACCAGAATGCCAAGAACAGCAAAATGGCAACCGCGTTCATTTCGAATCTACTGCCGAGAATTTGTGGGCGAATGATTTCCGATTCCAAAAGCGCCCAACCCGCATAAGTCAGTGGAAGCAACATGGCATAACTGACCGAGTCAAATGACACGATTGCCATAAATCCCGACAAACAGATGCCTGCCAACGTTCCAACATAGGGGACAAAGTTGAATATGAAAATAAGCATACCCCAAAGATAGGCTGATGGCATGCCGAGCGCTTGAAACGAAATGGCGATCACCAATCCAAGACACGCATTAACAGCACTGAGCGTGAGCACATAAGTGGATATTTCAGATTCGATATCATAGACGATGTGCAACGCTTGTTTTCTTGCGGTAAGATTCGGCAATATCCGGACCAGTTTTTCATAAAACAGATCACCAGACGCCAAGAGAAATATGGCAATCACCAAGGTGGCGGCCAGCGTTACAGCAAATTGGATTGGATAGCTTGTCATCGAAACCAACAGGCCCGGAAACAAATGCTGCTTTACCACGACCTCTTGCACCGACGAACCTTGGGCAGGCGTTGAAGCATTTTGAATTTGATCAGTCAGATTGGAGAACTTGGTAAAGATTTCACTGATGCCCGCAAACTTGCTGGTAAATTGCTGCTGCAGCTGTGGTGCCTGGTTGATCCAATCAGATATGGGGCCACTGATCAGATAGCCGACCATGACTCCGCTAAAGACCAGCAGGATGACAAAGACGGTTGCTGCCAACCAGGGTGGCACCAAAAATTTCTGGAGAAATCTCACCGCCGGACGCAAGGTGAGGGCGATGAAGAATGCCAAAACAACGGGCAACAAGAAATCCCTGGCGAAATACAGCGCGGCAATTACAACTATGAAAAGCAGGGCTTGTAACGCCAATCTGGATTGATTGGCGCTTCTCTCAAGTCTTTCCTGATGCTCCTGCAGCGCGGACATGGCTTGGGCCAAGTGTCAGATCTTACCCAGAAGCCAGAGAATGACGAGAATGGTCAAAATCAGACCCAAGCCACCCGACGGTCCATAACCCCAACTGCTGCTATGATTCCATCTCGGCAGCGCGCCAAGTACAAACAGGATGAGCAAGACGATAATGACGGTGGTGATCATGATGGCATTCCTTGACGCTTGAAAATGATTTGCAAGCAGAGGTAAACGCCCGCGCGGCCCATTTGTTCCACGTTACTTCAGCCGTGTTTGGCAACAACGAGCTCAGCAGGAGATTTGCTGCTTGACTGAATTTGATATTCGTCTCCCAGTTCCAACAATTCGGCCAACCGGTTGCGGGCGCGGTTTACCCGGCTTTTGATTGTGCCAACAGCACAGCCGCAAATTTCAGCAGTTTCTTCATATGAAAAACCAGAAGCCCCAACCAGAACGATTGCCTCGCGCTGATCTTCTGGCAGCTTGGCCAGAGCAATGTTGAAATCGGCTAAGTCGAGATGACCTTGTTGCTCTGATGGCACTGAGACCTTGCCCGAGTAGACTCCATCTGCATCTTCAACTTCGCGCTTTCGCTTGCGCAGTTGAGAATAAAATTCATTGCGAAGAATTGTGTAAAGCCACGCCTTCATATTCGTGCCAGCCGTGAAGCTCTCGTGATACTTCCAAGCTTTCATCAAGGTCTCTTGCACGAGATCATCGGCCCGATCACCGCGGGATGTCAGCGAAAGCCCAAAGGCGCGCAAACTTGGCACAGACGCAAGCAAATCATCTCTAAATTGGTTTGAGATGGCCATCGCTAATCAGGTTTCCTTTTTGGGGGCGCTCGTGGCCTCAAGTTGCTTGAGAAGTTCAACGAAACGATCTGGCACTGGCTGTTTTGCCACTTCTTCATAGAATGTGCGAAGCCGCTCACCAATAAGGTCGGAGACTTCTGGTCTTGCCAATGTGTGATGCATCCGATTTTTCTTCCTGCCCAATTGAGCAGTTTTGCCGTCGTTTATTTTTTCAACCATTGGTCATCCTGAGCTTTGGCTGTTCCTACGAATTGTCGCCTTTGACGCGGCCTGATCGGCCAAATCATTCTATCCAATGCCAAACCAGACGAAAGGTTCCGGCCGGAATAAAATTATTTCCGCCGATGGAACTTTAGTTCGCCCCGGCCGTTATATGCCATACTTGGGAGCATCCGCCCCCAAAATACATGTGTTTCCATGCTTTGCGGGGATTTGAATGAATATTGCAAAGACCATTGCACCAAATTTGCCTTATTTGCGGCGGTTCTCACGCGCATTGACTGGCAACCAAGCGAGCGGCGACGCCTATGTGGCAGCGCTGCTTGAAGCACTGATCGCTGACACCACCCAGTTTGACTCAGGGATTAACCCGCGAACAGCGCTTTACCGGGCCTATTGCAGCTTGTGGGAGTCTATCTCCATCAATCTTCGGAAAACCAATTCCGAACCCAATTGGGAGGCAACGGCTCAAAACCAGCTTTCCAACATCGCGCCAAAGGCCCGTGAGGCTTTTTTGCTCATGGCTGTTGAAGGTTTTACAACCGATGAAGTCAGCATCATTCTCGGCACTTCCACATCGCAAACTCTGGCACTGCTCGAAGAAGCTTCACAGACGATCGTGAAGCAGGTGGCAACAGATGTGCTTATCATTGAAGATGAGCCGATCATTGCCATGGACCTGGAACGCATCATGGAAAGCCTGGGGCACCGCGTGCTTGGCATTGCCAGAACGCAAAAAGAAGCGGTGCACTTGGCGCTCACAAAGCACCCCAAATTGGTGCTCGCTGACATTCAACTCGCCGATGGCAGCTCTGGCCTTGACGCAGCAAATCAAATTCTCTCGAACTTCCCTGTTCCCATTGTCTTCATCACAGCATTTCCGGAAAGACTGTTGACTGGGGAAAAGCCAGAGCCGGCGTTCCTGATCACCAAGCCGTTTCTGCCGGAAATGGTAAAGGCCGTCGTCAGCCAAGCGCTGTTCTTTGATAGCGAACCGCAAAACGCGGAACATCGGAACAAGATTGTTCATTCGGCGTTGTCTCCTTAGGTCGTGTAATTCCACATGGCCCAAGACATCAAATTGGAGAGTGCCATGAACTGGGACAGCATCGAAGGAAACTGGAAGCAATATCAAGGCAAAGCCAAGCAGCAATGGGGCAAATTGACGGACGACGACCTCACCGTCATCCAAGGCCGTCGTGATGAACTCGAAGGCCGTCTGCAAACGCACTATGGCTACGCCAAAGACAAAGTGCAGGCCGAAGTCGATAAGTGGATGGGCATGGTCTGAAGAAAAGCGAAACGCATTGTTGAGAGCTCAGGGCAGATCACATTGATCTGCCTTTTTTGTTGGTCATCGACAGCGCATTACAATGGAAGCTTGATCTTATGCGTCCCGCCTGCATCAACCAAGGAAATCAAAAATTCATTTGGTGCAATTATTTGAACAAGTTCGGAATCATGGTCTGGTGTCTCGGCATCACGCAAAAGCTTGATTTCATATCGAGTCGTACCAAACTGGGTGGCCACCTCGAATTCATTCCACGCCGTAGGAACGCATGGCTTGACCCGCAATTTGTTGCCTTCCCATGTGAACCCCAGAATTGCTTCCAAGCCAGCGCGGTACATCCAACCCGCTGACCCGGTGTACCAAGTCCACCCCCCACGCCCGACGTGGGGCGCCATGGAATAGACATCCGCAGCAATTACATAAGGTTCAACGCGGTAGTTTCTGGCTGAGGCTTCATCTTTTGCGTGGTTGATCGGATTGAGCATGGAAAACAATTCCATGGCGCGCTCCGGCTGGCGCAATTGGGCATGTGCAAAAATGGACCAGATTGCACCATGGGTATATTGCCCGCCGTTTTCGCGAATGCCGGGCGGATAGGCTTTGACATAACCCGGTTGTTGCAAGGATTTGTCAAACGGTGGGTCAAACAGTTGAACAAGTCCTTCTGCTTGGTGCACAAGGCGCTTGTAAGACTCCTCCATCGCCAGAGCTGCTCGTTCGCTGTTGGCTCCACTGGAGATAACCGCCCAGGACTGCGCAATTGAATCAATTTGACACTCTTCGCTAGAAGCAGATCCGAGTGGTGTTCCGTCATCATAATAGCCGCGGCGATACCATTTGCCATCCCAACCATATTCCTCAAGTGCGACTTGCAAGGTCTGCATGCGCTCCTGCCACGCATTCAGGCGCACAGTGTCTTTTCGAATTTCTGCGATTGGTGTAAACGCCTTTAATGTGGCGAAAAGGAACCAGCCGAGCCAAACACTTTCACCTTGGCCCGCCTCGCCGACACGGTTCATCCCATCGTTCCAATCACCCGTCCCAAAAAGCGGCAAGTTGTTTACGCCGCCCGCCAAACTTCTGTCGAGCGCGCGCGCGCAATGTTCATAAAGCGTCGCAGCCTGGTCTGACGGTGCGGGAACAAAAAATACGTCGTGTTCACCGGGCATGAGTGTTTGGCCTTCAATGAAGTGAATCATTTCATCAAGGATTGCAGAATCCCCGGTCACTTTGACATAGTGGCTCACACAAGATGCCAACCACACGGTGTCGTCAGAAATTCGTGTCCGCACACCTGCACCCGTGGAGGGTAGCCACCAATGTTGAAAATCGCCTTCGACAAACTGTCGTCCTGCGGCCTTCAATATGTGTTCACGCGCAATCCTTGGCTGTGCGGTGAGCAGCGCCATCGAATCTTGCAGCTGATCGCGAAATCCAAATGCGCCACTGGCCTGATAGAAGCCCGACCGTGCCCACATGCGACAGGAAATGGTTTGATAAAGCAGCCAGCCGTTCATCATAATGTCGAAGGAACGTTCAGGGGTTTTTACCTCCACCTGGGCCAGGGTTTCGTGCCAGTATTTTTTTACCTCGGCCAAAATGGCATCGGCTCCAACCTCACGGTAGCGGGCAATCAAGGCGTGAACCTCCTGCATATTCGCCGCAGCGCCGAGAAGAATTGACAGTTCTGCAGTCTCACCCGCTTTCAGTGTTATCGTTGTTTGCAAAACGCTGCACGGATCCAGCCCTGCGCCCGTCTGATTTGATAGCATCACTCCTGACTTCAAGGCCTGCGGCGCGTTGTGGCTTCCAAAGGTACCCAAAAATTCACGTCGGTTTCCCGTCCAACTGGTCTGACTGCCGCCCATGTCAGCAAATCCAATTTGCTCGCTATTGGACAAATTCCATGGGTTGCGCAGCAGCATCGCACCCGTTGCTTCATCTATCTCGCTGGTCATAAAGGGTGCCGTTGCGGCACGCGTCAGGCCCAATACCCATTCGGCATAGTGGGTGATTGTCAAATTGCGCGTGTAGCTGGCGGTATTCGCAATTTTCAATCGCGAAATCTTGATTGAGCCCGAGAGAGGCACCAGTTGCAACAACTCGATTCGAAGCTTGCTAACATCGCGTTCATGAACTGTATATCCGAAGCCGTGCCGCGCACGATGAGCGCCATCTTCAGATTTCAAGGGTGCGAATGTTGGTGAAAGCAATGTACTGTCGACTTGATCTTGAACATAAATCACTTCACTTGGTGAATTGCTGACGGGATCATTGCACCAACTTGTCAACTTGTTCTCGCGGCTATTTGCATACCACGTGTAACCACCACCGTCGGCCGCGCTTTGAAAACCAAATTGCGAATTTGCGATAACGTTGATCCATGGCGCTGGAGTTGAATGCCCCCACCCCAAGCGTGTTACATATTCCGTTCCATCCGCTGAAAAGCCTCCAAATCCATTGTCAAATTCGAGATCTTCTCCATTCACAGGTTCAGTTTTTATGGACGCGTGATAGATCGGGCGTGTCAGCCTAGGCGCAACAGTAATCGTATTCGCCTCTCCCAACCGTGCCAACTGCAAGGACAAGCCGCCCCGGCGTGCGTAAAGAACAACGCGTGCCACTGCGGGCAAAACGCGCAACGCTTCTGCAGATATAAGGTCGGCACGCAATATATGAACCTGGCCAAGACCACTGGTATTGTCCATTGTCTTTACAAGATCGATTTTGCGAACAAGGGCTTCAATGGTCGATTGCAGATCCTGCACATAAGATGATCTCCGATCATTCAGAATGACAAGGTCGATCGCCAGCATTTTGGTTTTCCAATAGACAAACGCATTCAGAAGCTGATGGACAATTTCCATATCTTCAACATCATCGATGCGGACCAAAGCAATTGGCCGGTCGCCTGAGACGCCCATCTGCCAAAGTTGCGATTGCGCGCCGATGTCATTCTTCAGTGATTTGGAAGATGGTCGAAAAGCCGAATTGGAATAAATGAGGTGACTCGCCAACCTTTGAAAAAGATGGGCGTCATCAATGCCAATGGATAAATGTCGCAATTGGATCTGCGCTTGTGTCCAGGCCAATGTCAGCGCCCGGTCATAGGCGGCGGCCTGACGATGCCGATCCACGAGGTCCAACACGCTATGGCGCGAATCCGCGGCAACCGTCCACAATGTACAACTCACTTGCCGGCCAGCCGGAATGCGCAACCTCCGGCGCATCACGAAAACGGGATCGAGAACCGCACCTACCGTACCAGAAAGATGATCGCTTTTCACCATCGCCACGGGCATCCGCGTGTCGGACCCGACACCCACAAACCGCGCCCTGTCAGTCTCGATTTCCAAATCGCCAATTGTGGTGCCTTTCACTACCAGGAACTGCGCAACCCAGATGTCGGGGTCAGTCGGTGATCTTTTGCGCCGTGTGGCGACAAGTGTTTCCAACTCGCCAATAAACTCCGTTGTCACAAATAATTTTGAAAAAGCAGGATGCGCTCTGTCTGCCGCAGCAGGCGCCAACACAAGTTCGGAATATGAAGTGAATTCTATTTCCTTGGCGACAAGCCCCGTGTTTATCAGCGTGGTGCGCCTTGCTTCGGCATTGTCCTCAGGGGAAACAATGCACTCCACCAAGGTTGTCATGTTGCCGTCTTGGCGTCGGTACTCAGCCTTGTCTTCACTAAAGTCCACACTGTAGCTATCCGACACGGCGGCGACGGGCATGTGCCCCGCCGACCATATCTTTCCACTCTTGGGCTCTTTCAAGTATATGAATGACCCCCAATCATCGCAGACACTGTCTTCGTTCCAGCGTGTGAGTGCCAACCCATTGAAGCTGCTGTAGCCGGAACCGGCAGCCGTCAACATCACGCTATATCGGCCATTAGAAAGAATATGCGTTTCAGGGGAAGCATCTATCAGGCTTTTAATGTGGCGCGAGGTCGGCGCTAGAATCGAAGGCATGGCCAGCAGGCTCGTCTCAGTCGACAAGTGTTTGTCGTCTGAGGGAACATCCCGCGGGGCGCGTTCTTGCAAGAGCAGTTCGCTGGCCTTGATCATCGGCTCGTCATGAAACCGCGCGCGCATCCAGCCACTTTTTACGGCATTCAATATTGCAACAATGGTCATGCCCTGATGGTGGGCGAAGTATGCCTGCACCAGCGCGACGGACTCACCGCCGCGAAGCCGCGATGGCGTAAAATCTAAAGCTTCGTAAAAGCCAAACGAACCCCGGCCGCCATATTGCGTCAATCGGTGAAAATTCTTTGCTGCCGAGCGTGGCGCAACCATAGCTGCAAGCGCAGTGGCATAAGGGGCAATCACCCTGTTATCTGCCAGGCCCCGCTTCAAGCCCAAACCAGGCACGCCAAAATTTGAATACTGATAGGTAAACTCAATATCGCGTGCATTGAACGCCGACTCTGAAATGCCCCACGGGATGTCAAAGGATTTGGCATAGGCAATTTGGCGGTTCACCACCAGGTGCATCGTCTGATCGAGCAATCCTCCACTTGGTGCGCGCATGACCAGAGAGGGCATGAGATATTCAAACATTGAACCAGACCATGAGACCAGCGCCGCGCCGCCCTTTACACCAACGATTGAGCGCCCCAGCCTGAACCAATGTCGTGTTCGCAAGTCACCCTTTGCAATGGCGAAAAAACTGGCCAGCCGCGCTTCGGAGGCAAGCATGTCGTAACAGCTTTCATCTCGCGTCGCCTCACTAACCCGGTAACCAATCGAAAATAGCAAACGCTGTGGATCGAGAAGAAATCCAAACTCCATAGACAATGCCAATTCGCGAATATCCGCTATCATGCCAGAAATACGCTCGGCCAGTTCCGCCGGAATGACATCGGGCGTTGCAGTGTCATTCAGATGACTCTCTACTGTATCTTGCAGCGCTTTGGTCCATGCCAGCACGGTGTCGCCTGCGGGTGATCTGAGTTCAGCTGCCAATCGTTCCGCTGTCGCATGGAGTTTTGAAGATTGAACGGCCAACTCAATCAATCTCACTGTCATTGGCTCTGGGGCTTCGTGCACCTTTTTCAGCAGACGCCTAAATGCCACAAGCTCAGATTCAAGTTGCGCCCGAATTGGTTTCAGACTGCCTTTGTCGTTGGAAGTGTGAGCGAGATCATCCTCGATGATATTCAAAACATCGGCAATCCCATCCAGGCAAGTCGTCTGTTCCGCAGCAGATGTGGCCCAATGCGACAGGCAATTTGAAAGCGCGATCAGATGACCTGCCAGATTTCCGCTGTCGACGGTCGAGACATATTTTGGCTCAAGCGGCGCCAGTGTTGACGTGTCATACCAATTATACAGATGGCCTCTATGTTTCTCGAGGTTTTTAACTGTTGGCACCGTTGCTTCGATTGTCTTCAACGCATCTTTCAAACCCAACCAGCCAAACTCGCGGGCGCTGGCAATTGACAGCAGATAAAGACCAATATTCGTTGGTGATGTCCGATGCGCCACCGTTGGCTTTGGCGTTTCCTGAAAATTGTCGGGTGGCAACATGGACTCAGATGCGGTCACGAATGTCTCAAAGTATTTCCAGGTGCGCCGCGCCACCAGGCGCAGATTTTTGCGATCTTCCGGAGAGGCCCCGAGTTCATCTTCCAACTTGGGGGAAAGGCTCATTCTATAAGCGGCAAAAGGTGCCAAGACCCAACCTACGGCAAACGGCGAGATCACAATCCACAGATTGTCGGAGCGATACCCCGCGGTTGCTATTGCAAACAATCCAATCGCAACACTTGATAGCATCAAGCTGTAACTTGCCCGAATTCCAGATTTCGAGTTGCTCTGGCTCTGGGCGGCGGTCGTCCATTCCAATAGATTTTTGCGGCTGAAAATAAGGCGGTAAAGGGTGCGAATAATCGCATCAATCATCAAATAGGTTTGGTGACCCAGGAACATGAGATTTGCGCCGGACACTAATATGGCCTGCGTAAAATCTGCACCGCTTGCTTTCATCCGGCTTTCCATGGTCAGCGCCTGTCGGCGTGGCAGCGTTCCAGAAATCGCCGGGAAAAGTGCTGGAATGAGAGCAAGTGAGACTATGAAGATCGTCCAAGTTGCAGCTGGACCCATCGGCAAAAAGAGCCACCCGGCAAACAGACTGAGCATCGTTGTGGGCGCCAAAAGTGATCTGCGAATATTATCGCTCATTTTCCACAGGCCCAGCGGAGGTGCAGCTCGCTTTTGCGATGAGCGCCCGATCATCCACGGCAAAAGTTGCCAATCACCGCGCACCCAGCGATGCTGTCGGGCCGCTGCGACGCTATAG
>Ga0209583_10000373_pt1 | contig 14107 bp, 10 predicted proteins | sample Str014_FD_187201 | JGI IMG/M metagenome (GOLD analysis project Ga0209583, IMG submission 187201) | Freshwater sediment microbial communities in response to fracking from Pennsylvania, USA - Straight Creek_MetaG_SC_2014 (SPAdes) (version 2) | ecosystem: Environmental > Aquatic > Freshwater >... | reverse complement strand
ATTTAGTGACTATCTTCAGAGTTTCGCGTGGTTGCGTGATTTGGCGACCGCCGCACCACGCGCCGAAGCGGTCCCGATCGCCGAGAGCCTGACGCGGCAATGGCTGGAGGCGCACGGGAACTATGTCAGTGATGCGGGCTGGCGCGCCGACCTATGGGGGCGACGGATGCTGTTTTGGACGGCGCACGCGCCGCTCATTCTCTCCTCGACAGACTTGGTTTACCGCTCGGCAGTGCTCAATGCGCTTGCGCGGGGTGCACGGCATTTGGAACGCACGGCGGATCGTGTCCTGCCCGGTCTTCCGCGTATCGCGGCGTGGTGCGGAGTTGTCACCGCCGGGCTCTTGATTGCCGGGGGCGAGGGGCGACAAAAAGCTGGAGAGGCGGGCTTGATCCGGGCGCTCGCAGCGGGGATGAGTGAGGATGGCGGATTGGTCTCGCGCGCACCTGAGGCGCAGCTTGATCTGGTCATGCTGCTCACGATGGTGACCAAAGTGTATCTCGCGCGCGGCCAATTGGTGCCCGATGCGATTGATGTGGCGCTCGGTCGTGCGGTGCCCGCGGTTCTCGGCGTGGTGTTGGGGGATGGTGGCTTGTCGAGCTGGCAGGGCGGCGGGCCGGTGAGTGCGGCGACGGTTCAGGCGGTGGTTGAAGCCAGTGGCGTGCGCTCGCGCGCCCTACGCCAGGCGCGCGATTGGGGGTATCAACGCTTTTCGGCGGGTGCAACCGTGCTCGTTATCGATGCTGCTCCGCCACCGGTTAGTCGCGTTGCGCATGGCGGCTGCGCCTCGACATTGGCATTTGAATTGTCTGACGGAGGACATCGATTGATCGTGAACTGCGGCGGAGCGGCGCTCGGTGGTGCGTTTTTGCCAGCGGACCTCGCGAATGGATTGCGCACAACAGCGGCACATTCAACGCTCGTGCTCGGTGACAGCAATTCGACCGCCGTGCTCGCGAATGGGGCGCTCGGGCGTGGCGTCATTGAGGTTGCACTTGATCGCAAGGAAACCGAAGCTGGCTCGTGGTTAGAGGCAAGCCACGACGGTTATGCGCGGCGCTTTGGGCTCATTCACAAGCGCGAATTGTCGTTGAGCGCCGATGGCAAAGAGGTGAAGGGCGAGGACTCGCTTGCACCCGCCTCGGCCAAGCGCAAGGTGCCCGACACGCAATTCGCGATGAGGTTTCATTTGGCACCGCGCACCGAAGTGAGCGTTACCGCTGATGGCCTAGGCGCGCTCTTGCGAATCGACGGCGGTGCCCTGTGGCAGTTCCGGGTGCGTGGCGGCAGTCTGATGGTTGATGACAGTCTTTGGGTCGATGGTGCTGCGCGGCCGCATGCAGCGCAGCAACTGGTTGTAAGCGGCCAAGTCAGTGGCGCTGCCAGTATCAGTTGGATTTTGAAACGCGCGGGCTGAGTCCCGTCAACCAGATTGGGTAAATATGACAGATGTAAAAGTGACCCGGGCGCTCCTTTCGGTGTCCGACAAAGCGGGATTGATCGAGCTTGGCCAAGTACTGGCAGCGCATCAGGTGGAGTTGGTGTCTACTGGGGGCACTGCACAAGCTTTGCGCGATGCCGGGCTGGCGGTGCGCGATATTGCGGACCTTACAGGGTTTCCCGAAATGATGGATGGGCGCGTGAAAACTCTCCACCCCCTTGTCCATGGCGGATTACTCGCGGTCCGCGATAATCCCGCACATGTTGCCGCGATGGAAGCACATGGAATTGGGCCGATTGATTTGGTCGTCGTCAACCTTTACCCATTTGCTGCCACAGTTGCCAAAGGGGCGTCGCGCGATGAGATCATCGAGAATATTGACATCGGCGGCCCGTCGATGATCCGCTCCGCGGCCAAAAACCATGCCAGCGTGGCGATTGTAACCGATGTTGCCGACTATGCGCCATTGATAGCCCAGTTAAATGACCACGCGGGCGCGACTGATTTGGCGTTTCGTAAGCAACTGGCGGCGAAGGCCTATGCCGCGACCGCGACATATGACGCCGTTATTTCGCAGTGGTTCGCGTTCAGTGATCAAGGACAAGGCTTTCCCGAGACACTCACCATTACGGCGCGCCGCGCGAACGAGCTGCGCTACGGGGAAAACCCGCACCAATTGGCGGCGCTTTATGTGCCAACGGGACCACGTCTCCACGGCATTGCGCAAGCGAAGAAGCTTCAGGGCAAGGAGCTTAGTTACAATAATTACAACGACGCCGATGCCGCACTCGAACTTGTGAGTGAGTTTCGCGATGGACCGCCGACGGTCGTCATTGTCAAGCACGCCAACCCGTGCGGTGTCGCGACCGGCAAGACGTTAATTGAGGCCTATAAAGCGGCGTTGGCATGTGACCCCGTCTCGGCTTTTGGAGGGATTATTGCTGTCAATCGCCCGCTCGATGGGCCTACGGCGGAAGCGATCAGCGGAATTTTTACCGAAGTGGTCGCGGCCCCCGAAGCCGATGAGGCGGCGCGCACGGTTTTTGCCAAAAAGAAGAATCTGCGACTTCTCCTCACCGGTGACCTCCCCAATCCAGCGCGAACGGGCATGATGGTGAAGAATATTGCAGGCGGCTTTTTGTTTCAGTCACGGGACAACGGCGAAGTGAGCGCAGACCAACTAAGGACGGTTACGAAGCGCGCGCCGACACCACAGGAACTAGCTGATTGTCGCTTCGCCTGGACGGTCGCAAAGCACACGAAATCGAACGCGATCGTCTATGCGAAGGATGGAGCCACGGCCGGCATTGGCGCCGGGCAGATGAATCGGCTCGAATCAGCGCGAATTGCCGCGTGGAAGGCCAAAGATGCTGCCGAAAGGGCGGGGTGGGCAGCACCGCGCACGATTGGCTCCGCCGTCGCGTCGGACGCGTTCTTTCCGTTCGCCGATGGCCTGCTGGCTGCCGTTGAAGCCGGCGCAACCGCTGTCATTCAGCCCGGTGGCTCGATCCGTGATGATGAGGTGATTGCCGCTGCCGATGCCGCTGGATTGGCGATGGTATTTACCGGTATGCGCCACTTTCGGCACTAACGCTGCCCGCTAAAGTTTCAGGAGCAACTGACGCGCGGCGGCGCTTTCGGGAAGGTCTAGACGTGCGGCGAGCGGTGCGAGCAGTTTCCGAACAGCCGCCGTCCGTCCTTGTGCCTGATAGGCACTTGCGAGTTGCAGCCGCAATATGGGACGGTCGGGTGCGACGGATACCGCCTTTTCCATCAGCGCGATACCAGCGGGCTGATCCTGCCCTGTCTCAAACAAGAGCCAACCATAAGCGTTGCTGATAGCTGCATTGGCTGGCTGGAGTGCGTAGGCCGCGCGAGCGTATGGCAACGCGCGGGTTGGCTTACCCAAATTGAACCAGCACCACGCCAGATTATTGAGCAAATTGGCATCACTGTTGCCAAGGCGCGCGCGTACATTCTCCAGTCGCGCAGCGGCACTCGCCCATCGCCCGGCTTGTATATCAAGCGACGCCGCTAGATTGAGAGCCGCCAGATTGGTGGGGTTTTGGTCAAGAAATGTCGCGAGCGACTCGGCCGCACCGCGCGGGTCGTTGTCATGATCGAGCGCATTGACGAGCCGCATCACAATCGGTTCGGTGAGCGTGATTGCGGCTGCCCGACGATATTCAGCGACCGCGAGGTGGTAATGCTTGAGTGCCATTTGTGCATCGCCAACCAATATATGCGCCAGCGGCACGCCAGGGTTGAGCGTAGCGAGGTTTTGCGCCTTGCCAAGCGCATCGTCATAGTGGTTGGTGAGCATCAGCCCCTGAATGAAGGGTACGGCATTGTCGGCATTATTGGGCGTGTCGCTATCGTTGCGCGCGAGCAGCGTGATCGACTCGTTCGGGTCAAATGGCGTGGCATCACCGCGAGAGGGCTTGGCTGCGCGGTCCAAATACCGCGCCGCGGCCGCGCGATCATCCACATTCTCATAGGCGCGCGCGAGTGTGACCAGCGTATAACTGTCGGCATCGGGGCGATCTGCGATCGCCCTCAAAGTTTCAATCGTGGCATAGGCGTCTCCCGATTGAGCGTAAATGGCACCAAGCAGACGACGAGCACGAATATTTTGCGGTTGTGCTTCGACAAGCAGCTTGATCGCGCTCAGCGCCTGCTCGGGGTTATCAGATTGCATTTCGACAATGCCGTGCAGCAGAATATATCCGGGCAAATGATCGAGCGCAGGGCTGCAATGATACAGCAGATCACGTGCCAGCTCGGGCTTATCGGCACGCATCGCCATCACCGCTTGAAGGTAAAATGCTTGCGGGTTGTTGGGTGAAATGGACAGCACGCGGCGCGTGGTTGCGAGCATGGCGCGCGCTTGCCCCGAGTCGCCCTGCGTTGCTGCGAGTTCGAGTAAGGCGGCGATATTATTTGGATCGACACGGAGAGCGCGCTGGAACCAGGGGAGCGCGGCGCGCAGTCCCTGTTGGTCTCGCGTCAACGACGCGGTGAGCAACAAGGCGTCGACGCTTTTAGGACTGAGCGCGACCGATTTTTGCGCGGCCAGAATTGCGCCCGCCAAATCGCCGTCGCGCGCGCGGGTGCGGGCAAGCTCTGACCATAAGTCGCCATCGTTCGGCGCCCGGACCAGCCATGTGCTCAACTCGCTCGCCGCCGCCCGCACATCGTTGCGCGCAAGGTCAGCTTTGATTCGAATTTTACTGGCGTAGAGCTGGAAATTACTGGGAATTTGGGCGGAGTCGGCCTCCCGCAACGCACGGTTCGCATCACCTTGAAGCAAATAGGCATGGGCCAAGAGATGGCGTGTCTGCGCCTCGGGCAGACCGCTGCGGCGCGCGATGAGGATGTCTTGCTCTGCCGCCAATCCATCACCTTTTTTGAGGTCGGCAAGCGTGCGATCAAGCGACGGTGCGGCCGCACGCATCGCCTGGCTTGCCAAGAAGCCCAACGCCAAGATCAATACCCACCGCAATCGCATCATCCGCTCAAATCATGCTGCTTCATCAAATCATAAAGTGTCGGACGACTGATTCCCAACAGCTTTGCCGCATTCGAAATATTGCCATCGGTGCGCGCAATGGCGCGCCGAATTGCTTTGTAATCCGCCACGTCGCGGACCGTTTTAAGGTTGATGACCTGGCCACTGTCATCATCGTCAAGGGTGTTAAGATCGAGATCGGCCGCGACCACAAATTTCCCTTCGGCCATGATCACGGCGCGCTTTATCCGATTTTCGAGTTCACGGACATTTCCCGGCCAGCCCCACGCATCGATCGCGCTCAGTGCGTCAGGCGCAAGGCCTTTGACAGCGGGATTCATTTTTGCGGCATAACGTCGGACAAAATGCTGCGCGATGAGTGCGGCATCACCTGGTCGCTCGGCGAGCGCTGGAATTTTGACCACGATTTCGGCGAGCCGGTAGTAAAGGTCTTCCCGAAAGCGCCCATCAGCGACCATCGTGTCGACGTCTTGGTGGGTGGCGCAAACGATTCGGGTATTGACAGGAATGGCCTTGCGCCCGCCGATCCGCTCAATAACGCGCTCTTGCAGAAAACGCAGCAATTTCACTTGCAGCGGTAGCGGGATGTCGCCAACCTCGTCGAGAAACAGCGTTCCCCCCTCGGCCTGCTCAATCTTCCCTTCGGTGGTTTTGACGGCGCCGGTAAATGCGCCCTTCTCGTGGCCAAAGAGTTCCGACTCGAGGAGGTTCTCGGGGATGGCTGCGCAATTGATCGCAACGAAGGCGCCCTTGCTGCGGTGGCTGGCGTTGTGCAGCCCGCGAGCAAGTAATTCTTTGCCAGTCCCACTCGCGCCGAGCAACATAACGGAGACGTCGGCAGTCGCCACGCGTTCGATGGTGCGCGCGACCTTGAGCATCTCGGGTGCCGCAGTGATCATGCTGCCGAGCACAGTAGAATCTTGCGGCGCGGCGCGCGCGAGCCGCTGATTGTCAGCCTCGATGGCATGGAGGTGGAATGCGCGCTGCACAATCATCCCCAATTCGTCAATATCAACAGGCTTTTGGTAGAAGTCGTAAGCACCGCTAGCGATCGCGCGCATCGCACTGCTGCGTTCGCCGTGCCCCGAGGCAATAATGATCTTGGTGTCGGGCTTGAGCGCAAGGATAGCATCCATCGTCGCGAAGCCCTCGGTCACGCCATCCGGGTCTGGCGGCAGTCCGAGGTCGAGTGTCACCACGTCGGGTTCATCGGCACGCACCGCATCGAGCGCGGCCTGCCGATCCCCGACGACCGTGACGTCATATTCTTCATAGGCCCAGCGCAACTGGCGTTGAAGCCCTTCGTCATCTTCAACGATCAACAATTTGGGGAGCGCTTTGTGTTTGGGCTCTTGGATCATGCGGCAATATCCTGCACTTCGTAAGACGTTAATTCGGCGGCGAGCGTGATGATGAAGGTCGTCCCTTTTCCGACGCGGCTCGTAACATCGAGCTGACCGCCGAGAGCGAGAATGAGCTGGCGGGCTTCATAAGCGCCAATGCCAAAGCCGCCGTCTTTGGTCGACGTGAAGGGCTTGAACAATTGTGTTCGAATAAAATCAGCACTCATGCCGCAGCCGTGATCGATCACGCTGATCCGAGGCGCGCCGTCATGAAGATCGACATGGAGAGTGATAGGGTCGCTCGGCGCGCTCGCCTCAATCGCGTTTTGAACGAGGTGGCCGAGCGCCTGTTCGAGGCGGATAGGATCAGCGATGCCGAAAAGGCTTGGGTCGCCAGTGATGACGATAGGATGTTGCGCGCGGCGGGGAGCTGCGACCGCATTCGCTAGAGCGCCTAACGGGATCGGGCGTGGTTCTTCGACACGGCCCTTATTGTGCTGCGACAAACGCGCGAGCAGGTCATTCATGCGCTTGGTGGAATTATGAAGTGTCGCGAGCATGTCTTGCTGAAAGGCGGGATTGCCGATGTGACGTTCGGCATTGCGCGTCACTAGGCTCAACTGGCTGACAAGATTTTTGATGTCATGCATAATGAAGGCAAAACGCCGGTTGAATTCGTCAAAACGTTGGACGTCGGAGAGGGTCTCTTGGCCCTTCGCTTCGGCGAGATACGACGCCACTTGGCGCCCGGCGACGCGAAGCAGATCAAAATCTTCCCAATCGAGCGTGCGGTCTAACAGAGGCCGATCCAACACAACAAGTCCCGAAAGTTGATCAAAATGGATGAGCGGGACAATGACCCAGGCGCGCGGTGTGGCGAGCAGCCACTCGGGAATGGCGCGGGCCTCATCGTCCGTCACGCGGTCCTGGCGCGCGGCGTCGAGTTCAAAAATGCGGCTCGTTGTGCCGAAATAATCGACGGTTTCCGGACCAGCGGCACGCATCGGAACGTCAATATCCGACCAGTTGAGTTGCGCGTGAAACACCAGTCCGCCGTTGGCATCGGGCACCAGCAAGATGCCTCCGCTCGATTCGGTAATATCCGCCACCGCTTTAATGACCCGCTGATTGAGCGCGGCGGCATTCTGTTCTGGACGCCCCAGCGTGTTGGTGAAGCGCAGCCACTCGGCGCGATAGTCGTAGCGGTGCTGGAAGAGGTGCTTGGCGAGCATCACGCGTGCCCAAGCCCGTATTCGCGCGTTGGGGAGAACGATCAGCGCGGCGAGCGCGGTCAAAAATACAAAACTAACCTGAAAGGAGCGCACTGCTTGCTCGCCAATCAGTTGTAAGAGCGCAGAGCCACCGACCATGACGATGAGATAGGCACCGATGGCGACCAGGCTCAACGATTGGAAGGTCGCCGTTCGCGAAAGCCGCACGGACGCTGCGTTTGACCGAATAACCCCTAGCCCCAACAATGGTGCGAGCAGCGCGATTACGGGCCCGCGCAGTGCGACCAATTCGGCTGGCATTTTGTGCGCGAGATACGCAATCGTGTCGAGATTAAGGTCGTACGCCCACATCACCGTGAGCGCGATCAGGGGCATGCGGATCGTGGTGCGGGTTTGCGGGGTGACCGCCGTATAGAGATTGTGTACGAGTACCAGCGCACCGACCGCAGTAATCATACGCAGAATGACGCTGGCAAAGAATGCAGCTTCAAGCAGGCGTGGCGACCCCGCGAGGGCAAGCGGGAGGAGATCGACAACCGCGCGCGCCACCAGCACAAAGATGATCACAAAGTAAAGTACAGTCACCGACGAAACACCCGTTTGCCACTGTTTGTCGCGTCGCCACAGGCTCAGAAGAAATCCGAGCCAGCCGAGATCGCGGACACTTTCGGTGAGCCAAGTTACGACCGAGCTTGCCCCTGCCGCTGCAAAGCACAGTGCCCAGAGGATCGTGGCTCCGCAGGCAATCATCAGCGGCGTGTTGGCGCGTGCGCTGCGCCAATACCGCCCCAGCCACATCAGCAGGAGCGCAAAAGCAACAGCTGTGCCGACATGACCCCATTCTCCCATGAAATTTAGTAACATCAACGCGCTCCGTCCGACCACAGCACGACGCGCAGCGTCTGCAATATGATGACCACATCGAGGAAAGGTGTGTAATTTTTGGCGTAATAGAGATCGTATTCGAGTTTGTGACGCGAATCTTCTAAACTGGCACCATAAGGATAGTTTACTTGCGCCCAGCCGGTAATACCTGGCTTTACCATATGGCGCTCTGCAAAATAATTAAGTTGTTCCGCGAGTTCGGCAACAAACGTCGGGCGTTCAGGGCGCGGCCCGACGAAGCTCATTTGTCCGACCAGCACGTTCCACGCTTGCGGCAGTTCATCAACACGGATTTTGCGAATGATTTTGCCGATTCGGGTCACGCGGGGATCGTTTTTTTGCGCCCAGACTGCTTCGCCGCCCTTTTCGGCATCGTTGCGCATTGAGCGTAATTTGAGCAAGTTGAACTCTTCGCCAAAGAGCCCGACCCGTGTCTGGCGATAAAGCGCAGGGCCTGGGCTCTCAAATTTGATGAGCAGCGCCGTGGCAAGTACGATTGGTAACGTGCCGATGAGCAGGACAAGACTGAACACGATGTCAAATAGCCGCTTCCCAATTGCCGAGAGCCGCCGTCCGCTCGAAAAGCCATCCGAAAAAATCAACCATGAAGGGTTGACACTATCCAGGTCGACACGCCCCGTCTCGCGTTCCAGGAAGGTCGAGATTTCATTGACATGGACGCCCGTGGTGCGCACGCGGATCAGATCATTAAGCGGGAGTCCATTCCGACGTTCTTCAAGCGCTAACACCAACTCACTCGCACCGAGCTGTACAGTGTGATCCGACAAATTATCGATATGTGCGCGGTTGATCGCACTCGGAATCACCTGCGCGCAATCGTTCATCGCGATATAGCCGACAACGCTAAACCCGGCGCCGGGCTCTTCGGCAAGCTTCCGGATACGCAATGCGCGCGGGCCCGCGCCCATCACGAGCACGCGCCGTTTGAATGCCTCGCCTCCGAGCAGCTTTCCGACCAGCGCGCGCAGCACGAACAAAAAGGCAAATGACAACAGCATCGCGTAGAGAAGGTTTGATCGCCATAATGTAGTGCCCGGCAATACAAATGCGAGCAAGGTGAGCAAGATGATCCCCAACGACACTGCGACCAGCAGCCGCGCGGAGGAGAAGCGCAATGATGTTAATGCATCGACGCCGTAAACTCCGACGGCGATCATTGCCACCTGCAAACTGAAGGCAAAACTGAGGAGTTGCGGCAGACGGTTGGCCATCGGCTCAATGTGCATACCAATCTCGCGCGCGCGCAGCACCCATCCCGCTTCAGCCGCGCAAATAAGCAGCGCACAGTCGCACATCGCCAGCAGCAGCACGGCATTAGGGATATAATGTTTGAACAAACGGATCACGGTACGCGCCTTGCCTTACACCTGACTGTAAAACTATCCGACAGTTATGACGATAGGGTTAACAGCATTGAATTTACGAGTGATTTGTTTCTGTCACAATTCCCCGCTACGGCACCACGTCCGATACGAGTGAGACCAAAGATGACTCTTAAAATGCGTATTATCCCGGTGATCCTCTCTGGTGGATCGGGCACTCGTCTCTGGCCGATGTCGACCGCAGCCTGTCCCAAGCAGTTTTTGGCGCTGACGGGAGATGAGTCAATGTTTGTACAAACATTGGCACGTGTCGATGATCCGACGCTGTTTGGCGCGCCATTGGTTGTCGCTAATGCCCGTCACCAATCACTCATTGTCGCACAATTAGGGGGGCGGGATGCGCGTTTGCTCCTTGAGCCTGCCGCACGAAATACCGCCCCCGCCATTGCGCTTGCTGCCGTCGCCGCCCCCGACACGCTGCTGCTGGTCATGCCGAGTGATCATGTCATTCTCGGGGTGCCGGCGTTTCGCGCTGCGATCGCGCGGGCCCTGCCATTGGCCGCCGATGGTTGGCTGTGCACGTTTGGGATCACACCCGAAGCCCCTGAGACGGGCTATGGTTATATTCAGCTGGGTACCTCACTAGCAGAGGGCGTGCATCAAGTTGCACGGTTCGTTGAAAAGCCCGACGCCGGGCGCGCTGCCGAGATGATCCACGCCGGCGATCATGTGTGGAATGGGGGCATTTTTCTGTTTCGAGCCGATGCCTATCTCGCTGCCCTTGCCGAGCATGCGCCCGCGATTCTGGCCGCCTGCGAAGACGCGATTGTGACCGCCGCACACGATGGAGTCGTTATTCATCCTAATGCCGTCGCCTTCGAGGCGTCGCCATCCGAATCGATCGATTATGCGGTCATGGAAAAGGCCGCGAAAGTGGCGGTTGTGCCCGTTAGCATGGGGTGGTCGGATGTCGGTTCATGGGATGCGCTTGCAACGCTGTCGGCGACCGATACCGACGGCAATGCGCTGAGTGGCGATATTGTCACAGTCGACACGCGCGATTGCATGATCAAAAGCGATGGGATCCGTATTGCCACGATCGGGCTCGAAGGTTTTACCGTGATCGCTTCGGGCAATGACGTGCTCATTATGCCCAAAGGTCATGCGCAGGCGGTTAAAACGGTGGTGGCGAAATTAGGCTAGCGAATGTGGCGTGTTTGCAACGGCGATTGATTGACACGTTACCGAAAATTGTCGGCATATGCCTGTAACTTGAGCAGCTTCGTGGCTGCTGGAACGATCACCGTCGCAAGTCCTTCGCGCGTCGCATAAGCCTGAGCGGCGTCGAGAGTGGGGAAGCTCAACCGTATTTGTTGGCGCGTGTCGCCCGAGCCTGCCCATCCCGTGAGCGGATCAGCGTGTTTGGCTTCCACCGGCTCATATTCTAGCAACCAATCGTGCGACGTTGCACGACCGGATTGCATTGCATTTTTGGGCTTTTGATAAATACGGGCTTGAGTCATGACAGCCTTAATAGGCCCGTGAAATCGCGAATTCAACTGCTTCGGTGAGCGCGGACTTCGCAGTGCTGGCACCGAATGCGCCGAGCGCATCAACGGCTCGGCCACCGAAATGCCGCGCGCGTGCCATCGTGTCGTTGATTGCGCCTGTCGCCTGCAGGAGCATTTTGGCTTGCGCGAGGTCATCGTCGGCGATGCGACGTCCCTCAATCGCGTCTCTCCAGAATTTTCGATCTGCATCGCTGCCTCGCGCATAAGCCAAAATGACCGGTAGCGTGACCTTACCATCGCGGAAATCGTCACCAACATCTTTGCCCATTGTGGCCCCATCGGACGCATAATCGATCGCATCGTCGACGAGCTGGAAGGCAATGCCCAGATTGCGGCCATAGCTGTCGAGCGCTTGCTCTACCGTGTCGTCACGTTCAGCGATAACCGCCGAAATCCGGCAGGCAGCGGCAAACAAGGCCGCCGTTTTGGCGCCAATAATGTCGAGATATTTATCCTCGCCGGTGCTGATTTGGCGCTGTGCCGTAAGTTGGTTGACCTCGCCCTCTGCGATCACGGCGCTGGCATTGGAGAGAATGCGCAGCACTTTCAGACTCCCGTCTTCCACCATCAGCTCGAATGAGCGGCTGAACAGAAAATCACCGACGAGCACTGAAGCGGGGTTGCCCCAAATCGTGTTCGCCGTCCGCCGCCCGCGCCGGAGGCCAGAGCCATCGACCACATCATCGTGCAGCAAGGTGGCGGTGTGGATGAACTCAACCGAGGCGGCGAGCTTGTGATGCCGCGTGCCCATATAATCGAGCAGGCTAGCGCAAGCGAGCGTGAGCATCGGCCGCATCCGCTTGCCGCCGCCCGCAATCAAGTGCCCTGCCAATTCGGGAATGAGCGGAATTTGCGACTGCATCCGCGCCAGAATTACACTGTTCACGGCGTTCATATCGCCCGCAACCAGCGCGATCAGCGGATCGAGCGAGGGGATATGTTCATTATGGATACGGTGAATCGTCGCGGTCATGCTGGCGTCTTAGCGGCGCGGCCATTCGTCCGCAAGCAGGCCAAAGATCATCGTGTCGCGGACATGCCCCGTCCAAGTGACCCGGTGTTTGCGCAGCGTGCCCTCATATGTCGCGCCGAGCTTGCGCACCGCCGCCTGACTGCGCCCATTGCGCGCATCAACGCGGAATTCGATCCGAGTATAGCCGCAGGCAAAGGCATGGTTGATCATCAGTCGCTTGGCAATCGCGTTGAACCCGGTACCGCGCGTGGCGGGGCTGAAATAGGTGCCGCCGATCTCTAGCGTGTGGTTAGGCGTGTCGATATTGAGATATGAGGTGAACCCAACGACAGCGCCGTGGTGGAGCGCAGCAAACTGAACCCAGGCGGTATTGGCTAACGCGCGATCAAAAGCCGGATCGAAATGCGCGCCCGACATGTTGAACGGGTAAATCTCCCACACCGCATCATCTTCGGGACATGCGGCACGCACACCTTCGCGATGCCTTTCGGTGAGCGGTTCGAGCCGGACATCAACAGTTTGAAGGACGGTGTTTAAGGCGCTATTGGTCAAGATCTTGCGCTACTTTGGGGTCGCGGAGCAGCTTGTCGATATGCCCGCCCTCATCAAAGCTCTCATCGGCGAGGAACTTGAGCTTGGCGGCGTATTTCATTTGCACGCGCTTGGCGACTTCCGATTGCAGATAGGCCGTGTTGGTGCGCAGCGCCTTGAGCACCGCCTCAACATTTTTGCCCATCAACGGGTGGATGAACACGGTGGCGTGGCGCAAATCAGGCGACATGCGCACTTCCGTCACGCTGATCGGCGTTTTCGAGAGCAGCTCATCATGCACATCGCCGCGCAGCAGAATGTCCGACAGCACGTGGCGCGCCTGTTCCCCCACACGCAGCAGGCGGACAGAACGGGTTTCGGATTTGGGGTCAATCGCTGCCATCCGTTATAGTACCCGCACGCGTTCCTCGACTTCGAAGGTCTCCAGGAAGTCGCCCTTCTTGATGTCGGTGGTGGCTTCGAGCGTGACACCGCACTCAAGCCCCGCGCGGACTTCGGCCACGTCATCCTTGAAGCGGCGCAGATTGCTGATCGAGCCGTTGTAGATGATGACATCGTCACGCGTGACACGTGCGCGTAGCGCCTTGCGGATATAGCCCTCTGTAACGAGAAGCCCCGCTGCCTTGCCATGTTTGCCGGCGGGGAAAACCTCGCGGATTTCGGCGCGGCCAACGACCGTCTCGAAATATTCCGGCCCAAGCTGCCCGGCCATTGCGGCACGAATATCATCGAGCAGATCATAGATCACATCGTAATATTTCAGCGCGACCTTGTTGCGCTCGGCAATCTCGCGTGCCTTGGCATTCGCACGAACGTTGAAACCGATGATGGGTGCGCCCGACGCGCCCGCCAAAGTCACGTCGCTTTCGGTGATGCCACCGACGCCCGAGTGCAGCACGCGCACCTTGATGTCGTCGGTGCTGATCTTGTTGAGCGAGGCGACAATGGCCTCGACCGAACCCTGCACATCGCCCTTGACGACGAGCGCATATTCCTGCGCCTGCTTGTCCTTGAACGCCGAGAACATGTCCTCAAGGCTCGCGGGCGCGTTGGTTGTGCGCTTGGCGGTGGCAAGATCGGCGCGGTAGGACGCGACTTCGCGCGCGCGCGCTTCGCTGTCCACCACCGAGAGCTTGTCGCCCGCGCGCGGTACACCACCGAGTCCGAGTACTTCGACCGGCATCGATGGGCCAGCCTGCTTCAACTGGCGGCCTTTATCATCGATGATCGCGCGCACC
>Ga0209583_10000372_pt1 | contig 14121 bp, 12 predicted proteins | sample Str014_FD_187201 | JGI IMG/M metagenome (GOLD analysis project Ga0209583, IMG submission 187201) | Freshwater sediment microbial communities in response to fracking from Pennsylvania, USA - Straight Creek_MetaG_SC_2014 (SPAdes) (version 2) | ecosystem: Environmental > Aquatic > Freshwater >... | reverse complement strand
GCCCCACCTGCTGCTGCGCTCGCGCGAGGCATTGATGGCGCACTTTCGCCCGCTGCTGGCCGAACATGGCCTGACCGAACAGCAGTGGCGCATCCTGCGCGAAATCGGCGAGCAGGGGCCGCTCGAACCGCGCCAGCTCTGCGAGACCTGCTCGATCTCGAGCCCCAGCATCGTCGGCGTGCTGGCGCGCATGGAAGAGACCGGCCTCGTCGTGCGCGAACGCATGTCGCACGACCAGCGTCGCGTCAAGGTGTCGCTCACGGCGAAGAGCCGCCGGACCGCACAGAAGCTGATCCCGTTGATCGAGCAGCGCTACGAGGTGCTCGAGAAATCGCTCGGGCTGCGTTCGATCCAGGAGGTCTACGACGCACTCGACGCCCTGCTGGCGCGCACGCCGCGCGCCGACGCGACCGCGGGCGGCTGACCGCCTCCGCCGCCCCCGAGACAACCCGGCGGTGGGCGCCGCGGCGGGGTGTCGGGCAGGCCACGGGCAGGCGGCCTTTGCGACTTGGGGATGACATTCGGCCGGCGAACTGCGTATCCTCCGCGCGATGCGCCGGCGCGCCGCGTCGGTTGCCCGCCATCCACCCCACGACAAAAAGAGTTCCTGCCCCATGCGTTACCGGATCGCCCTTTGCGGCTTCAGCGAATTCGAATACCGGGCGATGCACTATTCGTTTCTGCACCCGGCAGGCTTCACCGAATCGGCCTACGACGTGGTCGATGCGCTTTCCGACGCAGATTTCGCCGTCGTCGATGCCGACTCCTCGCCCGCCGTCAAGGGCGTGCTGCAATCCGGCCGCATCGCGCAAGCCGTTTTCGTCGGCGCAGCCGCCCCCGCCGGGGCCGGCTCGCATCTGCGTCGGCCGATCGACCCCACGCGGATCCTGCGCACGCTCGACGAGCTGACCGCGCGCCACACTTCTCCCGAGCCCGAGCCCGGGTTCGAGCCCGGGTTCGAGCCGGCGGCCTCCGCCGACACGTACCTGTCGACCCAACCGGGGCAGTTGCCCACGCTCGACGATGTGGTCGTGCTGCCCCAGGCGCCGATCGAGGCGGCAGCGATGATGCCGCCCACCGTCTCCACCTCGCCATCGCCGCAGAGCGCCGCGAAGGCGGCCGCGCGTGCCAAGGCGCGCCGTGCCCGGCTCGCCAGCGGTGGCGCCTCGGCGCCACAAGCCGAGCCGCTGTGCGATGTGCTCGTACTCGACGCCGACACGGTCTCGAACACGCTGCTGTGCGCGCTGCTGGAGCGCTTCGGTTTCCAGGCGCACGCGGTCGCCACCCACGCGCAGGTGTCGGCCCAGTTGGCGACGCGGCCGTTCGCGGCGGTCTTTCTCGACATGCCGCTCGACGACACCGGCGTGACGCTGCTGCAGCAGATCCGCGCGTTGCCGGCGCCCTGGCCCAACGCCGGGCCTGCCGTGCTGCTGGTCTCGGCGCGCCTCGACCCGGCCGACCGCGTGCGCGCCGTGCTCGCGGGCCTGACCGAGCCGCTCATCAAGCCACTCGCCCGCGGCGCCGTTGCACGCGCCCTCGAAGTCAGCGGCGTCGCGCTGCCGGCGGACGCGCGTCGGCATTGAGCAAGGCAGACGTGCGGGGGCCTTGCCTCGGCGACTGCCGATAGCACGTCAGCGGGTCGTCCTACAGCCCGGTCGAGCGGCGGCGAGCAAGCTGGTGGCCATCGATACGCCGCCACCACGACCACCACGTTTTTCGCCACTTCGCCCGGCGATGCAGGAAGACCCACCGATGAAGACCCTCGTTAGAGTCGCCCTTGCAGTTGCGCTGGTTGCGGGCTTGCCCTCGGTCGCGGCACTGGCCCAGTCGAGCGCACCCGTGCCTGCGCTGCCCGACCTGACGGCAGCCGCCGCCTCTGCGCCCGCAGCCGCATCGACCGCCTCCGCCACCGGGCCACGCCTGCGCAGTGCGGCCGAAACCGGCAACCGCGCGGTGGCGCCGGGCGATCTGCACCCGGAGCGGCCGGTTTCGCCCCAGATCAGCATTCCCTTCGGCAAGAAGCCGGCGCCGCCGACCAAGGGCGAGGAACGGATCGTGGGCCGTGGCAACGCGCCCGGTGGCATGGACGATGCCGCGGCCCGCTGCGAATCCCAGACCGACGAGCAGATGCGCGCCGCTTGCAGGGCCCGGCTCGAACGCGAGGCAAAGGGCAAGCTGCCGAACTGACCATCGCGCCACACGGCGCGTACAAGCCTGGCAGCATCCGAAACAGCCATCCGATAATTCTCGGATGACGATCGATCTCGACGCGTACTTCCGCCGCATCGCGTACACCGGCCCGCGCAGTCCGACACGTGAGGTGCTGGGTGCCATCTGCTCACGCCACACCGGGGCGATCCCGTTCGAGAACATGGATTCGCTGCTGGGCAGCTCGCCGCGGCTGGCGCCTGGCGCGTTGCAGGCCAAGCTGGTCGATGGTCGCCGCGGCGGCTACTGCTACGAGCAGAACGCATTGCTTCGACTGGTGCTGCTCGAACTCGGCATGCAGGTCACTTCGCTCGCGGCCTGGGTCGTCTGGATGGCCGCGCCCGATGCGCCGGTTCGCCCGCGCAGCCACATGCTGCTGAAGGTCGCGCTGCCGGCCGCGCCCGACGAGCATTTCCTCGTCGATGTGGGCTTCGGCGGCCACCTGCTCGGCGCGCCGCTGCGCTTCGTGCCGGGCCTCGTGCAACACACGTCGGGCGGCACCGAACGGATCGTGCAGGACGGCGACGTGGCCAGCCTCGAAGCCGAGTTGCCCGCCGGCTGGGTGCCGGTCTACCGGTTCACGTCCGAGACCTATCGCCCGGTCGACTACGAGCCGCTGAACTGGTTCACCGCGACGCACCCGGGCTCGATCTTTCGACACAACCTGCGTGTCGAGCGCCTGACGCCGCAGTTGCGCGCCACCTTGCTCAACGACAAGCTGAGCCTGCGGCCACGGGACGGCGCTGCGCAGACGCGCCGCATCGAGAGCGCGGCCGACCTGGCACAGGTGCTGGAGCAAGTGTTCGACATCAGCCCGCCGGTCGGGCCCGACGAACTGTTCGCCCGCATCCCGAAGGGCCTGGACACGGCCTACCTGCCGCCCGTGGCATAGCGGCCGGTCACGAATCATCACAAGGTCTGTGGAAGCCCTCTTGCGCCGGCCCGTGCCACGCGGTAACACTCGAACGATCGCAGTACCGATCCCGTCGAGACCCGCATGGACAACCGCCCCGCCCGCAAGCCGCTCTATACGTCGCTCTATTTCCAGGTCATCACGGCGATCGTGATCGGCGTGATCCTCGGGCACTTCTACCCGAGCACCGGCGAGGCGATGAAGCCGCTCGGCGACGGCTTCATCAAGCTGATCAAGATGATCATCGCGCCGATCATCTTCTGCACCGTGGTGGTCGGCATCGCCGGCATGGAAGACATGAAGAAGGTCGGCAAGACCGGCGGCCTCGCACTTCTTTACTTCGAGATCGTCAGCAGCATCGCGCTTGTCGTTGGCCTGGCGGTGATCAACGTGGTGCGGCCGGGCGCAGGCATGAACGTCGACCCCAGCACGCTCGACACCAAGAGCGTGGCCGCCTTTACCGGCCCGGGCAAGATGGCCTCGACGACCGAGTTCCTGTTGAACGTGATCCCGAGCACCGTGGTCGATGCGTTCGCCAAGGGCGAGATCCTGCAGGTGCTGCTGTTCGCGGTGATGTTCGGCTTTGCGCTGCACAAGTTCGGCGGGCGCGGCACGCTGGTGTTCGACTTCATCGAGAAGTTCTCGCACGTGCTGTTCGGCATCGTCGGCTACATCATGAAGGCGGCGCCGATCGGTGCATTCGGTGCGATGGCGTTCACGATCGGCAAGTACGGTTTAGGCTCGCTGGTCTCGCTCGGCGCGCTGATGGCCACGTTCTACGCCACCTGCCTGATCTTCATCTTCGCGGTGCTGGGCTCGATCGCACGGTTCAACGGCTTCTCGATCTGGAAGTTCATCAAGTACATCAAGGAAGAGCTGCTGATCGTGCTGGGCACCTCGTCGAGCGAGGCCGCGCTGCCGCGCATGATGGTGAAGATGGAGAACCTGGGCGCGAAGAAGTCGGTCGTGGGCCTGGTGATCCCGACCGGCTATTCGTTCAACCTCGACGGCACCTCGATCTACCTGACCATGGCCGCGGTCTTCATCGCGCAGGCCACCAACACACCGATGACGATCATGCAGCAGGTCACGCTGCTGCTGGTGCTGCTGCTCACCTCGAAGGGCGCGGCCGGCGTGACCGGCAGCGGCTTCATCGTGCTGGCGGCCACGCTGTCCGCCGTCGGCCACGTGCCGGTGGCCGGGCTCGCGCTGATTTTGGGCATCGACCGCTTCATGTCGGAGGCCCGTGCGCTGACCAACCTGATCGGCAACGGCGTGGCCACGATCGTGGTCGCGAAATGGACCGGTGACCTCGACACCTCCCGGCTGGCGCGCGAACTCGACCAGCCCACGAGCATCGAATCCGACCAATTCGAGGCGGAGCTCGACCAGAGTTCCGCGCACATGCCGGGCACCACCGCGCGGCCGGGCATCTGACCGGCAACGCCCACCGACAAAACGTTCCATCACGAAGGAGAGACAAGCATGGCAGCACAACAACGCGTGGTTCTGGTCACGGGCGGCATGGGCGGCCTGGGCGAAACGATCTCGACCAAGATGGTCGACGCCGGCTACAAGGTCGTCGTGACCTATTCGCCGAGCAACACCAAATCGGCCGACTGGATCGCCGACATGAAGAAGAACGGCTACGACATCACCGCCGTCGCCTGCGACGTGGCGGATTTCGATTCCTGCACGAAGGCCGTCGCCGAGGTGCAGGGCAAGGTCGGCGCGGTCGACATCCTGGTCAACAACGCCGGCATCACCCGCGACACCACGTTCAAGAAGATGGACAAGGTCAACTGGGACGCGGTGATGCGCACCAACCTCGACAGCCTGTTCAACATGACCAAGCAGGTCGCCGACGGCATGGTCGAGCGCGGCTGGGGCCGCATCATCAACATCAGCTCGGTCAACGGCAGCAAGGGTGCCTTCGGCCAGACCAACTACTCGGCCGCCAAGGCCGGCGTGCACGGCTTCAGCAAGGCGCTGGCGCTCGAGGTCGCGAAGAAGAACGTCACCGTCAACACGATCTCGCCCGGCTACATCGGCACGAAGATGGTGACGGCAATCCCGGAAGACGTGCTCAACACCAAGATCCTGCCGCAGATCCCGGTCGGTCGCCTGGGCAAGCCGGAGGAAGTGGCGGGCCTGGTGATCTACCTCGCCTCCGAAGAAGCTGCGTTCGTCACCGGCGCCAACATCGCGATCAACGGCGGGCAGCACATGCAATAGGAATGTCCGCCCCTCGCCCGACGCGTACGTCGGTCGATCCCCCGAGGGGATGCGGGCCTGCTTGGGGCGGCCCGGCGCCAGTCCCGCGACACTTCGAAAACCACCTGAAAGGAACAACGAGATGATGAAGGCAGGGATCGACCAGGACGCGATCGTCAAGATGTTCTCGGAGGCCACGGCGAAGCAGGGTGAGGCGCTGCGCACGGCGGTTTCCGACGCGACGCTGAAGGCCCTGCAGGGCCGCGAGCTGACGATGGAGAACATCAAGAAGGTGCTCAAGAGCGTGACCAACGCGGCCACGACCGGCGCTGCACAGAACGTGGCCAGCCCGGCCGACGTGGAGGCGATGCTGACCAAGGCCTTTGCCGGCATGGACGCGGCACTGCTGCAGGCCGTCGAGGCCAATCGCAAGGCGCTGCAGCAGTTCGTCGACCAGGGCACGAGCCTGCAGGAGAAGCAGCTCAAGGGCGCGCTCGCCAACATCGAGAAGATGGAAGACACCTTCTTCGCGACCGTGACGCAGGCCACCAAGGGCATCAGCGGCCCGATGCAGGCACCCTGGGAGCACGTGCTCAGCGCGATGAAGCTCAAGGGCACCGACACCGGCGCGCAGGCGACGCAAACGCTCGAGCAACTGGTCGCGCAGACGCAGACCGCATTGCGCGACAGCCGCGCCGCGACCGCGAAGACCGCACAGGCGATGCTCGACGGCTACGCGGCGCTGGTCAGCGGCGTGCTGATCGGGATGTCGGAAGGCTTGCAGTCTGCAGGCACCGAAGCGCCGGCCGCGAAGACAAAGAAGAAATAGCGTATCAGCCGCGACCTTGGATTACACCTACCATCCCCGGCCGCGCTGATGCGCGGCCTTCTTTTTGGAGACAACCCCATGAGAATCGTCCACGCACTCCCGCTCGGCCTGGCGTTCGTCGCCGGCCTGGCCGCCTCGCCCGTCGCGCAGCGCCTGCTGCCCGATTCGCACGCGCAGGCTTCCGCGCCCGCGGTGGCTTCGACCTTGGCACCGATGATCATGGACGTGGCCGCGCTGAAAGACGCCGACCTCGGCGCCACGCCGAATCCGGATCTGCGCTCGAAGGGTTTCGTCGCGACGCCGAACGGAACGATCGCGGTGCAGATGGGCAACGTCGCCAAACACTTCCACAGCAATGCCGACGAGATCCAGTACATCGTCGAAGGCAGCGGCACCGCGTGGCTCGGCAGCGAGAAGCGCGAGATCCGGCCCGGCATGCTGATCATCATCCCGCGCGGCACGCACCACGCCGGCACCGAAGCGACCAGCGGCCGCTTCAAGGCGATCGCGATCAAGCTGCCGCCGCAAGACCCGAAGGACACGACCTTCGTCAACTGAACCGAACCGAAAGAAGACGCGCTCGAATGGACATCGGGATCGATCTCGGCACCTCCGAAGTGAAGGTCGTGCTGCTCGACGGCGCGCAGCGTGTCGTCGGCCAGGCGCACAGCGCGGTGGCGATCTCGCGGCCGCAGCCCTTGTGGTCGGAACAGGATCCGCACGACTGGTGGGCCGCCACCGTCGCCGCTCTGGCGCAGCTGCGCGCGGCGTATCCGAAGGAATATGCCGCGGTGCGCGGCCTGGGCCTGTCGGGCCACATGCACGGCGCGACCCTGCTCGATGCGAACGACCAGGTGCTGCGCCCGGCGATCCTGTGGAACGACGGCCGCAGCCACGCCGAGTGCGCCGAGCTCGAACGCCGCGCGCCCGAGAGCCGCCGCATCACCGGCAACATCGCGATGCCGGGCTTCACCGCGCCGAAGCTGATGTGGGTCGAGCGGCACGAGCCCGACACCTTCCGCCGCACCGCGCGCGTACTGCTGCCGAAGGACTACCTGCGGCTGCGGCTGACCGGCGAGGCGGTCTCCGACATGTCGGACTCGGCCGGCACCCTGTGGCTCGATGTCGCGAAGCGTGAATGGTCCGAGACGATGCTGGCCGCGACGCACCTCGAGCGCTCGCACATGCCGCGGCTGGTCGAAGGGAGCGAGGCGAGCGGCACGGTCTCGGACCGCGCCGCGTCGGAGCTCGGGCTGCCGGCCGGCGTGGTCGTCGCCGGCGGGGCCGGCGACAACGCGGCCAGCGCGGCGGGCATCGGCGTGGCGGCGCCGGGCACGGCGTTCCTGTCGCTGGGCACCTCGGGCGTCTACTTCATCGCCAACGCCGCGTTCTCGCCGAACCCGGCGCGCGCGGTGCACGCGTTCTGCCATGCGTTCCCCGGCACCTGGCACCAGATGACCGTGATGCTGACGGCCGCGAGCGCGCTGCGCTGGCTGCGCACCGCGACCGGCGCAGAGAGCGAGGCGCAACTCGTCGCCGAGGCGCAGGCGCTGACCGAAGGCAGCGCGGTGCCGATGTTCCTGCCCTACCTCTCCGGCGAGCGCACGCCGCACAACGACCCGCACGCATCCGGCGTGTTCTTCGGCCTCACGCACGACCACGGCCGCGGCCACCTCGCGCAGGCGGTGCTCGAGGGCGTGGCGTTCGCGTTCCTCGACGGCCAACAGGCCCTGCTCGATGGCGGCGCGCAGATCGACACCGTCACGCTGGTCGGCGGCGGTTCGCGCAGCGGGCCGTGGGCGCAGCTGCTGGCCGACACGCTCGGCCGCACGCTCGATCGCCGCAGCGGCGCCGACGTGGGTGCCGCGCTCGGTGCCGCGCGCCTGGGCCGACTCGCGCGCACGAACGAGCGCGTGGCCGACGTGTGCACCGCGCCACCGGTGACCGACAGTTTCGTGCCGCGTCCCGCGCGCACCGAAGTGCTGGCGACCCGTCATGCGAAGTTCCAGCGGCTCTATGGCGCGCTGAAGGCCGAGATGGCGATCACTTCGCCGGGCTGAACTTCTACGGACCGAAAAGCCCGGCGAGGTTCAGCGTGCCGATGAACGCGTTGAGCCGGCGCTGCATGAAGTCGGCCTGGACCGTGTCGGTGTCGCCGAATTCGAGCAGCTTCGCGCTGCGCGGATCGTCGCGCGGCCAGCGCGCGGCGTCGGTGGGCACCGGCGTGCCGGTGCTGGCGAAGTCGAGCCAGTGCTGGCTCACGCGCTGCGCGGCAGCGCGGTCTTGCGCGGTGGCGGGCGCACCCAGGCAGCCACAGCCCGCCAGCGTGGCCATCGTGAAGGGAATCTCGGCACCGTGGGGCACGCCGGCCTGCTGGCCGCGAACGCCTTCGCCGACGTAGCCGTAGTAGTAGCGCCAGGTCGGTGCGCGGCTCGAGTGCAGGTAGGCCAGGCGGCGCGCGAATGCCGTGAACACGAGATCGCGTGCCGTCTCGCGGCCGAGTTGCGCGTCGGTCAGTTCCTTCGGATACAGCGACTTCACCGCGATCCGTGCGACGCCGAGCTTCTTCACGAGCGCAGCCGGGTCCATGCCGAAGGCGCCGGCGACGCTGCCGTCGTCGCTGGTGTTGCCGATGATCAGAGGCAGCTTCGCTTCGCTGCCCTTCTGGAAGCTCGCGAGGATCGGCTGCGGCAGCGCCCTGTCGCCGACCACGAAAGAAGGCGCGAGCGACTCTGCCTTGCCGTCGAGCGCAGCGAACGCCTGCGCCGGGACGGCGCGCAACTCCGCGGCAGTCGCCTTCGCGCCGTTCAGCTTCAGCGCGGTTGCGACGTTCGCCGCCGTGGCGCGCGCCTTCGCGAGCGTGTGGCTCGGAATGCCGTACGGGCTTTGCGCGATGCCCTTGTGGAACAGACCGCTCGCGAGCGGCGAGGTGAACAGCGCCAGCACGCTTTCGGCACCGGCCGACTGGCCGAAGACCGTCACGTTGTCGGGATCGCCGCCGAAGTTCGCGATGTTGCGTTGCACCCAGCGCAGCGCGGCGATCTGGTCGAGCAGGCCGAAGTTGACGTCGCCATCGCCTTCGGTCGCCAGCGACGGGTGCGCGAAGAAGCCGAGCGCACCCAGGCGGTAGTTGACCGTCACCACCACGGCGCCACGCGCGGCGAGCGCGGCGCCGTCGTACACCGGCAGGCCGCCCGAGCCGAAGACCAGCGCACCGCCGTGGAGCCAGACCATCACCGGCCGCTTCAGAACGGCGCCCGCTTCGGGCACCGGCGCCCAGACGTTCAGGAACAGGCAGTCCTCGCTCGTCGGCCGCGGGTCGCCGCCGTTGGCGATCGACAGCTGCGGGTTCTGGATGCACGAAGCGCCGGGCTGCAGCGCCGGCCGCACGCCGAGCCATGGCAGGACACGCTGCGGGTCACGCCAGCGCAGATCGCCGATCGGCGCGGCGGCGTAGCGGATGCCCTGAAACGCGTTCACGCCACCGTCGAGCCGGCCCTGGATGCGGCCACCGTCGACGACCACTTCGGGCGACGGCGCCGCGGCGATCGACCCGCCCGGCAACGCCATCACGATCAGCCGGACCAGCACGGCGCACACCTTCCATCCAGACCATCTCATCGCCGCTCCTTGCATGCGCAGGCATGCGTGCCCTAAAGTCGATCGAGAAGCGGCGCATTGTCGCCAATCGCCACACCCTTCACGGAGACACCATTGGCCGTCGCCCCGCGCGCCCGAACGTCCGATTTCTTCAGCCCTGCCGAGTGGGCCACCGTCAGCGCGCGCTCGTCGTGGCGCGGGCTGTGGTGTGTGGCGCACTGCTGGGCGGTGATCGGCGCGGCGATGTGGGTCGGCGCGCGCTGGCCGGTGACGATCCCGCTCGCGATCGTCGTGATCGGCACGCGGCAGCTCGGTTTGTTCGTGCTGATGCACGATGGCGCGCACGCGCTGCTGCACCCGGATCGGCGCGTCAACGACTGGGTCGCGAACTGGTTGTGCTCGTTCACGCTGCAGGCTTACCGGCCGTACCACTTGCAACACCACCGCTTCGTGCAGCAGACCGAAGACCCCGACCTGGTGCTGTCGGCGCCCTTCCCGATCACGCGCGCGTCGTTCGCACGCAAGGTGCTGCGCGACCTGACCGGCCAGACCTTTGTGAAGCAGCGCTTCGGGCACTACCTCGACCGGATGAGGGCGCGAGGGCCGGGCGAATCCGCACTCGCCCTGTTGACGCAGGAGCTGGCGAAAGACCGCCGTTTCCTGCTCGGCAACGCGCTCGGGTTCGCGTTCTTCGCGGCCGCCGGGGGGTGGTGGATCTGGCTTGCCCTGTGGCTGCTGCCGATGGCGACCTGGCTGCCGCTGGTCAGCCGGATCCGCAACATCGCCGAACATGCGCTGATCCCGCAGAACGAGGCCGACCCGCTGCGCCAGGCGCGCACCACGCACGCAAACTGGCTCGAACGTGCGCTGGTCGCGCCGTACTGGGTCAACTACCACGCCGAGCACCACATGTTCACGCAGGTGGCGTGCTGGAACCTGCCGATGGCGCATCGGCTGCTGACCTGCCGAGAAGCGGGCACCGGCCTGGAAACCGAGCGCAGCTATGCGGCGCTGCTGACCCGCGCCTGCGCAGCCTGATGACTCATCCTCGCTGGCCCGAAACGACAAACCCCGCTGGACCTTGCGGCTCAGCGGGGCGGGTGGCTCTCGCCACCGTTTGGAACTCCGGAGGAATGAGGTCCAGGGTTCCTATAGCGCAGTGACTGCGCCGGTTGGATTGCCTGCATGCAGGCCTCCTTAAGTTAGACCATGCACCTGCCGCCTTCAAGCGCCGCGAACTAGCGTGTGCCCTCTTGTCACGGGGTCGGTTTCATGATGGCCGCCAGCAAGCCTTGCACGCGCTGTTCGACCGCGGCATCCATCCGGATCGCCCGCCCCCATTCGCGGCTGGTTTCGCCGGGCCACTTGTTGGTCGCGTCCAGGCCCATCTTGCCGCCCAGGCCGCTGACGGGCGAGGCGAAATCGAGGTAGTCGATCGGCGTGTGTTCGACCAGCGTGGTGTCGCGCACCGGGTCCATCCGTGTCGTGATCGCCCAGATCACTTCCTTCCAGTCGCGGATGTCGATGTCGTCGTCGGTCACGACGATGAACTTGGTGTACATGAACTGGCGCAGGAAGCTCCAGATGCCGAACATCAGCCGCTTCGCGTGGCCCGGGTAGCTCTTCTTGATGCTGACGATCGCCATCCGGTAGCTGCAGCCCTCGGGCGGCAAATAGAAGTCGACGATCTCCGGAAACTGCTTCTGCAGGATCGGCACGAACACCTCGTTCAGTGCCACGCCGAGGATCGCCGGCTCGTCGGGCGGCTTGCCGGTGTAGGTGGAGTGGTAGATCGGATCGGTGCGGTGCGTGATGCGATCGATCTCGAACACGGGGAACCAGTCCTGCTCGTTGTAATAGCCGGTGTGGTCGCCGAACGGGCCTTCCAGCGCATGCAGGTAGCCGCCCACCTCTTTCGTCTGCACGCCGTGCTCACTGACGCCGACGAATCCCTTGGCCGCAACTGGGATTCGCCCTTCGAGCACGAACTCGGCGCTCGCCGGCACCTGCAACATTACCCCGGCGTCGCCGACGTTCGAGTCGGCCAGTTCGGTGCGGCTGCCGCGCAGCAGGCCGGCGAACTGGTACTCCGACAAGGTGTCGGGCACGGGCGTGACCGCGCCGAGGATGGTCGCCGGGTCGGCGCCGAGCGCCACTGCGATCGGAAACGGCTGGCCGGGCTTGGCGAGCGCGAAATCGCGGAAGTCGAGCGCGCCGCCGCGGTGGGCGAGCCAGCGCATGATGACCTGGTTCCTCGCGATCACCTGCTGGCGGTAGATGCCGAGGTTCTGGCGTGCCCGCGCCGAGGCGCCGCCCTGCGGGCCGCGCGTGATCACCAGGCCCCAGGTGATCAACGGGCCGGCGTCTTCGGGCCAGCAGGTCTGCACCGGCAGCAGGCCGAGGTCGACCTCCGCGCCCTGCAGCACCACCGCTTGACAGGCCGGCCTGCGCACGGTCGAAGGCTTCATGTCCCAGAGCGCCTTGGCCATGCCGATCAGCTTGCCGGCATCTTTCAGCCCCTTCGGCGGCTCGGGTTCCTTCAGGCTGGCGAGCAGGCGGCCGACGTCGCGCAGCTCGCCGACATCTTCCGCCCCCATGCCCAGCGCGACCCGTTTTGGCGTTCCGAACAGGTTTGTCAAGGCCGAAAATTTGTAACCTGCCGGATTCTGGAACCACAAAGCCGGCCCACCGGCGCGCAAAACGAAGTCACTGACCGCTGTCATCTCGAGCCGCGCCGACACTGGCTCTGCGACGCGCCGGAGCTCGCCGACCCGCTCCAGACCGTCGATGAACTCGCGCAGATCTCGATATTTCATACTTATTAGTAATTACAAGACCGTTTGATAGGCTTGACCGGTTATGAAGCAGCTTGCTAGATTCCGGCCTCTTTGTGACCCCGTCAGGAAAAACCCGTGAATCGCATTGTTGGGATGCACGCTTCACGGCTTGTCGGGACCAGCTGACCGGTTCGGCCTTTTTCCGAAGTCGTTCGCCGACCGTCAGCCAACAATTATCGCCGCCGCCCTGGTGGCGCACGGGCTCACCGAGCCAGCGCGATCACCGGGCGACCTGGCGAGAGAAGGAGTGAACGATGGCATTCAGCCAAAAGATGCGGGCGGCGCGCGGCGCCGCCGCGCAGTCGGGCCGAGGGCTTGCGAGCCTGGTGCGCTCGGTGCGCACCGCCTCGGCGCAATCCACCGCCGTGTTCCTGAAAGACGTGGGCCAGGGCCTGCTCGAGGTCAGTCACAACACGCTGGCGTTGGTCGGCCTGCTGCTGGCTGGCGTGCTGCTGTTCGCCGCCGGTCGCGCCGACATCCGCCACGAAGCCGAGGCCTGGACGCTCGGCTGGCTGCAGGCCCGCCAGGAGGCGCGTGCCGAGCCGGTCGATCCGTTGATCGCCGAGCTCAGCGAGCCGGACGCGATCGCTCGGGCGACCGCCTCCGACCCCCGCGAGCTGAGCCGCCAGCAGGCCGCCGTCGCCGTCTGGCTTTCGCGCCGCTATCACGTGGCACCGGAGCCCGTGAGCCGCCTGGTGCAGGAGGCCTGGAGCGTCGGCCAGAAGGCCGGCCTCGACCCGACGTTGATCCTCGCGATCATGGCGGTCGAATCCAGCTTCAACCCGTTCGCGCAGAGCGCCGTCGGCGCGCAGGGCCTGATGCAGGTCATGACGAAGATCCACAACGACAAGTACGAAGCTTTCGGCGGCAACCACGCCGCCTTCGACCCGGTGACGAACCTGCGTGTGGGCGTGCAGGTGCTGAAGGAGTGCATCTCGCGCGCCGGGGGTCTGGAGGCCGGGCTGCGCTTCTACGTGGGCGCTGCCAACCTGGGCGACGACGGCGGCTACGCCGGCAAGGTGCTGGGCGAGCAGAGCATGCTGCGCATGGTCGCCGCCGGCAAGAACGTGCCGCTGCAACGGCCGATCCTGACAGTGGCTCCGGCCGCGCCGAAGCCCGACACCGCGATCGAGACGACGATCAAGACCGAGCCGGCGCCGGCGGTTCCTGAGCAGATCGCGCTGCTGCGTTGATCGCCGGAGGCTCCGCTACACTCGCAGAGCCGCGCGACTGGCGATGCGGCCCCTCTTCCGTTCTTCCAAAAAAGAAACGCGAAGCACCGGGGGCCTGAGGTGGGTTACCACCGGGAAGCGCGGTCGGCACCTGCGTCGGCAGGCCGCCGTTCAGCCGTTCGCCTGGGCAGCCTCGAAGTCGCGCGCAGCACGCGTGCGTTTCAAGCTCGAGGACTTCGCTTGTAGAGGACTGCCAATCATGTTTGAACGCGCTCAATCGACCATCGCCAACGTCGACCCCGAACTTTGGTCCGTCGTCCAGCACGAGAACCAGCGCCAGGAGGCGCA
>Ga0209583_10000371_pt1 | contig 14122 bp, 16 predicted proteins | sample Str014_FD_187201 | JGI IMG/M metagenome (GOLD analysis project Ga0209583, IMG submission 187201) | Freshwater sediment microbial communities in response to fracking from Pennsylvania, USA - Straight Creek_MetaG_SC_2014 (SPAdes) (version 2) | ecosystem: Environmental > Aquatic > Freshwater >... | reverse complement strand
TGGTGGTATCACAATATGACCAGCGTGCTTCAGCCCGGCATTGCCGAGATTTCCAACCAGTTGGAGTTCGATGACGACGTGGCCTTTCAAGCCAAGCGCAAGCTCTATGATTACGCCCGCTTTTCACCCGAAAAGCCTTTCGCTTTGATGGTATCTTTCACCCACCCGCATGATCCTTACGCCGCACGCAAGAAGTTCTGGGACATGTACAAGGACGAAGACATCGATCTGCCCGCCGTGCCCCACATGAAACGCGCCCAACTCGATGCCCATTCGCAAAGGCTTTATGATGTGTCTGCGATGGACGACTACACGGTGTCTGAGGCCGATATCCGTGCCGCCCGCCACGGCTATTATGCCAATATTTCCTACGTCGATAACTTGATCGGCCAATTGCTCGATACGTTAAAAGAACTCGGGCAACTTGAGAACACTATCGTCGTTTTCACCTCAGACCATGGTGACTTTCTGGGCGAGCGCGGGCTGTGGTACAAGATGAGTTATCTCGAACCCTCCGCTCATGTGCCGCTGATCATCTGGCATCCACCGGGCTTCAAGCCGCGCCGTGTGAAAGAGCCTGTCTCTCTGGCCGACATTATGCCCACACTTTCACATATCGGGGGCTCGGACAATCTCGCCAAGCCCGTGGATGGCCGCTCGCTCTTGCCATTACTGCAAGGTGCAAAAGAAAATCCAGACGCAACAGCTTGGGGTGAATATCTCGCCGAAGGAGCAGTGGCCCCCATGTATATGCTGCGCCGTGGCCCGTGGAAATTCATCCACTCGCCCGCCGATCCCGATCAGCTTTTCAATCTCATTGACGATCCGAACGAGTTGCACAATTTGGCCACGTCTCACCCCCTCGCGAAGAAATTCCGCAGCGAAGTCGAAGCCAAGTTCAACATCGCGCAAATCCACGAACAGGTTTTGCAAAGCCAGCAGGCCCGCTTGATGATGTTTGAAGCGATGAAACAGGGCCATCATTTCCCGTGGGATTTTCAGCCACTGCGTGACGCCTCCGAACAATATACCCGCAATCACATGAGTGTGACGGAACGCGATCTCAAATCAAGATTTCCACAGGCGCCGGACATTGAGGCAAAGCGAACACGCTAATTAAGCCCAAGGGTCAATCAAATCGAGACCACAATGTTCAAAGTCAGCCACATTGCGAGTCGCAAGCTGCATGCCACTGACCAATGCGACCGCAGCGATTTGCGCATCCGCCGTGCTGATCGGGCGACCCAACTGCTTCCTTAAGCCGCTGATGAGGCCATAGCGCTTTGCAGCAGCACTGCCGAAATCGATAAGACGACCATCGAAGTCCGATTCAATGATTCCATTAATATCATCGCCAATGGCAACACGCCGTTTGCCAGGAGGCAGATGATGGAAACCCGCCCAGAGCTCACCTTCTGTGATCGTCGACAAAAAGAGAGCGTCAGAGTCTTGGCGGTCAAACCAATCCAGCACTTTGGAATTTGACAGTGGGCGCATCAGTTCTGAAACCACATTGGTATCAATGAGGATCATTCACCAAAATCCGGGATGGGGCGCTCTTTGGTTCTCGGCGGTAGATCCAGTTCAACGCCGCCATGACGCTGGAAGCGCTGGTGGATTGCGCGTCCAATGTTTCGCTTCGGCTGCGCCACATGGTCAATCGTCGCTTTGGCGACAATTTCACGCAATTCCGCTTCCATCGAGTGGCCTTTGGCAGCCGCCATCATTTTGAGCCGACGCCGCGTGGATTCGTCAACATTGCGAATGGTCAGAGTTGTCATGCCGTCATTGTAGTCATTGCTAGCATTGCTGTCAAATTCTCGATTAACCCAGCAACCCCTGCGTCACGGCATAATAAACACAAGCAAAAATGACCCCCGCCAAGACAGTCGTCACGCCCGCCTTAATCCACATCAAATGCTGCATTGGGGCGCCCGGCTCGTGTCCCTCTTCTACAGCAACGCCGGCTTCACCCGCGTTCTTCACACCAAAGGGCAAAGTCAAAAACAGCGTGACCCACCAGATCACAAAGTAAACCGCAATCATGCTAGTGATTTTCATGCCTGTTCCAATTCAATCAAGGTGCCAAAGAAATCTTTGGGGTGGATGAACAGCACGTGCTTGCCATGCGCGCCAATCTTCGGCTCGCCATTTCCCAATACACGGGCACCTTCAGCCACAAGTTGGTCACGCGCTTCGATAATATCTTCGACCTCATAACAAAGATGATGCATTCCGCCAGCTGGGTTCTTTTCGAGAAATGCGCGGAGGCTCGCAGCTTCGCCCAAGGGCTCGAGCAATTCGATCTTCGTGTTGGGCAGTTCGACAAACACCAAGCGCACGCCGTGTTCAGGCAGGCTTTGGGCCGCTGAAACAATGGCGCCAAGTTTTTTGCGGTAAGCCTGCACCGCTTCATCTAAATGAGGAACAACAAGTGCAACGTGGTTGAGCCGTCCAATCATGCGACCATCCTCGCGGTCAAGCCCTCGTAAAGCCAAGCCCGCGCTTGCGGCATGGCCACAGCGCGCGGTTGAAAAATATGTCGTTCCAAAAAATAGCCCGTCAACTGAAAGCCCGCCAGAATATCAGCTGCCGTCAAGCCTTCAGCGCCACGCAAAAATGCCGGAAGGCCAAATAGTTTGTCATGATATGGCGTGCCTGCTTGGCGCGAAACAGCTTTGCCTGAGCGCGGTGAGACATAAATCAAATCCTCTTTCGCGCCAGTCGATGCACATTGCGTGAGATCAAGCCCAAAGCCCAATTCATCAAGCAGGCCCATCTCCCAGCGCACCAGAAGGGCCGGCCAAAGATCATCATTTTCCATGGACGACAAAACCACATGTGCAGCATCATAGAGTTTCTGGTGTGGCTCACGCTCCGGCAATAATTGCGTGAGCGACATGAGCGAACTCATCCCCGCCAAGCGAAATGCATCAGCCAAAATAAACCCGGCTTTCAGATTCAATGCCTCAATTTGAAAAACCCCCAAATGTTCCTCAAGCCGTGCCCGCCACGTGGCCATCACCAAATTGCCCGGCTGCAACACAGGCCGCAGCTGACGCGATCTGCCGCCCCGCACCATGCCGAGGCATCGCCCATGTTCAGCCGTAAAAAGTTCAACAATGGCCGAAGTTTCGCCATGGGCGCGAACCCCGATGACAACCCCTTCATCGCGCCATTCCATCTCGCTCTAAAGCTCCAGCCCCATCATCCGCAAACGCTCGGGATCTTCCGCCCAGTTCTCACGCACTTTCACAAACAGAAAAAGGTGAACGCGGCGCCCAAATGACTCTTCCATTTCAGTGCGCGCCAATTGCCCAAGTACCTTGATCTGCTGCCCGCCCTTGCCCAGCACAATGGCTTTCTGGGTTTCGCGCGCCACAAAGATCGCCTGTTGGATTTTGACCGAGCCGTCCTTGCGCTCTTCCCACGTTTCAGTTTCCACCGTGGAAGCATAAGGCAATTCATCATGCAGACGTTCATAGATTTTTTCGCGTGTGATCTCCGCCGCCAGAAAACGCAAATGCACATCCGCGGTTTGATCTTCCGGGTAAAGCCAGTGGCCCAGCGGCATCAAAGCCGCCAAGCGTTCGCCAAGCTTCACAACACCAGAACCCGTAATGGCGCTCACCATAAAAGTTTCGCTGAAAGAATAGGATGCATTGAGTTCTTCTGACAGCGGCAAAAGTTTTTCAGCGGGGATTAAGTCAATTTTGTTAATCACCAAAATCGCTTTGATGTTCTGGGCTTTGAAATTCGCAATGATCGCTTGCGCCTCTTCATCAAGCCCGCGCCGCGCGTCAATCAGAAATACCACGGCATCGGCTTCCGTCGTCCCACCCCAGGCATTGCCGACCATGGCCTGATCAAGCTTACGGCGCGGTTTGAAAATCCCCGGCGTATCGACCAGCACAACCTGCGAAGGCCCATTGATATAAATTGCCCGAATCCGCGCCCGCGTGGTTTGCACCTTGTGGGATACAATTGAAATTTTAGCACCCACCATTTTATTGACCAATGTGGATTTGCCAGCATTGGGCGCGCCAATGATGGCCACAAATCCGCAATGCATTTCGGCTTCCACCATCAACGAAGTCCTTCTCGCGCAATAAAGGCCTGCGCAGCTACCATTTCGGCCGTTTGCTTTGAAGGCCCTTTGCCCTCAATGGTCGCCATCAAGCCAACTTGCAAGGCCACGGTGAAGAGCGGCGCGTGGTCTGGCCCTTGCGTGTTTGAAACACGGTAGGCCGGAAGCGGCAAAGCCCGGCCCAACGCCCATTCTTGTACGAAAGTCTTGGCATCTTTAAGGCTTGATGGCGCTGCCTCCAACAGCGCTTGCCACTGTTTCAAAATAAAGCCCCGCGCCACGTCCATGCCGCCATCAAGATAAAGCGCACCGATCAAAGACTCCACAACATCGCCCAAAACAGAAGTCATGCGCTGCACACCTTTGCGCTTTTCGATGCGGCCCAAGAGGATGAACTCATCCAGCCTCAGCGCCTCGCCGACCTGCGCGCATGTTTCAGCCCGCACCAGAAGTGAAAGCCGCGCCGCCAGTGGCCCTTCTTTTTCTGCGGGAAACCGATGGTAAAGCGCATCGGCAATCACCAGACTGAGAACCCGGTCCCCCAGAAATTCAAGCCGCTGATAATCATGCCCTGCCACCTCATGACTGCCATGGGTGAGTGCGGCTTGCAACAACCCGGTATCACGGAAAACATAAGCCAGCAGACTCTCAAGCGTTGGAGCCGCAGCCACCTCCATCAAAGTCAGCGCACCCTGTTGAAAAAGCGTGGCCAGCGGATTTCAAACGGCCAAGTCCATGGCTGGAACAACGAGGCGCTGGGCTTGAACGAGAAGAAAATCAAATCAGCCCGGCCCACGAAATTCTCGATCGGCACATAGCCGACCTTATTGAGAAAGCGAGAGTCTTGGCTGTTGTCCCGGTTGTCGCCCATCATGAAATAATGGCTCTCTGGAACGATATACTCGTCTGTGTTGTCGACATCCGTTTCACCGAAATCGAGCACATTGTATTTGACCCCATTGGGCAAAGTCTCTTGAAACTGGGCCACCACGGGGCCGCCGCCGGTATCATTGTTGGGGTCCACATAATCGGACACCCGTTCTTTTTTCACTTCCGTGCCATTGATGAACAACACGCCGTGTTTCATCTGAATATGATCGCCGGGCAAGCCAATGACGCGCTTGATATAGTCGACACTCAAGTCTTGCGGATATTTGAATACTGCCACATCGCCGCGCTGCGGCAAATCAGGCCAAATCTTGCGGCCCGGAAAATCGATAAAGGAACAGCACTTCATCCACGGCTCGCCCGAAAACCACCCCGCCTGAAAGTTAAACGAATATTTCCCATAACCATAGGAAAGCTTTGATGCAAAAAGATAATCGCCAATATTTAACGTCGGATACATGGATGCGGACGGGATGTTGAAAGGTTGAAACAGGAATGTGCGCACAAAAAACGCAATCACCAGCGCCTGCACAATAACCTTGGCTGTCTCCCAAATCTCGCTGGCCGCCGTCCGTTCAGCCGTCATACTTGTATCTCTGCTCATCTTTTCAGGCCCAATCAGGCCTCCCCTTTTTATCTCTATATCGTCAAGCGCATGTGCGATGCAATAAAGCCACTTTCAAGGCACGTATATGTGTCTTGCATGACACAGTGGTCATGTTTGCCGCATTCAAGCAGGCAAAGCCTCAATCATCACAATCGCCTGCGCATAAGGATGATCATCGGTGATGGTCAGGTGGATTTTGGCCTGCATACCGTGGGGCGTTATCCGCGCCAGCTGCGCCTTGGCCCCACCGGTCAACACCATGGTGGGCCTCCCTGAAGGTTCATTGACGACACCCATGTCGCGCCAGAACACGCCGCGCCGAAAGCCCGTGCCCAAGGCTTTGGAACATGCCTCTTTGGCAGCAAAGCGCTTGGCATAGGAAGCGGCCCTTTGCGCCCTGCCTTCGGATTTGCGTTGTTCAATATCGGTGTAGAGCCTTGCAATAAAGCGTGGCCCATGGCGCTCCAGCGTTTTTTCAATCCGCCTGATGTCGACAATATCATTACCCAGCCCGATGATCACTTTTTGAGGCCCCGGCTGCCGGGCTTCGTGGCGGGAACGGCTGCAAATTCAGCCGGCAAGGCATCAGCGGCATAAGTTGGCACATCAAGTGAGGTCAGCGCATGCAGAGGCACACCCACATCCGCTTTACCACCAGAGCGGTTGATGAGACAGGCGGCCGCTACAGTCACACCGCCCTCCTCCGCAATGCCTTCGATACATTCGCGCGACGACAAACCCGTGGTAACAATATCTTCCACCATCAAAACCCGGGCCCCTTTTTCAATGGTGAACCCGCGCCGCAGCGCCAGTTTGCCATCGACTCGCTCAAAGAAAATCGACGGCACACCAAGCTGCCGCGCCACTTCATAACCCACAACCACGCCGCCCATCGCAGGTGAGACGACAAGATCAATCTTGCCATGCCCGCCTCCACGAACTTTCTCGACCAATGCAGCACACAACCGTGCTGCCCGGGCGGGGTCCATCAGCACGCGCGCACATTGCAGATAGCGCGGGCTATGCAGGCCGGAAGACAGGATAAAATGTCCCTCCAGCAAAGCGCCCGCCGCGCGAAACTCATCCAGAACCTGTTCATGCGTCAAAGCCATTATCCCGTCACCCTATTTACTTCTGAAACCAATGGTCGCAGCCTTAGTTCATTCATGATCTCGTTCAAATGGCGGATGTCAAAAATTTCCAGCAGAATGACAAGATCAAAAAAATCGCGCACACCATGCCGCGCATTCATCGTCAAAGCATCAATATTGCCACCCTGCTCGCCAATCACTTGTGTCACCTGGGCGAGAGCGCCAACTTCATTGGCCAGAACGATGGAAATGCGCGCCGGAAAACGCGAACCCTCTTCAACAACACCCCAGGTGAGATCAACCCAGCGCTCAGGCTCTTGGTCAAACTGTTCCAGCGCCGCCGCAAAGATCGGATAGATCGTGATCCCTTCACCCGGTTTGACAATGCCCACAATGCGCTCGCCCGGAACTGCTCCGGTGGCTTGAAAAATCTTCAACGCCATATTGGCTGCGGCCCCGCGCACGGGAAGCGAGAACTTGCTGTCGTCGTGTTTGCTGCCTGCCTTGCGGCGCACCGCTTTCATATCCTTGGGGTCCACAACCAACCCCATGGCCTTCAGCAAGTCAGAAGCCTTGAGATCGCCACGCCCAATCGCCGCCAGTGCATCATCCACATTGCGGTGGCCCAAGCGTGGCACCGCGACGGCCACTTCCTTTTCGTTGAAATCCTTCTTTTGTCGTGCCAAAAGTTTTTCAACCAACTCACGCCCGATGCCGGCATATTGCTTGCGAATATCAGCCCGCGTGGCACGGCGGATCGCGGCCTTGGCCTTGCCTGTGACCACAATGGCTTCCCATGCTGGCGGCGGTGAAGCAGCGTCCGAGCGGATGATCACGACTTCATCGCCATTGGCAAGCTTTGTCACCAAGGCGGCGTTGCGACCATTGATCTTGCAACCGACGCAACTGTCGCCAATCGACGTATGCAAGGCATAGGCAAAATCAATCGGCGTTGCCCCGCTGGGCAGCGCAATCAACTTGCCCTTGGGGGTGAAACAAAAGACCTGATCGTGGAACAACTCAAGGCGTGTATGTTCCAGAAACTCTTTCGGGCTATCACCTTCCTGAAGCACTTCCATCAAATGGCGCAGCCAGCGATAGGCATTGGATTCGGAAGCCGGAATGCGCACCCCGTCCTTGGCCTGGACCACATCGCGCACATCCTTGTAAAGCGCATGAGCAGCAACGCCGCGCTCGGCAATATCATGCATCGCATAAGTGCGAATTTGCATTTCAACCCGTTGCGAATGCGGGCCGATCACAATCGTATGCAGCGAGCGATAATCATTCTGTTTCGGGCTGGAAATATAGTCCTTGAACCGGCCGGGAACCAAAATCCATTTCTGATGCACTACGCCCAGCGCCAAATAGCATTGGTCCACCTTGTCGACTAAAACCCGAAAGCCAAAAATATCCGAAAGCTGATCCAGCGAAAGATGTTTCCGCTCCATCTTGCGCCAAATCGAAAACGGGCGCTTTTCGCGGCCTTTCACTTCGGCCTTGATGCCATGTTCGGCCAAAGCTTCCATCAGCTCCTTTTCAATCTCCCGCAGCAGATCACCACTTTCGCGACGTAAGCGTTCAAGCCGCGCCAAAATGAGTTTGCTGGCCTCGGGGTTGAGCACACCAAAACCAATATCCTCCATCTCCTCGCGCACCAACTGCATGCCCATACGGCCCGCAAGCGGCGCATAGATTTCCATCGTCTCTTGCGCGATGCGCTGGCGCTTTTCGGGCTTCACATGATGCAAAGTGCGCATGTTGTGAAGCCGGTCTGCCAACTTCACCAATAAAACACGCACATCGCGCGACATGGCCAACAGAAGCTTGCGCAAGTTTTCGGCCTGCGTGGCTTCCTTTGTGACCATGTCCAACTTGGCAATCTTGGTCAGCCCATCAACCAACGAGGCAATTTCAAAGCCAAATTTTTCAACAATTTCCTGCTGTGTGGCTTCGGTGTCTTCCACCGTGTCATGAAGCAGTGCTGCGGCAATAGTGGCAGAGTCGAGCTTCATGTCTGTGAGGATCGCTGCCACTTCCAACGGATGATTGAAATAGGCCTCGCCAGATGCACGCGTCTGGGTGCCATGCGCCTTCATGGCATAAACATAGGCGCGGTTGAGCAAATCCTCATCTGCCTGAGGGTCATAGCGCATCACCCGCTCGACCAATTCATATTGACGCATCATATCTGTAACATTAGCGAAATAAAGATTGGAAGCCAGAGGGTTTCGCGTGCAGCAGCCCTTCATAAAAGCGACATATCGCCCGCGCAAAACATAAAGCTTCAAAGACCGCACGGAGAGAAGCGATGACGCACACATTCCTAAAGACACTGTTGTTGAGTACAGCGGCACTGACTGGCAGCCATTTGGCAGTCCAAGCCGATGACAATGCGCTGGCCAAAATCACCAATGTGGTGGTGATTTATGCGGAAAACCGCTCGTTCGATAATCTCTACGGCATGTTCCCCGGCGCAGAAGGCACTCAAAACCTGAAGCCAGAGCAGTTCACCCAGCTTGATCGTGATGGTAAACTCATGGCCGCTTTGCCCGCCAGCTGGGGCGGCCTCACCGCCAAGGATTTCACCCCTGCCGTCACTGAGGCCCAAACCCTCAATTTCGCCAATCAGCCCTTCCGTATTGATGACGAAAAGGGCTTGAACCTCGGTTATGACAAGCCAACGCGCGATCTGTGGCACCGCTTCTACCAAGACCAGATGCAAATCGACGGCGGCAAGAATGATAAGTTCGCTGCCTGGTCAGACGGCGGCGGCGCTGTGATGGGAACCTATGACGGTTCTAAAATGCCGATGTGGGCAGTTGCCAAGAAATACGTTCTGGCGGATCATTTCTTCTTTGGTGCTTTCGGCGGCTCATTCCTCAACCACTTCATGTTGGTCTGCGCCTGCACGCCGTCTTATCCCAATGCGGCGGACTCTCCTGCCAAACCCCTGATCGCCAGCGTCAATGCTGATGGCGTGAGCTTGAAGACAGTGCCAGAAAGCCCTGCCTCGGCCCTGCAAGGCCCACCAAAGTTTGAGAGCGACGGCGCAATCACGCCCGATGGCTTTGTCGTCAACACGATGCAACCGCCCTATCAGCCCTCGGCCAACAAGCCAGCGGCCGGCGGCGATGCAGCGATGGCTGATCCTGCCGCCAAGAATACCTTGCCACCTCAAACGATTGCCCACATCGGCGATAAGCTCTCCGCCAAGAATGTCACGTGGGCGTGGTATGGCGGCGCTTGGGCCGCAGCCCTTGATGGAAAAGGGGCAGGACCCGTGCCTAACTTCCAATTCCACCATCAGCCCTTCAACTATTTCGCAGACATGGCCCCGGGCTCACCAGCGCGCGCCGAACACCTGAAAGACGGCGGTCTGGCAGGTGTTGAGTTTGTGAAAGATGTCGATACGGGTAAGTTACCGCAAGTGGCCTTCTATAAACCACAAGGCAACCTCAACGAACACCCCGGCTATACCGACATCATTTCAGGCGACCACCATATTGCCGATGTCATCAGCCATCTCGAAAAAAGTCCACAGTGGCCCGGCATGTTGATCGTCGTTTCCTATGATGAGAACGGCGGCTTCTGGGATCATGTGGCCCCGCCCAAAGCTGATCGCTGGGGGCCGGGCAACCGTGTGCCCACCATCATCGTGTCACCAATGGCCAAGATGGGCACCGTCGACCACACGCCCTATGACACGACTTCAATCTTGCGCTTTATCACCAAGCGCTTTGATTTGGAGCCTCTGCCGGGATTATTGGAACGCGATGCCGCATTAAAAGCCAACAACCAGCCGCCACTGGGTGATCTGACACAAGCGCTCGACTTCAAGTAACCGCGCTGCGCTCGGCAATGAAAACGCCCGCATCACTGCGGGCGTTTTCAGTTCAATGCTAAATGAGTGAAATCAATAGCCGTTGCGTTGGCTGCCGGGGCTTTCGGCGGGTGGCATGCCTTCAAGGCCGCGCAGCAATTCCTCTTCAGTCATTTGTTCCATCGTGCCAGGAACCGCAGAATCATCAACCATGCTCATATCGCCCGACTGGGCAATGAGTGGCATTTCGGTTTCTTCCGCCTCATCCACTTCCACCTGCTTTTGCATGGCGTGAATGAATTCTTCGCGCAGATCATCCGTGTTGATATTTTCCGAAGCGATCTCACGCAGAGAAACCACCGGATCCTTATCATTGTCACGATCCACCATGATCGGCGTACCTTGCGCAATATTACGCGCACGGTGAGAGGCCAAAAGAACCAGTTCAAAACGGTTCGGCAACTTGTCGATGCAGTCTTCAATTGTAACGCGGGCCATCAAAAACTCCTAGAAAAAGGCAAAAGCGGGAAGCGCAACGAGCACCTCCCTAGAATCTATAAGATACTGGGGTTGGCGGGCTTCTAGCGGGCTTATCAACGCTTGGCAAGTGCAGCGCGGTAGGCCGCCACATCGGCATGTCGGATCAGCCATGGGATGTTGATTTGGAGGGGATCATAAGCAAAACCGCCCTGCTCCATCTCCGCAATGGCCTTGTCTTTGGTCCAGCCCTGAACCACCACCCGGTACATGGCCATCACCACACCCGTCCGGTCCGCCCCCCTTTGACAATGAACCAGCACAGATCCATTTTTTTCGGCCGCCACAATCAGACGCAACGCCTTGATCACGTCAGCATCGCCCATGAATGTGCTCATCGGTGCAGTGGCAGCGCCAATTTGAGTTCCCACCAGGAACGGCGCGTCCGAATGCCCTAGGCGCAAATCCAAATCGGTTGCCACATGCAACTGGCTTTCCAGCTGTTTGAAACCGTCGCCCGTGGGCTGGGCCGAGCGATAAAGCGTGGCACTCACCCGATTGAGATTGGGCACACCATTGATCTTCAAGGGCTGAGCCCAAGTGCCATCCCGCGCCAAGGCTAAGCCCGGCAGCGTGAGAACCAGCAGGACAACGAGCAGGAGTTTGCGCATCTTCATGCCTTCATCTTCAACCATAAAGTGGCCAAACCAAGGAACGAGAAAAAGCCAGTGACATCAGTGACCGTGGTCAGGAACACCGCTGCGGAAATCGCGGGGTCACTTTCAAACCAATCCAGCGCCAGAGGCAAAAGAATGCCGGCAAGCGCCGCCGCCAAAAGGTTGATGATCATCGCCGCGCCAATAATCAGGCCCAAGGCGCTAAAGCCAAACCACCACCAGGTGAACAATCCCATGATCACAGCAAACAGCAAGCCATTGATCAAACCCACAGCACATTCGCGCCAAACGACGCGCAACGCGTTGAATGGCCCGAGTTGCCGCGTGGCCAAAGCCCGCACCGCCACAGTCATCGTCTGGGTGCCGGCATTGCCACCCATCGAAGCCACAATCGGCATCAATACGGCCAGCGCCACCATCTGTTGAATGGTCGCATCAAACCACGAGATCACCCATGAGGCCAGTATAGCGGTCAGCAGATTGACGAAGAGCCAAAGAAATCGCGATTTTGTAATAGCGAAGACATTGCTCGCCAATTCTTCATTGGCAGCCACACCACCAAGGCGCAGCATGTCGTCTTCGGCCTGCTCTTGAATGATGTCGAGCACATCATCCACCATCAATGTGCCAACCAAGCGCCCCGTGCCATCAGTCACTGCGGCCGAGACAAGATTATATTGCTCGAACTTATAAGCGACGTCTTCCTTTGTATCAGTCACCTTGAACACGGTCTGATCCGTATCCATCAATGCGGCCACATCGCGTTCACGCGCCGTGCGCATGATGCGTGAAAGTGGCAACGCGCCTTTCAAATGAAAATCCGCATCCGTCACATAGATTTCAACAAAGTGCTCAGGTAAGCCGCGCGTTGCGCGCGTGTGATCAATGACTCTCCCGACAGTCCAAAACGCGGGCACAGCCACAAATTCTGTCTGCATCAAACGGCCCGCTGTATCCTCGGGATAATCCAAGGCGCGGTTGAGCGTGACGCGATCTTCCTTGGGGATCTTGGCGAGAATCTCGCTGCGTTGTTTGCGGTCAAGGTCTTCAAGCAAATAGACAGCATCATCTGTGTCGAGCTTTTTGATCGCCGCTGCCATCACGTCGGGCGGCAATTCCTCAACAATCGAGTCACGCGTGCCCTCGTCAAGCTCCGCCAGCGCTTCAACGTCAAAGAACTTGCCCAGAAGATTGACCAGAGAAACGCGATCTGGCGCCGGAAGCGCTTCCATGGCGTCGGCCAAATCGGCGGCGTGCAAATCCCGCGTCAGGGTGCGGGCCTGCTTGGCGTCTTGCCCGATCAAGGCTGATTTGATGTCCGCAAGAAATTCTGGGCGCAGCGCGCCCCAAGCGTCACGCAATTGCGTGTCATGGGTAAAATCACTCATGCGCCAACCCCAAACCCTACCTGATGCTTAACACAAGTTTCCAAAAAACATTCCACATTTAGGGAATGGTGCGGCCGAGAGGACTCGAACCTCCACGAGTTTCCCCGTTACCACCTCAAGGTAGTGCGTCTACCAATTCCGCCACGACCGCATGCCCGTAGGAAACGAGCGGCTGATTAACAGGCGAATTGGCTTTCCGCAACCCCTGATCACGAACCCCGCCCAGAAAAACCATAGTTAACAGATGAAAAACAAAATAGGAAGCAATTACATCAACTTATACCACGCGCACCAACCCGGCTGAAAGCCGCATCTGGTAGTCTGCTCCCAACAAGAAAAGTAAAACAACGGGGCTTCAAATGCAGATCGTGGCAAAGGCAGGGTTGGTACTATTCAGTCTGGCACTTATGTCAGCTTCATCCTTTGCCGCCAACACCAACACATTCGTAAAACCTGTCGCCAACACGGTTCGCGCCGCTGAGTTTGGCAAAACGCTCCCCCCCATTGGCTATGTCGATTTCTGCGGACGCGGCGAAGACGAATGTAAATTCCGTGATGGCAAGATGGAAACCCTGAGTATCAACACCGAAACCTGGGGCCAGATTGAACAGGTCAACAAATACGTCAACACCAAAATCCGCCCGGCAACCGACATGGAACTCTATCATGTGCCAGATTATTGGACTTACCCCGTCGATGCCGGAGACTGTGAAGATTATGGGCTTTTGAAGAAACGCTATCTTCAAGGCTTAGGCTTCAGCCCCGATGTTTTGCTGATGACAGTTGTGCTCGATGAGAACAACGAAGGCCATGCCATTCTGACCATCCCGACTTCAAAAGGTGACTATGTTCTGGACAACCGCCGCAGCGAAATTCTGCGCTGGGATGAGACGGGCTATACATTTCTGAAACGCCAATCACAAATTCAGGCCAACCAATGGGTCAGCCTGCAACCCGTGCAGCCCAAGGCCAGCACAGTGCAAATTCCGGTGGGCACCAAGAGCAATTGAGGCCGCCCACATATTCTAAAGTTTGACTAGCCCGGCTGGCGTCCCCCCATCCCCCAAGCTGCCGGGCAAACTAG
>Ga0209583_10000370_pt1 | contig 14128 bp, 11 predicted proteins | sample Str014_FD_187201 | JGI IMG/M metagenome (GOLD analysis project Ga0209583, IMG submission 187201) | Freshwater sediment microbial communities in response to fracking from Pennsylvania, USA - Straight Creek_MetaG_SC_2014 (SPAdes) (version 2) | ecosystem: Environmental > Aquatic > Freshwater >... | reverse complement strand
AATCATCCATCTCAGCGTTCAACACAATGCCGGTGCCCGCTGGCATGACACGCGCGCCGAACCAATCATTGAGCGTATACGTCAACGAAACCGCATTACCTTGGCGGTCCACAATCGAGAAATGCGTTGTGTTCTTGCCCTCGTGCGCCGGCGTTGGCGCGGGGAGGCTCTCAGACGGCGTCGCCTTGTCGGATGAAATACCCGCCCGCAACTGGGCAGCATAGCCCTTGTCGATGAAATGAGCGACGTCGAAGGTCACAAAACTCGGATCACCAAGGTTGAGATTGCGGTCATGGAAGGCGCGACGCAACGCCTCGATCAAATAATGCGTATTCTGCGCCGTGGCATAACCGAGCTTCGAAACGTCATAACCCTCAAGAATGTTCAGCGATTCACACAACACCATCCCGCCAGAGCTTGGCGGTGGGGCAGAAATCATGTGCCAGCCGCGGTAATCACATTCCAATGGGGCCATCTCGCGCGCTTGGTAGCTGGCGAAATCTTGCATCGTGAACATGCCGCCATGCCGCGCGCTGGCTGCCACGATCCGCCGCGCAATTTCGCCACTGTAAAACGCCTTAGGCCCATCGCGCGCGATGAGGGAGAGTGACCACGCCAGATCAGGTTGAACCAGCCGTTCTCCGGCGAGCTTTGCTTTGCCATGCGTCAGGAACGTCGCCGCACTGGGCGCGTCCTTGCGAAAGTCGTCCGCAGCGTCGGCGAGCATGTCGGCATCGCCTTGATCGAGCACAAAGCCATCGCGCGCCAAGTGGATCGCTGCGGACATCAGAACAGCGCGCGTGCGTGTCCCGTATTTAATGCGCGCGAGCTCCAAACCGGAAACGGTGCCCGGAATACCCGCCGCAAGATAGCCGCGCGTGCTCAAGCCGGGGATCACGTTACCATGCGCATCCTGATACATGGTGGCGGTCGCGGCACGCGGGGCCGTTTCGCGAAAATCGATGAAGGCCTTGCGGCCATCGTGAAAGCGGATCGTCATGAAGCCACCGCCGCCGAGGTTTCCGGCTTCGGGGAAAGTCACCGCAAGTGCATAAGCAACTGCCACCGCTGCATCGACAGCATTGCCGCCCTGCTTGAGCACGTCAACGCCCGCTTTGGACGCAAGATGGTGCGCTGAGACCACCATGCCGTGCTCGGCGGCAATGGGGAGCGGGGAGGCCGCCGACAGCATCACCGAAGTTTGCCCGAAAACGGTGATTGCGATCAGGTGCAAGGTCAAGCGGCGCATATATCTCTCCAAAAAAAAGGGGGAGCCGAAGCCCCCCCCCTCAATAACACAGCTCTGAAATAATCAGAACTTCACACCAACACGGGCATACAAGAAGCCGCCATTGAGGCCGAACGGGCCACCGTTACGCGGATAGACCTGGCCATCACCACCACCGCCGGTAACTGGGAAGATCTGCTGCGAGTTCGAGTTGAGCTTGTCTGGGAAGGTGTTGAACAGGTTGTTCGCACCCAAGGTAACCGACAATTGCTTGGCAAAAGTGTAGGTCACGTCAAGGTCGGTTGTGGCCTTGGCTCCGAACACTTGCACCGCACCGCCATTGGCCCCGGCCGTCCCCGCAGAGTTGCCATAATCAAGCGCATTGATCCACGAACCGTAATAATTCTCACGGGCCGTGATCGACCATTTTCCGCTGCTGTAGTTGGCTGAGAAATGCGCAACATCATGCGGTGCCAGGTTTTGGATATCTGCCTTCTGTGCACCATTGATCACGTTGTTGTTCGATGAGCTGACTTTGTTATTGTTGTGGTTGTAGGCCAGTGACAGGTTGAAATTGCCATCCAATGCGCGGAACGAATAGGTGCCCACCACATCAACACCAGTCGTCAGCGTCGAGAGGCCGTTGGTGAAGTAGCTGACGTTACCGCCGGATTGGCCACCGAAAATGGTATTCAGCGCAGGACTATTCAGGATATCTTGTGGCGTTACGGTGAAAGACTGGGTGACGAAGATCCGATTTTTCACCTTAATGTTGTAATAATCAACCGTCAGCGAGAGTCCCTTCACTGGCTTAGCGGTCAACCCTACACCAAAGTTGGTTGATTTTTCCGGCGTAAGTGCCTTCGCGCCGTAATATTGCGACGCAGCGCTATCGACTGGGAAGGTCCCCGTCTGAATTGAATTTCCGCCGATGAAATTGGTCGTCAGCGTCGAGTTATGCTGTTGACCGGGTGACGGCGCATGGAAGCCGGTACCCACCGTACCACGGAGCGCAAAGCCGGGGATAAATTCATAGCGCGTATTGATTTTACCCACCGACGCATCACCGAAGGTGTTGTAATGCTCGTAGCGGCCCGCTGTACCAATCGTCCAATTCGACGTGATATCGGTTTCTGCGCCGCCATAAACTGCAACGTTGCTCTGGCTCCAGCTGCCAGCCTGACTTGGGCTGACGCCGCCATAGCCGGACGCGCCGCCCTGAGCATAGGCTTGGAAATCAGATGCGGTGAGCGAATAGGTTTCCTTACGATATTCCAACCCGGCTGACAGCGTAATTGGCTTGGCAAAACCCGCATTGACCGGATAGGTCAGATCAAGATTGGCGTTGGTTTCACGCTGTGCCTGCCGACCGAAGTTGAACGTGGTCTGGGTTGCCGTGTTATAAGGGGCAGCAGATGCTGGGTTGTTGGGGCTAAAGGCTGTATTCAGCGAATTACGCATCGTGATATCGAGGGTGTTTTTGCTGGTCGAAACCGAAACGTCATACGTTCCCTCGCCCGCAAATTTGCCCTTAATGCCAGCGACACCAAACAACTCACTCACTTCACCAACAAACACTGGAGTGAAGCCAGCGGGGTAAAGGTTATGGAAATAGGGGTCGGATGTTGCCCCGCAACCGAGTGGATCTACGCCGCTTGCTTGATAATTAAGGAAACCGCGTGGGCAAATCAGGATATCTCCCGCCGCCTGAATCGAAGCCGCCGTCATACCGACCGGGCTCACCAAATTCTTTCCGGTGGGATCGAGGATTGCGGCTGTTGAGGCGCGGTAGTTGAAGCTCTCTTCGGTATGATTATGCGATGCGTTGGCGATCACATAAAATTTCGCCGTTGAGCCGATGTCGATCCCGGAGTTGAGCAGCACCTTCCAGCCACGGGTTGGCGAGTTGCCCCAAACCTGAGCTGGCAATGGATAATAAGGAAGCGCGCCTACGTTGCCGGGGTTCTGCGCGGCATAAGCCAATGCGGTTGGACGAGTAACGCCACGGCTGGTCTGCCCGTCATCATTATATTCGCCCGAGATATTCGCAAAGCCAATCTCGCCAAGCTTCAAGCCAGCATTCGCGGCGAGGTCGTAGCTTTTGCCGTCGCCACTGCGCTCAAACTGGCCATAACGTGCTTGAACTTCCACGCCATGATCATTGTTGCGCAGGCCATAGTTCATCACGCCGGCGATGGCATCCGAACCATATTGCGCTGTGGCACCGTCGCGCAGAATTTCGAGACTCTTGACAGCGATTGCCGGAATGGAACCGATGTCGGCACCCTGCGAGCCATAGCCCAGGCCGGTATCACCGCCCGAATACACCTGCACAAGTGCCGAGCGATTGAGGCGCTTACCACCAATCATCACGAGCGTCTCGTCGGCGGGCAGACCGCGCAGCGAGGGAGAGTGAACGAAACTTGAGGCGTCGGAAATTGAGTTGCCCGGTACATAAAGTGACGGGACAATGTTCTTCACGATATCGAGCAAGTTTGCCGAAGGCTGAGTTGCGAGCTCCTTGCTGCCGATAATATCAATTGGCGAGGCCGAGTTGGTCGACGTGCGATCTAGCCGACGCGTACCGATAACGACAATGTCATCACTCTTAACTTTATCGGTTGCCGCTGCGGGAACAACCGACGCTTGCTGCGCTGATGCTAGGCTTGGTAGGGTCACAGTCATGAAAATAGCAGCTGTCGCGAGCAACGAAACGCGTCGCGAAGCCTTTGAGGTCGAGTAGGTCATTGGTAACTCCCTGAGTCGAATTTTTGTCGAGATGCCTGAATCACAAGCCCCGAAATTTGAGTGTGTGAGTAGATGACATTGGTGTAAACAAAAAAATAGCTTCAGTATTTTCCGCACCGCTCAATTTTTACTTGGTGTGACATTTATGTTACAATCGTTTGTAGCAACAGGGGGCTGATCGGCGAAAAAGGATCGAGCACGTGAGCCGAGGCTTTACCTCCCGTCAAATGAGCGGCTAAGGGCCAGTCAACAAACTACGCTTACGACCATGCACCGAGCTGATGCTGATTGTGCAAGAGGGAGATTCGCCCGTGCCGGTGCTTGATACAACGATGTTACATGCCGCTGCAGCAGCTGAACGCGCGCTGGCGGGGCCGCTCACGATCCATTCGTTCTCTGACGCGCTCGCACCGGCCTTCCACGACATCAACGCCCAATGGATCAACACCATGTTCGCGATGGAGGCAACCGATCGAGAGGTGCTGCAAAATCCGCGCGCGCGCATCATCGATCACGGTGGCGACATTTTGTTTGTCGAGGCCGAGGGGCGAGGCATTGTGGGGGCCTGCGCGCTGCAAAAAACGGGCGACACCGCCTTTGAGCTGACCAAAATGGGTGTGCTAGAAAGCGCGCGCGGGCTGAAAGCGGGGGAATATCTGCTCGATGCCACCATCAAACGCGCAGCAGAATTGGGAGCAGAGCCCCTCTATCTGCTCACCAACGCCAAATGCGCGGCGGCGATCCATCTCTATGAGAAATTGGGTTTTGTGCATGATGCCGCGATCATGCAGAGCTATGGCGCGCGCTACGAGCGCTGCGACGTCGCGATGCGCTACCGGGGGACAGTATAGCGTCAAACACCGAACGCATCGTCGTGGTTCTGGTGTTGGGGATTACAGTGAGAGCGCTCATGCCGCTGCTGCTGCCCGTCGAAGTCTTCCGCGACATTTGGCCTACCGCGCGTCAAAAAAGCCTGCCGCCGAGTGGCACGTCCTTATCTGGCCCGAACAATACCACCGCCCCCGCCTCATCGGGAAAGCCTAGCGTCAATACCTCGGAAATATACTTCCCTATCTGGCGCGGCGGAAAGTTCACCACGCCCGCAACCAGTCGCCCCACCAATACCTCTGGCGTATAATGCTCGGTAATCTGCGCCGATGATTTTTTCACACCGATCACCGAGCCGAAATCAATCTCCAGCTTCATCGCCGGCTTGCGCGCTTCGGGATAAGGCTCCGCCGCCACAACGCGCCCGACACGAATATCGACAGCCACGAAGGCATCAAAGTCGATTAACGGCGCTGGCGGGGCGGACGGATCGTTGGAAACATGCATTGATCGACCTTTTCTGAACTTTCGTTAGCCGGGTTGAAAACGCCGATCGGATATCGGCTGCGTTCGGGCGGATTTTAGATCTGCAATGCTTCTTTTTTGGCCGAGACTCGAACATAACCCGCACAATGAGCATTTCGCATACACTGATTTCTCTTTATATTCTAATACGTTAGTTGGTTTTGCAAACACCCGTTCACACAGGTGGGCTCGCAAGTTCAATCCTAGCCGCGCCCACGACAAGCCGATGCGAGCGCCGGCAAGCACCGGACCTTCCGCAGTTGGTGCATTCACCTTATTTCATCATTGACCACAGCATGTTATTGCGCTGTTAACGATCAGTCTTGGTCGATGACGGTTTTCGACGCTTGGGAGTGTGCGTATGTATTGGGTTTTGCGTGGTGCCGTGGGAGTTTTTGTCGCGAGTACGGTTGCGACGGCTGCCATCGCCGATACCAAAGCGGGCGTCGATGCCTATAATGCTGGCGATTATGCGCGGGCACTCAAAGAATGGCGCCCCGCTGCGCTCGCCGGCGATACCGATGCGCAATTTAACCTTGGTCAACTTTACAAACTGGGGCGTGGGGTGCCCGTTGATCAAGCGCAGGCGATGGAGTGGTACAAACGCGCCGCTGACCATGGTCATGTGAAATCGCAGGAAAACTATGCGGTCTTGATGTTCCAATCGGGCCGCCGCCAAGAAGCAATTCCCTATCTCGAACGATTGGCCCAAGTCGGCCGTCCAATTGGGCAATATTTTCTCGGAACCGCCTATTTTAATGGCGATGGGGTCGGACGTGACCCCGTCAAGGGCTATGCCTATATGACACTGGCGGCGGCGCAACTGCTTCCGCAAGCACAAACCGCACTCGACCAGATGAACGACCGGCTGCCAAACGCCGACAAAGAACGAGGGTTGGCACTCGCGCAGCAACTCGATGCCGCCGCCAAAGGCAATCAAATTGCGCAACTCGACCCGCGCGCGACGGGCCCGGCACCGATCCGCACCGAACCACTCCCGGCGTCAACCGCGCCCGGCGTGACCTACGCCCCTCCAGCTCAAGTGACCAAGCCGCTGCGCGCGCCGAAGGTAAAGCCAACGCTACCACCGAAATCTGAGCCGGCCGCCGGCTCCATCGCGCCAGAGTCCGCCCCAGATAATGTGGCGACGTCGAAACCGCATCACACAATGATCACGCCGCCACCGGCCAATTCGAATGGCAAAGGCTGGCGTGTTCAACTTGGTGCCTACCGCGACGAGGCTGCCGCGCAGAGCGTTGGTGAAGACCTACTCGCTGCCGCCCCCGAACTGAGCGCGTACAGTTTTTATATCGAAAAAGCGCACGGAGTAGCGCGGTTACAGCTGGGCCCGCTCGCGTCGAAAGCGGCCGCCGAGCATTTGTGCGCTCAGCTTCACGCCAAACGCGCGGTCTGCATTATCGTCCGTCCGTAGCCACCCAATCGGCCCGGCAATATCCACACGCATAAAGTAAGGCGGATAAATCGCCATGCACAATGCGGGCGGGCGCGGCAGCCGCTGTCTTCGGCTTGGCGTGATAAGCGACGCCCAGCCCGGCTTCGACGATCATTGGAATGTCGTTCGCGCCGTCGCCCACCGCAAGGCTAGCAGATATCGGCCATTGTCGTGCATGCAGCTCGGCCATCAACGTGTCGCGCTTAGTGTCCGCGTCAACGATGTCGCCTTGAACGGTGCCGTCAATCGCCCCGTTGCTGATCCCGAGCTGGTTTGCGACCGCCTTATCAAAGCCAATCTCCGCAGCAACGGCATCGGCGAAACACGTAAATCCCCCCGATACCAGCACAGCTGCACCGCCGTTCGCTTTAATGGTACCGACCAGCGCCTTCGCGCCGGGGGTGATCTTAACCCGCTCACGCAAACAGTCTTGGATCACCGCCTCGGGAAGCCCTTTCAGCAGCGCCACCCGCGACCGCAGCGCACCCTCAAAATCCAGCTCTCCGCGCATCGCCGCTTCGGTGACCAAGGCGACTTGTGATTTTAGTCCCGCATAATCGGCAAGTTCGTCAATGCATTCGCACGTGATCATCGTCGAATCCATATCGGCAATCAGAAAGCTGCGGCGACGGCGGGCCTTGATCTGAACAATGACATCCAGGTGCGGGAGCGCGACTTCGAGCGCAGCGCGCGCTGCCAATCGGTCGCCCTTAAATGGTAGGTCGGCAGCGATGCCCGCATCAAGCCAATGTGCTTCGCCTGCGACACAAGCGGCCCCAGTCAGGGCATCGCGCGCAACCGAAAGCGCGCCCAATTCCAATTTAGTGTCCGCTGGTGCTACAAGTGTAACGATGAACAAGGCCGAATCCTCCAAAAAACCCGTGGCGCTTATTGCTGGCCCAACCGCAAGCGGCAAGAGCGGATTGGCGCTCGCCCTGGCGCGGCGCACACCCGCCGTCATCATTAACATGGATGCGAGCCAAGTATATGCTGATTTGCGGGTCTTAACCGCGCGTCCGACAGCCGAGCAGGAAGCGGCGGCGCCACATCGCGTCTTTGGGCACATCGATGGTGCGGAGGCGTGTACCGCCGCGCGCTGGGCTTCTGACGCGCGCGATGCCATCACTCACGCACATGCGATTGGCCATCTGCCCATTTTGGTCGGCGGGACGGGACTGTATCTGCGAACGCTGCTCGACGGCATTGCACCGGTGCCCGAAATCGATTCGACCGTGCGCGCGACCGTGCGTGCGATGAGCGTCGCGCAAGCCTATGCCTCGTTGACGACCGAAGATCACCATGCGGCCCTCCGCCTCGCGCCAACTGACACGACACGCGTGGCGCGTGCACTGGAAGTGGTGCGCTCGACCGGCCGCTCCCTCAAAAGTTGGCAACAGGAGAAAGTCGGGGGGATCGGTGATGATATACGCCTCTCCCCGCTCCTCCTGCTTCCGCCGCGCGAGTGCTTGCTCGAACGTTGCGACGTCCGTTTGGAGGACATGATGGCCAGCGGGGCTCTTGACGAAGTGCAGGCGCTACTGGCGCGTGCGCTCGATCCTGATTTGCCTGTGATGCGCGCGATTGGTGTGCGCGAGATTGCCGCAATGCTGGCTGGCGGCGCCACGCGTGAAGCCACTCTTGCCGCCACGCAACACGCGACCCGGCAATATGCCAAGCGGCAATTTACTTGGTTCCGCAATCAGTGCCCTCGCGACTGGCCATCGCATAATGAGATATTAAATCATCAAAATACGTTAGAAGTAGTAATAAAATTACATAATACGGTATTGACAGCATAATTTGTTGCGCATATTGCACCGCAACACAAGGATACGACCATGACGACTGAACTTCCCGGCGCAGACATTCTCATTCAGGCGCTCATCGATCTGGGTGTCGATACCATTTTCGGCTACCCCGGCGGCGCTGTATTGCCGATTTATGACGCGCTCTTCAAGCAGGATAAGATCAAGCATATCCTTGTGCGCCACGAACAAGCCGCGGCACATGCGGCAGAGGGCTATGCGCGCTCAACGGGCAAGCCGGGTGTCGTACTCGTAACGAGCGGCCCTGGCGCGACCAACGCCGTTACGGGCATTACCGATGCGTTGATGGACTCGATCCCGATGGTGGTGATCACGGGGCAGGTTCCCTCGCCCCTCATTGGCACCGACGCCTTTCAAGAGGCGGACACAGTTGGCATCACGCGGCACTGTACCAAGCATAATTACCTCGTTAAATCGCCTGACAAGCTTGGCGCGATCATCCATGAGGCTTTTCATATCGCAACGACCGGACGCCCCGGCCCCGTCGTGATTGACATCCCGAAGGACGTTCAGGTTGCCAGCGCGCACTACACAAATCCCGGAAAGATTACGCACCCCACCTACAAGCCTGCATTTGCTGGCGATCCCGACCTCATTGCCCAGGCGATGGCGATCTTTGCACAAGCGAAGCGCCCAATTATTTATTCGGGTGGCGGCATCATCAATAGCGGCCCACACGCAAGCGCTGCGCTTCGCGAGTTGGTGGCCCTCTCGGGTGCGCCGATCACCTCAACCTTGATGGGTCTAGGCGCCTATCCCGCGAGTGGCCCCAATTGGCTGCATATGCTCGGAATGCACGGCAGCTACGAAGCCAATTTTGCGATGAACGAGTGCGACGTCATGCTCTGCCTCGGAGCGCGCTTTGACGACCGCGTGACCGGCAGGCTCGACGCGTTCAGCCCGAACTCGACAAAAATTCATGTCGATATTGATCGCTCTTCAATCAACAAGATTGTGCGCGTCGATCTGGGGATCGTGGGCGATTGTGGCAGCGTGATCGAGGATATGGTCGCGGTTTGGAAGGCGGAGGGCTATGCCAAAGCCGACCTGACCGAATGGTGGACCAAGATCGAGGGCTGGCGCGCGCGCAAATCGCTGAATTATGCAAAATCAGCGAACGAAATCATGCCACAACACGCGATTCGTGCACTCTGGCAGCAGACCAACGAACGCAATCCCGTGATCACGACTGAAGTGGGGCAGCACCAAATGTGGGCGGCCCAGCATTTCGGCTTTGAGGACGCAAATAAGTGGCTGACGAGCGGTGGTTTAGGAACGATGGGCTATGGCCTGCCGGCGGCCATCGGCGCGCAGATTGGTAATCCCGATGCTCTTGTGATCGACATTGCTGGTGAAGCGAGCATCCAGATGAACATTCAGGAACTTGGCACAGCGACGCAGTACCGCTTGCCGGTCAAAATTTTCATCCTCAATAACGAATATATGGGCATGGTGCGTCAGTGGCAGGAATTAACCTATTCCAGCCGTTACTCAGAGAGCTACTCAGACAGCTTACCCGATTTCGTCAAGCTGGCTGAGGCTTATGGCTGGAAAGGCATTCGCTGCTCCGACCCCGCCAAGCTCGATGACGCAATTGCGGAGATGCTGGCATATGATGGCCCCGTACTGTTCGATTGCCTCGTCGCCAAACAGACCAATTGCTTCCCGATGATTCCATCGGGCGCGGCACATACCGAAATGTTGCTCGAGTCGGCACAAGTGAGCGGCACGATGGACGATGAAGCAAAGGCGCTGGTGTGATGTACATAACCCCCCCTGAAACTGAGCGGCATACGCTCTCGATCACGGTGACCAACGAGTCAGGCGTGCTCGCGAAGATTGCGGGCATGTTCTCGGCGCGCGGATATAATATCGAAAGCCTGACAGTGGCTGATATTTCGCCCGACGACGAGGTGAGCCGTATCACCATCGTCACAAGCGGTACGCCGCATGTAATTGAACAAATCGTTGCCCAACTCGACCGGATGGTGCTGGTCCACCGGGTCAATGATCTGACCGCAAATGGCCCACATGTGGAGCGGGAGCTCGCGCTTATCAAAGTCGCCGGCACGGGTGTGCGACACGATGAGGCGCGCAAGCTCGCTGAAATTCATCATGCTCATACCCTAGACGTAACGCCGTCTAGTTATGTCTTTGAACTGACCGGCTCGTCTGAAGAAATTGAAACATTCATCGCGCTTATGAGCGAGATCGGTGCGGTGGAAGTTGCGCGCACAGGAATTGTTGCTATCTCGCGCGGCAAAGCGGCGGCGTAACCCTCTTATTTTAACGTTATTACAAAGGACTATACATGCGCGTATATTATGACAAAGACGCCGATCTCGGCCTGATCAAAGACAAGAAAATTGCCGTGCTGGGCTATGGTAGCCAGGGTCATGCCCATGCGCAGAACCTGCGTGACTCAGGCGTCAAGGAGGTTGCGATTGCCCTGCGTGCCGGTTCAGCGACCGCTGCAAAAGCCGAAGCGGCGGGCTTCAAAGTGATGGCGAACGCCGACGCCGCGAAATGGGCCGACATTCTGATGATCCTCGCCCCCGATGAACATCAAGCGGCGATCTATGCTGAAGACATTCATCACAATCTCAAGCCAGGCGCGACGCTGGCTTTTGCGCACGGCCTGAATATCCATTTTGGCCTCATCGAGCCGCGCGCTGACGTCAATGTTATCATGATTGCCCCCAAGGGCCCCGGCCATACCGTGCGCGGTGAGTATTTGAAGGGCGGCGGCGTCCCCTGCTTGATCGCTGTACACCAAGACGCAACGGGTGCAGCGGCAGGCAGCAATGAAAGCGCGCATGCCCTCGCGATGGCGTATGCCAGCGGCGTCGGCGGCGGCCGTTCTGGCATCATCGAAACCAATTTCCGCGAAGAATGCGAGACCGATCTGTTTGGTGAGCAAGCTGTGCTGTGCGGGGGCATCACTCACCTCATTCAAGCTGGGTTCGAGACCCTGACCGAGGCTGGTTACGCGCCTGAAATGGCCTATTTTGAATGTTTGCACGAAACCAAGTTAATCGTTGATCTGCTGTATGAAGGCGGCATCGCGAACATGCGCTACTCGATCAGTAATACCGCTGAATATGGCGACATCAAAACCGGGCCGCGCATCATCACCGACGAGACAAAGAAGGAAATGAAGCGCGTTCTCGCAGACATCCAATCAGGTCGGTTTGTGAAGGATTTTGTGCTCGACAACCGCGCTGGTCAGCCCGAGTTGAAGGCGAGCCGCAAAGCTGCAGCTGCACACCCGATCGAAAAGACCGGCGCTGAGTTGCGCGCGATGATGCCATGGATTGCCAAGAACCAACTGGTTGATAAGGCAAAGAACTAAGCCTAGGCGCGGGAGGTATGAACCTACCTCCCGCCCAACATATTCTCATCTGCTTTCATGACTTTCCAATCGGTGGCACCGAACGCATTGCGATCGGGCTCGCGACGTATTGGGTAGCGGCTGGCAGGCAGGTGACGATCTTGTGTGGCACTGAGGCGGGCCCACAGCGTGCAGCGGTTGACCCGCGCGTGCGCGTGGTACAACTTGACCCGCCGATCACGCGCAGCGCCCTGTCGCGCTTTAGGCTCGGACGCGAGATGGGGAAGATGTTGGCGGCGCTCGCGCCAGATATTATTTTTCTGCCCGGCAATTTTCATCTTTTTTTGGCGAACAATCTTCGCAAAGCCGCGCCACACATTCCCATCGCGCTCAAAATTTCTAACCCGCCGATCCCCAAGGGTTGGGGCGAGACCATCGCCCGCGCCATTTTCAAACATTTCGTGCGCGGAGTCGACGGACTAGCGCCGATGAATGAAGGGCTGGCGTACGAGCTTCGTGCGACGCTGCCAAAGGCATCAATCACAACGCTCCATGATCCGATATATTTCACCAATGTGAGTCCAAATCCACAACGCAAGACTGACGTGGCGCAGGTGCTGTGGGCTGGACGATTAGAGCCGCAAAAAGACGTCGCATTGGCGCTTAAAACCATCGCCGCGCTCAACCGGCGGGCGCGTGTGCACCTGACGATGCTTGGTGGGGGCGCGGAACATGGCCGAACCATCGCCCGCATTACGGAAATGGATTTGGCAGAGGTCGTTACGCTTGCTGGTCACGTTCCATCGATCGATCCCTATCTGGCAACTGCGGATGTGTTGCTCATCACGTCGCATTTCGAGGGCGGCCCTGCCGTTGCGGCTGAGGCCCTTGCGCACGGCGTGCCGATTGTCGCTACCGATTGTTCGCACTTCCTGCGCGAGCTCATGTCAATCCCCGAGGCTGGAAAAATTGTGGCGTCACGCGACCCTGAAGATCTTGCGGTCGCGCTCGATGAGGTCTGTCAGAACCCGCCTCCAACACCAAACACCCTGTCGGCGCTCATCGCACATCTGGAGCCGGAGGCACGTGCGCAAGCGTATCTCGCATGGCTCGACGGAACGGCCGCCGCCGCGCGCGTGCGCAACTGGCCAGTGCGCGCATCTTAGCCCTCAGCGCTCGAAAAATGTGACCAAAAGCGACATCATCAAAAGGCACGTTGCGGCGCGTTTCAAAAGTAAAATTTATAAAAGGGGTTTACGCCCCTCCCCCTCGCCCGCAATAAGCAGGCATGACTGACGATAATTCCCAAGGCACTGCACGAATTGAGGCCTTCTCTGACGGCGTGATCGCGATCATCATCACGATCATCGTGCTTGAAATTCATGTCCCCAAAGCGCCCACTTCTGCGGCACTCTTCAAGCTTTGGCCGACGTTGCTCGCCTACGCACTAAGCTTCACTTATATCGCGATTTACTGGGTCAATCACCATTATCTGTTGCATCGCGCCAAACGCTTTTCGGTGGGGTTGCATTGGTCGAACGTGCTGCTGCTGTTTTTTCTGTCGCTTGTGCCGCTAAGCACCGCTTGGCTAGATGCCTTTCCGCTCGCGCGCGTGCCGACCGCAACTTACCTCGTCACGCTCATGCTGCCCGCCGCCGCTTATATGTGGCTGGCCCATGAGGTGTTCACATTGGCTGGCCCCGACACCACGTCTCCCGAACACGTTCGTGCCGAACGCGTCAAACAGCTGCTGTCGGTGCTGCTTTACGCAAGCGGCGTTGGATTGGCTTTTTACCACCCGACGCTCTCGCTCGCTTGCGCAATCATTGTCTCGATCATCTGGTTTATCCCCGATGGCCCGATCGATCGGCTGTTGACACGGCGCGTGAATGCGCTGCATAAATAAGCGGTGCAACACGACCTCGCCCTAACCCTGCTTCTATCCCGCCCTTAGGCGGATGTGTTGGCGCGTGTGACGTGCTCCCCGCCTAAGGGCTCCCAGCTTCACAACAATCTTAAGCTAGACTAGGCGAATACTCATGCTCACAGACCCTACACAAAAATACCGCCCTTTTCCGCAGATTGATCTGCCCAACCGCGTATGGCCCTCGCGCACGATCACGCACGCGCCGCGCTGGCTCTCCACCGATATGCGCGATGGCAACCAAGCACTGATCGACCCGATGGAC
>Ga0209583_10000369_pt1 | contig 14131 bp, 14 predicted proteins | sample Str014_FD_187201 | JGI IMG/M metagenome (GOLD analysis project Ga0209583, IMG submission 187201) | Freshwater sediment microbial communities in response to fracking from Pennsylvania, USA - Straight Creek_MetaG_SC_2014 (SPAdes) (version 2) | ecosystem: Environmental > Aquatic > Freshwater >... | reverse complement strand
TCGCAAACACTCAGCAATAGGAGGCACATCACCCGTCAAATTCGAACGATTATCAGCATGATTGAGAACAGGATGCGGAATTAATTGGGGACAAGTCCAACTATCTTACTGTTCCAGACAATCTTGACGCCTTAATTTGTATCTATCAAAATTTGTCTTTCGAAGACAAAGAGAAATTTGATCGCGCCGCTTACTGGTTTGACCTAGCGTATCGCCAATGGGAAATCTCGGCTTCTGCTTCGTATGTTTCCCTTGTCTCAGCCATTGAAGCTTTTGTTGGTAGAGGTAAGGCCCACAAAGTAAAATGTCCAGAATGTAACGAAGATTTGAATCACGAAATTCCGGGGGCGACCAAAAGATTTAGAGATTTCCTTGAGAAATATGCGGGCGAACCGGAACTCAAAAAACAAAGAAACGCGATGTATAATCTTCGCTCTAATATTGCACATGGAAGTGGCCTCTTGTTGCTAGACAATGAGCATTATTCGGGCTGGGATCCGGTTAGCGAAAGCGAACGAGATTTGCAGTGGGAACTATGGAGCGTTACCAGAATGGCGATGCTCAACTGGTTGAAGGCAGTTAGCAATAGCCAAGGCGGCATCGGAGAGGACGCTACTTCCCCACCCGTTCCGCATAGCGATCCACCAGTGCTCTGATCATTTTCTGATAGGGCACGTGCTGTTTCTTCGCCTCGCGCTTAAAGAAATCGATGCTGCGGCGTGAGAGGCTAAGCGTCACTTTCACATTGTCATCCTTCAGCACCAGTTCAGATGGGGCGGGGAGAAAGTCTTTTACGAGTTTGAGCTTGCCCATTTCGCCTGTGGTATATTCAACGGCTTTTTTCATACAGTTCCTTGCCTTTCCGCCAATATCCAGCACCAAAAATGCGGATACGGTTTTCGCGCCATGTGAAGCGCACTGTTAATATTCCATCCTCAACCACGCCGATGCAGAAATAACGACTTTCAGTCGAGCTGTGTTCCAGGTCTTCGGCGATGATACGGCGCGGGTCGAGAAATGCCTTTTGCGCCAAATTGAAGTCGATGCCATGTTTGAGAAGGTTAGAGCGGTCTTTCTTCTCATCCCATTCAAAGCTTGAAACATCCCTTGCCATATGTATATAATACCATATAAATATATGGCTGTCATTGATCATTTCAAGACCTGTGACTTGTCTTTTCAATTTGCTGTATCATATGTGGAGCAGTCAAATAAACGGAGCCGTCATCATGCCCAAACTTCCCACCTATTTCATCTCCCACGGCGGCGGGCCTTGGCCTTGGTTGCCGGATATGCGCAAGATGATGCAGGCGCTGGAGGTGTCGCTGGCGGCGATCCCATCGCAACTGCCGGAAAAGCCCAAAGCAATCCTGATGATCTCTGGCCATTGGGAGCAGGATGATTTTGCGGTGATGGCCTCGGCCCATCCACCCATGGTTTATGATTACAGCAATTTCCCCGACTTCACTTATCAGATCAAATATTCAGCGCCGGGCGCGCCAGCGCTTGCAACTCGCGTTCTCGAGCTGTTGAAAGCCGCAGGCTTGCCAACGCATCTGGATACGAAGCAAGGTTTCGATCACGGCGTGTTTGCGCCGATGCGGATTATGTATCCTGATGCAGACATGCCGCTGTTTCAAGTCTCGCTGAAACATAACTATGACCCCGCGCAACATCTTGCATTGGGCAAAGCCTTGGCCCCCTTGCGTGATGAGGGCGTTTTGATCGTGGGCTCAGGCCTGTCTTATCACAACATGCGCGGCTTTGGTCCGCAGGGCAAAGAACCTTCGGCCCAATTTGATGCCTGGTTGAATACAGCTTTGATGGCAGCGCCCGAAAAGCGCGAACAAGAGTTGTTAGCTTGGGAAAATGCGCCAGCAGCCCGCGCCTGTCACCCGCAGGAAGATCACCTCATTCCGCTGATGGCAGCCGTGGGCGCGGCATGGAGTGAGAAGGCAACGCGGGTCTATCATGATACGCAAGTGTTCGGGATGATCACGGCCTCAAGCTATCGCTTCGGGTGATCAGGCGGCGTTTGCGGTGGCTTCACGCATGGCTGATGCGAGGGCATCATAGCAGCGCTTGTCAAAGGCCGTGCCCAAGTCCTTGCCGATGATGGAAAGCGCCTGCTCAACCGGGAGTGCTTTGCGATAAGGCCGATCGGCAGTGAGCGCGTCAAACACATCAGCCACCGTCACGATGCGCGTGTCGAGGGATATCTGGTCCCCTGAAAGACCGTGTGGATAGCCTTTGCCATCCAGCTTTTCATGATGGCCAACCGCCACGGGCACAAGATCCTTGAAGGCTGGAATGGCTTGTAGAATTTCGCCGGAAATGCGCGGGTGGGTTTTGACAATCGCGAATTCGGCCTCGTCCAGCTTAGCGGGCTTGTCCAAAATCTGGTTGCTGATGGCAAGCTTGCCCAAGTCATGGAGCAAAGCAGCGCGGCGCAACCAGCGCCTATGTTCAGGGCTATAGCCCAGTTTTTCCGCAATCATGTCTGCATAGACTGCAACGCGCTCACTGTGACCAGCGGTGAAAGGGCTTTTGCTGTCCACCACCATGGCAAAGCCCTTGGCCACGCGGTCCATATAATCTTCATCCGCAAGGCGAATGTGTTCTTGCGGCTCCAGTGTGAGAACGAGCTGTGTCAAATCGGCGTCGGCCAATGGCCCCCAGAACGCGTCCTCCTGAGCCAAATTGAGAAAGATGTCGACCAAGTCACCATCAAACCAGGTGTTGGCACGGGATTCGATTTCCTTGATGGCGGCGGCGCGGCCCTGGCCGATGAAAAACACGTCAGCCACCTGGGCCAGCAGCGCGATTTGTGAGGCCACGGGAATGTTTCGGCGCACTTTGCTTTCCGGCTTGCCCGATCCATCCCAATGTTCATCGAGATTTTGAATGGCTTCAGCCACGTTGCTGCTGAAACCCATCTGCCGTGCAATGTCGGCCCCCCGATGACACCGCGCCTCGATCAATTCCCGCGCGATCTCTCCGCCGTTGCGCATGATATGGATGATAGCGCGGAAACGTTCAGCCATCGATCTGTCGAGGCCCGTGTGTGACAATACAAACCGCAAGGCTTGTGACATTGAGCCATCGATTGTCTTGAAATCGGCTTTTAATTTGCGGTCATCGGCCAGGTAAAGTTGGCAGATGCGGGCCGCATTGCTGGAGCAGCCAAGGTCTTTCAGCAAAAGTGTGTAGTATAAATCAGACAGTTCATGGCGCGGCATGTTGATGGCCTCGCCCAATTTCATCCCGATCCAGCAAACCCGTGTGCAATGCCCTGAGGGCTGGCCTTCGGTCAGGTCAAGCGCGTGGCTGAGTGCGCCAATCAGCTCGGCACTGCGAATTTGAATGGGCGGGGCGTTTGAAATCATGCGGGCCAGTTTGGCGACGGTCCCTTAAAAAGCCGTGAATGGCGTATTTTCGATCCGCCTTGCGGCTCTGACCGAAACCCGGCACACAGCGAGCCTATGGAAAAAACTGAACTGATCATCGGCATCGACACGGGCGGCACCTACACAGATGCCGTGGTCATCGACGCACAAAAGCACATGTTGTTGGCTTCTGCCAAGGCGATCACCACCAAGGGTGATTTGGCCGTGGGCGTAGTGGAAGCGATGGCAGAAGCCATGGCACGTATTTCGAATTTCAACCCCGCCGCCGTGCGCATGGTGTCGGTTTCAACCACATTGGCCACCAACGCGGTGGTTGAAGGCCATGGTGGTGCAGTGGGCCTGGTGTTGGCTGGCTTTGATGAAAATATGCTGGCGCGCAGCGGGCTGGTTGCCGCTTTTCCGCAGATGCCGATTTTATCGGTGGCGGGCGGGCATGATCACACAGGTGCTGAAGCGGCCAGGCTTGATCTCGCTTCTGTCGAACCTTGGTTGAAAATCAACGCATCCGATGTTTCGGCCTTTGCCGTTGCTTCAGCCTTTGCAGTGCGCAACCCCGCGCATGAAGAGGTCTTGCGCGATCTCATTGCAAAAATCTGCGCCAAGCCCGTCACCATGTCGCACAGCCTAGCCAGCGCGCTGGATGCGCCGCGCCGCGCCCAAACAGCAGTGTTGAACGCCCGGCTGATCTCGCGCATCTCGGATCTCACAGCAGCGGTTGAGCGCGCCATGACGCAGCATAAGCTCAATTGCCCGCTCATGCTGGTCAAAGGTGATGGCAGCCTCGCCAATGCAGACATTATCACATCCCGGCCCATTGAGACTGTGCTCTCCGGCCCAGCGGCCAGCTTGATCGGCGCGCAGTGGCTTTCGGGCCTGGATGATTTTGTGATGTCAGACATGGGCGGCACGACGACGGATGTGGGTCTGCTGATCGGTGGCTTGCCGCAAGTGGCCGAACAGGGCGCTGAAGTGGGCGGTTGGCGCACCATGGTCAAAGCCATTGATGTGAAAACCATCGGGCTTGGCGGTGACAGTGAAGTGAAATTGGCCCTGGACCAAGAACTGCAACTCGGCCCTGAACGCGCTGTCCCTATTTCACTCCTCTGCCACCGCGAACCTGAAGTTTTAAAACTCTTGGAAGCCGATCTGGCTGAAACAACGGGCGGCTCACAGCTTGGCAAGTTTCTCGTTTTGCCCTTCGGCGCGAAAAAATCGGCCGCGGTTCACGGCTTGAACGCGCGCGAAGCAGAAATTCTGCACGGGATGTCAGATCGTCCGGTGCCTTTACGCAAATTCGCCACGGGTGCTGCGTCCAACCGCGCGGTTGCGGCTTTGCGCAAACGCGGTCTTATCCAATATTGCAGCTTCACACCATCAGATGCAGCCCATGTTCTGGGCCTGCAAGACAACTGGTCCACAGCCGGGGCCGATGTGGCGGCAAAGCTTTTCGTTCGTTTCCGCGAAATGAAAGCGGGTGATGAAACAATCCTAAAACGTTTCTGTACAGAGATCTGGGACTTGGCGGTCTCCGCCTCTACCCGCGTTGTCCTGCATCAGACCTTTGGCAAACCCTTAAATGGCGAACTGGTCGATGCTGTTTGCAATGGAACCGGCCAAATGGGGCATGTCGCCATTCGCCTATCACCCAAAGTGCCAATCGTCGCAGTCGGCGGTCCGGTTAAAATTTATTACCCTGAAGTCGCCAGGCGCCTGTCGTGTGAAGTGATCTTCACACCCAACTGTGAAGTGGCCAACGCCATCGGTGCTGCGGCAGGGCTGGTGTCCTGCAGTGCCGTGGCCGAGGTCGATGGTGATGGTGCAGGCAATTTCAGGGTGACAGGGCAGGGCCCCGTCTTGACCTTTTCCACCGCCAAAGCTGCCGTGCAGCAGGCAACAGCCCTGGCCGAAGCCGCGGCCCTGAAGCGGGCCTTGGCGCAAGGCAGCAGAGAACCGAAAGTCACCACCCGTGTCGACAAGCATTTTCTGCCCAATGCCACGGGCGATGATGCATTGATTTCCGCAATCGTCATCGCCGAAGCGCGTGGGCAGCCCCACGGCATTTAGAAATCATTAACCAATCCGCCCCTGCAATGTGATTGTTGCATATAAATTTTGCTTGGCAATCCCTCATTAACCGTACCGCGAATAAGAAGGAGTTTGCTAATCACTGGGATGAGGGAATCATGACAAGCGCTGGTCTTAAGGGTTGGGATTTATCAGTGCAGCCAAAGCCAGTCTGGCGCGTTGAACGCAGCGCTTCCACCAGCGGTGCCATGCCCTTTTTCCCCGATCAAAACGGCGGCGTTTATGAAAAGCTCCTGAATAATCTACCCATCATGCTCCATTCCATGGATGGCTCGGGCCGTATGCTTTCGGCCAACACCACGTGGTGTGAAAGTCTAGGCTACGCCGCCAATGATATCATGGGCCGCTCCTTCAGCGAATTCCTGCCGATGGAATCGCGCAGTAAACTTGTCACCGAAATCTATCCGAAGTTTCTCACCTCTGGTTCATATCGCAACGGCGAAATCCTGATCCACCGCAAGGATGGATCATTGGCCACTGTGTTGTTGTCGATGACTGCGTATCGTGGCGACAAGGGCAAACTTGAACGCTCCGTCTGCACGCTGGAAGATATTACCGCGCGCAAGATTACCGAAATCGCCAATGGCCGCGCTGATCACCGTTTCAAAAGTGCCTTTGCTGCTGCCGCCCACGGGCTGGCTGTGGTTTCGCCCTCGGGCCATATCGAAGTGGCCAATTCATCACTCAGCGCGCTGTTGCAACGTGATGATCTCGATGGCCGCAATGTGAACTTTGAAGACATCCTCCATAACGACGACAAGATGGCTTTCATGGCAGGCATGCACCGCTTGCTGTCGGGTGAAATTCCAGTCTTGCTGCAAGAAACGCGCTTGCTGACAGGCCAGGGCAAGACCGTGGCAGGCATGATTTCAATCGCACTGGTCAAGAACGAAGCGGGCGAGACCGAACAACTGATCGTTCAAATCACCGACATGTCGGAACGCCGCGTGGCTGATGATCGGCTGCAAAAGGCCCAGAAGATGGAAGCGATCGGCCAACTCACCGGTGGCTTGGCCCATGACTTCAACAACCTTCTCACTGTCATCATCGGCAATCTGCAATTGCTCGATGGCAAAATGGGCGCTGATGAAAAATCCGCCAAGCGTGTGGCTGAAGCCATTGACGCAGCGCGCAAAGGCTCTGATCTCACCCGCCAACTTTTGGCTGTAGCCCGCAAACAAGAATTGGCGCCCAGCGACGTAGACGTCAACGCGCTCGTTGCTGAAATGGCTCCACTTCTCACCCGCAGCATCGGCGAAAATATCAATCTCACCGTCGAAACGATGTCGGGCAACCCACATGTGTTGATTGATGCTTCGCAGCTCGAATCCGCCATCCTCAATCTCGCCATCAACGCCCGCGATGCGATGGAAGGCAGTGGCAGCATAGTGATTGAAACCCAGCCTTCCTATCTTGATCAAGACTATGCTGATCGCCACCCCGAAGTAACCCCGGGAAACTATGTGATGGTGGCTGTGACAGACACGGGCGGCGGCATGTCCCCCGAGCTTCTCGAAAAAGTGTTCCAACCCTTTTTCACCACCAAGCCACTGGGCCAAGGCTCAGGCCTCGGCCTGTCAATGGTCTACGGCTTCATCAAACAATCAGGTGGCCACATCAACATCTATTCAGAAGTTGGCCATGGCACGTCCGTGAAAATGTATTTGCCGCGTCAAGCATCTGCGGACGAAAGCGCCAAAACCAATCCGGTGGCCGATCTGGTTGCCATAGCAACTGCAGCCATCCAAGCCGAACCGATTGCCAAGCCAAGCGCAGCGCGCAAGCCAAAGGTATTGGTGGTTGAAGATCAAGAAGCCGTGCGCGCCGTCGCTTGCGGCTTCCTTGAAGATTTCGGCTATGACGTGATCGAAGCCGGCGATGGCTTCCAAGCGCTGGCTGTGTTGCAAGAAGTGCCTGATATTGACCTGATGTTCTCTGACGTGGTTATGCCCGGTGGCATGAATGGCTTTGATCTGGCCCAGGCCGCCCAAAGCCTGAAGCCGGGCCTCAAAATTGTCCACACCTCAGGCTACCCAAAAGGCGCCATGGTGCATCAAGATGAGCCACGCTTTAAAAACGGCTACATCATCATGAAGCCCTATCGCCGCGATGATCTTCACAAGATCATCAAAGACGCGCTGGAACAGCAATAGAGCAAGACAATGCAAACCTCCGGCTGTGTCGGCGGAACGTTGTCCGGCGATGTCGCTTGATTTGCGCCCACCACGTGCCCGTGATAACCCAACACACCTGTCGATCAGGAACAAGGGGGCGCGCTTGCTGGAGAAATTGCTTCAAGATTTTGCAGGGCTAATTTCGTTCAGCGGCCTGTTCACTGTTTTGGTCCTCACTGCCCTTGAGGTGGTGATGGGTTTCGACAATCTTCTCTATATCTCCATTGATGCGCGTCGCGCCGCTCCTGACAGCCAGGCCTTTGTGCGTCGTGCCGGAACGCTCATCTCATTGGCAATGAGTATTATTTTGCTATTCATCGTGCTCAGGCTGATCGGGTCTCTGGAGCACCCGTTCCTGACTTTGAACCTTGTCTGGCTACAAACCGCACTCAGCGGCCACGCCCTCATTGTGATATTCGGCGGCTTAATGTTGATCCGCACAGCCATTCGTGAAATTCACCATATGTTGTCGGTGAGTGATTTGGAGAACGAGGGGCCGAAAGGTGGCACTGTCACTTCGGTTGGCTCGGTTCTCGCCTCAATCGCATTGATGTGTCTGGTGTTTTCTTTTGATACTGTCGTTGCGGCCATCGCTTTCACCGACAACATCGCTATCATGTTGGTTTCGGTGATCCTAGCGGGTGTAATCTCAGTTCTGGCCTCAGATAAGGTCGCGCAGTTTCTGCAAAGGAACCGGCTGTATGAAGTTCTTGGGCTTTTTGTGTTGCTGCTGGTGGGCGCGATGCTATTGGCTGAAGGTGGCCACATTGCCCAGCTTAGTTTCTTCGGCTTCGAAGTCCAACCCATGGCCAAAAGCACCTTCTATTTTATCCTCGGCGCATTGGTCATCGTTGATGTCCTGCAAGGCCGCTATCAGAAAAAGCTCGATAAGGAAAAGGATATGAGCGGTTGATTACTTGAGGCGTGGGTCGAGAGCGTTCAGCGTCACACCAGCAATTTTTACTTAGTTGAAATCGTTGTGATGGGGATTTATCAAAACATTGAATGAATCGGGCATGATAACTGACGGAACACGCAATAGAGTGGAGGTTTGTTCGGTCAACCACCTGCTGCCGACTATCTTGGTATAATGTTCATCTAGCTGCCAGTCGTTTTTCAATCCTTCTATGTCAGGTAATTCCATTTGGTCTGGAGCTTCAATTTTGAGAAGTTTGTAAGTGTCGGGAAGTGTGGCGCGGCTGTTCTGGACGAGTATTTCCAACATTGCCAAAGCTGGGGTTTCAGCCGCGTAAACAATCTCCAGTCCCTTTGTGTTCCACCGACCCGGATACTTTGCTGCGCCAGCGCCAGAAATATCCCCATAGTTCGATATGCGCCAAAAAAACATGTTTAGACAAATATGCCGTGATCAATTTGTCCTAAAATTTGGTCTACCACCAACGCGCCAGTCTCAGTTTTCAACAGCGAAAGGGGAGTTTGATTTGCCAACCGAGTCAGTGGGGTTCGCAGCCATTTGTTTGCCTTTTCCGGATTTGCAAAAACACGATCAGCCTCAGTGGCAATTCTGGCTAGGCGCAGCGCCTTGTCAGTTTCTGTTTGAGTGAGCTTTTCTTTTCGTACAATACGCCTTGCCAAAGTTCTTGCAGGAATGACCAACTCGTAAATTTCCGGAAGACTAAATCGGCTAGTCCAACCCTTTTGCAGTGAAACAGCCTTTAAAGACAGATATTTACCTTCTGCTGCCTCATTAAAATGGGTTTGAAAAATTCCAGCAAAAGACGTTTGTCCCCCAGCCTTAGGGGCCAAAACCTCACTGGACCAAAGTTCTGCCAAATTGTTTGCCATTGTGACAATATGGCATACATGCCCGCAAATTTCAACTTGTAAGTCATTTGGTTTACACCTTGGGTGAACCCGTCTAGAAGGCGCGCAACACCCATTTTAGTTGCAGGATTTAATTCATGGCGCGTCAGTTTATCTATCATATGCAAGGGCTTTCGAAATCTTATGCCGGCGGCAAAAAGGTTTTGGATAATGTGCATTTGCAGTTTTATCCCGATGCGAAAATCGGCGTCTTGGGCCCTAATGGTTCAGGCAAATCCACTTTGCTTAAACTCATGGCGGGCATCGATAAAGAATATAACGGCGAGGCTTGGATCGCTGATGGCGCCACCATTGGCTATCTCGAACAAGAGCCGCAGCTTGACCTGACAAAGAACGTTCTCGAAAACGCTATGGAGGGCGTGGCCAAGCAGAAGGCAATCTTGGACGAATATAACGCCTTGATGGCGGATTATAATGATGAGAACGCGGCCAAGGCTGGCAAGCTGCAAGATGTGATTGATGCGCAGAACCTGTGGGATTTGGAGGCGCAAGTTGAAGTGGCAATGGATGCGCTACGCTGCCCACCGGGCGATGCGTCAGTTGAAAATCTCTCCGGTGGTGAAAAGCGCCGCATTGCATTGACGCGGTTGCTGCTCGCGAAACCTGATCTTCTGCTGCTCGACGAACCCACCAACCATCTCGATGCTGAATCAGTGAATTGGCTTGAACATCATCTGCGCGATTACCCGGGCGCCATTCTCATCGTCACCCATGATCGCTATTTCCTCGATAACGTCACGGGATGGATTCTTGAATTGGATCGCGGCAAGGGCATCCCTTATGAAGGCAATTACTCGGCCTATCTGAAAGCTAAGTCTAAACGCTATGCGCAAGAGCAGCGTGAAGATGCATCGCGTCAGAAAGCGATTGATCGTGAATCCGAATGGATCGGCGCATCGCCCAAAGCCCGCCAAGCCAAATCAAAGGCGCGTATTTCGGCTTATGATGAACTGCTAAAGAAAAATGACGAGCGCCTGAAGTCCAACACCGCGCAAATCATCATTCCACCCGGCGAACGCTTGGGCGATAACGTGATTGAGCTTGAAGGCTTGAACAAAGCTTACGGTGATCGCTTGCTGATTGAGAACCTGAATTTCAAACTCCCGCCCGGCGGCATTGTCGGCATCATCGGAGCCAACGGTTCTGGCAAAACCACATTGTTCCGCATGTTGACAGGGCAGGAGAAGCCTGATGCAGGTGTGATCAAAATCGGTGAGAGCGTTCACTTAGGCTACATTGATCAAAGCCGCGATTCTTTGGCCCCCAACAAAACCGTCTGGGAAGAAATTTCAGGCGGCAATGATGTGATCTATCTGGGCAAACGCGAAATGAACAGTCGCGCTTATACAGGTGCCTTCAACTTCAAGGGTGCCGATCAACAGCAGAAGGTGGGAACACTCTCAGGTGGCCAGCGCAACCGCGTGCATCTGGCCAAGATGCTGAAGTCTGGCGCAAACGTGTTGCTATTAGACGAACCGACCAATGATCTGGACACCGAAACCTTGGCCGCGCTTGAAGAAGCGCTGGAGGATTTTGCCGGCTGCGCCGTCATCATCAGCCATGACCGCATGTTCTTGGATCGTCTGGCCACGCATATCCTAGCCTTCGAGGGCGACAGCCATGTGGAATGGTTTGAGGGCAATTTCCAGGATTATGAAGAAGACAAAAAGCGAAGGCTGGGCGAAGACAGCGTGATGCCGAAGCGGATCAAGTATAAGAAATTTGCGCGCTAGCAATAGCCCTCATGAAGGAACCACAAAATGATCACCCACACCGCACTGTTTCGGCTGAAACACCCCAAGGGTTCAGCCGGGGAAGCGGCCTTCCTCAAAGCCGCCGATTGTCTTGTCGCCATTCCGGGCGTTGAGAATTTCCAGAAGCTGCGGCAGGTTTCGCCGAAGAATGATTTTATGTTTTGCTTCTCGATGGAGTTCAATTCACAGAAGGAATATGATTTTTACAATACCCATCCAGACCACATGGCCTTCGTGCAAGGCAAATGGATTCCGGAAGTAGAAAAATTCATGGAAGTGGATTACGAGAAGCTCTGAGTTTTTAACTTTCGCTGGAATGGTTGATACGCTAAAAACCTGAAATGCAAATCACCCGTCGCACCTTGCTCGCTCTCCCGCTTGCCGCCAGCATTGCCTCTCCTGCCCATGCCAAACTGGTGCCCGGTGAACCCTTTGAGGTTCATGATGATGATGACCAGAAGGTGGAATACACCTTTCGCAAGCAGGTGGTGGATGCGCCTTTGCAAGCAGCACCCGGCACAATCGTCGTCAATACCTCCCGCCATTGGCTTTATCTGGTGATCACCAATGGCAAAGCCATTCGCTTTGGTATAGGCACTGGCAAATATGGTGACTGGAAGGGAGAGACTCAGGTGGGCCGCATGGAGAAATGGCCGATCTGGACTCCTACTCCGGATCATTTGAAACGGCGGCCAGATCTCATTCAATATATCAAAGGCATGCCCGGCGGTTTGAAAAACCCGATGGGGGCCCGCGCCATCTATCTCTTCGCCAACAACGCCGATACCAGTTACCGCATCCACGGCACGGATGTGCCCGAGCATATCGGCACTAAATCCACCGCTGGCTGCTTCGCCATGTTTAACGCCGACGTGATCTGGCTTTATGACCGGGTGAAACTGGGCACACGCGTGGTGGTGATGTGACACGCCTTCATGGCTGATTGGAACCCGGCGCAATATCTGAAATTCGCCGATGAGCGCACCAGGCCAGCGCGGGATTTGCTGGCGCAAGTGCCGCTGAAAGAAGCCAAGCTGGTTTATGATCTCGGCTGCGGGCCGGGGAATTCCACCGCGTTGTTGGTTGAGGCTTTTTCGCAGGCGCGGATTGTTGGCATTGATAATTCGCCGGAAATGTTGGCCAAGGCCCGAAAGACTTTGCCGCAAGTTGAGTTTGCCTTGGCTGATCTGGCGCAGTGGCAGGTGCCAGCGGAAGCGAATGTCTTGTTTTCCAACGCGACCTTTCAATGGGTGCCGTGGCATTTGAAGGTGTTGCAGCGGCTTCTCACTGTCTTGAAAACTGGCGGCGTTCTCGCCGTGCAGATGCCTGACAATCTGGGTGAGCCCTCGCATGTGGCGATGATTGGGGCAGGGCAAGATGCTCCGTATGCTGATAAATTGCAGGCGGCTTCGGGGGCACGCGATGTTTTGCCTGCGCCTGCTGCCTATTACGCGGCGCTCAAACCCTTGTGCACACGCCTCGACATCTGGCACACGATTTACAATCACCCACTCATGGGTGTGGCAGGGATTATCGAGTGGCTGAAGGGCACGGGCCTCAGGCCCTTTCTGGATCCGCTGAGTGCTGAAGAACAAGCCGACTATCTGGCGCGTTATGAAGCTGCGCTGACCAAGGCCTATCCAGTGCAAGCTGATGGCATGGTGCTGTTGCGGTTTCCGCGGCTGTTCATTGTGGCGGTGAAGTAGGTGTCTTCTCCCGTTCCTTCAACAGGAGATAGAGGCATCACTCCGCCGCTTCCAGGTTTTTGATGTCTTCAGGAATGAGGAACCCGCCGGACTGTCTGGCCCACAGGCTTGCATATATTCCGGCCTTTTTCTTGACCAATTCAGCATGCGTGCCTTCTTCGACGACGCGACCCTTGTCCATCACCACAAGCCTGTCCATCGCCGCAATCGTGCTCAAACGATGCGCCACGGCGATGACGGTTTTGCCTTGCATCAGCAGATTGAGGTTCTCCTGAATGGCGGCCTCAACTTCGCTATCCAGTGCAGAGGTAGCCTCATCCAAAATCAAGATCGGCGCATTTTTGAGCAACACGCGGGCAATCGCCACGCGCTGGCGCTGGCCGCCGGAGAGTTTCACACCGCGTTCACCCACATGGGCATCCATGCCAATGCGCCCATTGAGGTCGCGCAGATTGGCGATGAATTCAGCGGCATGGGCCTGCTGCGCGGCATCGTCGATGTCTGCTTGCGTGGCATCGGGCCTGCTGTAGCGGATATTGTCACGCACCGAGCGATGCAGCAGGGAGGTGTCTTGCGTCACTACACCGATGGATGCGCGCAGTGACTCCTGCGTGACGTTTGCGATATTCTGGCCATCGATGGTGATAGACCCCGAACTTAAATCGCAAAAGCGCAGAAGCAAATTGGTGAGGGTGGTTTTGCCAGCCCCTGAGCGGCCCACAAGGCCAACCTTTTCACCTGGCAGGATATTCAAAGAGAGTCCCGCCACAACTTCGCGGCCTTCCTCCACGGACTTGCCATAGTTGAAATGAATGTCGCTGTAATTGATTTCACCCTTCGTGATCTTCAGCGCCGACGCTTTTGGCAGATCAACAACGGTGTAGGGGCGGGCGATCACATCCACGCCATCTTTGACAACCCCGAAATCTTCGAAAAGCCCCGCCACTTCCCACAGAACCCAGTGGGCCATGCCCAACATGCGGTAAATGAGTCCAACAGAAAACGCGATGGCACCCACAGTGATGGCGCCCTTCGACCAAAGCCAAATCGCAATGGCCGCAGTGGCCGTGAGCACACCGCCGTTCAAGGCGTTGAGCGCAATGTTCATCCGTGTGGCAACACGCATCGAATCGTAAACCGATTGCAACATCCAGCCCATG
>Ga0209583_10000368_pt1 | contig 14179 bp, 12 predicted proteins | sample Str014_FD_187201 | JGI IMG/M metagenome (GOLD analysis project Ga0209583, IMG submission 187201) | Freshwater sediment microbial communities in response to fracking from Pennsylvania, USA - Straight Creek_MetaG_SC_2014 (SPAdes) (version 2) | ecosystem: Environmental > Aquatic > Freshwater >... | reverse complement strand
TTTCTTCTCCAGATGCCAGCGAATGAAAGTGGAGTCGCCCAGCCATTCGCCGTCGTCTTCGATATAGGGAATCTTGCCCTTGGGCGCTTTCGAGAAATTCATCCGCGCCTTCTCGAACGGCAGCTTCGACATTCGCAACAACGTCTCGGCCTTGGTCACGAAGGGGCTTGCATCGGGCAGTCCGAAATTCGGGCCGGAGCCATACAATGTGATCATGCTGCCTCGATGGGTTATCCGGGAGACCAACGGTCTGGCCCGGCGCTTTGCTAACGGGCGACTATCAGATGAGCGCGGGGCGAAATCAGGGTGTCGTCGGGATCGATGTCGGTTGCCGTCCTGCAGACATCGCCCTCCAGCCGGACCTTGCCGCCGGCGAGGAGCCGCAGCGCTTCCGGATAAATCCGATGCTCGATCCCGAGGATGCGCGCCGCCAGCGTCTCCGGCGTGTCGTCATCGGCAACCGCGACGGCGCCCTGCATGACGATCGGGCCCGCGTCGGTTTCCGGGATCACGAAATGCACGGTCGCGCCGGAGATTTTCACGCCGGTGCTGAGCGCCTGGCCGTGCGGATCGAGCCCGGGAAATGACGGCAGCAGCGAGGGATGGATGTTAAGCATCCGGCCGTGCCAGCGCTGCACGAATTCGGCCGTGAACAACCGCATGAATCCGCCAAGGCAAATCAGCTCGACCTTGTGTTGATCGAGCGCCCGCTGCAGCACGGCCTCGAACGCCGCGCGATCGCGGCCGAACGGCCTGCTTTCGATCACCGACGTTGGAATACCGCCGGAGCGGGCTTTCGCCAGACCGCCGGCATCGGCCTTGTTCGATATCACGACAACGATTTCGGCGGGAAAATCCGGCGCGCTGGCGGCTTCGATCAGCGCCGACATGTTCGACCCGCGTCCGGAAATCAGGATGGCGACGCGGCGTTTCATGGTCACGGCGTGAGATCGAGGTGGCCGTTGTAGACGACGCGAGGCTCACCCTCGGCGCGGATCACCTCGCCCAGCAGCGCCACCGTCTCGCCGCCCTGCTTGAGGACGTCGGTCACCTGTTCGATCGCGTCCGGCTTGACGATCGCGATCATGCCGATGCCGCAGTTGAAGGTGCGCAGCAATTCGAGTTCGGCGATGCCGCCTTGCGCAGCCAGCCATTTGAAGACGGGCAGCACGGGCAACCGCGCGAGATCGATGCCGACGCCTAGATGCTTCGGCAGGACGCGCGGGATGTTGTCGGTGAAGCCGCCGCCGGTGATATGGGCGAGCCCCTTGATCGCGCCGGTCTCGCGGATCGCGCGCAGGCAGGATTTCACATAGAGCCGGGTCGGCGCCAGCAGCGCGCCGCCGAGCGTCAGGACCGGCGAGAACGGCGCCGGGACATCGAAGCCGAGGCCGGATTGCTCGACGATCTTGCGCACCAGCGAAAACCCGTTGGAATGAACGCCGGATGAGGCAAGGCCGATCACGGCGTCCCCGGCGGCGATATCCGGGCGCGGCAACAGCGTGCCGCGCTCGGCCGCACCCACCGCAAAGCCCGCGAGGTCGTAATCGCCGTCCTTGTAGAGGCCCGGCATTTCCGCGGTCTCGCCGCCGATCAGCGCGCAGCCGGATTCGCGGCAGCCTTCGGCGACGCCGGCGACGATCGCGGCGGTGGCTTCGGGATCGAGCTTGCCGCAGGCGAAGTAGTCGAGGAAGAACAGCGGTTCGGCGCCCTGCACGACGAGGTCGTTCACCGACATCGCCACCAGGTCGATGCCGATCCCGCCATGCAGGCCGGTCTCGATCGCGATCTTGACCTTGGTCCCGACGCCATCGGTCGCGGCGACCAGAACCGGGTCCTTGAAGCCGGCGGCCCTGAGGTCGAACAGCCCGCCGAAGCCGCCGATCTCGGCGTCGGCGCCGGCGCGGGCGGTGGCGCGAACCATCGGCTTGATCAGATCGACCAGCCGATTGCCGGCATCGATATCGACGCCCGAATCGGCGTAAGTGAGCCCGTTTTTGCGGTCGACCATGGCTAATTCCGAGTGATAACCGCTGGTTACGAGGAATTCCGCCACCGTGCAATGGCTCGCAAGCCCGCCCCGCTTATACTATGTAGATAACAGCCGGCTATGCTCCAAAGGCCGGAAACAAGGCCGGTAGCCGGGAAGCGACCGAGTTGAGCATTCCGAACATCATTACCCTTGGCCGCATCATCCTGGTGCCGGTCATCGTCTGGGCGATCGTCTCAAGCCAGATGGAGATCGCGTTCGCGATCTTCATCATTGCCGGCGTCAGCGATGCCGTCGACGGCTTTCTCGCCAAGCGCTTCAACATGGCGAGTGAATTGGGCGCCCTGCTCGATCCGCTCGCCGACAAGGCGCTGCTGGTGTCGATTTACGTCGCGCTCGGAATCTGGGGCGCGGTGCCGCGCTGGATTGTGATCCTGGTGGTCTCCCGCGACATCATGATCGTAAGTGCCGTGATCGTGTCCTGGCTGTTCGACAAGCCGGTTCCAATGAAACCCCTTATGGTATCGAAGCTCAACACCGTGGCACAGGTGGCGTTTGCGGCGCTGGTGCTGGCCTCGCTCGGCTTCGGGTTCAGGCCGACGCCCTACGACCTGATCCTGATGGGTTTGGTAACCGTCTTTACTTTGGTTTCCGTCTCCCTCTATCTCGTGGAGTGGGTGCGGCACATGAGCACGATCGAAGCTAAATAAGCCTTGTGAAATGCCGGACGATCCCGGCCCGGAGATTTGCGTGGCGGCTCGCGTTCAACCTCGTCAGCTTGCGTTAGCGCTGCCGCATGCGGAGAGCCTGACCCGCGACAACTTTCTCGAAGGGCCCGCGAACGAGGCCGGATTGGCACTGGTGGAGAGCTGGCCCGACTGGCCCAACCGCATCATGCTGCTGGTCGGACCGGAAGGCTCGGGCAAGAGCCATCTCGCCGCCATCTGGGCCGAGCAATCGGGAGCGCGTTCGACGTCCGCGCACGCGCTGACGGCCGCCGCGGTGCCCGGCGCATTGGCAACCGGGGCACTGGTGGTTGAAGACCTGAAGTCTTCGGACTTCGACGAGCGCGCGATGTTTCACCTGATCAATCTCGCGCGCGAAGATGATGCGTATGTGCTCATGACCGCGCGCGTTCCGCCGTCGGCATTCGACGTGGAATTGCGCGACCTGCGCTCGCGCCTGCGCGCGGTGCCGGTGGTGTCGCTGCTGCCGCCCGACGATCATTTGTTCCGCGCGTTGATCGTGAAGTTCTGCAACGACCGTCAACTGGCCATTGATGAGACCGTGGTGAGCTATCTGACCAACCGGATCGAACGGTCCTACGCGGCGGTACGGCAGGCGGTCGAACTGCTCGACACCGAGGCCCTGCGGCTGGGCCGGCCGGTCACCCGGGCGCTAGCTGCCGAATTGCTGCGCAATGGCTGAACCGACGCCCACACGACCGCTATTCGCGGCTTGACGGCAACGGAGCGGGGACCGTCAATGTCATCGAAACGTCATCGCAGTAACACATGATTCCGGTGTGTCCGCCCGGACGGCGGCGCCTTATGATGGGGAATGGACCGATACTTGATGGAATTGCCACAAGCCTTTGAAAATACACAAATAGATTCGGATACTGCGGCCGGTCCCACGATCGCCGCAAGTCCGGAGCGGTTCATCAACCGCGAATTGTCGTGGTTGCATTTCAATCGGCGCGTGCTGGAGGAAGCGGTCAATACCGGCCATCCCGCGCTGGAACGGGTGCGGTTCCTGTCGATTTCCGCCAATAACCTTGACGAGTTCTTCATGGTCCGGGTGGCCGGCATCAAGGCGCAGGTCCGCGAGGGCATCGCCGAACGCAGCCCCGATGGCCTGAGCCCGTCCGAGCAGCTCGTCCTCATCAACCAGACGGTTTCACAGCTGACCTCCGACCAGCAGGCGATCTGGAGCAACCTGCGCACCACGCTGGCCGAGGTCGGCATCGTCCTGGTCGACGGTCGGGACGTCACCAAGCCCGAGCGCGCCTGGATCGAGGATCATTTCCTCCACAACATCTTTCCGCTGCTGACGCCGCTCGCGATCGACCCGGCCCATCCCTTCCCGTTCATTCCGAGCCTCGGCTTCACCGTGGCGCTACAGCTGGCGCGCGTCTCCGACGGCAAGCCGATGAATGCGCTGATCCGCATGCCCGGCAAGATCGATCGCTTCATCCGCATGCCCACGGGCAAGGACGATGCGACGCGGCTGATTACGCTGGAGCAGGCCACCGGCCTGTTCATTGGCCGCCTGTTCCCCGGCTATACCGTGAAGGGCCAGGGCGCGTTCCGGGTGCTGCGCGATTCCGAACTGGAGATCGAGGAAGAAGCCGAAGATCTCGTCCGCCTGTTTGAGACCGCGCTGAAGCGACGGCGGCGGGGATCGGTGATCCGGCTCGAGATCGAAGCCAAGATGCCGGAGGAACTCCGCGCATTCGTCCAGCAAGCCCTCTCCACTGCTGACGACGAGGTCTTTCTGGTCGACGGCGTGCTGGCCATGAACGAGCTTTCGCAGCTCACCCGGCTCGACCGGCCCGACCTCGAATTCGCACCCTATGTGCCGAGACATCCGGAGCGGGTGCGCGACCATGGCGGCGACGTCTTCGCCGCCATCCGGCAGAAAGATCTGATCGTCCATCATCCCTACGAATCGTTCGACGTCGTGGTCCAGTTCCTGCAACAGGCCGCCCGCGACCCCGACGTGGTCGCCATCAAGCAGACGCTCTACCGCACCTCGAACAACTCGCCGATCGTGCGCGCGCTCGCTGAAGCCGCCGAGGCCGGCAAATCCGTCACCGCGCTGGTCGAACTCAAGGCCCGGTTCGATGAGGAAGCCAACATCCGCTGGGCGCGCGACCTCGAACACGCCGGCGTGCAAGTGGTATACGGGTTCATCGAGCTGAAAACCCACGCCAAATTGTCGATGGTGGTCCGGCGCGAGGGCGGCAATCTGGCGACCTATGTCCACACCGGCACCGGGAATTATCACCCGGTGACCGCGCGCATCTATACCGATCTGTCCTACTTCACGTCGGACCCGACTATCGGACGCGATGCCGCGCGCGTGTTCAACTATATCACCGGCTATGCCGAGCCGAGCGATATCGAGAAGATGGCGGTATCGCCGCTGACCCTGCGCAAGCGCCTGCTCGAACATATCCGCGGCGAGACCATCCATGCGCGGCACGGCAAGCCCGCCGCGATCTGGATGAAGATGAACTCGCTGGTCGATCCTGACATCATCGACGCGCTGTACGAGGCCTCGCAGGCCGGCGTGTCGATCGATCTGGTGGTGCGCGGCATTTGCTGCCTGCGCCCCGGCCTGCCCGGGCTTTCGGAGAACATCCGGGTCAAATCGATCGTCGGCCGCTTCCTGGAGCACGGCCGAATCTACTGCTTCGGGATGGGCCAGGGCCTACCCAGCGCCAAAGCCGCTGTGTATATCTCGTCGGCCGACATGATGCCGCGGAATCTCGACCGCCGCGTCGAAATCCTCTGCCCGCTGCAAAATCCAACGGTGCATCAGCAGGTTCTCGAACAGATCATGGTCGCGAACCTGAAGGATACCGAGCAAAGCTGGCAATTGTTGCCGGACGGGTCGTCAACGCGTATGAAGGCCGCGAAGGGTGAAGAGCCGTTCAATGTACACAATTATTTCATGACGAATCCGAGTCTGTCAGGCCGTGGAAAGTCTCTCAAGGAATCTTCGCCGCGCCGCCTCACGCGCCGTAACGAACGTCAGTCACCGTCCTAGGGAGCCTTTCCGGTGAAGCCGCCGCGCAAGCGCGCTTCCAGCGTCGCTGTCATCGATATCGGCTCGAATTCGGTGCGTCTCGTTGTCTACGAGACGATGGCACGCAGTCTCGTCACGGTGTTCAACGAAAAGGCACTTTGCGGACTGGGCCGCGAGGTCCAGAGCACCGGCCTGCTGGCCGAGGATGCCGTCGCCAAGGCCCTGACCTCGCTGCGGCGGTTTCGCGCCTTGTGCCGAATCCAGAAGGTGGGCCGCGTCCATGCGATCGCCACCGCGGCATGCCGCGACGCCAGCAACGGCCCCGACTTCATCGCCCAGGCCGAGCGCATCTGTGGCGTCCCGATCCAGATCCTGTCGGGGCCGCGAGAAGCAAAACTATCCGCGCTGGGCGTGGTGTCAGGAATCCACGATCCCGACGGGATCGTCGGCGACCTCGGCGGCGGCTCGCTCGAACTGATCGACGTGCACGGCAATCGCGTTCGCAGCGGCGTGACGCTGCCGCTCGGCAGCCTGGCGCTGCAGGACTCCTCGCACAAATCGCTGAAACGGGCCGAGCGGATCGTCAGGAGCGAACTGACCGGTGTCGCCCAGCTGAAGGCCGGTCGCGGCCGCACTTTCTATGCCGTCGGCGGGACCTGGCGGGCGCTGGCGCGCATTCACATCGTCCAGAGCGGCTATCCCTTGCGCGTGATGCATGGTTATTCGGTTCCGGCCGCCGACGCGCTCGATTTCGCGCAACGCCTGCGTCGCCTGGCTTCGGCCAATATGCTGGCCAACATCGAAGTCATCGCCGACGCACGGCGGCCGCTGCTCACCTACGCCGCGCTGGTGCTCGAATATATCATTCGCGTCGCCCGGCCGAAGACCATCATGTTCTCGACCTTCGGCGTCCGCGAAGGCCTGCTCTACGAGATGCTGCCGCAATCCGAGCGCGCCAGGGACGGCTTCATCTGCGCCGCGCAGACGCTGAACGGCTTGCTGTCGCGATCCGCCCGCCATGCCGAGGAACTGGTCGCCTGGACCGATCGCCTGGTCAGGGTCGTCAAGCTGCGCGAGACCGACGAGGACCGCCGGCTGCGCCATGCCGCCTGCCTCCTCTCCGACATCGGCTGGCGGGTGCATCCCGATCACCGTGGCGAAGAGACACTGAGCCTCATCACCAACGGCAATTTCGGTTCGATCAGCCACCAGGGACGGGCCTTCGTCGCGCTGTCGGTGTTCTACCGCTACGCCGGGCTGAGCGAGGAAAACGAGCCGCCGGCGCTGGTACGCGAGCTGGTGCCGCCGGCGATGGACGAACGCGCCCGCGTGCTGGGCGCAGCGTTCCGCGTCGCGCATCTGATCTCGGCGGCTCGTCCCGGCGTGCTGCCCGCGACGCATTTTCGCAGCCGCGGCCGCAAGCTGATGCTGGTGTTCGAGCACCGCATGGTCGACCTGGTCGCCGACCGCGTCGGCAGCCGCTTCAAGCAACTCGCCCGGCTGGTCGGGCGGACGGGGTCGATCGTCAGGAACTGAGGCTATAGAGTCTTTTGCTTCGACGCGTTTTCTTGATGCGAACCGGCGTCCAGTTCGCTCAAAACGCTACCGCGCCGCTTCACGCCGCGTTGGCGGAACGCTCATCGCCTTGCAGCGCGCGCTTGCGCCAGATCGCGCCTGCCACCAGCACCACGACGATCCCGAGCACGCCGCACAGGATCTCGGCGCCGTGGCCGCCATTGGCGAAGCGCGGCGCGATCCCGAACGAGGAAATCAGCCTGTCGAGCTTGGCACCGAACGCGCCGCCAAAGACCGCATCCAGCCTCGGAGCAACGGCCGGGTCGGTCGCAATCACGTCGCCGGCGATCCAGCCCAACAGCGCGGCACCGGCCCAGACCAGAATCGGCAGGCGGTTGAGCAGCGCCATGATCAGCGCGGCGCCGGCAACGATCAGGGGAATGCTGATCGCGAGGCCGAGGATCAACAACGGCACGCTGCCATTGGCCGCGGCGGCGACCGCGATCACGTTGTCGAGGCTCATCACGATATCGGCGACCACGACGATCTGGATTGCCGCCCACAGATGTGATGCCGACTGAACGCCGTCCTTGTCTTCCGGCTCCGGCACCAGCAGCTTCGCTGCGATCACGATCAGCGCCAGGCCGCCGACCAGCTTGAGGTACGGCAGTTCCATCAGGGTGGCGACGATGCCGGTGAAGATGATGCGCAGGACCACCGCCGCGCCGGCGCCGAAGATCATGCCCCAGAGCCGCTGCCGCGGATCGAGGCCGCGACAGGCGAGCGCGATCACCAGCGCGTTGTCGCCCGACAGCAGCACGTTGATCCAGATGATCTTGCCGACCGCGACCCAGAAAGCCGGTTGCGTCATCTCGTTGCGAAACTGGGTGAAGAACCAGCCGATGTTCGTCGGATCGAGGATCTGCAACAGCCAGTTCACAGCGTTTCCTTCTCGCCTCGCGATCGCCTCTGGCAGGTCGACCGCCGCTCACCCAAACAAATCAGCCGACGATTTCGTTGCCGGAAAAGAACTGCGCGATCTCGATCGCGGCGGTTTCCGGCGCATCCGATCCGTGCACCGAATTTTCGCCGATCGACTTCGCATGCAGCTTGCGGATCGTTCCCTCGGCTGCCTTGGAAGGATCGGTCGCGCCCATCACGTCGCGATGCCTGAGCACGGCGCCCTCGCCTTCCAGCACCTGGACCACGACCGGACCTGATGTCATGAACTCGACCAGTTCGCCGAAAAACGGCCGCGCCTTGTGAACGTCATAGAAGGTTTCCGCCTGCTCCCGCGTCATGCGAATGCGTTTCTGGGCGACGATCCGCAGCCCTGCCTTTTCGATCAGCGCATTGATGGCGCCGGTAAGATTGCGCGCCGTCGCGTCGGGCTTGAGGATCGAAAAAGTACGCTCAATCGCCATGATTTTTCCTTGCAAAGCGGGGGGAACAGGGTTGCGGGGCTTATATCGGCGCCACCCGGGTACGGCAAGCGACCCGGTGACGCGCCTTCCTCGTTTTGAGCATGATCCCGAAAAGCGGATACCGGTTTTCGGAAAAGATCATGCTCCAGGCTGCGTTCGGCCTCGGCGACCAACACAGCCGCTCCCGACACGTGGATCGGGCTTAGGCCGGAAATCCCGTCGTCCTCGAAATTACGAGAATTTCACGAAGGTGAACCCTGTCTGAAACCTCCGTGCCGGTTCCGTTCACACGCGCGAGCGTAGGCTTCGAACGATCGGACGCCGGAGGCTCACCGGGAGCTTTTTCCGGCGTCACGGGAGGTGATCAGCAATGGCGCTGACGGCGCCGAAACCAGGAGGAGATCATCATGTTACGCAAACTCTCGCTCGTTGCAGTCGCCGCGGCTTCGCTGGCTGCGGCCGCGTTGGCACCAACCTCCGCTTCCGCGTGGGGCGGCTGGCATGGCGGCTGGCACCATGGATGGCATCATGGCGGATGGGGCTGGGGCGGACCCCGCTTCGTCGCTGGCGGCCCCGCCTATTACGGTTACGGCTATGGTGGCGGCGGCTGCTATGCGCGGCGTCTCGTTCCCACCCCGTGGGGGCCGCGTTGGCGCCTGGTCAACCGCTGCTACTGACCTCTCGACCGCGGCGTCCAGCAAGAGCCCCGGCGCAGATTTGGCCGGGGCTCTTGGCTGCCGGAACCAACCGTCTCGCATTCATCCGGCCTTCACCATCCCGTGCAAAACCGGGCTGCGCCCGAAACCATTATCATTTTCATGACTTGTTCCCGCATGATTTAATTCAAACCATGCGGCGGAACTCGCCATGAATAACCGAATCACCGGCCTTTATGAACCCATCGATCACAAGACATGCCGTTCCATCTGCGACGCCGTGGGGGAACGATTCCAGCAGCAACTGCGCCCGGAGACCTCGGGCCTTTCCGGCACGCTCCAGCACTTGGTGGAGGAACTGCGGCGGCGCGACCGTTTCGAGCCGCGCTAGCCACAGCGGCACTCATCGACATACGCCATAAACCGGTTGCGTTTGGCAACGGCTCCGGTGACAACGCCGCATGCTTTCGCTTACCGACATATCGGTCCGGATCGCCGGGCGGCTTTTGATCGACAGCAGTTCGGTGCAGATCGTGCCCGGCGCGCGCGTCGGCTTTGTCGGCCGCAACGGCGTCGGCAAGTCGACGCTGTTTGCCGCGATCCGCGGCGACCTGCCGACCGAAACCGGCAGCATCGCGATCCCGCCCCGCTGGCGCATCGGCAGTCTGGCCCAGGAAGCGCCCGACGGCCCCGAAAGCCTTGTCAACGTCGTGCTGAAGGCGGATATCGAGCGCGACGCGCTGCTGCGCGAGGCCGAAACGGCCGAGGATCCGCACCGGATCGCCGAAATCCAGACCCGGCTCGTCGACATCGACGCCCACTCCGCGCCCGCCCGCGCCGCGGCGATCCTCAGCGGTCTGGGCTTTTCTACCGCCGATCAGGCTCGACCCTGCTCGGAATTCTCCGGTGGCTGGCGCATGCGCGTGGCACTCGCCGCGACGCTGTTTTCCGCGCCCGATCTCTTGCTGCTGGATGAACCGACCAACTACCTCGATCTCGAGGGCACGCTGTGGCTGGAAGATCATCTGGCGAATTATCCGCGCACCGTGATCGTGATCAGCCATGACCGCGACCTGCTCGACACTTCCGTCGACCAGATCCTGCATCTCGATCGCGGCAAGCTGACGCTCTACAAGGGAACCTATTCCGCCTTCGAGGAACAGCGCGCCACCCGCGAAATGCTGGACGCCAAACATGCCAAGCGTCAGGCCGACGAGCGCAAGCGACTGCAGGCCTTCGTCGATCGCTTCAAGGCCAAAGCTTCCAAAGCCCGTCAGGCCCAATCCCGCGTCAAGATGCTGGAGCGGATGAAGCCGGTGACCGCGCTGGTGACGCAGGACGTCCGCGAGATTTCCTTTCCCTCACCCGACAAGATGCTGTCGCCGCCGATCATCGCGGTCGACGATGTTTCGGTCGGCTACGATCCCAAGAAGCCCGTCCTCAACCGCGTGACCCTGCGGATCGACACCGACGACCGCATCGCACTGCTCGGATCCAACGGCAACGGCAAGTCGACGCTGGTCAAGCTGCTGGCCAGCAAGCTGGCCCCGTTCTCCGGCCGGATCACGCGCGCGGAAAAACTCTCGGTCGGATATTTCGCGCAGCATCAGGTCGATGAACTCAACGTCGACGCCTCGCCCTACGATCACATCCGCAAGCTGATGCCGGATGCACCCGAGAGCAAGGTGCGCGCGCGGACCGGTGCGATCGGGTTTTCCGGCAAAGCCGGCGATACCCTGGTCAGGAGTCTTTCGGGCGGCGAGAAGGCGCGGCTGCTTTTGGGACTGGCGACGTTCTTCGGCCCCCACATGATCATCCTGGACGAGCCGACCAACCATCTGGACATCGACAGCCGCGCCGCGCTCGCCGAAGCCATCAATGAGTTTCCCGGCGCCGTGATCATGGTTTCGCACGACCGCTATCTGATCGAAGCCTGCGCCGACCAGTTGTGGGTCGTGGCCAACCAAACCGTGACCAGCTATGACGGCGATCTCGACGAGTACCGGCGGATGGTGCTGTCGATATCTGGCGTGCGCGCCGCTTCGCGTGAGCGCGGCAAGGATGGCGGCAAGGATAGCGGCCGGCCCGAGCGCCCGCGGACAGAGAAACGGCCGCCGCTGAAACAGAAAATCGCCGAGGCCGAGGCGGAGATCGCGCGCATCAACGGCATCATCGCCAAGATCGACGCCGCGCTGGCGCTGCCGGATCTGTTCACGCGCGATCCCAAACAGGCCGCCCAGCTCAGCAAGGCCCGCGCCGGCGCGGAAAGCGCGCTACGGCGCGCCGAGGATGAATGGCTGGCGGCGAGTTCGCAGTACGACGAAGCGAGCTAGTCAGAGCCGCGACGCAGCCGGTAGCGGTTGCATCCCAGGGGGCGCAGAGCCCCTCCTGGGGTATTGGGGTTAAACCCATAGCGGTCGCTCTCAATGGACTGCCTCGAATTGCCCATCCGTTCGAAACCGCAAATTAACGCGGCCCGCACAATGTATCCCCGACCGGATGACGGCGTGATATTGGCGATTTGAACAGCGGCGAATCACCTTCGAAGTCCGGCGGCACCGCAAGAGGCATCTGACCGAACTGATATGAATTCCATATGAAATCAAGGGCTAAGGGATGAGGTCCCGTTTCAACTCCGACCTGCAGGACGACTTCGACGTGTTCGACACGCTCGGAAGCACAATTGGTGCGAGCTTCTCCACGCAGGCCGGCGAGGACCGCGACAGTCGGTCGGGCAATCAACCGGTCGAACTTCTTGGCACCCCGCCGCTGACCAGCGAAGCTGCGCTGGCATTGGGTTCGCAGAGCGGCGGCACCGCTGCCGTGACCACCCTGACGGCCGGAGGTATTACGATCAACCTGCTGTTCGACGCCGCGGCAACGGCCGCGCCTGCGAGCTTCCGGGCAGCCATTACCCAGGCAGCGTCGCTGCTGACGGCGGCGATTTCCGACCAGATCACGGTCAATATCAAGATCGATTACAGCGGCAGCGGCGGCGGCGCTGCCGGCGGTCCCGATAACGGCCAGTATTTAGGCTATTCGACGGGTAAGGACCGATCTGCTCAACCATGCAACGCCCGGCGATGCGGCCTTCAGCGCCTTGCCAAGCGGAACGTCGATCCAGGGCCAAGCCAACGTTGCGGTCTGGAATGCCCAGCTGAAGCTGTGGGGGTTGATCGGCGCCAACGACAGGACCACCGATGACGGCAGCGCCACATTTGCAACCGACATCAATCCGAACCTGCTGGTCGGTGTTGCGCTTCACGAACTGACCCATGCCATGGGCCGGGTGCCTTACGGCCCCTCGCCCGACATATTCGACCTGTTTCGATTTACGAGTTCCGGGACGCTGCTGATCTCCGGCAGCAATACCGCCCCGGCCGCCTACTTCTCCCTCGATGGGGGCAACACGCGATTGGCCGACTTCGGCCGGACCTCCGATCCGAGCGATTTCCTCAATAGCGGCGTGCAGGGCGGCAGCGATCCGTTCAACGAGTTCTATGGCGGCGGTACGATCCAGAGCATGACCACGGTCGATCTGAAGCTGCTTGATGCACTGGGCTTTCATGTGCCGGGCCAATCGGCCGCGCCGCCGTCTCCGCCGCCACAAACCGTGATCGAATCGTTTGGGTCGACCAGCCTGGTTCAAAGTGGCAGCAATTATTTTTTGAACAGCAACAGCACGGGGTCTGGACCCGAGTTGATGCTGAACGGCTCGCCCGTCGTAGCGGGTCAGTTTGCCGGCTGGACACCGGTTGGCACGGAGCAGACGTCAAGCGGGTATCAGGTTGCCATGATTTCAACCAGCGGCAGCCAGTTCATTATCTGGACCGTCGACAGTAACGGTGCCTATGTCACGAACGCCGCGCCGGCATCGTCAACCAGCACGGCGCTCGAAACAGCAGAAAATACCTTTCATCAAGACCTCAATCATGACGGGGTGATCGGTATTCCCCCGAGTACGCCGAACCCCTCGCCACCCCCGGCGACACAGACGGTTATCGAGTCGTTCGGATCGACCAGCCTGGTTCAGGTGGGCAACAACTATTTCATGAACGGCAACGGCACGGGGTCCGGGCCGGAGTTGATGCTGAACGGTTCGCCCGTCGTAGCGGGTCAGTTTGCCGGCTGGACACCGGTAGGCGCGGAGCAGACGTCAAGCGGGTATCAGGTTGCCATGATTTCAACCAGCGGCAGCCAGTTCATCATCTGGACCGTCGACAGCAAGGGCGCCTACGTCACGAACGGAGCACCTGTATCGTCAACCAGCACGGCGCTCGAAACAGCAGAAAACACCTTCCATCAAGACCTCAATCATGACGGCGTGATCGGTATTCCCCCGAGTACGCCGAACCCCTCGCCACCGCCGGCACCACAAACCGTGATCGAGTCGTTTGGATCGACCAGTCTGGTTCAGGTGGGCAACAATTATTTCATGAACAGCAACAGCACCGGGTCTGGACCCGAGTTGATGCTGAGCGGCTCGCCCGTCGTAGCGGGTCAGTTTGCCGGCTGGACACCGGTTGGCGCGGAGCAGACGTCAAGCGGATATCAGGTCGCAATGATGTCAACCAGCGGCAGCCAGTTCATCATCTGGACCGTCGACAGTAAGGGTGCCTATGTCACGAACGCCGCGCCGGCATCGTCAACCAGCACGGTGCTCGAAACAGCAGAAAATACCTTTCATCAAGACCTCAATCATGACGGAGTGATCGGAGTTCCCGCGCCGGTTAGCCCCGGCCCCTCCGCTCCCCTCGCCAACGGACCTGCCGTCACGATTGCCAGCAACGATACCTTCATATTCGGTTCGAACGCGCTAACATCAGCGTGGCGAGATGGAA
>Ga0209583_10000366_pt1 | contig 14216 bp, 10 predicted proteins | sample Str014_FD_187201 | JGI IMG/M metagenome (GOLD analysis project Ga0209583, IMG submission 187201) | Freshwater sediment microbial communities in response to fracking from Pennsylvania, USA - Straight Creek_MetaG_SC_2014 (SPAdes) (version 2) | ecosystem: Environmental > Aquatic > Freshwater >... | reverse complement strand
ATCCGGACCGCGGCCGACATCGGCCGCATAAAAATGGAGATAGCGCCCGCCTGGCGGCTTGATGCCGCTGACGGCGCGTAGATATTCGGTGCTGCCAGCGATGGCGGCTGCGGGCACCGCGCCTTCCGCGATCAGGCGGCCGTCCCCGTAGAGGTCCTGCAGAACCATCTCGAGCAGTTGCGCGCGTTGAGCGATACCGGCCGTCAATTGCTGCCAGTCGGTGTCATCGATGATCAGCGGCAAATGGCTCAACGGCCAGAGCCGGTCGGCGATCTCCCCGGGCGCGCGATAGGTGACGCCGGCCTCACGCAGATGCCGGTCGGCAGCGGCAAACCGGCGCTCGATATCGGCAGGCGACAACGAGGCAAAGGCGTCGAAAAACCGTGTCCAGGCCGCGCGGGGCCTGCCGTCCTGGGCGATATACTCATCGGGAATGCCCGGTAACCGGGCATAATCGCGCGTCCATTGCGCCATCCGGCGCTGACCCGGACGCGCCTTGCTTTCCGGATTTCCCTGGTCGGCCTGTCCCGCCATTCCGACTCCCGCTTCGCTCGAAAGAGCACGATAAAATCAATGCAGGAGCGGCGTCCGCAAGTCGAGGGTCAAAGGGAATTCAATTGTACGTTCCTCCGGCGGAGGATCGATCTTGCCGGGGGTATGACCGTGATCCTGAAACCGTGCCAGCCTTCGCGCCTCGGCTTCATAGGAATTGACGGGTTTGGTCTCGTAATTGCGTCCTCCGGGATGCGCGACATGATAGACGCAACCGCCAAGCGAGCGGCCATTCCAGGTATCGATCAGATCGAAGGTCAGCGGCGCGTGAACAGGAATGGTCGGGTGCAACCCCGAAGCCGGCTGCCATGCCTTGAATCGCACGCCGGCTACCGCCTCGCCCGAACGTCCCGTTGCCGTCATCGGCATGCGCCGGCCGTTGCAGGTCACGACGTGACGGCCTTCGACAAAGCCGGTCGCCTTGATCTGCAGGCGCTCGACCGAAGAGTCGACATAGCGCACGGTGCCGCCCGCCGAACCCTCTTCGCCAAGAACGTGCCATGGCTCCAGCGCCTGACGCAGTTCGAGGGCGACACCGCCATGATGGACGCGGCCGAACACCGGGAACCGAAATTCGAGCTGCGCGGCGTACCATTCCGGCGAGAATTCGTAGCCGGAGGCGTTCAGCTCGGCGAGAACGCCCAGAAAATCCTCCCAGAGGAAATGCGGCAGCATGAAGCGGTCGTGCAGCGTCGTTCCCCAGCGCACGAATTGGCCCTGCTGCGGTTCGCGCCACAGTTTTGCGATCAGCGCCCGGATCAGGAGTTGCTGCGCCAGCGACATCCGGGGATCCGGCGGCATTTCCAGCGCACGAAATTCGACCAATCCAAGCCGGCCAGTCGGCCCGTCCGGCGAATAGAGCTTGTCGATGCAGATTTCGGCACGATGGGTATTGCCGGTGATATCGACCAGGATGTGCCGGAACAGCCGGTCCACCAGCCAAAGCGGTGCTTCGAGACCGGGCGGCGGCACATGGGCGAGCGCGATTTCCAGTTCATAAAGGCCGTCATGCCGGGCTTCGTCGATGCGCGGCGCCTGGCTGGTCGGACCGATGAACATGCCCGAGAACAGATAGGACAGCGACGGGTGACGCTGCCAGTACAACACCAGACTCCTGAGCAAATCGGGCCGGCGCAGGAACGGCGAATCCGCCGGCGTGCTGCCGCCGACCACGACATGATTGCCGCCACCGGTGCCGGTATGACGGCCGTCGATCAGAAAGCGATTAGCCCCCAGCCGGACCTTGGCGGCGTCCTCATAGAGCCCGAAGGTGATCCCGACCGCCTCGCGCCAGCTTCGGGCTGGCTGGATATTGATCTCGATCACGCCGGGATCGGGCGTTACCTTGATGACTTCGACACGGGGATCATAGGGCGGCGGATATCCTTCGACATGGACCTGCATCCGCATTTCTTCGGCGGTCGCCTCCACAGCCGTGACCAGTTCCAGATAATCTTCCAGCTTTTCGACCGGCGGCATGAAGGCGCACAAAATTCCATCGCGAATTTCGATCGACATCGCGGTGCGGACCGGAACAGCCTTGGCTTTCGACCTCTCGCGCTCCAGCACGGCTTCCGCCTGGGAGGCCGCGTCGGAGTCCGGAAGTACGTCGCGGGGCTCCATCGGGTCCTGCTCGACGAGATAGGGGTATTCGTCCTCCGGTATATGCGGCAGCGACGAAATCGGCAGCCGCAAGCCCAGCGGAGAATCGCCCGGCGTCAGAAACAGATTGCCGCGCCTGAACTTCCAGCGCTCGCTGCGCCAGCGTCCGGGATGGACACTGGCGATAGCGTTCCAGCGCTGTATCGGCAGCACGAAACCCCTGGGCTTGTTCAGTCCTTGGTCAAACACCCGCGCCATGCGCGAGCGCTCCTCCGGGTCGGCCAATCTGGAATCGCCGGGATCGACATTGTCCGGCAGGCCCGCCTCCTTCTGAAGCCAGTGTGCGGGGTCTTCGAATGCCGGCATGACATATTCGGAACCGAGGCCGAGTCGTTTCGCGGTATCCGTCGCGAAACGCTCGGCGTCCTCGATTTCCGCTGTGTGCGGGTTGTTGATCCCGGCGATCAGGTCGGAGTTTTTCCAGATCGGCACGCCGTCCTTGCGCCAGTAGAGTCCGAACGCCCAGCGCGGCAGGCTTTCGCCCGGATACCATTTGCCCTCCCCGTAATGCAGCAGACCGCCGGGCGCGAAACGCGCGCGCAATTTGCGAATGAGGTCGTCGGCGAGGCCGCGCTTGGTCGGACCGACCGCGGCGATATTCCATTCCGGCGCCTCGAGATCGTCGATGGAAACGAAGGTCGGCTCGCCGCCCATCGTCAGGCGCACGTCGTGCGCTTTCAGATCGGCATCGACCTGCTCGCCCAGCCGATCCAGCCGTGCCCAGGAGTCGTCGGAGAATGGCCGCGTGATCCGCGGCGCTTCGCGGATACGCCTGACGCCCATCTCGAACGCGAAGTCGACATTGGCGAAACCGGCGGTGCCGCTGATCGGAGCCGCGGAACGGTAGTGCGGCGTGGCCGCGACGGGGATGTGCCCTTCGCCCGTCAGCATGCCCGAGGTAACGTCGAAACCGATCCAGCCCGCGCCCGGAAGATAGACCTCCGCCCAGGCGTGCAGGTCGGTGAAATCGTTCTCGACCTCGCGCGGCCCTTCGACCGGTTCGATGTCGGGGCGCAGCTGGATAAGATAGCCGGAAACGAAACGGGCCGCGAGACCGAGATGCCGCAACGCCTGGATCAGCAACCAGGCGGAGTCGCGGCAAGAACCGGAGCCGGCGGCCAGCGTCTCTTCAGGCGTCTGGATGCCCGGCTCCATCCGGATGACGTAACCAATCCGCTTCTGCAATCGCGCATTGAGATCGACCAGGAAGTCGACCGTGCTGTCGGCCCCCCGCGGAATCTCCTCCAGATAGGCTGCCAGCAAGGGGCCGGGTTCGGAGGTCGCAAGATAAGGCGCGAGTTCGATCTTTAGATCGTCGGTGTAATGGAACGGAAAACTGCTGGCGTAGGGTTCGACGAAGAAATCGAATGGATTGACCACCGTCATCTGCGCGGTGAAGTCGACTTCGATCTTCAGTTCGGTGGCTTTCTCCGGGAACACGAAACGCGCCAGCCAGTTGCCCTGCGGATCCTGCTGCCAATTCACGAAATGATTGGCTGGCGTCACCTTCAGCGAATAGCTCAGGATCGGCGTTCGCGTGTGCGGCGCCGGGCGCAGGCGAATGGTCTGGGGACCGATGTCGATCGGGCGGTCGTACTTGTAGTGCGTGACATGATGAAGTGCGACGAAGATCGACACAGGCAGGCTACTCCAGCAGCATTTTTGAGCAGAACACCGGTTTCGGGCTCGATCAAGCACTAACAACGGGCAGCCGTTGCCCAGGCGAAGGGCGACATTGCCGCGGCACGGTTCGCCGCTACCCTGATTCAGCTCTCATTCAGCCAAGGTCGGCGATATCGCCGTGGCTTCCGCCGAACAACAAGCGGCGCTCACATCGTCGCGCCGAGCACCCAGGGTGCGAATTCGGCGCCGCCGAAATCGAAGTTCTCGCTCTTGGTCGGCTGGCCCGACGCGGTCTTGAGCATCAGCTCGAAAATACGCTGGCCGCATTGCTGCACGGTTTCCTCACCGTCAAGGATGGTGCCGCAATTGACATCCATGTCGTCTTCCATGCGCCTGTACATCGGCGTGTTGGTGGCAAGCTTGATCGATGGCGCGGGCTTGCAACCAAACACGCTGCCGCGGCCGGTCGTAAAGCAGACGAGATTGGCCCCGCCCGCCACCTGCCCGGTCGCCGCGACCGGGTCGTAACCCGGCGTGTCCATGAACACGAATCCCTTCTTGGTGACGGGTTCGGCGTAGTTCAGGACGTCCACCAGGTTGGTGCTTCCAGCCTTGGCCATCGCGCCCAGCGATTTTTCCAGGATCGTGGTGAGGCCACCGGCCTTGTTGCCGGGGCTCGGATTGGCGTTCATCTCGGCACCCTCGCGCTCGGTGTATTCTTCCCACCAGCGCATCAGGCCGACGAGCTTTTCGCCGACCTCGCGGCTCACGGCGCGGCGGGTCAGGAGATGTTCGGCGCCATAGGTCTCCGGCGTTTCCGACAGGATCACCGTGCCGCCATGGCGCACCAGGAGATCGCTTGCCGCGCCCAGCGCCGGGTTGGCTGAGACGCCGGAATAACCGTCGGAGCCGCCACACTGCAGCGCCACCGTCAGTTCGCTGGCTGAGACCTTCTCGCGCTTCACCTTGTTGGCGTCCGTCAAGGCCTCGCGCACAAAGGCCACGCCAGCCTCCACGGTCTTGCGGGTGCCGCCGACCTCCTGGATATCCATCGCACGCAGACGGCCGGCAAGTTTCTGTTCCTGCATCAGGCCGCCGATCTGGTTGACTTCGCAGCCCAGCCCGAGCACGACGACGGCGGAGAAATTCGCGTGCCGCGCATAGCCGCCCAGCGTGCGCCGGAGCAAGGCCAGCGGCTCGTCCTGCGTCATGCCGCAGCCGGTCTTGTGCGTCAGCGCGACGACGCCATCGACGTTCGGAAAATCGGCCAGCGGATTGTCGCCGGTGAACGGATTCTTCTTGAAGATATCGGCGACCATGCCCGCGACATGGGCGCTGCAATTCACCGAAGTCAGGATGCCGATGTAGTTGCGGGTCGCTACTCGCCCGTCGGAGCGGCGAATGCCGTCGAACGTCGCGGGCAGATCGAAATTCGGCGTCGGCGTGACGTCGACGCCATAGGCATAGTCCTTGGCGAAATCGCCCATGCCGCAGTTCTGGGTGTGGACATGCTGGCCCGGCGAAATCGGCACCGTCGCAAAGCCGATGATCTGGCCGTAGCGCCGCACCGCTTCGCCCACTGCGATCGGCTTGATCGCCACCTTGTGACCGGCAGGAATACGCTCGACCGTGGTGACACCATCGGCCACGACGAGGCCCGGCGGCAGGCTCGATCGCGCGATGAGTACACCATCATCGGGATGCAGGCGGATCACAGGTGTGGGGGCCATGGGAGTCTCCTTTGGTCGCTTTACCTCTCCCCGGTCTGAACAAAGAGCGGGGCGAGGGAGAATTATTCACGCTTTGCCGGCGGACTCTTTCCTGGTCTGGTTCACCTGCATCCTGGCGTAGGTCATCATCAATCCGCTCTCGTTCGACAGCGTCACGAGCTTGAAGCCCATGTTGATCGCACGCACCGCGCCTTCGGCGCCGCTGCAGTGAATGCCGGGATAGAGCCCGCGCTTGCCGCACTCCTTCACGATCTTCTCGTAGATTTTGAGAATCTCCGGCTCGTCGCGGTCGAGCTTCGGCACCAGCCCGTAGGAGAAGCCGAGATCGGACGGGCCGATATACACCCCGTTGATGCCCTCGACGTCGAGGATCGACTCCATGTTCTCGACCGCGGTCCTGGTCTCCATCATCGGGAGCAGCACGATCTCGTCGTTGGCGGTCTGCTGATAGGCGCCGGCCGAGCCGTACATGCCGGAGCGGATCGGGCCGTTGGAGCGCGTCCCCTTCGGCGGATATTTCGCGTACTGGACGAGATTTTGCGCCTCCTGCCTGGTGTTGATCATCGGGCAGATCACGCCATAGGCGCCGCCATCGAGCACCTTGCCGACGATGCCGGGCTCGTTCCAGGGCACGCGGACCATCGGGGTGACCGGGTGGCCGTTCATCGCCTGGAAGCATTGAACCATCGACAGGTAATCCTGCACGCCGTGCTGCATGTCGACGGTGACGCTGTCGAAGCCGCATTGCGCGATTACTTCGGCCGAAAATCCGGACGGGATCGCCAGCCAGGCATTCACCACCGCCTTGCCGGAGGCCCACACTTTCTTGACGTTATTGGTCACCTGTTTTTCCTTCCCTGTTGCCCAGACCTGTCGTCATGCGACGGTGCAAATTATGCCGTTGCCCGCTGGATGCTTACTTCACTCACGCCAACTTCGCGCGCGGTGTTCACTATCGCCGCCCAGGTGTCGTCAGGCAAGGGGATGCCGTTCCTGGTGCGCTCCGCACGCGTCTTCCGCTCGGGATCGCCCGGGATCAACACGGCATCGACGCCGGCGACGACCGTCTTGGTCGCCCGGATGAAGTCGACATAGCGCGAGATTTCGCCGTCGAAAAAATGGCCGGTGTCGACCACCTTGGGATCGATATAGATCGCCAGCATGCCGTTGGCGAAGCGCCGGTCCGGCGCCGTGGCGCCGGTGCCGGTCAACGCACCACCGAGCAATTCGCAGATGAACGCAAGGCCCGAGCCCTTGTGCTCGCCGAAGGCGCGGATCGCGCCGGTACCCCTGGTGTGGTCGCGCGGCCCTTCCGTCGTATGCGGTCCGTACAGCACCGCCGGATCTTCGCTCAAGGTGCCATCGGCATCGATCAGCGCGCCCTTGGGCAATTTCTTGCCGCCGCGGCTTGCCACCAGCACCTTGCCTTCGGCGACGATCGAGGTGGCGAAGTCGAGCACGATCGGGTCCTGCCCCTGGCGTGGAATGCCGACGCAATAGGGCGCGGTCGACAGCCGCTTCTCGACCCCGCCATAGGGCGCGACCAGAAGCGAGCCCGCGGCGTTGACGAAGTGAACCGACACCAGCCCTTCGGCGGCGGCCATTTCGGCCCAGTCGCCGACGCGGCCGATATGCCCGGCGTTGCGCAAGGCGACCGCGGCGAGGCCCGCCTTCCTGCACTTCTCGATGCCGATCCTGACCGCCTGCGGCGTCACGGTCTGTCCATAGCCGAACTTGCCATCGATCACCGCCAGCGACGGCGTGTCGACCACGACTTCGGCGGTCTGGTTCGGGACCACGGAGCCCATCTTCTTCCATCTGATATAGACCGGCACGCGGATCACGCCGTGGCTGTCGTGGCCGGTGAGGTTCGCGGTCGTCAGATAGGTGGCAATCCGCCGGGCTTCCTCAGCCGAAGATTCGGAATGGGCAAAGACTTCGGCAACAAAATCGATCAGATTCTGGACCTGGATAGTGACCATGGATCGGTGGCTCGCTGGTTAGGCGCTTACCTTGGCGTGACCGCCGAGGTAAGCCGCGCGAATGGCTTCATTTCCCCACAACTCGTCGGGCTTGCCGCCGAGCACGATGCGTCCGGTTTCGAGGACGAAACCGCGATCGGCGACCGAAAGCCCCATGCGGGCATTCTGCTCGACCAGCAACACCGTAGTGTTGCGACGGATTTCCGAGATGATGCGGAACACCGCCTGGACGATGACGGGTGCAAGCCCGAGCGAGGGCTCATCCAGCAGCAGCAGCCGCGGCTGCGCCATCAACCCACGCGCCACCGCGACCATCTGCAACTGGCCGCCCGACAGGGTCCAGCCGAGCGCATTGGAAAACGAGCGGATGTCCGGAAACAGGTCGAACATGGCGTCGGCCTCACGCGACAATTGCGACGTCGCGATCCACCGGTTCGACGCGCCGAGCATGATGTTCTCTTTCACCGTCAGGCCCGGAAACACCCGCCGCCCTTCCGGCACGTGCGAAATGCCGAGCCGCACGATCGCTTCAGGCCCAAGCCCCGCGATCGACGCGCCGTCGAACAGGATGTCACCCGCCGCGGGCTTCGCGAGGCCAGAGATTGCGCGCAGCGTGGTCGATTTGCCGGCGCCGTTGGCACCCAGCAGGGTCACCACCTGCCCCTCGTCGACATCGATCGAGACGCCGCGCAGCGCCTCGATTTCGCCGTAGCGGACGACCAGATCGCGAATTTCCAGCAGCGCCATTATTCGGTTCCGAGATAGGCGGAGACGACATCGGGATGGCGCAGCACCGCCATGGATTCGCCGTCCGCGATACGGCGCCCGAAATTGAGAACGGTGATGTGCTGGGCGGCCTCGCTGACCAGCGTCATGTCATGGTCGATAATCAGGATCGTCAGACCCTGGGCAGCGATGCGCTTGAGCAATTCGTGCAGTTCCAGCTTCTCGCTGGAGTTCAAGCCGGCCGCGGGCTCATCGAGCAGCAGCAAGGTCGGATTGGCGGCGAGCGCGCGCGCGATCTCGATCAGCCGCTGGTGGCCGTAAGAGAAACTCGTGATCAGTTCATTGGCGCGGCCACCGAGGCCGACGAAGGTCAGCGCTTCCATCGCGCGTTCGGTCAACGCGGCGTCTCCTCCCGTCCCGATCATGGTATTGCCCGGCCGCTCGGCGCCGATCTCGACATTCTCCAGCGCCGTCATCGACCGAAACAGGCGGATGTTCTGGAATGTACGCCCGAGACCGGCAGCGGTGCGCTGATGGGTCGGCATATCCGTGATGTCGGTGCCGTCCAGCGATATCCTGCCGGCGGTAGCCTGATAGAGCCCAGAGAGCACGTTGAGCGTCGTAGTCTTGCCGGAGCCGTTCGGTCCGATCAGCGCATGAACGCCACCGCGCTTGACCGCGATGTCGACCTCATCGACCGCCTTCAGGCCACCGAAATATTTCGATAGGCCTTTGACCTCAAGGACGACGTCGTCACCGACGGTGGCCGGCTTGAGCTGCAGCGCCGCGGCCGCGACATGTAGTTTCGCCTTGGCGCGCCAGCGCTCGGTCGCGGCGTTGACGAACCCCCAGATGCCGTCGGGCATAAAGCGGATGATGAGGATGACGGCCAGGCCATAGATCGCCAGATACAGTCCGGGAATGCTCTTGAGAAACCGCAGCCATTCCGGGATAAGGATCAGCAGCCCGGTGCCGATCGCCGACCCGATCGGAGACGCCACGCCGCCGAGCAACGACATCGTCAGGAACACGACCGACTCGGCAAACGAGAACTGGTCCGGACTGACATAGGCGAAACCGCCGGCGAACAGACCGCCGGCCAAACCGCCGAGTACCGCGCTCAACGCAAAAGCCGAGACCTTGGTGCGAAACACGTCGATACCGACGACGCCGGCGGCTAGTTCGTTGTCGCGTACCGCGCGCATGGCGCGGCCGAGCCGCGTATCTGCGAGGTGCCAGACGAAATAGCCGACCAGCGCCAGCATGGCGACACAGAATGCCAGATACGATTGCGAGGACTGGAAAAGATCGGGCCGGCCGATCCGCGCCACCCCGTCCGGACCATGGGTGAGCCAAATGGTGTTGATCATGACTAGCGTGATGATTTGCTGGAACGAAATCGTCACCATGGCGAGATAGTGCCCGCCGAGCCGTAGCGTTGACATGCCGAGCAGCGCGCCGGCCAGCAGCGCGATCACGCAGCCGCCGGCCAGACACAGCCAGTAGCTGAGGTGATAATCCGACGTTCCCAACCCGACCGCATAGGCGCCAAGGCCGAAGAACGCCGCCTGCGCCAGGTTGATCTGCCCGCACAGGCCGAGCACGACCGAGAGCCCGAACACGGCGATCGCAAACGTGGTCGCCTGCATCAGGATATTGTGGATGTAACCGTCGAACTGCATGGTGGCCGCAAGCACCACCAGGATCGCCGCGGCAATAAAATACGGCAGATGCCGCAACAGCAGCGGCTTGGTGTGCGGCGGCGCGACCGCGGCGGAGAGATTTTCAGAAGGCGCGCTCATGCTTTCTCCGCCACGCGTTCGCCGAAGATACCCTGCGGCCTGAATACCAGAAACAGAACCAGCACCAGGAAGGCGAAACCGTCCTTGTAGGGCACCGACACATAGGCCGCGCCGAAGGTTTCGATAATCCCGAGCGCCAGCCCGCCGATAATCGCGCCGGTGACGTCCCCGAAGCCGCCGATGATGGTGGCAGCGAACGCCTTGAGCGCGATCGTCGAACCCATCTGGATCGAGACGAACAGAACCGGCGCCACCAGGATCCCGGCGAGCCCGCCGAGCACCGCAGAATAAATGAAGGTGATCATGATCATGGTCGATACGGAGATCCCGAGCAGCGACGCCATCTCCTTGTCCTGCGAGGTCGCCTGAAGCTTCTTGCCGAGCATGGTGCGTTCGAAGAACCAGAAATTGAAGATCACCAGCACGATCGTCACGGCGATGATCAGGAGATACTGGCTGTCCAGATAGACCGGGCCGAGCTGAATGCCTGGTGTCTCGAACCAGCCCTCCAGCACCTGCGGCTGCGGCCCGTAAATCGCGAGCACGGAATTGGCCAGCAGGATCGAGGCGCCGATGGTCGCGATGATCACAGGCAGGAACGAGCGGTGACGCAGCGGATAGTAGACGCCGAGATTGAAAATGACGCCGAGCAGCGCCATGCCCGCCAGCGCCATCAGGAACGACAGCCAATAGGGCCAGTGCAGATCGACCGCGAACACCACCATGAGGTAGGCCGCCACCATCGAGAATTCGCCCTGCGCGAAATTCACCACATTAGTGGCGCGGAAGATCAGCACGAAACCGAGCGCGACCAGCGCATAGACCGCGCCAATGCCGATGCCGGTGAATAGCAATTGCAGTATGAGATCCATGGACACGCTCGGTGGGAGAAAACCAGTGCGCGGGGTGACCGGATGGATAGCTGTGTCACGAGCCGCGGTCTTGACGGAACCAGATTTTCCGATCGACACGATCTGCGCCGACGCGAAATAGCCGCCTCAAACGCGTATCGGCCCCTCCGCACGCGGAGAGGCCGACAGCGAGGTCAATCGTCGAAGTCGATATGCTTGTCGTAAACGATCGCGCCCTTCTCGTTGCGCACGACGTTGTAGCCGTGCAGACCGTCGCCGTTCTGGTCGAAATTGTATTCACCTTCGGCGCCGGCGTATTTCTTCACGGCGAGAATGGCCTCACGAATTTTACCCGGATCGGTCGAACCGGCCTTGTTGATCGCCGCGGCCAGGATGGTGACGGCATCATAGGGCCAGGCGCTCTGGTTGTCGGGAGCGGTCTTGTAGGCATCGCGATAGGCCTTGCCGAAAGCCTTCGAGGCCTCGTTGGAATCCTCCGCATAGTCGGCCACGCCGTAGGTACCGAACAAAGCGGGGCCGGCAAGCTTGGTCGATGACACCGCCACCACCGAGGGCGAACCGACCCAGGGAATATTGACACCGAGCTGGCGCAGCTGCCGGGCAAAAATGCCCAGATCGTTTTCGAAGGTGAAGTAGGTGCCGAGCACGTCAGCGCCGGACTGCTTCACGGCCAGCACGACCGGGGTGAAATCCTGGCTCTGGTTGGCATAGCCCTGGTCAAGCACCGGCGGCGCGCCGAGCTTGGTGAGCGCGTCCGTTAGCGCCTTGCCGCCGGCGGTCCCGAACGCGTCGGTGGAATGCACGATCGCCCATTTCTTCTTGCCGAGCGTATTGACGCCATAATCGGCGATGACGCGGCCGGAATAGCTGTCGTTGGGTCGAAAACGAAACAGCCACTGGTTGCCCATATGGGTGAGGTCGGGGTTGGTGCCGCCGATCATCACGGGCTTGCCGAGCTTCAGCACATCCGGCGCCATCGCCATCACCTGGGTGGAGCGGATCGACCCGAGGAACGCGACGATGTCGGACTGCGCTGCCAGCTTCGAAAACGCCAGCACAATACCGGGATTGGTAGTCTGGTCATCCTCGATGACGAGTTCGACCTGCTTGCCGAGGATGCCGCCGGCCTTGTTCACCGCCGCGAGCGCAAGCTTGGCACCGTTCTGCGCCCAAAGCCCCTGCTCGGCCGCAGGTCCCGTCACCGGCACGCACATGCCGATCTTGACCGTCGCGCCCTGCGCGCGGGCGCCGCCGATGACGTAAGGCGCGGCGACACCAACCGCCAACCCTGCCGTGAAGTCGCGTCTCGTAACCTTCATCCAATCCTCCCGTGGGGCCAATCTTCAGCGTCGGCCGACGTTAAGCTCATGTGTTTGATCGCAATTCCGTCCGCGTATCTACGGCGTGTGAGACCAAGAGTAAATTGATATTGCGCGGATTTCGCCTAAGCCTGTTTTGGAGGCAAAGTACCCCACAGTTGCGGCGCAGCAGATTTTGCAGCTTCCTTGGCCTTTTCGACCGATCGGACTTCAACAAACGATGCCCGACCCGGATCTGCTATGCGATCGGTTCACGGCTTCATGCAAATTTGCGATTGCTCATCTGTCCCATCGGTTTGCTCACTTGGCGATTCAAGCTCGGACAGGCTGTTCTCCAGGGCACCCAGCATGTCCTGCAACGCCGCAAGCCTTCTGGCGCCATAGCGTCTTGTGATGGCGGAATAGATGGCTTCCGACGACGGCGCCACGGCCTCGATCAACTTCCGCCCGTTCGCTGAAATCGAAACTACCGCTCGACGCAGGTCGGACTTCGCAGACTTCCGCTCGATCAGCTGACGTGCCTCGAGGTCGCGCAGAATCCGCGAAAGGCTCGGCCCCAGCAGGAACGCGACCCGCGCGAGTTCGGTGACCTCGATCGCCTGCACCGCCGACAACGCGCGCAGAATTCGCCATTGCTGTTCGGTCAGGCCATGGTTGCGCAAAGACGGACGGAACCGCCGCATCACCGCTTCGCGGGCGCGCAGCAGCGACATCGGCAGCGATCGGGAGAACTCGCGGATCGAAACCCGCCCAGCCGCCGGTTTCGAACGCGATATGGCGGCCGGCTTCTTTCGCGCCATCGTCTGCGATCCACTATCAAGCGCCAGATTATTGCGACGCAATATCCGGCAATCCGGTTTGATCGGCTTCGTTTAACATGTTAACTATATTTCGGCATCCATTTTCTGTCTGATCCCATGGCCCTTTCCCAAGACCAGATTCGCAGCGCCGCCGAGCGGCTCGACCACGCGGAGAAAACCCGCACGCAAATCCGGCAACTCTCGCTGGAGCATCCCGGCATCACGATCGACGACGCCTACGCCATCCAGAAAACCTGGATCGACATCAAGGTCGCCCAGGGCCGGACCATCAAAGGCCACAAGATCGGCCTGACGTCGAAGGCGATGCAGAGCGCGCTCAATATCGACGAACCCGATTCAGGCATCCTGCTCGACGACATGTTCTTTGCCGATGGCGGCCTGGTGCCGACGGACCGTTTCATCGCCACACGGATCGAGGCCGAACTGGCATTTGTCATGAAGACGCGACTGGCGGGGCCCGGCTGCACGATGTTCGACGTGCTTAATGCCACCGACTTCGTGGTGCCGGCGCTGGAAATTCTCGACACCAGGGTCGAGCGGGTCGATCCGCAAACCAGATCGACCCGAAAGATATTCGACACCATTGCCGACAACGCGGCGAACGCCGGCATCGTGCTCGGCGGCCGGCCGATCCGCCCGATGGATGCCGATCTGCGCTGGATCGGCGCGCTCTGTTACCGCAACGGCCAGCTGGAAGAAACCGGGCTTGCCGCGGGCGTGCTCAACCATCCCGCCACCAGCGTGGCGTGGCTTGCCAACAAGATCGCACCGAACGGCCTGGCACTTGAAGCCGGCCAGGTCGTGCTGGCGGGATCGTTCATCCGGCCGATCGAGACCCGCAAAGGCGACACCATCCAGGCCGACTATGGTCCCTACGGCTCGGTGAGCTGCTACTTCGCCTGACGCCGCAAGACCGAGGAGTGAACCCGCCATGCCGCATTTCACGATCGAATATTCCGCCAATATCGACTCTGTCGTCGACATGGACGACGTCGTGGAAGTCGTCCGCAAGGCCGCGGTCGAAACCGGCATCTTCCCGCTCGGCGGCATTCGCGTCCGCGCCATCAGGTGCGAGCATTACGCCATCGCCGACGGAAGGCCAAATTTCGGCTTTCTCGACATGGTGC
>Ga0209583_10000365_pt1 | contig 14220 bp, 12 predicted proteins | sample Str014_FD_187201 | JGI IMG/M metagenome (GOLD analysis project Ga0209583, IMG submission 187201) | Freshwater sediment microbial communities in response to fracking from Pennsylvania, USA - Straight Creek_MetaG_SC_2014 (SPAdes) (version 2) | ecosystem: Environmental > Aquatic > Freshwater >... | reverse complement strand
CGAAAGGATTCGAACCTCTGACCCCTAGATTCGTAGTCTAGTGCTCTGATCCAGCTGAGCTACGGGCGCATTGCAATGGCGTCAAACGCGTTTGCAGCGCCCTGTTAGTATGGCGCAGGCTCGAATGCAAGCCTGAGATTTCACTTTGCTGATGCCTCCGCACTGTGCCCATTCCTGTCGGGCAAGCAAAGTTCAAATACCGTGCCATTTTCATGCGATTCCAACACGTGCAGTCGCCCCCCATGGGCCTGGGCCAGTTCCGCTGAGATGGCCAGACCCAGCCCTGTACCGCCGCTGCGCGCCGCTGTTTGAAACGCGCCAAAGAGTTTAGAACGGATCGCAGGCGGAATGCCGGGCCCTGAATCCTGCACCTGAACCATCACTTCATGAGCACTGCGCGTGGCACTGATCCGCACTTCATCCAGCGTTTGCGGACGCGTCTCAATGGCCTGCACCGCGTTTCGCGTCAAATTGGTCAGTATACGGACGAGTTGTTCGCGGTCGGCATCCACCGTCAGACTTTTTGGAACTGCGTCAACAAATGTGATGCGCGGCGCTTGCAAGCGTAAGGTTTCAAACACCTCATCGACCAGCATTTTGAGCGCCACAACTTCGCGCCGCGGCGGAAGTTCCTGCGCGCGGCCATAGGTGATCGTTTGGTTAAGGAAATTGATGGCCCGGTCGAGCGACGAAATAAGCTTCGGCGCAAAGCGCTGTACGCGTGCATCTTTCACGTCGCCCAAACGATCTGAAATTAATTGTGCTGAAGTGAGCATATTGCGCAAATCATGGCTCACTTTGCTGACGGCGAGACCAAGTGCGGCCAATCTTGTCTTCTGTTGCAGAAGTCCCTGTAACTGTTTTTGCATCGCCTCAAGTTCATGTTCGGCAATACCCAATTCATCGCCGCGAACCGATGGCACAATCACCCGCGAAACATCTTCGGGCTTTTTAGCAAACTCCATCATATTGGATGAAAGCCTTTGCATTGGCCGCACCAAAACCCGGTTCAACGCCGTAAAAATCAAACCCGCCACAATGAATGAAAGCACAACCGAAAGCGCCAGAATACGCAAACCAAAACTCACCATCGCATCGCGCAATGGCCATTCGTGAACAGCAATTTCAATCGACGTGCCCGACATCGCCGGCGGCGTATCGATCACATTGATCAAGCGGTCATGGTCCTGCACCAACACTTTGAACGCGGGCAGGATAGATGTGTAATATTGCCCACCGCGCAGATCGTAAGCCTCTGCCACCACGCCCGGATTGTTAGACCGCAGAACCAGCGAGCGTTTGTCTTCACGCATCACCGCCACGGCTTCAACGCCAGCGCCCATCAGAAGGGCTTCGCGCAACATATCATCCACCTTCTGATCGGGCGCGGCCTCGGTCGCCAAGGCGGCGATTTCGGCCTGTGCGATCCGGGTTTTCAGCCATTGCACGCGAAAGTTTGCGATGGAGGGCAAAAAGATCAGTACTTCGCCCAGCATCACAAAGATGATCGTGAGCGCCAGCACCTTGCCAGAAAGTCCGGTCAATGCATTGCTGCGCATAAGGGTTTGGTTTGGACTCATCGCTAAGCTTTAGCCGAAGATTTTGAGAAGGCCTAGCAGCCGTCGTGTCAATGGTTTTTGCGCCAATCCGGTATAGTTGGTGATGGCCGCGCGTTTGCCGATTTCACTCAGCGTCGGGTAGGGCAGAACCAGATTGGCAAAAGCTGCAATCTTGATCTTCTGCGTCACCGCCAAAACAAAAGGCGCGATCAATTCGCCGGCACTTGCCCCCACAATCGAAGCACCGACGATCACGCCACTTCTGTTCAGCATGATTTTGATCATACCTTTGGTTTTGCTTTCAGCTTGCGCACGATCATTTTCAGAAAAATTCCACTGCAATACTTTTGCAGCATCTGCCGCCGCACAACCCACATGCGCTATTTCTGGATCAGTATAGGTCACCCATGGAATAATATCAGCGCGGTTCTTGACGGGCAGCTTGAACAGCGCGTTGCGAATGATCAGGCCTGCATGATAGCCCGCCACATGGGTGAATTGCAGGCCCCCCGCCACGTCGCCTGCGGCATAAACCGTGCGATTGGTTGAACGCAATGACCGATCAATATGAATCCCACGCTGATCATAAGCAACACCAGCAGCCTCAAGATTGAGGCCTTCAACATTGGCCACGCGCCCTGCCGCCACCAAAAGATGCGATCCCAAAATCTGTTCCTCGCCCTTCAACCTGACTGCGATTCCAACTTTGGTCTTGGCCACGCTTTCAATGGCCACGCCTTCGTGGATCACCACACCTTCGGCCCTCAGCGCCTCAAGCACGACAGATGAAAGCTGCGGATCGTCTTTGTTGAGCGCCTTCTGGCTCTCCAAAACGGTGACCTCGCACCCAAGCCGTCGGTGCGCCTGGGCCATCTCCATGCCAATAGGCCCGCCGCCGATAATGATGAGATGCTTTGGCATCACGCGATTCTGAAACAGCGTTTCATTGGTGAGAAAGGCCACATCCTTCAACCCAGGAATCGGTGGCACACCAGCGCGCGATCCCGTGGCAATAACAATCTTGCGCGCTTCATATTTTTGCCCACCAGCCTCTAACGTCCGTACACTGATGAAACACGCAGGCGCACGCACCACCCGAACGCCCAAGCCCTCAAACCGTTCCACGCTGTCATGCGGCGCAATCTGGGCAATGACCGACTGCACATAATCCATCACCTTGGCGTAATCGACATCCGGCTCCACCGCCGCGATTCCGTAGGGTGCGGAGCTGCGCTGGGCCTGCGCTGCTTTGGCCGCAGCAAGCAGAGCCTTCGACGGCACGCAGCCAGCGTTCAAACAATCGCCACCCATCTGGCCTTTTTCAAACAATACAACCTTTTCGCCAAATTGTGCAGCCGCCGCGGCAACAGACAGGCCAGCAGAGCCGCCGCCGATAATGGCAATGTCATATATCATGCGAAAATCTTCCATCGCTTCAGCAAAACCGGGATCAGCGCAACGGTGCCCAGTGTTGCAAAGCCCCAAAGCAATTGTGGCGTCACCAAAGCAGTGGCAGAGAGTTCAAAGGGACAAGCCGCCGCCGCGTTTTGCGCCACGCAAGTTTCATGTGCAGCCCGAGCATTGTCAATCACGCTGCCTAAGCCCCGCCCCAGCCACGCAAACGCATATGATCCGGGGATGATGCCAATAAACGTGGCCAGCGCAAACGTGCCCAAGCGCATCTTGGTAAGTCCCGCCACAGCATTGATAGCAAAAAATGGAAACGCCGGCACCAGGCGTAAAAATAACAAATAGTTGAAAGCATCTTGTTCGAACCCGCGTGACAGCTTCTGTAAAAATGGCCCAGCCCGTTCGGCGATGGCAGCACCCAATGAGGTCTGCACAATTTTAAATACCGCCACAGCGCCAATCGTTGCCGCCACAATTGTCACTGTTCCGCTCACCGCCCAGCCCAGAACAAAGCCGCCGAGAATGCTCAGCGCGGCCGCACCCGGTAAAGACAGCGCCACCACCAGAACATAAACCACAAAATAAATCGCCACCGCCGCCACCAGATGCAGAGCCACAAAATCATGCAGCATTGCCTCATGCTCGGCGATGCTTTGAAAACTGAGATAGCGTTGAAGCCCCAGCCCAAAACTAAGCGCCATCACACTGGCGAGGCCCAAAAGAGGCAACCAGCGTTTGATGGGCGAGACAGAGGCAGAGGTCATCACATAGGCCGTTCCAGTTTGCATGAACAGACACTTGGCGCTTTTTACGCGAACTGAACAGGGGGTCTCACAGCCTCGTGATAAGGGTTCAAGCCACGTGTGACCAGCGTTAACGGCCAAGCCCTCAATTCACCCGCAAACCCCGGAGCAAAATATCAATCACGGCAGCCTTGGCCAAAGCGCGGTTGGGTGGCTTGTCCAACAAACATTCAATCTGAACCGCAAAATCCGCATAATGCTGTGTCACCGACCAGATCGAAAAAATCAGATGATGTGGGTCAACGGGCTTCAGCTTTCCTTGGTCCATCCAAGTCTGAAACACCGCCGCTTTCTCGTCCACAATCGCGCGCAGCGTCGTGCGCATCGATTGTTTCATTTGCGTAGCACCACTCATCACTTCAATGGCAAACAGCCGCGATGGCAGTGGCTGGTCAAAGGACATATCCATCTTGGCTAAAACATAGGCCTCCAACTCAGTCATCGGATCGCCAGCCACATCAATGGCGATGAATGGATCGAGCCAACCCTCCAGCGTCCGCTGCAACAGCGAAAGGTAAATGTCTTCCTTGCTTTTAAAATAGTAAAGCACATTTGGCTTCGAGAGGTCCGCCTTCGCCGCAATTTGGTCAATCGTGGTGCCATGGAAACCATTGGTGGCAAAGGCTTCCAATGCACAGTCGAGCACCAGCTTTTCGCGGCGCTCCTGAATGCGGGTTTTTTTGGGCGCGGAATCGTCAGAGGTTCTGCTCATCGTCCGACCTTTAGTATTTCTGATCGGTCGGTCAAGATTGTTTGATTTTTCATCACATGACAGACCCAACGTTAAGACTGTAACCTATCTGAAAATATTTTACTCTGAGGCCAAGATGAGAATTTAGACCCAGAGTTTCTATTTGGCTTGAGATGCCTGGGCGCGTTACAACCCCAAAGTTGACAATCCCGCCGTTTCTGACCATAAGCAGGCCAACTTTTGCATAACCTTTTGGTTCTGCCCCCGCTTCCATGAAATTAAAACAATAATTTCAAATGCTTGGGCAGATTGTTGGAATCGGAACCATGCCTCAAAAACGTACCTTTCAACCTTCCAGGCTTGTCCGCAAGCGCCGCCATGGTTTCCGTTCGCGCATGTCCACCGTGGGTGGCCGCAATGTGATCCGCCGCCGCCGCGCCAAGGGCCGCGCTCGGCTCTCGGCTTAATACACCACGGCTATCATGCAGCGCATAAAGCGGAGGCAGGATTTCGTTGCCGCCGCCAAAGCTGCTTCGCAAGGCACACCGGGTTTTTTACTGGTGGCGCATTTTCGCGGTGATGATGCAGCCCCCCGTGTGGGCTTCACCTGCACCAAAAAGCTCGGCAACGCCGTGGCAAGGAACCGCATCCGCCGCCGCCTGAAAGAAGCCGCACGCTTGGTATTTGATCGTGTGGCCCGGCCATCTTATGATTATATTTTGATTGGCCGGAGTGCTGCACAGTCGCGGGGCTTTGAAATCCTGCAATCAGACCTTATCTCTGCCGCAACGCGGCTTCATGCCAAAGCTGCACCAAAACAGATGGAAGTAAAATGAGCCAGCCTCAAGCCCCTAAAGTAGACCAGAAGAACATGATGATGGCCGTCTTGCTGTCGATGGTCATCTTCTTCGGCTGGAACTATTTCTATGTCATGCCCAATGCCAAAAAGGCAGAGGAAGCCACCGCCACCCAACAACAAACCGCGCAAATCGCAACCACAGCCGAAGCCACCGTAAAAGATGTGGCAACAGTTTTGGGCGCAACCAAGCGCGTGAAGATCGATACGCCCGAACTTTCCGGTTCCATCAATCTCACCGGCGCGCAATTAGATGATCTTCAGCTGAATCAATATCACGAGAATGTCGATCCAAAGAGCCCGGTCATCACGCTGCTCTCACCCTCGGGCACCAAGAACGCCTATTTTGTCGAAGAAGGCTTTGTGCCAAAGCCCGGCTCCTCTGTGCCTGTTCCAGATTCCAAAACCCAGTGGCAGGTGGCCGATGGTGCAACCCTCACCAGCGACAAGCCATTGAGCCTCACGTGGGACAATGGCGCAGGCTTGAAGTTTGAACGCCTGATTTCGATCAGCGAAGATTATCTCTTCACGGTCAAACAAACGGTCACCAATGCTGGAACCACACCTGTGGACCTTCTCCCCTATGCGCGCGTGCAACGCCAGGACACGCCCGTTACCGCAGGCTATTGGGTGTTCTACGAAGGTTTGCTGGGCATTCAAAACAGCGGTCTTGAAGAACACAAATATGCCGACCTCAAGAAAAACCCAGATACGCCCGCAACGATTTCAAGCACAGGCGGCTGGCTCGGCTTTACCGATAAATATTGGGCGACCGTTTTAATTCCAGACCAGAAGACCAAGGTGGACAACGCTTATCGCTTTGTCAAAATTCCGGGCCGTGATGGCTATCAAGCCGATACGCTGGCCGAAACACCCCTCACCATCCCCGCAGGTGGCAGCGCTTCTTACGAAGATCATGTCTATGCTGGTGCGAAAGTCGTGGGCACCATCAATGCCGTTTACAGCAAGCATAATTTTGAACGCTTTGACTTGATGATTGATTGGGGCTGGTTCGCGCCGATCACAAAACTGATGTTCTATCTCTTGAGCTTTGTGCACAGCTTTGTCGGCAACTTCGGCGTTGCCATCCTGCTGGTCACGGTTCTGGTCAAAGCCGCCGTCTTCCCATTGGCCAACAAGTCCTATGCCTCGATGAGCAAGATGAAGAACCTGAAACCACAGATGGATGCGCTCAAAGAAAAATATCCTGATGATCGCGCCAAGCAGCAACAAGAAACCATGGAACTTTATAAGCGCGAGAAGGTCAACCCCATGGCGGGTTGCTTGCCCATCTTCGTGCAAATCCCGGTGTTCTTCTCGCTCTATAAGGTCATCCTCACCTCGATCGAATTGCGTCAGGCGCCTTTCGTTGGCTGGATTCATGATCTCTCGGTGCAAGACCCGACAAATCTGTTCAACCTTTTTGGTTTGATCCCCTGGACACCACCGCATTTCTTGATGCTGGGCTTCTTCCCTTTGATCATGGGCATCACCATGTGGGTGCAGATGCGTTTGAACCCAGCACCGCCAGATCCGGTGCAGGCTCAGATGTTTAACTGGATGCCAGTAATTTTCACCTTCTCGCTGGGCTCTTTCCCTGTGGGCTTGGTCATCTATTGGGCCTGGAGCAACTTTCTCTCCATCGTGCAGCAAAGCTACATCATGAAGAAACACGGAACCGAGCTGAACCTCTTTGGCAATATCAAAGACTCATTGCCCTTCACCAAGAAGAAGCCTGCCAGCACGTGAGTGAAACCTTCACCGCAGACCAGATGCAAGCGGGCCGCCAGCTTTTCAATGGCACGGCCCGTTTTCGTTTGGGGGTGGCGGCCATTGAACAACTGCCGCCGGTGCGCAATGTCGAACTCGCTTTTGCGGGGAGGTCAAACGTCGGCAAGTCTTCGCTGATCAATGCGCTGACAGGTGTCAGTGGTCTGGCGCGGGCCTCCAATACACCGGGCCGCACGCGCGAACTCAATTTCTTTGATGTCAGCGATGCCTTCACGCTGGTGGATATGCCGGGCTATGGCTATGCCAAGGCCGCCAAGAAAGACGTGCGCCAGTGGCAGAATATGCTCAAAGCCTATTTGCGCGGCCGTGTGGGTCTGACGCGCACGTTTGTTTTGATCGACTCGCGCCATGGCGTGATGACGCCCGACCTTGAGATGTTCGAAATGCTGGATGAAGCCGCCGTTCCCTATCAGCTGATCATCACCAAATGCGACAAGATCAACAAGCATGAACTGGCAGAGCTTGAAACTGAAACCCTCAGCCGGATCAAAAAGCGCGCCGCCGCCATTCAACGCCTGCACTTGACCTCCGCCGAGAGGGGTTTTGGCATGGACGATCTGCGGGCAGAGGTGGCGGCACTGTTGACCCCGAGCGTCTAGTTTTACTTCGTGAACTCAATCGTGGCACTATCGCCCGAGTCATTGTCCACCACGTCCACATCCAACGCGTCGCCAGTGTCTTTGACGGCTTGAACCTGAACGGTCATCTCGTTGCCATCCGCATCATAAAGCGTCACGGTGTCACCGACGTTGAACACGGTGCCATCATCAGCAGTCACCGCATCGCCCGTGTCCGTGTTCACACCATCCATGGCGAAAACCGGCGTGGCAAAAGCGAACAAGGCAATGGCGAGTGCTGAAACTGTAAGACGCATGTGTGTGGCCCATCCGGTTAAAAGTCTGAATAAGAATTAAGCTATGCTGCCTCAAGCCACAAAACAAATGAAAAATGCATCACATTTCCCTTGTGGCAGAAGCAGATAGCAACAACAGACGCGGCCACACCGTCAATTCCGTCGCGCCCAACTTGCCGATAAAGCGATCACGGCGGTGGACAAAGCGTAAGGCGCATGGCAAACGAACCCATTATCAATTCAGGCCCCGGCAAGAGGGCCGTAATAAATAATGCGATCCAGGGAGAAGTTTTAAAATGTCGACAACAACCAAAGCCATGCCCATAGCCGGGCAGGGGCTCAATCAGGATGAAAAATTCGTCATCCTAGCCTCATCCACCGGAACCATCTTCGAGTGGTATGATTTTTATCTTTATGCCACGCTGGCGCCGTTCTTTGCCGCACTCTTCTTTCCACCCGGCAATGATACCTGGGCGCTTCTGGGCGCTCTTGGTGCCTATGCTGCGGGCTTCCTCGTGCGCCCCTTTGGTGCGCTGTTCTTTGGCCGTCTGGGCGATATCGTCGGCCGCAAATATACATTCCTGGTCACCATCATTCTGATGGGCCTTTCAACTTTTCTCGTCGGCTGCTTGCCAACCTACGCATCAATCGGCGGGCTGGCACCCATCCTCTTGCTGCTGATCCGCTTGACCCAGGGTCTCGCCATCGGCGGTGAATATGGTGGTGCTGCAACTTACGTGGCCGAACATTCGCCAAACGGCCAGCGCGGCTTTGCCACCAGCTGGATTCAAACCACAGCCACACTCGGCTTCTTCATGTCGTTGATGATCATCGGTTTACTGCGCTACAACATGGATGCTTCGACATTTAAAGAATGGGGTTGGCGCGTGCCTTTCCTGGGCTCAGTCTTCCTGCTCGTCTTCTCACTCTGGATCCGTATGCGGTTAAATGAATCGCCCGTCTTCCAAAAGATGAAAGACGAAGGCCGCAGTTCTACCACGCCCATCCGCGATTCTTTCTTCAAATATCCCAACAACAAACTGGCCTTGCTCGCTTTACTCGGCGCTTGCATGGGCCAAGGCGTCACGTGGTACACCGCGCAGTTTTACGCGCTCTTCTTCATCAATGGCCCCCTGAAGGCGGATTGGTGGGTAGGCTACACCGTCCTCGGCTTTGCTGTGCTGCTGTCAACACCACTTTTTGTAGTCTTCGGCAGATTGTCGGATCGTATCGGTCGCCTGCCACTGATTGTGGGCGGCTGCGCCTTGGGCGCGCTGTGCATTTTCCCGGCTTTCCATTTGCTGTCACAGGCGGTGAACCCGGAACTTGATGCCTTCAACGCCGCCAACCAGTCCAAGATTGTGGTGACGGCTGATCCCGCCCAATGCCATTTTACAATTTTCCCTGTGGCGGGTTGGACCACGCAGGGTGACTGCGACAAAGCCAAAGCCATCCTCACGTCGAACGGCATCGCCTTCACTTCGGCTGAAGGCGCTGCGGGTTCCAAAGTCACGCTGTCGGTTGGCGACGCTAAAGTTGAAGGCGTCTCGCCCTTCGGCTGGCAAAAAGCTTTGGCCGATGCCGGCTATCCACACTTCAAAGCCAGCGCCGCTGATCTGACGCTGACCAAGGACCAGACCGACGCTTTGGTGAAAGCCCAGGCCGATAAGGCCGCCGCTGTCACCGCCAAGGACGCGCCCGCCACCAAGGCCGCAGGCGACGCGATTGAAAAGCTGGTGAACGAAGTGCGCAAAGCCACCGACGCAACGGCCAAGCCGCTGGGCCCCATCAACAGCATTGCCGCACCAACGGTAGGTGCCGACGGTGCCTCGACCCTGAAAGTGCAGCAAGTGACAGGCACAACCGCCAAGGCCTTAAGCTTCGGCCAATATGTTGAAGCCATCGCCGTCTGCCTTTTCCTCATGGCGATTGCCTGCATGATCTACGGCCCCATCGCCGCTTTCCTGGTGGAAATGTTCCCCTCGAACATTCGTTACACGTCCATGTCGCTGCCCTATCACATCGGCAACGGCTGGATGGGCGGCCTTCTGCCACTCACCGCGACCGCCTATGTGGCCTATAACGGGGGCGTCTTCGCAGGCCTGTGGTATCCCGTAATTTTCGCCGGCATCTGCGCGATTATCGGATTTTTCTTCCTCAAAGATACCAAGGATGTCGATATCGCGAAGACGTAATTGCACTTAAAAAAACCAAAAGCCCCGCAAAAATACGCGGGGCTTTTTTACATCTCATTCGCCGGCTTAGATATTTCGGTGACAGTGCATTCAATTGTATTGAATGCACTGTCACCGAATTAAACCCACTAACATTTGACCTGGGCGGGTCAAGCCCGCCGATGGAGAGTTACTTAGAATTCCTCCCTAACAACTCATCCCTCATCGCAGACACCGCGTTGGCGTGGGCATCGAAGCCTTCGTATTTAGCCAAGGCTTGAGCGTGCTTTGCCAGCGTGGCGTAGCCTTCCGCCGTCACCTCGGCAATCGTCGTGCGCTTCATGAAATCGAACACTGAAAGGGCCGAAGCGGTTTTGGCCCAACCGCCGGTGGGTAGCACGTGGTCTGGCCCGATCACATAATTGCCCAGCGTGGTTGGCGTGTGTTGGCCCAGCAGAATTTCGCCGGCGTGTTTCAATTTATCGAGATAGCGGTGTGGGGTTTGCGATAGTACTTCCAAATGTTCGGGCGCATAGTCATTGCAGAAAGCAATCGCCTCGCCTTCATCACGCGCCAGCACGATGCCGCCCAAGGGGCCGCTCAAAACTGCCGAAGCAAATTCGGCACGCTGGGGGCTCATCTTGGCCAAGTAAGTGGGCAGGGCCGCCAAGGCTTCATCGGCCACGCGTTTCGACCAGGTGACGAGGTAGGCCGAACTATCCGGCCCGTGTTCGCTTTCCACCAGCAGATCAAGGGCGGCCAATGCGCCACTCACTGAGTCATCTGCCAGCACGATTACTTCCGATGGCCCGGCGGGAGAACCCACGTCGATCATGTGCGAGACGAGGCGCTTTGCGGCGGCCACCCAGGGGCTGCCGGGGCCCACCACTTTTGCCACGCGTGGGATCGTCTTGGTGCCGTAAGCTACGGCGGCGATGGCTTGTGCGCCGCCTGCTTTATAGACAGCGTCCACGCCTGCCATGCGCGCGGCCACGAGAGTTGCATCATCAATTTTGCCATTGGGGCCGGGTGGGGTGATGATGATCACACGCTCCACACCGGCCACTTTGGCGGGGATCGAGGTCATCATCGCTACGGATGGGAAGGCACCTTTGCCGCGCGGAACATAACAGGCTACGGATGGAATGGCACTCCACCTTTCGCCGCCGAAGGCACCGGGAGAAACTTCCATCATCCATTTTTCTTCGGGCTTCTGGCGCTGGTGAAAGGTGCGGATGTTGGTGGCAGCAAATTCCATTGCGGCTTTCACATCGGGGGCCAGAGTGCGTTCGGCCTCGGCGTAATCCTCGGGCGTGGCGGTGAGGGCATCGGCAGTGACGGGCGATTTATCGAATTGGTTAGCAAACCGCGCCAAGGCCACGTCGCCTTCTTCACGCACAGCGGCGATGATGGGTTTTACCTTAGTTTCAAAATCTGAAAGATCGCCTTCCACACGTGTCATTAGGTTGCGACGTTGTTCGGCTGTGAGTTTTGAAAGTTCATGAAAATTGATTTTGCGAGTCATACACAGCATTTGCGGCAGTGGCGGCTTGAATGCAATATCAACGCGGCGCGGGGCCGGTATGCAACATCACCTTGGGGCAGGGCCAGTGGACCCGCGCACGATCAGGTCCACGCCCCACAATTCTTGCGGCATCTCGCCGTCAGGATTTTCGATGCGTTCTAAAAGCAACTCAGCCACTCGGCTGCCGGCGGCGCGGATGGACGAGCTTGTGGTCGTCAACGCCGGCACCAAGCCTTCAGCATTCAAAAACGGCAAGCCGTCATCATGCGCGATCATCGATACATCCTTGCCCACCGCCAAGCCAAGCTCATAGGCCGCACGCATGGCACCCGAGACCAGCAACATCGAGGACAAAACCAAAGCCGTGGGCCGTTTTGGAAGTTGCAGAATGCGCTTGCTCTGGCGATAGCCATTTTCTTCCGTCATCACGCCGCTGAACATAATCGCCGGATCAACCACCAATCCTTTGTCGCGCAAAGCGTTTTCATAGCCCTGCCGCCGATGGAATGCGAAAGTGAGTTTTTCCTGGCCGTTCAGAAGTGCAATCCGTTGATGCCCAAAATCAGTGAGCAGCTTGGTGGCCTTGTGAAAGGCGCCGCGATTGTCAATATCAAGCCACGGATAGCCCGTTTCCTGATCACCCACGCGCCCATGCACGATATAGGGCAGCTTCAGTTGACTGAGCAAAGCAATGCGCGGGTCATCCACGTGGCTGCCCTGCACCACAACGCCATCGACCGCACCACCTTCCGCATAGCGCCGATAAACCGACATCTCATCTTCCTGCCCCCCGGCATGAAGCAATGTCTCAAAACCCAGGCTGGTATAAACATCCGCAGCGCCAGCCACGAAATCTGAAAACAACGGGTCAATCATCACCGTGCGATCAGATGGAAAGACATAGCCAATGGCATGGGCACGCCCCGTGGCCAATCGTCTGGCGTGCGCGTTGGGCCGATAGCCCAGCCGGTGCGCCTCATCCACCACCCGCTTGCGGGTCGCTTCGCCAACCTCTGGGTATCCGTTCAAAGCCCTGCTGACTGTCGTCGGAGACAGGTTTAGATGTTGCGATAATTCTTTGAGATTCATCGAGATTTTTCCATCAAATCATCCAAAGCGCTTTCAATTTATAACTCTGCGGCTCAGCAAAACACTATTGCGCTTTTGACCAATTGGGCAAGAACTATATTATATTCAATAATTTTCTTGACGTTTCTATTCGGCATGATAGCTTCAAAGGCCTCAAAGCGGTTTGGGAAATCCTGCGTAACTATAAAGTCAGGGTGCTCGTGCCGTTGGTTCTGGGAGGACCGTCTTGGGAGCACGCTGTTTTATGAAGGCGTTGCATTCGTGCCGTAAACCTCCTGCCGTTGAGACGACATCAACCTTTGGAGGATCCTCTATGAAAATCAAAACTGCGCTCACTGCAGCCCTGTTGGGCATGAGCCTCTTGGCCGCCAAGGCCGTAGCCGTGGACATCAACATGGTGTCTGGCGCAACGGGTGGCGATCTTGCTTTCGACCAAGCCAAGTTCGCTGACTTTGCAAAAGAAACCGGCATCAACGTTAAGATTGTTCCGATGCCTTCTTCGACCACCGACCAGTTTGGCCAATACAAGCTTTGGCTCGCTGCCGGCAACGCCGACATTGACATTTATCAGACTGACGTCATCTGGGCCCCACAGCTGGCTGACCAGCTGGTTGACTTGACCGACGCTGCCAAGGACGTGGTGAAGGATCATTTCCCATCGATCATCCAATCGCAGACTGTGAATGGCAAGCTCGTTGCCATTCCAGTGTTCACCGATGCTCCGGCCCTCTATTACCGCAAGGACCTGTTGGACAAGTATAAGCTTGCCGCACCAAAAACCTGGGACGAAATGGCCAAAGATGCCAAGACAGTTATGGACGGTGAAAAGAATGCTGACCTGCAAGGTTTTGTGTTCCAGGGAAATGCCTACGAAGGCCTGACCTGCGACGCCCTGGAATGGGTAAAGTCCAATGGCGGTGGCCAGATCGTTGAGCCAGATGGCAAGATCTCGATCAACAACCCCAAGGCCGCTGAAGCCATTGAACGTGCCAAAGGCTGGGTTGGTTCAATCTCGCCAAAGGGCGTTTTGGCCTATCAGGAAGAAGAAAGCCGTGGCGTTTGGCAAACCGGCAAGTCGGTGTTCATGCGCAACTGGCCTTATGCCTATGCTTTGGGCAACAAGGACGACAGCGCTGTAAAAGGCAAGTTTGACGTTGTTCCTCTGCCAGCTGGCGGCGAAGGCGGCAGCTCTGCTGCCACACTCGGCGGCTGGAACCTTGCTGTTTCGAAATACTCGAAGCATCAAGCTGAAGCCATAAAGGCCATCATGTTCTTGGCTTCAGCCAAGATCCAGAAGGCCAATGCCATCGAGCAGACCCACTTGCCAACCGTTGTGTCAGTTTATGATGATGCTGACGTGAAGGCCAAGCAGCCGGTTCTGGTGAAGTGGAAGGACGTGTTCCTGGCAGCAGTGCCGCGTCCATCAGCACCCACCAAGACCAAGTACAACGAAGTCTCGAACTTGTTCT
>Ga0209583_10000363_pt1 | contig 14263 bp, 21 predicted proteins | sample Str014_FD_187201 | JGI IMG/M metagenome (GOLD analysis project Ga0209583, IMG submission 187201) | Freshwater sediment microbial communities in response to fracking from Pennsylvania, USA - Straight Creek_MetaG_SC_2014 (SPAdes) (version 2) | ecosystem: Environmental > Aquatic > Freshwater >... | reverse complement strand
CGCCACCGGCACCGGCCGCAATCGTCAGCGTGGTTGCGCCGCCAGTCGTGCCGTTGATGATATAGAAACGCAGCACGTCTCCAACAGCTGGCCGCGTCATGGCCGCAACCAAGAGCGCCGCAGTGGGTAGCGTATCGGTCCTGCCCGCACCGTTGCAATCACGCACATAGATGCCGGCCAGCACGTTTGCCGCCGTGATCGTGTTGGCGCCGGCCGTGGTGACAGACACTGGCGTACCGTAGTTGCCGCGCATCAGTTGGTCAACGCGGGGCGTAGCTGCGCGCGACGTTGCGCTATTGATGACCGGCAGCGTATCAGCCGCCAGCACAGGGCCAGCATGCACCGGACAATCGTAGTTATCAGTTGTTCCCATAGGGGATTCCTTTCATGAAAGTGGGGGCATTTGCGCCCCCTCCGGCCTATGGGCCTTACGACGTGGTTAGATCAGCGACGATGCCAGACGATTTCTCGTTTCTGGCCACGAGGGCGTATTCGCTGAGTATCTGGCGCCGCTCGCTGTCGCCGGTCTTGGCGAGATTGAGGCTCACCATCTTGCGGCCGTTGAGATAGGCGAGCGCCCACATGTCGTCTTGGATCACCAGCCCATCGCGCGAGCGCTGGAAGCGGTCCGGCACGACCTTGATGGTGCCGAAGTCGCTTTCGTATGCATCGACCGACGCCGTGATCTTCTTGGCGCGGGTATCCTCGGTTGGCGATGCCCGGCCCGTGAAGGTCGAGAATTGCTGCTTGTTGAACGAGCCCACAAAGATCACATTCGGCTTGCCGCCGTTGTTCCAGATTGACTGGAGCACTGGCTTCAAGTGCGTGCCCTCGGTAAAGAGCCGCTGGGTACCGTCTGTGCGTGTGCCAGTCCCGTCAGCAGCCGCTGGATCAGCCCCACCGGCGCCCTTGGAGGTATTCGTCTTGATCCAGGACAGGACCGAAGCCGTAACACGCGCCGTCGTGGTGTTGCCGGCATTCTTGGCCTGATTGGTGCCACACAGGATCGATTCCATGTCGCGCTTGAGTTCGAGACCCTTGAGCATTTCCTGGTAGGCGAGTTCATCGTCGCGCCCGGCATGCTCAACCGCCTGCTGGGTGCCGGTAACGCGGGCCACCTTGTCTGAGATTTGGCAGATATTGCCGAGCCGGACGGTCGGGGTTGCCGCGATGGTCGTAGCGTCGTCGCCTTCGAGGCGGGCGTTTGCCGTGTCCGCCGCAGCCAACGCCTGGGTTTCCCATTCGTGGTTAACCGCCGACGCCTTTTCACGCTCGATGGCGGAAATGAATGGCGTATCGGTTGGGTCGATACGGTAGATGACGTCTGATAGGTCTTCGCGATTGCCGATAGCGGCATAGGTCGAGAAGGTATTTGCCGGGAGAGCCATAGCCCTATTCCTTTCGGGTTATCCGGATTTTCGCCGTTCGGTCAGCATTCTTGCTGCCGCACGAAGCGCGCTAACTCCGGACGAATTGTCGATCTGTTTGTTGAGGTTGCTCAGCATCGCTTCACGCGATGCATTGGCGCCTTGTGAGACGCCCGGCCGCTGAACTGGCGGGAGTGGCTTGGCCTGTGCGGTTACCTGCTTTGCCTTTGCGCTGGCATCACGCCATTTGATTCCATCTCGCAAGAGCAGGTGCAAACGATGATCGTGGATCGAGATGTCTCTCTCGCCACGCCACATTTCGCCAAGCTCATGGTCCTTGAAACCAAGGTCACGCAATGTCGTTACCGCCGAATCCATCAGCTTTTTGCTTTGCACGGGATCGGCAAACTCCGGCGCCTTTTCGACGAAGAGTTCAGCCTCTCTTTGGCGATATGCATTGAGCTGTTGATTGCGTTCGGCGTACTGCCGTTCCTGCGATGCCACAACCTCTTGCTGGACTGCCGCCATACGCTTTTGTGCGGCGTCCCATTGGGTGTAACGGATCGGGTCGGATACAGCGAGCTTTTGCACGTCATCCATGGTCTTGATGTCGGCAAATTCACTTCCGTATCCTGCCTGTAGGTTCTGCAGTAGAATAGGCAACGCTTGATCGTACTGGCCTCTTGCCGCTTCGAGCCGCTGTTGCTCTGCTTGTAGAGCGCGCTGCTGTTCGGTGGCCGCTTGCTGGCGCTTGGAAAAGTCCGTGTCGCGGGACCGCTCGCGTTCCGCCAGACGTTCCTGGGTTTCGCGAGGGAGGGCCTTAAACAGTTCCTTGTCTTCCTTGCTCCAAGACCTCGGAGGATCGACGGGGGGCTGTGTTTCCACGGCCGCGTCTTGGCTCTCAGTCTCAACGGGGGGGCTTTCGCCGCCGTTGTCGTCACCGGCTTTCACCGGCTCGGATTCCTGTCCGGAGGTCGCCACTTCAGCGCTCGCGTCCGGTTTTGTCTCGTTTTGTGCGGGTTTGTCCGCCGCAGCCTCTTTGCGCCGCCAGTCAATGACTGAGCGGGCCGCATCCGCGATCGATAGCGGGCCTGACCCGCCGGCAGTATGCGTGGCAATAGCTGGAGCCTGTTCGGTTGCGGCCGGGGCCGCGGGAGCGTCACTCATGCTTTCCTCGTCTTGTGTAGATTGTCCAACTCGCGTTGCGCAAGCCGGCCATTCGAGATGATCGTACGCAGATGGTCCTTTACCTTGCCGATGACGTCAACGGCCATCCATAGGTTCTCACGTTGCACCATCAGCTTGGCGTCCCGCCACTCGGAGATGTATGCCTTTTCGAGGTTATCGAATGCCTCGATCAGCATCTCATTCCGCATCAGTTCCGCCGCTTGTGCGCCCCGCGTGGCCGCAGCATGCGCCTTGATCTCGTCAATCATTCGCGCGTATAGCCTTCTTCAAACGCCGCAGCCGGCGACCATGATTTGTATCCATCAGGATACACGACATAGTACCCACCAACACGAGGGTCATGCTTATTTACATAAGCGGCGTCGACTGAAAAATCCGCATAGCCGCTTTCGGCCGGCGTAATCATGATTTGCTCACCATCATCCCCGCCGCGATAGATTGCCTTTATTTTAAGAGCCCATACAACCTTGTGGCTCTTATATCTCGGCATCTCAATTCCGACTCCAGTCATGCTGCTATCTCCATTATTCATGATGTAACATTAGGAGCGCTATGGCCTCCTCCTCATCGTCTTGTTCATGTTTCGCTTTCGCGAGCGCAAGGGCATGAGAAAGTCCTGATGGCTGAGCCGTATTTTGCGCAATTGCCTGAGCGGCACGAAGCGCTTGGCCAGCCATTTCCAGAGCTGCCGCGTGCTGTAGGGATGCGGCCTGCTCATCCTCATTTAACCACCGTTTGCGTGTGTCCGCCAGAGCTTTCGCCTGACGGGAAGCGATATCTTGCGCAGCCTTGGCCGATGCGTGTTCGGCTGCAATTCTGGCGTCCTGTAGCTGGCGCTTCTCGGCTTCCTTGAGTTCACGCCATCTCTTGCGCGAATAGGTTCCTCCGACAATCCGACCGCCAGCGCCTGCGTCATCCGACGGTGGCGTGACAACTGCCGGCTGTAGCAGAATATTGAACGTATTCGGAAACTGCCGATATACGTCAAAGTCATCCCGAACCCGGAAGAAGTATTTGACGTGTAGTGGGTCCTGGACCGGTGCAACAGATTGCAGCAATGCGAGATTGTATAAATCCCGCTGTGGCCTTCGCTCTTCCTCCTCCTTTAGCCGCCGGAACTCATTACTGATAACTGGCGTATCAGGCGCAACCTGCAAGAGCGCCAGGTTGTACTGGACTTGCGCTGGCCGCCGCTCTTCACTGTCGATAGGCCGGCGAAACTCATTCCGGATGACCGGCGTTGCGAGCAGCGCGAAATTGTTCGTCGGCTGAATAAACCGACGCTCTTCCGTCTCCGGTTGCCGTCGAAACTCCGCCGGCCGAATGACCGGTTGGCTTAGCAGAGCTGTCAGCCTGATATTCGGCTGCGGCGCTCGCCATTCGTCCGGGGCCCGACGCTGCCACCGGCTATTGTCGATGACTGGTTGGATCAGGATCGGCGTTAGTGTCGTATATCTATAGACCGGCCTCCACTCCGGCTCATCAACCCGTCGAAACGCTTGTGGCAGAAACGGCACCGTTCCTGCCGGCGCCTGTGTATCGCCGCCAATCTGGAACGTGTTGCCCTGAAATGCGTTGCCCTGAAAGGCCATGGCGCGGGCCTTTCCCGGCTAGATCATTTCTTCGTTAGGGTGGCGTGAATGTCCTGGACTGCTTCCTTGAAGAAGTTCAAGGCGTGTTGTTGATACTCAGTGTTGCGCGTCACAAGAGCCGGGTGCATTCCGTACCCCCATGTACATTCGAAGTCACAGGTATAGCCATGCTGGCTATGCTTGATATCACAGTGTGGTGCGTTACCGTCATCAAGACGCCATTTGCGGGACAGGTAATAGAACCAGAACTCTCCAATCGGCGGCCACTGATGCGTGAAGTCTCCGTATGCCCGCGACGACGACCAATGCGGGGCAATCATCGTGCACTTGCCACCAGGAACAAGCACGCGATAGAGTTCGTTGACGAATTGAACGCGCTCAATTCCCGTCAAGTGCTCGATGAAATGAGATGTATAAACCTCGCTTACCGATGCATCTTTGAACGGCAAGCGTTCTTTCGTCACATCAACAACATGATCGACACCATCAAATGCAATGGCGTCGACGCCAACCCAATCCGTCTCATCACCCTTCGGGCCTTTGTACTTCCTGGCACCGCAACCGATGTCGATCTTGATTAGTTTTGATGTTTCAATTTCTTTCAGCGCTGCTTCCATTAACACTGTTTGCATCACCATACCGTATCTGTTGATTGATCGAAATGCCCGACCTTCACGCGCGTGTCGATCGCGCATCGGTAACCGTGCTTGCGAGCATCACCCCAGAAGTAGAGGTCTTGCGTTCCGACTCCACCATCACCTGCCAATGTCTTAAACCATGGCTTGCGAAGCTTGGCGTCCTTGAACATCGATATGCGCCACAAATTGAACCCCATCCCCGTGCCGCAGCATTCCTGCACTGTTTCAGGCTGCGGAACCTGCGGCCTGAAGTTGAGCACCGGGTCCTTTGGGTCACCCCAAATCTGCGGTACGCCGCCCTCCCCCTTGGTCCAGTAGAGACCGCCGATGCATGACAATTCCGGATGCGCATCCATCGACTCAATGAGCTTGATAACGCCATCAGGCGGCGGCACATTGTCATGCTCGATCGTCAGAATATATTCCCATTCCGATAGCGTCGGCTCGCCCAACACCGCAGTGATGGCCTGAGTATAAGCATCCCCGACCTCCATTCCCAAGCAGAGCATCCGATAGACGCCTTGATTCGGGGGAAAGATCAGGTTCCAATGACTCAACGCAACCTTCGTCGATATCGTATTCGATGCCGGCAACATTACCACAATGCGCTGTTTCTTCCAACTTGCGCCCTGCAGGATGCGCGAGGCCGACGTATCGAACGCCTCGTTGTGGCGGCCTTCGGCGCCACGGTCGAACGATATGATCTGTGCTTGCGTCATACCTGCCCCATTACCCCTTGCGCAATCACGTCGTGAATCTCCTGTAGGTTGGCCCGCTGCTGGTCGTTCAGCATAGACCATGCATCAAACGCCCGCTGGGTCGTGGTCCGCGGCTTGCCATCTGCATCAACCCAGTTGAGCATGAGCAGGATCGTGAGACCAATCATTGTAAAGCCATCGTCCGCTATTTCTGGAACGAATGTTCCAGCGCTTGCGACTTGAGCTGTGAGAATGGTCATGACGCACCTATTGGAACGTGTTCAGTTTCAAGTCATATAATATTGGATAATTCAATAATGACATTGAATAGTCACTAAAGGCAATAGATGCTCTAGTGACTCCTGTAGAAAGAAGGCCGGCGCCTGGCAACAGTGCCATAGAATTGTTTGTATTCTGGCCAAAAGGTCGCCCACCCGCAATAGCTGGGACAAATGCATTTACCCAAGATATCGTATTTGCGAGTGCAGTTGTGTTGGCTCCACCAGTAGCAGTGTTCGTAGTGCTGAACTGCGCCCCAAAAAAGTATTCTCTAGCAGTCAAAGTTGTCTGGGCGAATGTCATATCGAACCAGAAGTTTCCAGTAACGCTACCAGTCGCATTGCTCGACCAGCTTGCCGTTGTAGTTCCACTAAATGATAATACGGAAGAAAGTGTTGAGACATTCCTGGTATAAAGCACGCCAGAATATGATGCGTCTACATATGCAGAAGATGCGTTGGCTGCAGTCGCCACAGACGCCACACGCATAAAGATGCGTGCCAATGAACATACTAAAGGTTGCGGCGGACGAATAGGCTGAATCCAGAAATCTGAGTTCTTTTGTGCGGAACCTGCCTGTGGAGCAATTGTAATGTTGCCAAAATCACTTAGCATCGGCCCGCTAAAAACTATCGACCCAGTCGACCCGCCAACGCTGATCCCGCCTGACCCAGCGAAGATAACATTCGTCCCGCTCCCCGTGCTGTTGCCTATCGTATTTCCAGTCAGCGTGTAGAACTGATTGTGCGCAGAGTTCCAATCCGGTCCACGCACAAGGTCCGTTGCCGCCACAGTCGCGGTTGAGCCCTGACTGTCAAATACCGTGACAGTCCCGGTCCAAGCCGCAACGGTGTTGGAAAAGACGTGAGAGACGGCCACGGATTAGGCCGGCTCATAGATGATATGGCCACCGATTGGTTGCGCCGCACTGCCGGTATAGCCCGATAGCGTCGTTTCCGAAACCGATACGGTAGTTCCAAGAATGGTCCATGGCGCACGGTCGGGCGGTTCCCAGTGAAATGAGCCGCCGAACCCGTTGAACGAGAAGTTCAGCCTGGCCGTAAGCGCCGTATTGGTGCGGCTCGGTCCGGTCGTTGCCGCAATGAAGCTCAACGGAACCGCTGCCAATGCGGCAGTCGCGGTATGCACAGGACCGTCACCGTTCGGGGCCGCGAGTGCCGTAGGCGTGGCCCCAAGCACCAGGTCCCGAGCCCATTGCAGCATCATCACTGCGGAAGCGGCTGCCTGACCGCCGAAATGCAGCTCCTTGACATCGAGCAGCTGCGTGGCGTTGGCCGCCCCCAATGCCATATATGTTGAGTTTGCCATGGCTGTATTATCGGCCGTTGCTGTCGGGGTAAACGCCTGCACGCTGAATGATCGACGATTTGCCATGGCTTGTTCCTATGTTGGGAAGAGGACTTTCGACGGATTGGTAATGACAATGCCGTGCTCGGCACCGTTGCGCACGATATCAGCAAGTCGTTCGAATGGTGTATGAACATAGCCGGGCAACCGCGATTGAGCCTCGCAGCCATCGCAGATGTAGAGATTACCGCATTTCGTGCAGCTTGCACGCTCACGTTGCCGTAGCGGATTCTTGATCACGCATCCCCCGCAATGCGCGCATCGTAGGCTGGCGGCCTCAAACACCTTGCCCTCACCGCACAATTTCGGGTCATAGCCTGCCCACCGCGCAGCCTCTTCCGGTATCCCAGGTGATGCGCTATGGTCGATGATGAGGTAACCCTCTCTATTGCTCATTCAATCGGCACCGTATGACTCACCCGTCCATGCTCATCACGGACAATCTTCATGCCCTTGTGCGTCTTGACGGGCGACGGCGTCTGTAGTTTCGACAGCACGTTATCGATCAGCGCATGATCCACATGGCTTTCCGTCGTGCCATCCGCCCCGGTCTTGGTCGTTGTGGTCGCGGCCTTTATCGCAGTTTCAGCCACCTTCATGTGGTGCTCACGCTGCTTGATCTCGGCGTCGAGCATGTGCATTTGCCGCTCAAGCTCGAACTTCTGCTTGGCAAGTTCAATATCTGATTGGACCTTCATTTGCTGATGGGCCATGTCAGCCTGCATCTTGGCCTGCTGATGCTGCTGGTCAGCCGCCATCTTCTGTTGTTCAGCCTGTGCTTTGGCCTGAATCTCCAGCATCTTCGGGTCTTGCTGCGGCTGGGGCGGCGGCTGGGTGGCCGGGTCCGTGAAGAATTCGTCCGTGTTCGGAAACCCAGCCAGCTTCGATGCGTGCTTGGCCGCATTATACAGGTTCTCGTCCGACACCAGATTGGTCTTGCCGGCTGCGAGGGCCTCCTTTTGCAAGCTGATGATTGCCATCACACCAGCCAACTGCTGGGCCTTTGAGCCGGTCCCCAGCCCGATATTCGGCACCATGTCGTTGCGTTCCTGCCAGTCGCGTGGGTCAACATCCACCCACTTGTTGCGCAGCCGCACCGTCTCGGCCTGCTGGCCATTCTTGCGGATGAGGCCGTGGAGCAAAACGAACAAATCCTTGATACCGGTCTCGGCAAATATCTTCGCGATCATCTTGACGCGCATCTGGGATGCGTCCGCCATCTGGTTGGCGATGGTGGCGACCTGGTTCTGAAGAGCGTTCGGGTCGACGCCTTGGCCCTGCCGCGTTACCCCGGTCCGCCACTCCCGCGTTGCATCAAAATATTGCAGCGCGGGATAAATCGAGGCCGTGATATCGGGGATAGTCTGCCATTGTACCGCGGTGCCCGTCTTTGACCGTATCGGCATTCCGTGGGCCGATTTCATCAGGTCATCGAGCGTGCTGTCCGATGACTGCTGTTCCGACACCTCGGGACGGGGGTTGTTGTGCGCATACAGGTTATCGAGTGCGCCACGGATTAACGCGGTCTTGATCCGCTGAATATCCATGATGAGATCGGCAATAGACCGGCCAAAGAACCGGTGCGTCACTGGGGAAGGCGTCAATGCCGCAAATGGCATGTCGTCGACTTCCGCGATATCCGTCTTGCCATCCAGAATTAGAATATCCCCTACCTCGCCCCCGGTCGTGACCCGGTATAGCCTGGTCTTGTTGTTGCCCTCGTAGTCCATCCGGACATAATGCTCGGTCACCCGGACCAATCGGCTACCCTTGTTGGCCGAATCGCTACCCTGCGCATTATTCCGGTTTTCATCGACGCTGTCGCGCTTCAGGCTCTCCTGGGTCTGCGTCCCGGTGTAGCTGTCCAGCCGGCGCACCTGCTCGGCATCATATCCCTGGTCGATCAGATCCGATTCGCGCTTAGTCACCTCATGGAAGCAGTAGCCTGAATCCTTGATCGTCCGGGCATTGCGCTCAATGCCGAATTCCTCCGGTGGAACGCCCATAACCTTGGCGCACGAATAATTCTTCTTGGTCGATATCGTGACGTCATGCCACTTCGGGGGAGTAGGAGCGGCCATCTGAGCCATGGGACCGCCAAGAGAGTTCGCAGTTGGCACGATACCATTAGCCGCCGGTCCGCCGAACGGCATTGGAGGTTGGCTGGCCGGCGGGTCAGGTGCGAACATTGCGCTTTATCGCCTCGACTATTCGTTCAAGCCATGCCGTCAACGCTTTGGCTAGCTTCGTTAGCAATTCCAACACCAAAAACACGATGAACGCTGTTTTCACGTCGAAATATGCAATCGCCAAAATGATGGCGAGTAATGCGGCATCACCTAGATTCGTAAGTGGCTTAGACATCAGACTGTCCTCTGGCCATTTCCATCATCGCTTTCCGCTCTGGATTTTCGCCAATGAGAGCCGGCCAATCATCGACCCACACATGCACGTCCACCTGTTGCTCATACATATATTCAGCTTTCGGACGGCCAGCCGTGTAGAAAACCTCGCCTGGGAAGTCGTCAATCGGCGTCTTCGGATGACGAAAGCTCACGCAAAACACGCGCGCGCCGGCAGACCGCAGCACATCAATAACCTTCCCCCACGTCTCCGGGCAGGTCGTGAATGTGTCGTCATAGTCGATGGCAACACCAAATGGACGGACAGCCCCCTTGATCTCGCTATGCTGCATGCTCGGTAGCCTCCGGTTCCGTGCTTGTCTCATCAACCAGCTTCGGCTTCGGGCCTGGCCGCTTCCGGTTCATGGCCGCGACAATCATCTCCTCAGCCACTGCGAGGCGATCCTCGTGGTCCGCTATCATGGCCTGCAATTCGGCTACCGCAGCCTTCATTGCGACCATGGCCGGAACCGACAAACCAACCATAAGGTCAGCCCGCTGTGGTGCAATCGTGCTGAGCACATGCACGTCGAAAGCCTCGCGGCCGTCGAATACCAGCCATTGCCCATGGGCCTGATAGCGGAATGGATCGCCTGGTGCAAGCTGCTCAGTCGGATAGGCCTCAAGCTCGGCCTGGGTCAGCGTCTTGCTTGCCATTCTCGGATTCCTTTGGTTCGTCGTCGTCCGTATCGCCGGGCTGCAATTTCTCGGTATGCTCCACGATCGTAATCTTCGGATCGCCGGCCAGCATGGTAAATTGAGCGTCGTCCAGATCGTAGAACGTCTGTCGACTTTCCCGCTCCTCTTTCTCCCAGGCGACCTTCACGATGCCCACCTTCGAGAGCAGCGCGTCTTTCATGAACGCATAAAGGATCATGAACCCAGGATTCTTTTGCATGAACACGTGGTTCACATAATCCGTCTCCTGATCGGCAGCCTCTGCGTCCTCCTTGCCGATAGCCATAAATTTTACCACCTGCTCGCCGCCGGTGAATATGTCCATCAGCTCGGGCATCAGGCCCTCGATAGTGTCCGATACGTCCGTTGATACCGCAGCTGACCGGCCCTCAGGGGACGGCATGTCATTGGTCATGTCCCCCATGTAGTAGTCCATGGCGCTGGACCGGGCCGATGACAGCTTTGACGCCTGCATGGCCGATAGTGCGTCCGTCCGCTCCGCACTCAGAATCGTCTTGACGTCGCCAACGCTCATTTTAGACATTGTGCTTCCGCCAGCCGTTATATGCATCCCATACCGCACCATTAGACCATTTTAGCGCATGGATGCGCTTTCCAGCCGGGCCCGGCACTGGCAATTGCTTCCATTCAGCCCACGGAATCCACTCGGCACCCTCAACATCCGAAATGTGCGTCACTTCCATGGGATACATATCCTGCATTTCCTGCATTTCTACTCCTAATTGGTATCAGCCAAGGGAAACCGGCCATTCTCCATGCGCATGCAACCCTAGACTATCCCCAATCGCGGAGACTCAAGCACCCGATTGAACCGATTGCGTTTGCTCGGCTCCTCGTAATGGATCGCCATCAGGCCGAATGCGTCCGCACCATGGCTTGACCAGTCGTGGTCCGGCCCCATGCCGACGCTCCGTATCTCGTCCTTGCGCTCGTGGTAGTAGCCCAGCGCCTCACGTCCGGCCTCTGTCGGCTTTTCGTTGAACCACACCTTCGGCATGATACGCCGCACCGCCTCAATGCGCATCATTGCCGCGCCACGCCCTTGATTCTTCACGATTTCTACCTGTCGAAACCCTGCGTCCCGGAGGTGCTCCTCGTACCGCTTGCCCGTGATGTTGTTCTCGTTCACCCCGTCATGCGGCAGGATGCACATCACATCCTCGTAGCCACGCTTGCGCAGCTCGGTAACGTAGTACGCTAGAACCTGTCCCACGCCCTCCAGGTAATCCAAGACCCTGATTTCCTGCCCCACAAATTGGACAATCCAGATAGCCATTGCGTCCGCAGTCGCGCCACTGCCGCCCAAATCCCAGTAGGCCCGGATCGGGAGGAGTGGGTCTGCCGATATAATGCCGATACGGCCGTCTGCCCGGCACTTGGCGAGGCCGGACGCGAAGTACGCGCCCTCAAACGCTTTCGCATACCCGCCCTCCCATATGTGATCATAGCGATCAGGATAGAGCGATAGTTCAAGCTGGCGTTCCTCCTCAAGCACCGCCGGGAACCATGGATTGTCCCGCCAACTGGCGCCTATCACTATGGAATTGTGAGGCTTTTGGCCCCTCAGAAACTCGTCAATAGCGTCCGTCTTGCGCCTGGGATTCCAGCTGAACCACAGCTCGGACTTCTCAACCCGGATGGTCGGACGCAACAGCGATAAACTGCGGGCGCTCGTGGTCTGCGCCTCGTCGGTCCATGCTATCCGGCAACCCTCCAGTGATTTGACCGACTCGGCCGTGTGATCCTGCATGCCGGTGAATATGATCAGCCCATCGCCAGGCGTCTTGATCCGATCGTACAGGCAGTCGAACTTGTCACCCAAGCCATGCTGCTGAATCTTGGTCTCCAATAGGTGCTTGGACGATTGCGCCAATGTCCGCTGGACCTCGCGAATGCATACCGCACGGGTACCAGGCACTGATACGCATTCATCGAGCAGCGAGTCGGCGAAGAAGTGTGATCCACCCTTGCCGCGACCGCCCCAAATCCCCTTATACCGGCTCGGTCCTAGTAGCGGCTCGTATACCGCTGCTGTCGGTAGTCTCAGGACGGACAATTACACGCTCCACCTTGTGGATGACCTCGACCGGTCCGAGGGCAGCATCGCCACCTATTGCTACCCGGTCCCCATACTTCTTCGGTGCCAGCTTGCTCATCAGCCATTTGCGTGAGTCGATTTGCAGCCGACGATGGGCCAACATGTCTTCATGGACAGTTTTCGAGAATGGGACACCCTCAGCATTAGTGCCCTCTTCCGTCCTCACCCCCTCCATTGGAGTATCAGCTATGTCTATGATTTGTTGAGCCCAATACTCTGTTTGGGCCTCTCTCGCCCGCGCGTATTGCTCACGAAAGGTAATATTATCCTGATTAGCCAACCACCTGAATACGGATGCTTGGGATGGCATATCCTGGGTATTGCATATTGATCGCAGGCTTTCGCCCTCAGCTATACGTTGGCAGATTAGGGATGCCATTTCCTGGGTGTAGTCTGATGGCCTGCCCGTCTTCCCTGCCATTGATCAATTTTCCGTGTCTAATTCAGATTGCGGGCATTGTTCGCCCGGGTGATATTCGTTCCAATCGGCTAATTTTTGCGATCGAGCGTATATTGCGTCTGCGCAGTAGTCGCAAACCATTGCCTCGGACTCCAATTCGCCGAATAGGTGCGCATGACATTTACGGCACCTTGGCTCATATTTTTCCATGATCAATTTTCCGTGATTGGATGAGTGGGGCCTGACCGTCCTATGGGACGAGAGGATGGGAGAGTCAGGCCCCTGACCTAGCCGCAGCCCGGAGGCGTTGGCCAACTGTATTAGTGGGACCTGCCGCCCTATTAATCGGGCTCTCGCAGGCCCCTTAGCCGGCCGGCGTGTGCCGGAGCGCAGCTAATCTGAATTAGTGCGGTCGGCAGCCTGCAGGCGCCCCGTTGCCCACTGCCTGACCCCGTCCGGGGCTTCCTGTCATGCGGGCCGGGCGCTACTCCGGCTATGAGGTCGATCCTGGACTACCGTTCATGCGGCAGACACAGTGAGTTCTCTCCTCCAGTACCCCTACCTGCGTGTCTGCTTTCCACGCCGCCGCACAAACCGAACTCTATATTACTCCGGACGTGTGACGCTTGCCGGTCAAGACAATTATGCGGGGCCGGCCCGTTGCGCCTTGTCTTTCTGGGATGCGTCCGGCCACCCTAGGGAGTACCCCGCGGAATTGTGGATGCAAACTGTGCTTCACAAGTGCGGGGCCAGTCTCCCAGCCCCGAATTAATGCAGTGTAAACCTATATTTATCAATGTCAAGCGATCACGTTATTGTGATCAGAAACCATTTGACTTTGTGCGACCTCGCAATTATTATCACCATGTTGAGACGGCCCTACCGGCCAACCCAAGCCCCGGGGATCAGGGGCAGGAGTGAGAGAGATGAAAAATACCCACACAGTGCAATTCACGCAATTCGGCATCACGGAGGTTGAGGATTTCCCCTCCATTACCAGCGCGCAAATGCGCTTTGAGGAGGTTTGCAGCGACGGTGACACCGATCTCGCCTGGATATTCGACGGTGTCGGCCAGAATGCCGCAGTAATTGATCAGTTTGTGCGGTCGCAGCGATAGCTTGGCTTCCCGTCCGCCGGCTCCGGGCATTGAGCCGGTAAATGGAGAGAGAAAATGAATATCAACGATCTAACGCTAGGCCAAATCAAGCAGCTAACGGCCGCTATTGGCGCGAAACCAACAGACAACAGCGCATGGGAGGTTGGCAAAATTTACCTCATCCGCACAGTGACCATGATCGACACTGGCCGATTGGTCGCCGTGACTGATCACGAACTTGTGATCGAGGATGCGGCATGGATTGCGGATACGGGGCGATTTTCCGACGCTGTGGCGTCAGCCACATTTGGCGAAGTCGAACCATTCCCGGCTGGCCGCGTGATTATTGGGCGCGGCTCAATAATTGATGCGGTGCAAATTTCCGTAGCACCGAGATCAAAAAAATGACTGCGACAATAATGCGGGTTGGATTTGAT
>Ga0209583_10000362_pt1 | contig 14271 bp, 13 predicted proteins | sample Str014_FD_187201 | JGI IMG/M metagenome (GOLD analysis project Ga0209583, IMG submission 187201) | Freshwater sediment microbial communities in response to fracking from Pennsylvania, USA - Straight Creek_MetaG_SC_2014 (SPAdes) (version 2) | ecosystem: Environmental > Aquatic > Freshwater >... | reverse complement strand
CACATAGGAAATCATGGAAGGCGTCGCGCCGGCCTGTTGCTTGAGCTGGAAGGGCACGGAAATGGCCGGCAGGAAGGTCATTGCCCCGGCGGTGAATGCAAGCAGAAGATAATGCCAGGGAAACCAGGATATGATGCCCGGACCTGCAGGAGCCGCAGCAGTTCGAGTTTGGGATGGTTCCGCCCTCGCCGCCTCGTCGCCGCGACTGCACATCAGTCCGACAACGAGAACCGCTCCCCCACCATAAAGCAGGAAGGGCAAACGCCAACTGATCTCGCCAAGCTGCCCCGCAATCGGATAAAAGAACAGAGTGCCGACAATGGCGAACGAGGCATGCAGCCCCATCCATTTGGCACGCGCCTGCTCCTTGAGCGTCTTGTTGACCATTGTGAGGCCGAGGACCTGGATGCTGGCCGCGGCCAGGCCCAAGAACAGTCGCGATACCAGCAGCGCCGGCAAGCTGCTGAGGTAAAGCCCGGCGGTCCCGGCGACCGTGTAGACTATTGAGGCGGCGAATAAAGTCGGGCGCAAACCGATCCTGTCAGCCAGATAACCGCTCAGCGGCGCGCCGACCGCCATTGCCAGGGCAACTGCCCCGACAAGTTGCTTGACGAGCACCGCATCATCCGGCCCATGTGCCAGATCGCGCGCGATGCTCGGCAGAACCGAATTGATGGCTGTCAGGCTGAGCGAGGACAGCACCCCACTGAGCAGGATCACCAGCTTGCCGGTGAAATCGAGTGTCCGTTCAGCGCCAGCCGTCACCCTGGTAGAATTCGTCATCCTCATTATTCCCATCAGCCTACCCGTTCGGACCGGGCAGTCAGTTATGCGACATTGATGCACCTGAGTTGCTGATAGAGACGCAGGCCTTCGACCCCGCGCTCCCGGCCCACGCCGCTCATTTTGTGGCCGCCCATCGAGACATAGGCACTGGTCATGCCGCCGTTCACGTTGACCGTGCCGGTGCGCATACGATTGGCCACTTCGATAGCCACCTTGCGATCAGCGCCATGCACATAGCCTGAAAGCGCGTATGGCGAATCGTTAGCCATTTCCACAGCGTGATCCAGATCGCGATAGCCGATGACGGATACCACCGGCCCGAAGATCTCTTCCTGCGCAGCCGGGTTCTTGTTGTCTGGCAAATCGAGCACTGTTGGCTCGAAGAAGTGCCCCTTGTTCAGGTGGGCCGGCCGCTTGCCGCCGGTCACGACCCTTCCGCCCGCCTCGCAAGCCAGCTTGACGAAATGCTCGCACCGCTGGACCTGGGCCTCGGAAATAACCGGGCCCATCTGCGTTGCCAGATCTTCGGTCTGCCCGACCTTGATGCGTCCGACCACCTCTGCCATCCGCTTCAGCACTGCGTCCTTGGCCTCTTCCGGGACGAACAGGCGGGTCCCGTGCGAACAGCCCTGGCCGGCATGCCCCATGCAGACACCAGCGGCGCTGGCTATTGCCCGATCAACCGCATCGGGAAGGAATATCTGCGCCGACTTGCCGCCCAGTTCGAGCTGGATGCGCTTCATGGTCGGCGCCGCCTGGATCATAACCTGTGTGCCTACGGGCGAGGAACCTGTAAATGTCACCATATCGACGCCCGGATCAGTCGACATGAGGCGAGCACCTTCAATTCCGGATTCCAGAACGACATTGAGCACGCCCGCGGGCAATTCAGCTTCCTCGGCCGCATCGGCGAACACCAGCGCTGACAATGGCGTCAGCGGGCTTGGCCGCAGGATCACGGTGTTGCCCGTGACCAAAACCGGAATCACCTTCCACAGCGCCGTCATCACCGGGAAATTGTAAGGCGTGATCGCGGCAACGACGCCTACCGAAAAATAGCGGTTCACACTCTGTATGGATTGGCCGCCAAGCATGACGCGGTGCGAGAGCGGAAGCCAGTTGTCTTCGACTTCGCGCAGCGAGAGGAACAGGTCGATGATCTCGTGGCCATGCTGCATCGGCACCTTGACCTGGCTTCCCATTACCGGCGCATGCCGCGGGCAACCTGCCTCCGCCACGACGATGTCCTCGAAAATGGGCGAGCGACGTATCAGCGCATCGACATACCGCCTGAGTATTGCAGCGCGCTCACCGGATGAATATCGCCCCCACGGCCCGTGGTCGAAGGCCTCGCGTGCTGCTGCGATGGCCTGTGCGGTCTGCGCTTCCGAAAGCCCACGGAAACTTGCAACTTGCGTTTCGTCGGAAGGATTTTCTACGGTTAGAAAGGCACCGTCTCCGACAATGAAACGGCCATCTATAAATCCGGCATGTGCCGAAATTTGCCAATCGCGCTTTGACATTCCAGACCTTTGTTCGTGGCGATGCAGCGCTTCATGCCACAAAGCATCTCCCGGCGTTTCTTGCCGCCGTCAGCGTAATAGACAAAAGTCGTGACAGGCAAGGAAAATTGCTATCCACAAAATCGATGAGGGGTATCAAAAAGCAATCATTCCCTAACTTCAACAAATGAGTTAGATTTCTCCTGCGCATTTTGAATGCGATTCATTTATAAATACTATACATATTATGTACGTTTTTTTAGTTTTCTTCAACAAACTTTTTTAAAAATAACACAATGATCATGGTAATTTTCTATATTAATGAAACATGATGCGCCTTGTGGTTTTGGGATAACAAGTAGTGGCTGTAAATGGTCCGAGTGGTTTTTTGCATTCCTTCACGCTTTTGATCAGAAACTCTGATCAGGGCGAACCAATGCATTGTGAGGCAAACAATGCCTGAGGCAACTACCTGCCACGCCTATGTGGGCACATTCGAACTGCGTGGAGAAGGTTCCGGACTCCGAATCATCGAATTCGACATGGCGACCGGCGCAATCGTCGCCGGAGACACCGTTCCCGTTAGCAACCCTTCCCACCTTGCGATTGCGGTCAGGCGCGGGATGTTGTTCGCTGCCGCCCACACCGCTGCGTTCGAAGGGGAGCCGGGTGGCGCTGTCATTGCGTTCAGGATTGACTCGGTTAGCGGTGCGCTGACCAGGGCAAACCACCAGATCGTTCCCTTCCCCCACCCCAATTACATCGTCATCGACCGCGACCAGGCGCTGGTCCTTGTCAGCTCAGGCCTGGGCGGAGGTGTCAGCGCATTTCCGCTAGGCGATGACGGCGCGCTCTTGCCCTCCACGACCAACTTGTTGGCGGAAGGCCAGCCGATGCTCAAACTGGGCGAGACACTCCAGAACATCGGCGGCGAAGAATTCGTAAAGCGGCGCGCGCTCAGCACCAGCCCGCATACAATCATGGTTGATCCTGCCGGCCGCTTCGCGGTGGTAACGGATGCCGGGCAGGACAGGCTGCTGCTCTACGCCATCGATCGTCAGCATGGCACGCTCGGCCTGCATCAGGCGCTCGCGATCAAGACGAAGGGAACGGCGCCGCGGCATGCCGTTTTCCACCCCAATGGAAAAGCGCTGTATGTCGTCAATGAGGCAGACAGCAGCGTCACTACCTTCGCCTTCGACAGTGCCATGGGCCAACTCACCGAGCAAGCGACGTTTGCATCGTTGCCAGCCGGCCGGGAGGTCGGCAATGCGATGGGGGATATCAAGATCGATAGCACTGGTCGTTACCTCTACTGCACCAACCGGGGCGACGAAAGCGTCTCGATTTTTGCCGCTACCAACGCGGGAAAGCGTCTCGAACGGATTGATGTCACGCCTTGCGGCGGCGTCCATCCGCGCGGATTGTGCTTTTCCCCCGACGAGCGTTTCCTCCTGGTGGCCAACCAGGGACCTTCGTGGCGAATTGACCGCCCACCTGAGCACGGCTCGCCTGATGCCGGAGTGGCGGTATTCGCCATTGATGCCGATACGGGCAAGCTCAGCGCAACCGGACACTCGGTTCAGATCGATTCAGCAACTTGCATCGCATTCAACGGATAATTCCGACGCAGTTAGTTCAAGAGGAAAGTTCATGAGCGAATATGATCTTGTCATCCGGGGCGGAATGATCGTCGACGGCAGTGGCGGCGAGCCGTACGAAGGCGACTTGGCCATTCACGAAGGCAAAATCGCTGTGGTCGGCATTGTTCCGGGCACTGGCAAGGAAGAGATTGATGCGAGCGGCAAGATTGTCACGCCGGGATTTGTCGATATCCACACCCATTACGATGGCCAGATTACCTGGGGCGAGCGTCTTACCCCGTCCTCGATGCACGGCGTAACCTGTGTCGTCATGGGAAATTGCGGTGTGGGCTTCAGCCCCTGCAATCCTCAGGACCGTGGCGCATTGATCAAGCTGATGGAGGGCATCGAAGATATCCCGGAAGCCGTGATGGCCGATGGACTGCCCTGGCAATGGAGCACGTTCCCAGAATATATGGATTTTCTTGAAACCCGCGTTTCGGATATTGATTTCGCCACACAGGTCCCGCATGCGCCGCTGCGCGTCTATGTGATGGGCGAAAGGGGCATAAATCGCGAGCCTGCGACTGAAGCTGACCTTGCCCAGATGTCCGCGCTTGTTACCGAGGGGATTGGAGCTGGGGCGCTGGGGGTATCGACCTCGCGCAACCTCAACCATCGCACCAAGGCGGGGGAACTGGCCCCCCAGGTCACAGCCGAACTCTCCGAACTTGAAGCACTCGCACGCGGATTGAGGCTTTCTGGCACGGGCGTATTCCAGATGATCCCGATGTTCGAGCGGGGTGTCGAGGGCGAGATCGAAATCATACGCAAGATCCTGGCGGAGGCGCAGCGGCCTCTGTCCTTCACCCTGCTGCGCAAGCAAGACTATGAAGACAAGTTCGACCTGATCCTGGACTATGTGGAGCAGGCCAATGCCGAGGGAGCCAGCATCAAGGCGCAGATCTTCCCGCGCCCCGTCGGATACCTGTTGGGGCTGGACTTATCATCGCACCCGTTCATGTTCCATCCCAGTTACAAGGCGATCAGCCACCTTCCGCTCGAGCAACGCGTGGCGATCATGCGCGATCCGGAATTCCGCACCCGGATTCTTGCCGAGGCTCCGGAAGAAGACAACCCCGCCTTTCTCCAAAGACTCATGCGTCGTCTCGATAGCTCCTATGCGCTGGGGAGCCCGCCAAACTACGGGCCGACTGGCGATGACACCATGGCAGAGCAGGCGAAGAAGCGCGGGATCACCCCGCTCGAAGTATCGTATGACGTGCTGCTGGAAAACGGCGGAACTGGACTGCTGCTGGATGCTGTTGCCAATTATATCGGCCACTCGCTCGATCCGCTCGAATCCCTGCTAGACCATCCCGATACCCTCGTGTCGCTGGGCGATGGCGGCGCGCATTACGGCATGATCTGCGATGCCAGCTATACAACCTCGCTCCTCACCTATTGGACGCGCGATCGTGCGAATGGGACACGCCGGGATCTCGGTCGCGCCGTTCGAACACTTAGCCGCGACACCGCACTTGCCGTGGGGCTTGGTGACAGGGGACTGCTGGCGCCGGGATTCAAGGCCGACATCAATGTCATCAACTATGACAACCTCGCACTCCACAGCCCGCACATGGTTTGGGATCTGCCAGGCGGAGGCAAGCGGCTGGTTCAGGATGCGACGGGTTATGACATCACCATCGTCGGAGGTGAAATCACCTATCGTGATGGAATTCATACTGGCGCCCTGCCAGGGCGGTTGATCAGAGGCGCACGCCAGGTAACAACAAATGAGGTGAATTCATGAGCTCTCCCAAAGTCGCACTGATAACCGGTGCCGGAGGAGATCTGGGACGGGCCTTTACTTCCGTCTTCGCGCGCGCTGGCTATTCGATCGCTGGAATCGACATTGAAGAGCATGCACTGAAACGGTTCTCGTCCTCGGCAGAAGCGGCGGGCGCCGAGCATCTCCCTATCAGTTGCGATCTTCGCGACTGGGGCCAGATCGAGCAGGCAGTGCACGCGGCGGCAAAGCACTTCGGCCGGATTGATGTCATAATCAACAATGCCACCGCGCGCACTTCCCCGACGATGAAGCCGCTCGATGAGTGCAGCGCCGCCGAATTCGACACCATCATCTCGGTTGGCCCGCGTGCTGCGTTGGGTGTTTCGCGCGCTGCCCTGCCCTGGCTGAAGGCAGTCCGGGGAAAGATCATCAATATCGGCTCGGGGGCTGGCCTCAACGGTGCAAACGGGCTTGGGCCATATGGAATGTCCAAGGCAGCATTGCACGCATTTACCCATTCGGCCGCGCTTGAATGGGGGCCCCACGGGATCACCGTGAACGGAATCTTGCCGCTGGCCCTGACCGAGACCATGGCGTCCGTGATGGAAAAAGATGGCAAGGTTCAATTGCACCTCCCGCCTATCGGCAGGATGGGGGAAGTGGAACGCGACATCGGCGCTCTGGCCCTGTTTCTTGCCAGCCCCGAGGCCGACTATATCAGCGGGCAGAACATTTCAGCAGATGGCGGCATGACCCGGCGTTAGCAATCTCGCCCTGTTCAATCTCGGTCTTGCGCTGAAATGATATCCGCCGCGTGCCATGCGATCGCCATGGCCGGGCCGTTGGTGTTTCCTGAAACCAGGCTCGGCATGATCGAAGTATCGACCACGCGCAGGCCCTGCACACCGCGAACACGCAGCTGCGGATCGAGCACAGAGCCGGAATCCGAGCCCATGCGGCAAGTACCCGAGACATGCATCGCGCAGGCGCCCTGCTCGAAGCTGGCCTCGACGAGGTCGTCGTCGCTTGTCACGGCGACGCCTGGCAGTTGTTCGGCGGCGATGTAAGGCGCAAGGGCAGGCTGCTCGCCAATCTTGCGAAGATAGCGAAACAGCGAGACGGTATGCGCCCGGTCTGCCGGCGCAGTGAGGAAGTTGGCGCTGATATCGGGCGGCACGGCCGGATCTGCTGAAGCAATGCGGATTTCGCCGCGACTTTCTGGCCGCAACATATAGCCGAAAATCGCCATGCCGGGCGCCTTCTGGACGCCATCCTGATCGTGGGTGAAGAAAGTGATCCCGACCTGGCAATCGGGCTCGTCGAGCCCGGGCTGCGTCTTCACAACGCCTCCCGTCTCCCAGATGCAGGTTGAAAGCGCACCGCGTCCGGCCAACACATAGGCAAGGCCCGAGGGGATCAGGCCCAGACCGCGTAACTGGCCATTGCGGCCACCCCGCTTCAACAGGTATTCAACCTTCACGGTCCGATGGTCCTGCAGATTGCGGCCAACTTCAGGGGCATCGACCCGTACTTCGATGCCGTGCGATTTCAGCAGGCCGGCTGGCCCAATCCCGGAGAGCTGCAGCAACTTTGGCGAATGGATGCCCCCGGCACTGAGAATAACCTCGCGTGCCGCGCGAACAACGCTTGGCCCCTCCTTGCCCAGCAACCGCACGCCGTTAACCGACAGGCCGTTGAATTCCAGGCCAGTGACAACTGTCTCCGTGACGACATCGAGGTTCGAACGGCCAAGCGCCGGTTTGAGGAACGCCCGCGCCGCGCTGAAACGGCGACCGCGCCAGATCGTGCAGGGCTGGAGCCCGAAGCCGCCATGCACTGCGGCCTCGCTGCTATTGATATCCAAGACCTCGGGCGTTCCCGCCTGTTCGGCGGCGGCGATCGTCGCCCTTTGCAGCTTGCCCGAGGCGCTCATCGACACCCGCAGCGGCCCGGCTTCGCCGCGTCCGTCAACGCCGCCGAGCTGATGATTTTCCAGAGCGCGGAAACAGCGTCCCATGCTCGACCAGCCCCAGCCCCCGCAACCGAGCGCTTCCCAGCGGTCATAGTCGGCCGGGAAGCCGCGCATGTAGACCATGCCGTTGATCGAGCTCGATCCGCCCAGCATCCGGCCCTTGAGCCAGAAATCGGATGGCCGGTTGCCGCCCGGCGACGCCTGGTAGAACTGCATGTACCGGTTTGCATCTCTGGCGCGCATCAGCTTGCCGATGCCGACCGGCATGGCAATGAAGGGATGGCGGTCATCCGCCCCGCTTTCGACCAGCAACACCTTGTTGCGCGGATCTTCCGACAGCCGCGAGGCGAGTACGCAGCCGGCCGATCCGGCCCCGACAATGATATAGTCGTAGGTGTCGTGCATCAATGCGGCCAGGGTTCGACACTGATGTAGCTGCGATCGATCTCGGCCGGCGTCCGGCAGCCCACCAGCGCCAGAGCCCGGTCGATCTCCCGGCGGAATATTTCGAGCACATGCTCGACGCCCGGCTGACCGCCGACTGCGAGACCATAAATGTAGGGCCGCCCGATCAAGCAGGCGCGCGCGCCCAAGGCCAGCGCCTTGACTACGTCCACCCCACGGCGAACGCCGCCGTCGAGGAAGACTTCGGCGCGGCCATTCACTGCGTCGACCACCTGAGGCAGCTGCGAAATCGTCGCGGGCACGGTATCCAGGAACCGCGCACCATGGTTCGAAACGACAATGCCATCTGCGCCCAAATTGACCAGAGCTTCACAGTCCCCGCCGCGCAGGATGCCCTTGACCACCAGTGGCCCGTCCCACAGGCGCCGCACTTCGCGCAGATGCTCATGTGTGACTGGCGAGCCCGAGTTCATCATCATCGTCGCAGCCGCAGCCAGCGAAACCCGGCGCGCGCCCATGCCCTGACTGCCCCGCCCGATCCCGCCGCGCAGGAAATCTAGCGCCCATCCCGGGCGGCTGGCGACCTGCAAGGCCAGCTTAGGGCTGAACTTGAGCGGCAAGGTAAGCTTGTGGCGTGCATCGCGCTCGCGGATGCCGGAGACCGGGCTGTCGACTGTTACGCAAAGCGCGGCAAATCCTGCTGCCTTGATTTCGGCAATGGCTTCAGGAAGTCTGCCCTGAAATGCGGAAGGAAAAAGCTGGAACCAGCCAGGCCCCGGTGCGGCTGCGGCAATGTCGGCAAAGGCATAGGAGGTGATGCTGCTCAGACCATACATCGTTCCCGCAGCGTGGGCACCGCGCGCGACCGCGATTTCCGCATCGCGGTGCGCCATGCGCTGGAAGCCGGTCGGCCCGACCATCAGCGGCATCGAAACGTGCTGCCCCAGAATGGTGGTAGACAGGTCGCGGTTGTTTACGTCAGCGCAGGCATGGGGCAGCAGCGAGAGCCGATCAAAGCCGCTGCGGTTGCGACGCAGGCTCACTTCATCGCCCGAACCGCCTGCGATCATGTCAAAAATCGGCACAGGCAAACGGCGTGCCGCGGCCTTCTCGACGTCGGCGATGGTGATCAGCGAGGCGAGTCGGCGGTTGGGGGTAGCTGGTGGCTGAGATGCCATCTGTTGTTCAATCCCTATCAGAGTTCAAGACGGTAGGCACGCTGGGCCGTGCCGGAGAAGAGTGCATCCTGTTCGGCATCGCTGTAGTGCCCGGCAATCTTCTGGAATGCGTTCCACAGTACCGTATAATTCATGCACCAGCGATCGACCGGGAAGTTTGACTCAAACAGGCAGCGATCGGGGCCAATGGTATCGATGCAATAGCGGATATCATCACCCCACCAGGCAACAACCTCCTCGGATGTCGGCGGCAGTTCGCGCTTTGACCAGCCCATGCCGAACATCGAGTCCATGCCGATCCCGCCGATTTTCACATAGACATTCGGGCAACCGGCGATGGCGTTGATGCCACCCCGCCACACGGCCATAACCGCATCACGGCTGCCTTCATCGGGACGAAACACCGGCATGCCCAGGTGGTTGACGATCAAAACCGTGTCCGGCACGGCTTGCGCCAAATGCGACAACTGCGTGAGCTGGGTCGACATTATGAAGGAGTCCAGCGAATAGCCATTGCGCCCGAGCAAGGCGACGCCATCACGAAAGGCACTTTCGCCCAGCAGATCACGCGGCGGTCGGCCACCGCCTCCGGGGAGTTGTCGGATGCCGCGAAACAGTCCGTTCCCCGCCTCAGCATGTGCGTCCAGCACTTCCTGAACCAGGTCGCCTAGAGCCAGATCGGTGTTGGCGACAATGCCCAGAATTGGCGCTCTGGTCGCGGCAGACTTTTTTGCCTCACTGGCGGCGAAGTCAGTTTCACCGACAGCGCGAAGATGTTCCGGGCCATCGGTGCGAAATGCGACACCGCATTCCACATAAACCGTGCCCACGATATTGTGCCCAGCCATATCGGCAAGCAAGTTCGCATGGAGATAGGCTGGCCCTCCGCCAAGCCCCTGACCTTCGCCCCACAAATGGTGGTGCGCATCGATGATCCGCCGGCCGGAATCCACCGGCTCTTCCCGAATTAGAGCGATCCGTTCGACCTGCTCATTGGAACCCGTCATTTGTTTACCACTCCAAATTCGTCGGCCCGATGTTCGGACACGTTATATTTCGCAATTAGAGCAACTCGAAAAAGTTATAGAGCGGCCCGTCCGGCAAACGATGACCAAGCCCTATCGCAAAGATGCGGTTGAGCCAGTCCAGTTCAGGATCGCTTGCCTCGAACGAAGCCTGGACACGGAAATAATATTGCGACGGATCGACGGCCACTCCCTTAGCCAGATCGTCCATCACCCCTTGCGGACCACACCTCAAGCCTCGGCATGACATGGCAATCTCCTTGCCATCGTCGGTTCGCATCATAAGCTTGATGTCGAGTTCGAACGCACCGTCATCGCGCACCAGTTGCCAATCCATTCCGCCAAGCACCTGCCCGCGCAACCTGTCACCTTCAAAGCTTCCACTTTCGATGAAAGTGGCACGACGTTCGCCATGATGAACTTGGCCTACGACTACAGGCGCGCTTGCGAGAAAACGCGTCGAAAACAAGGGACGGGTTCGAACCACTGAAATAGCAGCCGGAATGGTCAAGGATAAGCTGTTCACGAATCTCTTCCCACTCTTGCTTGCGCCCTGCGCAGCAATTTCCTCAGTTCGCGCAACTGAATAAGTAGGGCAAGCGCAACAGCAATGCGCGATCGTCCGGAGGAACTGCCCGCGACGGTAATTGCGCTGCAACAAGGGGGTTTTGATCGAGGCCACTATTGCAGAACCTGCTGGCATTATGGATGGTCGCTCGATCAATCAGTATGGGAATATGTGACATGAGCACAAGCAGAGGACACCGGGATTATCCCCTTAAAGATCTCGAATGGAACCAGGGCAGCCAGGAGGGAATCAAATATGCACGCTTCATCATGGATCAGGATGATCCGAGCTCTCCGGTCATGCTGATGACCAAATTCCAGCCGGGAACAAAGGTTGCGCCGCACACGCATGATTGCAACTATATGGAATACATCGTGGAAGGCGAGCAGACAGTCGGCAAGGACCTCTTGAAAGCCGGCGACACGCGCGTCGTAAAGGGTGGAACCGGCTATGGTCCGATCACGGTCGGCCAAAATGGCTGCACAGTCGTTGCCTTTTTCCAGGACAGGACGGGCATGGGCTGGGAAGCCATGCCGCGCAAGAAGGCGACTGCTGGCTGAAGCACAGGCTAAGGCTTCGCTCCGAACCCCCAGGCCCCGGTGTAGCCACCATCGACGGCCAGGGTCTGGCCGGTCACATAGGTCGACAAGTCTGAAAGGAAGAAGGCGACTGCTCGCGCCACTTCGTCCGCAGTCCCCCGCCGCCGCATCGGGATCGGCGCCATGCCAACCCGCTCTGCTTGCGGATCACCCAGCGGCACGCGCTCGGTGACGATCGGGCCAGGGGCCACACAATTGACGCGGATGCCCTGATCGGACCATTCCGAGGCCATGCTTTTTACCAGGTGGATCAGGCCGGCCTTGGCTGCACCATAGGCGGCATGCCCCGGTGCCGAGCGGATGCCATCCACCGAGGTGATCGCAACCATCGCGCCTGGCTCACCGCGCTCAAGCAGGCTGCGCGCCAGCTCGCGCGCGGCGATGAAGAAATAGCGCAGGTTGCGGCTCTGGTCGTGGTCCCAGACCTCGGCGCTCATTTCGATGATAGGGCTCCAGCCCGCCGCACCGACGACTGCCGCCATGCCGTCAAGGGGCCCGAACGCCTCGGCAATTTGTGCCATCGCAGCGACGAGCTGGCTCTCGTCAGTCACATCGACCGCGGCCGGAAAGGCGGAGATGCCGAGCGCCCATAAGTTCTCACAGACCTTGACGATCCTTTCCTCCTGGACGTCCATGATCGCGAGATCGCATCCTAGCCTTGCAAGCAGATTAGCCGTCGCCTCGCCAATCCCTTGGGCACCGCCGATGACGAGTATCCGCTTGCCCGCCATGGCGAACAGCGATTGCAATTGCTCTTGTGCGGCTGTTGCCTCCATCGATCGGTTCATAGCGTCCGTGCAAAGAAGGCAAACATCGCTTCCCAGTGCCGCTCTGCAGATGTCGCATCATATTGCTCATTGTCGGCAACAGTAAAGCCATGTTCGGCACCCTCGTAGAGCTCCATGACATGCGATACGCCAGCACCTTCCAGTGCGCCGCGCAGCCGGACCGTTTCGTTCGGCTGAAGGTAAGGATCGATCCCAGCGACCCCGACATACAATTCGACTTGGTCGCGCATCAGCCAGGCACGGCGATGCGGGCTGTCTGGTGAATCAGTGGCAAGATTGCTGCCATGAAAACTGGCGGCAGCGGCAAATCGCTCGGGATAATAGGCGGCGGCCGCAAGGGCAAAATAGCCGCCCATGCAATAGCCGTTGCAGGCGATCTTGCCGGGTCGCACGTCGCTTTGCGCAGCCATGAAGCCGAGCCAGGCGCCGATATCCTTTGTCAGGCCATTATCATCGCTGATCCTGCGGGCGAAGGCACCGTAGCGGGAGACGATCGATGCCACATCCTCGTCGGCGCTAGGATGGCCCAGACCGACTTCGCTGGCCGGACCGTCCCGGTAGAATGGATTGGGCATCAGCACAGCGTAACCAGCCGCCGCGAGCCGCGCAGCCATATCACGCTTTGCCTGCCGAATGCCCGAACCGTCGGTGAAAAACAGCACGCCCGGCCAAGGGCCCTGACCCTCCGGCTGATAGAAATAAGCGTCGGCCTGCCCATGCGGAGTGGCAATCGAGACAGCTTCCTCATTCATTTCACTTCCTTCCCGTAAAGCAGCTCGACAGCGTCGCTCATCGCTGCGGCACGCTGGCGGCGCTCGCTGGCCGGAGACCAACCATGGCCCGGTTCATCGTCGGCCAGTCCCCAGTTATGGATCGGCCCATACGGCAAACGTTCCAGTCCGATCCGCGCAACCTCGTCAGGTGAGGCAGCATCGCTAGGCCATGGCTGACCCAGCCGTTCCAGCATGCGCCGGAAGTTTGGCGTATCGGTCTTGTCGAGCACGATGGTCAGGACATGAACGCCAACCTTGCGCGATTCTGCCCAGAGAGATTCGGCGAAATTGAGCAAGAACGCCTTGCAGGCTGTGTAGATCGCCAGGTAGCTTCCGCCGCCATAGCATGCACCTGAGTTGACCGTGAGCAGTCCGCCGCGTCCGCGCTCCTGCATCAGGCGTCCGAAATGGTGGCAGGCCTGCATGGTTGTCATGACATTGATGTTGGTGACCCTTACCCACTCCTTGAGTTGGGCGTCGAAGAAGCGCTCAGGAGCAGCGTCACCCCCGGCATTGGCGATATAGAGCCCCACTTCCCGCGTTCCCGCCGCAGCAATAATCTGGTCCAGCGCATCGGGCGCGGAGAGATCGATCTCTGCTGCAATGCATTCCACTCCGCTCTCCGCGCGAATCTCCGCAGCAACCTCTTCGAGCGGACCAGCTTTAGCGATGAGGACGCAGGAAACACCTTGCGCCGCGATCTGGCGAGCGAAGGACCGGCCGACGCCCTCCGAAGCACCTGCGACGATTGCCCAGGGGCCGTAACGCTCTTTGAAGTTCATGTTGCTTCTCCCATTCACGACTTATCTCAAATTTCGTTCCTACCGGTTGAGCGGCGCTAGCACCGCTCAGGATCGCCGAAAGGGTTGCCCCAACGTCCAAAAATGACTCTGATGCCGGCCTGTTCTTGCTCGAACTCGCCCACAAGGAGTGCAAACTTTCTGTTTCGCCTGTCCGCCGATTGCGCGTGATCATTCTTTCCTTTGATCAAGATTTGTGGCGCGGCTCGACAGTGTCGAGATAGCGCTCGAAGGCCTCGACTACCTCAGCGTGTACTGTCGTCACCCCGAGGTTGGTTTCGATGGTGAGGAGTTTGGGAATTCCGGTCAGCAGGAACAGCAGCACCGGCGGTGAAATCTCACCATTGGCTTGCCGCAGTGACGCTGACGCATTGCTAATCGCGTCGAGCTGGACCTGACGCACCCTCTCCGCGATTTCCGCGATCTCGGCCCTGATCGACTTGCGATGGTTGCCCAGCGCAATGAACTCCATCGTCAGCGCTCCAGTTACTTCCTCTTTG